>Ga0209979_1001952_pt1 | contig 20896 bp, 25 predicted proteins | sample AnhtaG_FD_183114 | JGI IMG/M metagenome (GOLD analysis project Ga0209979, IMG submission 183114) | Deep subsurface microbial communities from Anholt, Denmark to uncover new lineages of life (NeLLi) - Anholt_01485 metaG (SPAdes) (version 2) | ecosystem: Environmental > Aquatic > Marine > Oceanic...
CCGGCGTGACGGCCAATATTACCCTCCAGGCCAACTTTGCTGCCGATGTAACGGCTGCCCCGACGGTGACTACCCAGGCGGTTACCAGTATTGCCACAACCACCGCCACCGGCAACGGCAACGTCACCGACCTGGGCGTGCCCAGTCCCACGCAGCACGGCGTGGTGTGGAAGACCTCCACCGGGCCGACCACGTCCGACAGCAAGACCACTGACGGAGCGGTGGGTGCCACCGGCGCCTTCACCAGCAGTATCACCGGCCTTTCCGCCGGGACGCTGTACTACGTCAGGGCTTATGCCACCAACGTAGCCGGGACGGTTTACGGTGGCGAAGTGACTTTCACCACCCTGACGGCACCCACAGCGGTAGCTACTGCCACGGGCGCCGGTATCGCTTCATTTTCTACCAGCGCCGGCATAATCGAAGACCTGACCGCAGTTGCCGAAGGTACTCTGCCCACGGCAGGCAAGCCAAACCTCACCTTCCCCTTCGGCTTTTTCTCATTTAAGATAACGGGGCTATACCCTGGACAAACGGCAAACGTAACCATCACGCTTCCTCAAGCTGCACCTGTCGGCACTAAATGGGTGAAGTGTCATGACGGCGTATACTACGTACTCCCGATTGGAGATGATGATGGAGACAATGTCATTACAATTGAACTGACGGATGGTGTAACTGGGGAGGATGATGATGAGGAAGAGAATGGCACCATTGTCGACGATGGAGCCCCTGGATATCCTAGAGTTGCCGTAGGCGGGTATGTTAGGCCAGTGGACAAGTTTGGCCTATTGGTACCTTGGATTGCTTTAGGCGTATTTATCTTGGCTGGTGGTTTACTTCTGATACGCCGTAGATTGCACATTTGAAAATCAATTAATATTAAAGCTAGTATTGTGTGGTAAAGGCAGGCTTCTAAAGATGAGGTCTCCCTTTATTGTAGCAAGTGTGCGGAATTTCACATGATTGCACATTTTAGCGTTTCGTGTAGTACGCACAGCAAAAATAGTAAACATCTGAAGTGCTTGTGGGACCTGCCAATCTTACGAATTCTTGAGAAGACAGTAATTAAGCCCACAAAAAAGGCAAATCAACGTATCCGATTCTCGCCTCACAAGAGACTGCCGATTGAATTGTGCTGATGGTTGGAGCATAATTACGACTGGTGATATTTTAGCTACATGCAAAGGCTAACACCGGGTAGTAATTGCAAGGAGGCCAGCATGAATACTAATGAACTTTTCGGCAAGGAGGTTTTGGACGTAAACGCCAACAGAATAGGCAAGGTGGCCGATATTGATGTTGATTTGTTGCAAGGGGTCGTGAATTATGTAATAGTGAAGGCTGGTTTGACTAAGAAGTATGTTGTTACCTTGGATAAAATAGATAGAATTGGAGATAAAGTAATTCTGCGGGTTACAAAGGATGACCTAAAATAGAAATCATGGTACTCGTCTTGGGATGTAACAAAAGCTTGAATTGTTACCCTATTGAACAAAATGACGAATTGAAGAGACGGATGAATTATGAGAAACATCCGTCATTGTAATCTTGTAATAATAAGTTTCGCCTTGACTAAGGTTAACGAGATTATAATCATGAGTTATAGAAAAAGGCTGCTTGCCAATTATATATTCTATTAGAACGATTGTAGGTGAGCTCAAATCACTATTAAGAGAATATTCTAATTTTGATTGTGCCAGTTTGTCGGTATCCCAAGAGATAGTAACTGAATCGGGAGTGATGTTTGAGATTTGAATATTGGAAATTACTGGTGCGGTAGAGGTAATACCAAGGTATGCTCTTAACTTTTCCAACTCTTCAGGGGGAAAGCCCGGCTTTTCTAATACGGTTACATAGAAATCCCAGTCCCAGACATAATCTTCAGGTTCTTCAATGCATTTGAACACCTGCATCATAACAAACTCTTTGAGGGTCATACCATAACTGGGTTTAAGTACCCCCAGGCTTTCTGTATCGTATTCCTTTACGTAATATGCATGGGCCAAATATGCTATGGCCTCGTTTTCGTAACTTGTTAGTTTTCTTATTTGGCCAGACCGCTCCAGCTCACGATTCTTGACATGAGTCGCTTCGTGAATAAACAGAAAACCATAGATAGGTGGTTGTTCATTCAATGGGGCATCTTTATAGTCGTATATGTGATTGTATATATTCCTCTCCATCCAGGGACCAGCTGTTCTTGCAGCGCCGCATCTGGTGCCGAAGTTTATACCCCTTATGTATCTAAACTCCTCTATTGCGTGTTGATAAAGTTCGGGTGAGTAACCATAGAGGCGGTCAAGACTACTCTCAGCTATTTCCAAGAAATATGGCGCTTCGGGGTCACCAATTATGGTTACGTCGTTATCGGCATCATAACCAGGTGAGTGGTCTATTATGAATTCATCAATAAATTCCTCTGTCATAATAGAATCAAAATCATTCATCCGATCGAGTTGTGTCAATAGACACTCGGCATCATCTTCGCCAATTTTCTCAGCCAAACGAAGAAAAGCAGGTGATTTCTTCTTTTCCTCAATCGCAGCATCTGACACAACTGGAATAGATTCGCGAGCCGATTCATATAGTTTGGCCCTGGTGGTTGGATCAACAAAACCCGTGCCTTCGCTTAATCCCAGGGGGACTAAAATCTCTTCGGCGTATTTTTCCTGAAATTTCTTCACTGCCTCTTCCGTTAATGAATCAAAATATCCGGTCACCAGTCCTTCGGGATAGACGTCCGGAAACAGAGACAAAAGACATTGTAACTCTTTTACTTCTTCCCCCCTCGCACCTCTTGCCAGATTTTCTGTAAACTCATAGGCTTCAATTACCTGCGCCTCGGTCTCATTGGCTTCTTCCTGAATTCTTATTGGTTCCTTCGGTGCCGGTGTTGGTGTGGGAGCCGGAGCTGGAGTGGGAGCCGGCGCTGGTAAAGCCGGAGCGGGCGCTGGGGTTAGTTTTTCTGGAATTGATGTTATTTTGGCACAGCCACTAATCAAAACAATTATTACCAACAATCCAATTAAACTTATTTTTTTCATATTAATTCCTTTTTAAATTTAATATATTTAAACCCTACTAAATAATCAGTTATTTTTTCACATTTATCAGCACAGCCACTAATCAAAACAATCAATATTAACATTCCAATAATTAAATAATAATACCAGCTCATATCATATAATTAATATAAACAAACTTTATTATACTATAATCTAGACCAGGGCTAACGGGCAATAGGTGATTAGTACCTAAAATAGGTGATTAGTACCTAAAGAGGTAGGAATATAGTCCCGTATCAGTACACCAGCGCCATACTCAAAGGGGAAGCAAAGCACAACTATTGTGGCTAACAAGGAGGAAACGGAACGCGACGTTCAGGGCGCTTCGCACGCAATGTTCAGCGGGAAAAGCTGAGCCTGAAGAACCCGGGGGAGCTAACTTGAGAGATTTTACTTAACATGTAAGTTTGCCAACGCATTGAACAGTTCGTCAGAATGTGCAACTAGCGTAACAAAACGAGCTTTTGTCAAGCGCATTTACAATGAAGTTTGAGAGGCTTTTGGCCAAAAACAGCGAGGTCACTCTATATAAAAGATATTAAATACCTATGGAACTACTCCACTTGATAAAATAAGGAGTATTTCGGAATAGTATTGAAAGTACGTCTTTCTTACGCCTCTACCCAATGTTTTTTCCGTTAGTAAAAAACGACCCGGAGTCATTCCCTGTGCATTGTAGCCTAGTTCCCGCCTTGCCACTTCTTTAAATCTTTCTTTCGCATATTCAGAACGGTGAGCAAATCTGTTTCGGATGACATAGATACATTCGAGTGGATGCCAAGCCGAGCCAATTGCGGTTGAAAAGGGCTCTCCTTTATCCAGATATACGTTTGCTCTATCTATGGTTTCTCTCGGTGTCCAACTTAGGAATCTCGACGTTCCAAAAAGCGTTCTTGTCGCATCAGCTACACACCTTTCTTTCGTTTTCAGCAATGTGGGAGACAGACCAGAAGGGCTTGAGCACCCACATATATATCGAATAAACACGGACTCTAAGAATTCTTCCCAAGCTAGATGCATTCTCAAGAATTGTAATCCCGTAATCATCTCAAAAGTGCGAATGCTTAACGAACGATAAATACCACTATTTACTTCTATTTTGAAGGATTTTGCTTCCCCCATAAAGTTATTAATATGCTGTAACTCCTGTTCGAATTGTTTCTTACAATGAGCTACATCGATACTTGGCATGTTCGCACAGCACCTTTGCAAACTTAGCTTTAACTAGCGAATTGATGCTGAAACACTTTCCCAGATATACTGGTGACGAAGCCGGCGTTTTCCTATGTCTGCAGTGCCTCGACGCGTTGCCTCAATCAATTGAGAGTAATGCTCTGGGGGCTCTTGAGATTGGATTATCTGGCCGAGGTTCACTAAAGCATTACAGATTGAATCTTTCTCTTGCCTGGTAAAGGTGAGCCTCGGGGAAGAGTATCCTTGCAAACCAAACAAGGCATCGTATATGAAGGCAAAAAGACTGAAAAATAAAGGAACGCGTCGGAAGGGAGTTTGTGCGAGACGATTGCTAAAAATCTCGCCAATTGTATCGATTGTTCTTTCGAATTTGGAAGATAGCTCCACAGCTTCGGCAAATTCGTCATCGTAATCTTTGTAAAACTTACGTATGGCTTTATCTTTCGTATCGCGAAAACCATCCATCATTGTTAGCAAAAGCACAGACACCAATTCAGCGTCGGCCATCCTTGCAATCTCGTGGTCTGTCAATATGTTATTGTTACGCCAAAAAGCTAGGTGATTAAACGCTATGTCGTAAACTGTCTGTTTGAACACTCCGAAGGATTCTGCATTCCGTAATTCCTGTTTATTAAGTGGCACAGTATATGTATTTAATCTTGCGAAAATCTTTAGCACATCTTCATCGCTAACGCCTTCCAGCATATTTACACTGATTTTGTAGGATAAGAACTTTATTTGAGTTTGCTCTGGTAATTCACTGTAAGTCATTCCGGCATATTCAGGATTATGTGTACGCAGGACAGTGAATTTTCCCTTGATAAAATCGAAAATAGTACCGATTCGCTGTTGCCCATCAACTACCTCCCTAATAGTACGATGTCGTGCTGGTTCGATGATAAATCTTATGTACACTGGGGGGATAGGCATCTGCTTTAGAATAGTATCTATCAAATATGACTGGGCTTTCGGTATCCATACTCTTCGTCTTTGAAACCGGGGAGATATTACAAGTTGGTCACTAGCCTGCCAATTTAAGAACTCACTAATAGGATAAGGACTTATAACTGGTTGAATTTCCATAGCACTCACACCTCCTAAACGCTAATCACCTCACTTTTGATTATGACTCTATTATAGAATCAACAAATTTTTGTTACAAGTATTGATATATTCCCTACAGATTCACATGCCATCGCCTTAAATTCTACTGGCTAACAGAGAAGTTTGCTCGAAAAGGCTCTTTGCTTGTAAGAAACAGAAAAGGGCTAGTTTTTAACCAGCCCCTCTTGGTCTGTATGCGGATTGAACGATTAGCCAAAAAGTGGCCTCCAAGCCATAGTCCCTGCCGGGAGCCCTCACTTTACGATAACAGATCGCCTGTAATCAAAATCTGGGCGATTTTCCAGGGTGGTTAGCAGGTTACCATTCACCCGGGTCCCCTCTCCTTTGAAGTGTCAACTGATAGTTGTCCAGTTGCGCACCTAGTCCTTGGCCTGCTAATCTTTAGCCCAGTATCCGTGGGGCAGTAGTGGCCCTAAAGTCATAGCCTGGGCTACTTTTGCCCCACACTAGAATGAATGGAGGTCAACTACATGAGCCTGGGTCAAAGAATTAGAACGAGAAGGCAAGCCCTGAAAGTTACCCAGCAGCAGTTAGCCGAAGCTATCCACCTGACGCCCCAGCACATTTCGGCCATAGAGCAAGATAAACGCGCCCCTTCCTTGCCTTCTCTCGCTAGACTGGCTGTGGAGTTGGGGGTAACCGTTGATTACCTTGTTACAGGTAAAGAAGGAGTTATAACAGATACCATACCGGCAATAAAGGCTGATAAAACACTCAAACTCGAGGCGAAGAAAGCACTCATCGCACTGGTGCGGTCACTCCGGGATAGCACTGGACCTGAAGAAGCCACAGACACTCCGTAATCAAGGGGGTTTTTCCTTCGGGGCCTGACGCTTATCGCCTTCTGCCGTGCCCTTACTCTGGTTAATGATCTCGAGCTGAGCACCACATTTGCATTTTTGGTGTTGCGGCTGAAGCAGTGCCCAGCCGAAATACCGGGCTCCACACTTTGGGCACTTAGCCTCTGGCATAGGACCACGACCTCACTAACGAGCTAGTTAGCCTCACGCAGAAAAAAGGCGGGATGCCAGGGGAGGGCTGAAACTAAATCTAAATAACCTCAAGGGCGGAGGTGAAGCCACCTTGAAGAGGTCAAAGGGTTTCACACCCTAGTGCCCTTGTTTCCCCTGGCAGAGCCCGCCGTCATAGTCTTTGCCCCTCATTCAGAAGGTGGTGTTTCAGGGGACACATGCCGTCGCATTTGGGTACTCGGTTTGGCTTACCACACCACCTTCAGCAATGCTATAGGTACCTTTTAGAGCCGCTACACCGCCCATAAAGTAATCATCTAGCTCGGCAGCAGCCGGAAAGCCACTAGTAGTGGGGAAAGTCCCATCAGTATCTGCTGAATAGGCTGTCGCGGCTGTTTGCACCATCCGAAGTTCCATACATGCTGCCTCATCTGCTCCTGTGCCTATAAATTTAGTAAGGTTAGGCACCACTATCGCTGCCAGGATACCGAGGATGGCCACCACCACCAGCAGCTCAATCAGGGTGAAGCCCTTCTCACCGTAGCGGAACTGCCTCAAAAGCCTCCTCATCGTTCACCTCCTTTCCTGTCTAGTTTGAGACGAGCAATTGCTCAACTACTAGTTGATATTTCAACTCTATCGCACCTTGCGGACCATGACAATCCCCCAAAAGTACCTTTTGAGATAGGGAAATAGTCCCACTACTAGTTGACCATCTGTGCAACTAACGGTTGACAAAAATGGCACTTTGTGCTATTATCATACTCTAGTGCTATGGTAACCCGATGAGCGAAAAGTCTGTTAGAAAGCCCCGGCATGTATTGATAGACCCAGAGGCTCTTCACAAAGCTCGAGTAGAAGCTCTGCGTTCAAAAAAGACAATGGGAGAGTGGCTCGAGGAGGCAATATACGAGAAGATTGAGAGGGAAAGCTCAAGGGCGGGCTCTGCCAGGGGAAAGTCGGGTGCTAGGCTCTGAGCCCCCTAGTATTCGACTCCGTGCCATCCCGCTTTTTTCGCCTTCGTGTCCCCCTCTCCTTTGAAGGAGAGGGGGACACCCGGGGTGAGGTTAATAAACAACCCCTTCCCCTTGCCAAGGGGAAGGGGGAGGAGGAGCAAAGAGCAGTTGAGTAAGGTAGGGATAATCGCTCTTCCCCGAGGGCACTAGTGGTTCAATTTATAGTTATGCCGGTGCGGGTGAATACTACATTAAAGTAACAGCAGGCAATGTCGAAGTCTGGGAAGTAGTTATCTCACCACCACAGTAGGAAAGATGACTGGTTGTATTTCAATCCGATTAAGTATGTGAATCAGCCGCTCTGTAGTCCAAAATTAGGGGCATATCTATGGAATTAAAAAGACAAAAAGGCCTCCCTTTGTCAATCCCCTTGTTCCATATTTTAAGAAACTTGTGGATGTAGCGTGGGAATCTTTAGCCTGACTCTTGTCTAATCGGGATTGGTCGAAGCGCTGCCTTTAGTAATATACTAGAAGGTGAATAGCGCGGCTGCTCTGCCTTTCTCTCGCCTGCGGGGTGAGGTTGACCGAGAGCCTGAAGTCTAAAGGGGGTATGTATGAGAAAACTTCATTATTCTACACTGGTGACCGCAGCGGCATTGATAGTCACCCTTATACTATCCGGGTGTTTAGGGGGCTCTGCACCGAGACCGGTTGCCCCTGAAATAGCAGCTGATGGTTCCGGCGGTGCCATTATCGTCTGGTCTGCCCAGAAGGGTGCTCGCGTTCAGAGGGTAGATTCTCAGGGCAACTGCTTGTGGGGAAGCGAAGGCAGGCAAATATACAGCTATTCAAAACACCCGATAGGACCATTGGCAGTGGAGGATGATAACGGTGGAGCCATCCTCGCCTGGACCGACGAATATCCCACCAGCGAGGATATCCCCCAATGGGGTGTCTACGCTCAGCGGTTGGATTCACAGGGTAATACCGTCTGGCCTGAAGGGGGAATCTCCGTCTCGGCCAGCCCGTTTGATGTCAATCAGGGCCAGATAGAGATGATAAACGAAAGCCTGATAGAGCTGATAAATGATGGTTCCAGTGGCGCCATCTTGCTATGGTACAACGAGCTTAAAATTGACAACTCTTGGAAAGTGACAGTACATGCCCAGAGGGTAAGTGCTGATGGCGATTGCCTGTGGGGAGAGCAGGGCATTCTGGTATATGACACAGCACCAGACCCGAGGTGGGCAAAGCTGGTAAGTGATGGTCCCAGCGGTGCTGTCATTGTCTGGGAGGATAACCGTGGCCCGGACACGGACATCTATGCCCAGCGGATAAGCTCTGATGGCAGGATGCTTTGGCCGGATACGGGGGTTCCAGTAGCCAGTGCAAGCAATGCTCAGCTATTCCCACAAATAATAAGTGACGGCATGGGCAACTTCATTGTTGTCTGGGTACAAAGTCCCGGTACCAGCTACATTGTTGGGGACACCGACATATACACCCAGAAGATAAATACTGAGGGAAAGTCTCTGTGGACAGATGGAAAAGGAGTCCCGGTATGCACTGCGGCTGGCAGCCAGGGGTATCCGCAGGTGGCCAGCGAGGGCTCGGGTGGTTGCATAGTGGTCTGGCATGACACGCGTAACCGCCCCAACCGGGATGCATATGCCCAGCGGTTGAGCTCCGAAGGAAAGATACTGTGGGAAACGGACGGAGTTCTGTTAGGGGAAATTCCAGGGGTGGATAAATCATCTGTAGAAGCTGGCAGCTACGATGTTCAGGTTACAGGTGACAGTGCCGGTGGTGCCATAGTCGTCTGGCAGGTCAACCCAACGTCCGCTACCACCGGCGCGTTTAAAGGAGGGAAAATCTACGCTCAGAAGCTGAGTCCAGCCGGGGAAAGGCTATGGCCAGAGGCAGTACGGGTGTATGAAAACCCTGCCCTTAAAACTCAAAGCTATTCAAGTGTAGTAAGCGACGGTAAAGAGGGCATCATTATCGGCTCTAAGGTTGGCAAAGGCCAGTGGCCAGACTTGGTTTACGCTCAAAGAATAGACCCAGATGGCAACCGCTTATGGGGCGAGGAAGGAATCAGGATAAATCCCTGAAGGTTGAGGAAGTGTGCTGGATATAGAAACTGCCGAATTAAACGTGGTGGCCGGAGCTTTCAGCCACACCGGCAAGCACATAGCCATGAAAACCAAGGAGGTGAAGGAAATGGCACATAGGGAGACAGGAAGACTTCTAACCAAGTGGGTGGGGCACCTTGGCTTTGTGTTAGCTATTACCTTGCTACTCACAGGCCTACCGGGGGCCACGCCCCAAGTGGCGGCGGCGGAAAAGCCAATGTTTATCGGCACTGGCCATGTGTATCCAAACGAAGTTGCGTTCTTTGTGAACCTGTGTTCAGTAGGCACTCCGCCTTACCGGAAAGCCGAATGGGATTTTGACGGCGATGGCATAGTTGACACAACCCTTGTCGGCACCCACGATGAAGTAATGGCTGATGTAACCTGGGTTTATCAGGAAGCCGGTGTTTATACCGTAAGCCTGACGATGACCGACTATGATTGGGTTGAGTATACTTACGAAGCGGTAGATTATGTTATTGTATTGGGCTGTGAGGATCACTTTCTCTACTATATAGGGCTGGGCGATGACCCGTTAGTTGTGGAAAAGTCCGATGCTTTACAGGCGATTGCCGATTACTTTGGTGATGTGATCCCCCCAGGGCGGACTAGACCCATATATAAACATGAAGTCCTGGAAGTGATTGCAATGTATTTCAATGAATTGGTAAATTAGGCGCCATAGCCCAAAAAGGGATAGAAGGAGCAGTGTAATGGAAACAGGAGCAATCTACCTTAAAAGGAGGTGGCCCCTATGAAGCTAGCTATTGCACAGATGGTCTTGGGGGTGGTTATCGTAGGTAACTACATTGCCAGTGTTGTTGCTACTTCTGCTGCTTTTACTACTGATGAGGGTTACCGCCTTATTTACTTTCCTTGGTTTAATGTTTGCCTTGTGCTGGGTCTGGCGGTGCTTGGGTGTGGTGTAGCCCAATACTTAAAAGCAAGGGGGTGAGGTTAATAAACAACCTCCCATAGCGGACAAAAAAGGGGCCGGGGATTTGAACCCCTGGCCCCTTAGTAATAGACTAGCCCCGCCGTCTGATTGCTGTAAATATAAGGAAATTATATTATCACTGTGATATAATAACTGTAGCCGAGGGACGGAAGTCTCCCGGCTTTCGCTTTTTGCGGTAGATCAGGAGGTAACCATGGACCTCAAAATTGATGACTTCCTTGACCACCTTAATCGCAGGGGCACCCTGAATCCGGTAAGTGAGAACACCAAGAAGGCTTACCGCAATATCCTGGAGCAGTTTCAGCGTTTCCTCAATGGGCAGCAGCCGAGCCAAGAGCTAGCCCAAGAATGGATACAGCAGCTCCTCGATAAGGGAAGAAAGCCGGCAGCCGTGGCCTCCCACGGCTTTGCCCTCCGCCGGTATTTCTCCGACTACCTCAAGCAAAAGGACGTGGTTATCCTCTTACCAAGTGTCGACAGCGAGAGTATCCCTGACTACCTTGAGCTTGATGAAATACAAAAGCTTCTCGATACCTGCCAGACCCCAATGGAGACTGCCCTGGTTACCATTTTGTGTGATACCGGGCTCAGGATATCGGAGCTCCTGGTCATAACCAGTGAGGATATAGACTGGGAACACGGCTGGATCTTTGCCCACCGGGAGAAGACAAAAAAGGAGGGCTGGATTCCGATCAGCCGGCAGAGCCTTGGTGCCCTCGAGAAGTATCTCTCCTGGAGACACACTAAGGACAAGAGGCTATTTCCCTTTGAATACTTTGATGTTTGGCACTGGCTGAAGAAACTCAGCAAGAGAGCGGGCATGGGCGACCGGCTGCATACTCACCTTTTCCGTCACACGGCAGCGGCGCTGCGCCGCATCGCTGGCCAGGAGATAACCGACATCGCTGATTTGTTAGGGCACAAGAAGCTAGACACTACGAGAAGATATCAAAATATCAAATCGGTGGCATTAAAGGAGCGCTTGAAGCCTATCTTCAAGGATGAGGACAATGGCTGAGGTAAAAGCACGCAGACTGTGGCGGATCCCCACCGGGCAGTTTATCCGTAATTATTTGCTAGCTAAGGGTGAGGTCCATCCCTCAGATATCCATAAAGCTTTGCACGAAGAATACGACAAAATCAACCAGGGCAGGAAGCGCGGAGAGAGGCTAAAGCCCCCTACCTTTCACTCCTTCCTGAACTACTTACATCAAATGCGGCTTTTCGGACTAGTTGAGTTTTCGGGGAGAGAGGAATCAATAGAGAAGTCCGAGGCTCCCTGGCTGAGCGAGGGGATAATGCGGTACTATCGACTAACGGATAAGGGACGAGCTGAGCCGCCTCACGAGGCCTGGTTTAACTGGCGCCAGCTCTGGCTCCTAGAGGGCTACCCTGAGTTAGAATAATGGTGGCTGCCTGAGCTCTCCAAATTGCCCTGGTCGCATCTTCTGGCAGTCCGAGCATACCAGGACGCGGCGGGAGACAAAATCCTCCCAGTAAGGGGAGTTTCTTATGTGGGGGCAAGCCAGGATCCGTAACCGCTCCAGCTCGGGACCGGTTACCAATTCCTCAGGTGCCCGCTCTGGCGCCAACCTTCTTACGGGCACAGGTGGGGGATTTCTGGCCGCCTTCTCAGATGGCAACTCAGCCAGAAAGTTTTCAAGCAGGCCGGTATCATTCCCAGCATTCTTCCCGGCATTTATCAAGTCGTTTAATTCTTTCTTAGACATATGAATAGCTGGCATCTTCTCACCCCCTCCATTATAACCTTTTTTCCTGAGTGTAGTAACGCTCATAGGCTCTGCCCATGGAGAAGAGTAGCCAGGGCAGCGCTCTATTTGCTTCCTTTTTGTCTCCATAGGCCATCTCCAGAAATATAGCTGCTAGCCGGAACATAGACTTAAGCCATGGACCATCCTCTACTGGGATGTCCATGGCCAAGGCTTGTCTCAGGAAAGTTTCGGATTGCTCCTCTACCTCGGCCTGCTCCAGGATTTGCTCGAGCTGCTGTCTTATTCTATCATCCATGATACACCCCCTACTTATACAAGCGGTTTGGGGGAGCAAAATCGGACATCCTGGGGCAGCTATTTTGAGATAAAAAAGGGGGCGGGATAATATCCCCGACCCCTGGTTTACCTCTAGTCATATACTATTAGTAATATACTAGAAGTCAATATTTAGTTGTCAAAGCTTCCAGCAGCAGGCGACAGGTCTCGCAATAGCCGTACTTCTGGATTTCGGCTTTTGGCACTGTTGCCCCACACAGAGGACATCTTACATATTCACCGTTTTTGGGCATAATACCCCCTTCGGACCGGGCTTTTTACGCTAGTCCTATACTTGATATGCTTCTCTAAACTGTTTAACCAGTTTCCAGTCATAGCCTGATAGCTTACGCCAGTTCTCGGTTATCAGCTTGCGGATAGCTCGCCTTTCTTTCGGTGGTCGGCTCTGGTAGTAGTTCTTTAAGTCCAGATAGGCGTCTAAGTCTATCCCGTTCTCGTCAAGGATGGTCTGTATAAGCTCCGTCTCGTTGCCGTCCTCATCCTTGACGGTGCTATTGAGGCTTATGCTGGACACTCTCCGCCACCTTTTCTTCTGGTGGTAGAAACGGAGACGGGTGTATTCGGCTACCTTTATAGCTCCCCATTTGGACAAAGACCTCCCCTGTTGGCGATACTCCTCAGCTACCTCAGCTACCCTCACGATAATGTCGTGTATTAGGTCTTCCCTGTCATCGTGGTTGTCCAGCTGATAGCTAAAGTTCCTGGCTATCTTTGCCCAGTCCCGCCAGGGTTGCTCCAGCTGGTCATAGTCTAGGGCTTCACTGTAACCATCGCCATCGTGGGGGTAGCCTCTATGCGTGGAGTAGGTCATAGCTCCCCCTTCCGCCACGCACAAAAAGAGGGGTATCCTTCCCACGCCTTCGGGGAAGAATACCCCTGAAAAAAGCAAAAAAGCGAGGTCTCCCCCGCTTCTTTGCGTGGCTGTTCTTTTTGAGTTACAAGCGTTCTATTAGGCTGTTACTGGCTCTTTGGCTCGGCTACGCTTTGCCTTTTTAGGCTTACTGGCTACTGGCTCGGTAGGCTGTGGCTCGGCTTCCCCTTGCTCGGTAGGCTTCTCGGCTTTAGCTTCCCTGTCCTTTTTGGCTTGCTCGTTAGCCTCATCGGTCATCATCGGCATTACTACCAGTTGATAACCGTTAGAGGTAAAGAGCATTGGAGAATAGGCATTGGTAAGGCTAAAGTCTACCATACCACCGCAAGCCTTAAGAGCACTAGCAAGATAGCTTCCGTCTACCCTGACAAAGCCTTGTCCATCGGTATCGGCTGGAATATCGGCTTGCCCCTTATCATCGGGATTAGCCATAACTATTTTACCGTCGCCAATGGTCAAGTCTATGGGGTAGGCTTTGCTATCGGCTAACACCTTGAGTGAGCTAATAGCCTTGATTGCCTCAACGGTATCAAAAGAGGCAAGGCAGTTAAACTCGGTAGGGATTAGCTTCTCATAGTCGGGATAATCACCGTTGACGCTTACCCACTTATAGCGGATTAGCTCGGTGTCTATAATGAGGCTATAACCGCCAATGGTATCACCGCCTGCCTCAAAGCTAACCCTTGTCCTCTTTGCTCTCCGTAAGGCATTGGCTACACCCTTAAGGTCATCACGGTTGACTAGGGCTTGCCCTTCTCCGTCATCATAGGCAAGAGTAACTACCGCTAGCCTAAAACCATCGGAACTAACCAGCGTCAATTTACCGTCTCTAGCCACAAAGTTGACACAGGCTAAAACTGGTCTATTGTCATCTGTAGCGGTAAACGGTAAGACTCTGTTTAGTGCTTCCGCTAGCTCTAGGCTTCCGATATTAGGCTTGACGGTATTAGACGGACTTACCCTGACATCGCAAAGGGTCATAGGTGTTTTATCACCTATCCAAGCCCCTTCCTCAAGGTTGCTGGTATTAGCTCCGCAGATAACCTTAAGCCTCTTAACTGTAGCCTGCGTCTCGCTAGCACTACCGTTTGAGGGTATAACCTTGACAATGTTAGACCCCCCCAAAGCCTTAAGGTATCCGAGTAAGCCTCTAGTCCCTATGGTCAAGTCCATTAGCACTACTCTATCGGCTAACGCCCTTGACAAGGCACTTACCAGCATAGCCTTATGAGCTACAAAGCCCACGCCTGAACGCTTGCCCTCAATATTCAGTTGTTCCAAAAACAACCCCCCCTTTGGCTATCTGGTAGTGGGCAAGGCTACCAGCTTCGCCTAGTAGTAAGCTACCGTCTAACTGCTACCCGCTAGCCTAAACGGTGCTTCCACTAATACAAGCGATTAAGAGGGGTAAAATCGGACACTAAAATAAGGTTTTTTGGTATCTTTTTAGCTCTTTTTGCCTTTGACGGGTAAAATACCTTTGGTCGTTACCGTTTAGCGGTATGCCCTTGTGCCTCTTTACCGCTAGCTTGATTAGTCTATCGGGGCAACCGAGTAAAAAGGTCTTATCGTCTAGCCACTGGTCAAGGTCAATTGCGCTATCATCGGCTAGGGTGTCTATCAGCTCTATCGTGTTACCGTCTATGTCCTCTAGCTCGGTATTGAGGCTTAAGATTGTGAGCTGTCGCCTTTGCTGTCGCCAGTAGTCGGCTACACAGTGAGAGGCTATCCGTAGCATACCGTAAAGTGAGAGGTCGGGCTTGCCTAGCCTCTCATTACGGGCTTGCTGGTCGGCAAAGGCTACTATAATGGTATGCCTTAAGTCTAACCTATCTTGTGCCCTTGCCTTGTGCTCAAAGCGTCTAGCAACCTCTAGCCACTGTAGCCACTTACCATCTAGCTGGCTATAGGATTGCTCGGCTCGTGCCTCTATCTCGGCTGTTAGTTCCTCTTGCCTCATAGTTTTATCCCCCTTCCTATAAGGCAAGTGTCAAGCTGGCTATCTCTATTCAGTTGTTAAGGTTACGCTAGGTTGCCTAGCTGGAGCTATGTTTTTGTGAGGCTAATTGAGGCTATATTTACATTATAGAGGCTGGCAATAGCAGTGGCAATATATTAGACATTATATCAAGTAAATAGCTATTTATTTTCCTCCTTGCCTAAACTCCCCACTGGGATTCCAAGACAGCAAAAGACTATTAGAAACTCTGAACATCCCAAAGAGACGTGCGGCTAGTCACATAATAAGCATTGTGTCCCCACTAGAACTATAGCCTTGTTAGGTAGGAGGCAAAGGCACGTGGCCTTAGCCAAATAGGAACGGCAGTATACCACCGTGTATTGTAAGAGAAGACAGCTCCGTTAGCCGCTAGACCTTAATTACGATGAAGTAGCAGCCTATCCCAGCAGGTGCAGACTGTCCTGCGCTTGCAACAATCCTCAAGATTTGTCTCAGGACTACCCTTACCCAGTGCGACCCCCAAGGTTAGAAATTAGTTTCTGATGAATTAATGCCTCAAGTGTCCTATTAAGTCTGGCTACAGGCGGCTCCGGACAGTTGGAGTGATGCCAGGTTCGTGTTAGTTGAATGACCTGTTGTCTAGTAAGACCTGTGACGTTCATCGGCTTACCACATGTCCCGCAAGGTAAGTCAAGGAAAACCTCCAAAGGCTTGAGTCTATCTATCTCCTTTTGAAGAGACTGCCCCCGGTCGAGGTCTTCGCCCCTACCCGGCGACAGCATTGCCTCAAGGAAGGCTTCAGCCTCTTTAACCCCACTGGTGGACCCACACGACGGACACTTGCAGGAAAGGAATACAGGCTTATCCTTTGGTAATCCGCCGAGAATGAACCTGACCCCACAGTTATCACATTGGTAGCACCTCAGGTAAAAACCCAGAATCACCTGGATAAATATTTTTCTCAGCTCCTGAGGCTTCTCGATGGTATGCCAACCGTCCCGCTCCAGCCTCTCCAGGAGTAAGATTAGATCATGCAAAGTTACCTCACGGGATGGTGATGTTAGCAGCATAGCTACCAAGCTTGTAACTAGCTTATACTGCCAACTGCGCTGCTCCACCATGTGCTCTATTTGCTTAAGCAACCTGGTCTTCTCTGCGATCTGTGAACCCAAGGTCTCAAGTTGCTTCTCAAGGGCACTTTTATCTTCCTCCAGCCTTGCTCGCTTGGCCTGGAGTTGGGCTACGCCCTTTTCCAGGGTGCTCTTCGCCTTGCGCTTCGCCTCTACTGCCTCTTCTAGGGAGCCGTACTCACTCAGCAATCGCTTCAACCTTGCCGCATCAACCCTCGGTTTCATCTTTGAACTCCTCCGCCAGCGATACTATGGTAGGTAAATCCAATCCCCGCCGCCTCAGGTCAGCTTTCAGCTTGGCCACGGCGTCAATTTCACCTCGTGTCACCTTGCTCTCCTCCATCATTTTGTCTAGCTCCTTGTCCAGTCTTGCCTTCTCACCTTCCACCCTTCGCTTCTGTGCCCGCAGCTCGCTTTCTAGTTCCGTTTGCTCCCCCTGTATCTGTTTTTGAAGTCGGGCAAGTCTTTCCTCAGTCGCCTTGAACTCCGCTTTTTGTTCCGCCACCGACTGCTCAAGCTCAGCAAGCTCGGATTGAAGCCTGTTCTTCCGCTCGTCCAGGTCGTTTAGGTCAGAGGTTACCTTCTCGAACTGAGAGACAACTTGCTGGTAAGACATGCCTGTGGCTTTCTCCAGCTCAGCAAGCCTCATAGCTACCTTGACAAAGTCAGGTTCTTCTACTTCGCCACATACCTTAACCAAGGCACTATGTCTGTGAGATGGGATGCCAAGCTTGTGGAAAGCCTTGATAATCCTCAGTCCATCCTTTGCTTCCTCCACAGTGAGCTTGTTTTTGTAAAGCTCAACTGCCAAACTTCTTAATGAATCTATCTCGTGCATGATTCCGAACTCCCTTCCGGCCGCCAGCAGCCCACTATCATCTACCCTCTCTCTTAGCCTTGAGGCATAGTGGGAGACACTGCTCTGATTCACCCCATTCTTTTGAGCAATTTTCGGCTGTGGCAGCCCCTTAAGATAGTCACCAAAGATTCTTGATACCCTGTAAGGCGCTAATCTTACTGTCATTTCTTAATTCTTTACCTCATGCCCGTCTATGTCTATGAAGTTTATGACGAGGATTGGCGTTTATGATGTGTATGACGTATATGATGTTACAGTTCAAAACAGATACGAATTTAGATGTGTTTACTGTACCCCCAGCTATAATCGCGACAACCGGCTTCGCCAAACTACGTATCGAGCAGTCCAACGCAGCCCAAGGATACCCACCTCTGGCAAGGAAGCAGCAGTCGGGTTAGTAGATGCGCCTAACATAACCAAGACTCCCCCTAATTCTGCCTCCATGAACACTTACTACTCGTTACCTCAAAAAAGCCAGATTTGATTGCGCCAATCTGAAGCACCCACTTTAGCAAACAGTTCAAAGGTACTCCTTACCGGTAGACATCCTTCCTTTGTTCATCCCCTGAGTTGTTCCTCACGGCCGCCTTCGTAGTTGCCTAAAACTTGGGCCGTGGAACTCGATAACTTTGCCTTTACTCATCCCAATCAATCGATCAACGCTACTAATTCCCATGAGGTCGGGTACCGATGGTCGCCCCTCTGGTGGCAAGTTGGACGTGACAACCATTGGAAGGCCAGCTTCGTAAGTCAGCTTCGCCTAACTGCGAGATGGTTGTCTTAATCTGTTATAATGCTGGTGGGGGAAGAAGGCTGAATGACTGGGCGGGCTCCCCATTCCTCCTTTGTCTTGGACTGCCTTCCTCCCCCGTGTAATGCTTCTTCCTGGGCCTGCCACCCATCCTTCCCCAACGGCGCCGGTCTTCTACTGAGTATTTGCTCATAAGTACCCTTTGGCCTTTCCTGCCTGCTGACTGGAGTGCCGCTACACCATTTTTAGTCAAATTGGTGATGCCCCCGAGGCGCCCCGCTTCGACGCAAGACAGCCCCCTGCTTAGGAAACTATTCTCTTGAGCCAGCTCAGCTAGCGCTTTTTGAGCTTCGTCAATCGTTTCTTTGGCTACCTTGATCTGCCTGAGGGTCTTGCCCAGACCTTGGAGGTTCTCTATGCCCACTGCTGTTCTTAAACGGTTTCGCTTCTGCTCTCCCATTGACACTCCCTGCTACCTTAGCTTGCTACTCCTTGGTGAATCCTAGGGGCACTGCCCCTATCAGCGCAGCTACTATATCTATTAGGGACTTCTTGTAGCCCTTAGCCTTCAATTCCTTATTCGCTGCCCCGCCTTGGATTAGGTTATATACGGCAAGATGCCCCGCATTCCAGTGTAGTCCCATAGCACCTCCTAAAAAGCAAAACCGAGAGACTTCCGTCCCTCGGTTCAAAGAATATTATACCACACTTTTCAAGTGCCAGCACCTTCTTGCTGGTTTCCCACATCTATGTTCTGTGATTCAAGAGCAGCAATGGTGACCAGCGCTAACAGAAGGTATCCAGAAAGTTAGAGGTGAGCAGACAACTCTCTGGAGATTGTACAGGGAGATAGAAGACGAACTGGACTGGACTGGATTAGCCTGCGGAGAGCTTTCTCCGGCAGATGTAAGCTGTGCCCCTTTTAGTTTTTCATCCAGTCTAGCGGGTCTCTACCTATCATGGGGTTGTTGGTATTCTCCCGATGGTCTAAGACCAGTTGGGTTATTCCTATTTCTTGTTTTTATCCAATCCAGAGGCCCACTGCTTTTATATGCCTCAAGTGCGTCCTCAGCCTCAACGAATGTTATGTATCTCTCCGTCATGGCATAAGTCTCGTGGCCTAGTAGAGTCTTGAGTCCCTTCATGTCCCGGTTATGCCCATAGTGGATGGTGGCACCGGTGTGCCGCATTTTATGAATTGACCCTCGGATGTGTTGTAGGCCAGCGTCCCGCTTCAGGCGACGGAAGATTTCCTGAATGCCACGGGCAGTTAATTGCCTACCCTCTTCGGAGATCCAAAGACTATCCACATTCGCTAATGCTTGCCGCAAACCCACATAGCGCCAAAGGCTTTTCCTCGTCTCGGGGCCAAACCCAGCCCATCGCCCTTTACCCATCTTGCCTTTCCTCACCAGTAGCCGCTGTCTCTGGAGGTCTATAACTTCCATTTTAAGCTCAGCCAACTCTTCTAGGCGAATAAAACTCTCAAGAAACAGGGAGACGATGGCGTGGTCCCGTGCTGCCAACATCCGCTGGCGTGGAGTTCTGGCAGCCTTCCAATCATATTCAAGGACTGCAAACATGCGGTCGATGTGGTCGGGATGCCAAGGCTCAATGGGTCGGTCCTTTGGGCGCTTCAACTCTATGCCATCCATAGGGCTGTGGCTTAGATAGCCTTCCTTGATTGCCCATCCGAAGAAGCGCCGGAGTGACCGATAATAGGGCCATAGGCTGCGCTCGTTGCGCTCGACCTTGCGACGCGCACCATTACCTCCTACGACTGTTTCAGCCTCTTGGAGAAGGTAATAGAAAAAAGCCTGAATGTGGCGTTTGCCGATGAGATGTGCTTCTTTAGGCACACCGGCTGCCTCTGCCCAATTAAGAAACCGGCGAATGTGGCCCCAGTAGTAGGCTACAGTTTGTGAGTCACGAGTTGAGCCCAGGTCATACCTGAACCCGTCCAACAACCATTGTGTGGTTACTCCTGTCTGCACCATAGCGTTTTGGGGAGCCCGCCCGGTGCAAGTCGTTTAGACTAGCCTTGCTTATATCTATTTCCTTGGCCTGTGCAAGTGTTATAATGTTCTTATCCCTATCTGTGGAGCGGGTGATGGGATTCGAACCCACGACGTCTTGCTTGGGAAGCAAGCACTCTTCCGCTGAGTTACACCCGCTTAGGCTAGCTACATTATGCCCTGAGGTCAGTTTTGTGTCAAGATAGTAGGTTATGAATAGTGGGAAAAAGTTTATCGCCAGCTTCAATTACCAATAATTTAGAGACTCATTTTATCGGGCAGAGGGTTATCTACTATCCCAGCCTGGCGTCAACAATGGAGGTGGCAAAACAAGAGGCTCAAAAGGGAGCAGCCGAAGGAACGGTTGTCATTACTGATGAGCAAACTGCGGGAAAGGGTCGAATAAAGCGTGTTTGGCTATCACCTAAGGGTAGTATTGCTTTGTCGGTTATTCTCTACCCTAGTATGGCTCACCTGCCCTTCCTTACTATGCTAGCCTCTCTAGCTGTCATTCATAGCATTGAGGCAGTCACTGGCTTGAAGTCGCAGGTCAAGTGGCCTAACGATGTTCTTATTAATGGCAAGAAGGTGTGCGGGGTTCTGATTGAAAGCAATGTGCGGGGAGACATAGTGGACTATGCTATTATAGGTATTGGGGTAAATGCTAACCTCAGGCTTTATGATTTTCCTCAGATTCAACCCACTGCTACCAGTCTTTCCGATGAGCTGGGAAGAGACGTGTCACGCTTAAATGTAATACGGTGCCTGCTAGTTGAGATAGAAAGGTTATATCTGGCTTTGTTAGCCGGAGGCTCTATTTACCAAGAGTGGCGTG
>Ga0209979_1001953_pt1 | contig 20885 bp, 20 predicted proteins | sample AnhtaG_FD_183114 | JGI IMG/M metagenome (GOLD analysis project Ga0209979, IMG submission 183114) | Deep subsurface microbial communities from Anholt, Denmark to uncover new lineages of life (NeLLi) - Anholt_01485 metaG (SPAdes) (version 2) | ecosystem: Environmental > Aquatic > Marine > Oceanic...
GGCAGCCTTGGCTCCATCGCATAGAATAGGCCGGTGGTAATATATAATCTGGCCCCGTAAATGGAATTGTAGCCAGTCTTGGTTAAATAGTCGGTAATCAATTCTTGCGCCTTACTGCCGATGGTTTCCGCCGCTTTATGGGTGCCATTAGCCAGAACATCGCCGAAACCATCGCGGTGGGACACTTTGCTTAGCAACGTCTCGATGAATTCCCTGCTCCCAATCTTGGAGAGGGGTATGCCTGTCAGCTCATCTGTTAAAAGCTTCGTCTGGTAGCACCTCGAGAGCCACATTATCATGGTCTCGATGGCATGGGTATCGACCCCGTAATCATCACAGAGCTTGGTAGCCTCAAAGGGAACCTCGTTTAGCTCCCCGTAATAGCGCTTCGCTCGAACTTCATAGAAAAGACCAGCCTGGCACATGAATTTCCCGGTTATCCCGCTCATAGCCGTGTAGGTCAGGCGCATACACCCGCTGCTGCAGCCATAGCACACATCTTTCTTCATCCTGTCTGGGTTCAGCAAGGAGGGCAATATTATTTGGTCAAATGCAAACCTGCTCTTCAATTCCAGACGCAGCCGTTCCCTCAATTTCCGAGCCTTCTCCACGTCATCTACGTCGACCTTCCTTCTGGTCCCTCTTACCGCAATAGCCTTCAGATTTTTAGAGCCCATTACTGCGCCCAACCCACTTGAGCCAGTCGAATCATTATCCGCCACCAGACTAGCAAAGACCACTCTATTTTCACCCGCTGCACCTACAGTCACCACACGAAATGCTCTTCCCAGTTCCTCCTTCAGCCTTTCCCGGCAGGAGATGGCGCCCATGCCTGTAAGATGAGTCGCCTCTCTTATCTCCACCCGCTCCCCATCGACCAACAGATAGACCGGCCTATCTGCCTTCCCGTAGACAACAAGGCCATCATAACCAGCGAATTTAAGCTGAGCACCCCAGGAGCCACCCAGATTGCAATAGGAAAATCGATTGTGAATGGGGGATTTCCCGCAAACCTGCCATCGAGAGCCAGCAAAACCCGGAACGCCAGCAATGGGACCCGTTATGAATATTAGCTTATTCTCCGGATCGAAGGCGTCGATCCTTGGGGGAACCTCATCCCAATAGACCTTAGCAGCTATCCCCCTCCCCCCCAGGAAGAGATCCTCATAATCCTGGGTTGGCACCTGGTCGACACTCCCGTCAGAAAGATTCACTCGTAAAATGGTTCCCGCATATCCTTTGGAATGAGTCATTTCCTCCTCCAATTCACCTTATTGTAGGGGATATTATTGTCAGCCTGCTAAATACTATTAACTTCCAAGCCCTCTGTCAATTGTCAATGCCTTTTACTGTGAACTTGACGTGATGCCTGGTTGGCAGTAGATCCCGAGCAGCAAGGAGGCGAAGTTATAGCTTATACCAGATAGCTAAGTTTCAGCTATCAAAACACCACGAGAATCGTTTTGAGGTTGTATCTGCCTCGGCTGTGTCCTGGGAGACATAAGCTATATAGATATTATCGCCATGACGACGACTATGCTCCTCAAGGGTGGTAGCAGGAATGTGGTCCCCATCGGATGGCATCATGCTTCCCTATGTAATCGAGGCATAATTCGCGGTCCTGCCGGTCGGACTATAGGAATGCCCATATCGACTTGGCGATCTCAGTAAAATCACCCAAAGATAAGCACTATACAGGTCTCCGCCTTTGCCCCTCCCCAAGTGGCGAATAAGAGGGCTAGCCCAATGACAGTCTATCCGCCACCGCCTTTCTCGGTTCAGGCCCTCAAACTAGGCTTATTCTTTCTTATCCTTCTTTGGCATGAAAGCGCTGAGCAGGTCCAGTGGCAGGGGGAATACCAGGGTATTGGTCTTCTCGGTGGCGATCTCGGTGAGCGTCTGCAGGTAGCGAAGTTGCAGCGTTGTCGGCTCCCTGCCGATTATAGCGCCCGCCTCAGCTAGCTTTACAGAAGCCTGCAGCTCGCCCTCAGCGTGGATGATCTTGGCTCTCCTCTCCCTCTCCGCCTCGGCCTGTGCCGCCATCGCCCGCTGCATTGTGCTGGGCAGCTCCACATCCTTAACCTCCACCACGCTAACCTTAATCCCCCAGGGCTCCGTCTGCTCATCGATGATCTGCTGCAGCTGGTCATTTACCTTTTCGCGGTGCGCCAGAAGATCATCAAGCTCGGATTGGCCCAGCACGCTCCTCAAGGTGGTCTGGGCAATCTGGTAGGTGGCCAGCCTGTAGTCAAAGACCTCAACTACAGCAGCCTCCGGGTGCATCACCCTGAAGTAGACCACCGCATTCACCTTGAGTGTCACATTGTCCCTGGTGATCGCCTCCTGAGAGGGGACATCCATGGTGATGGTGCGGGTATCTATCTTGCGCATGCGGTCGAGGAAGGGGATGATAAAGCGTATCCCCGGTCCTCTCGTCTTCTCCAATCGGCCCAGCCGAAACACCACGCCAGCCTCATACTGGTAGACGATCTTTATGGACGCCGGCAGCACCATGAGTAACAGCGCCGCCACTACGGCAACAATTATCACCCAATCCATTTTTATTCACCTCCTCTATTTTTCTGGGTTACCCTTAGTCTTAAGCCATCGACCTTGGTTATCACCACCTCCTCTCCTGGCTCGACCTTTCCTTCATCCACTGTGGCCTGCCAGCGTTCCCCGTGTACGAACACAGTTCCTGTTGGGTCAAGGTTTGTTTTGGCTACCGCCACCATGCCCACCATCGCCTCTCGCCCGGTCTGCTGTCGCCTGCGGTGGGTGCGCACGATGGCCCCGATGACAAAGACGCAAACCGTGGTGACCACGATCACCACCCCGGCGATGACGCCAGGATTGATCTGAAAAAAGGGACTGCCCATCAAGATCATCGAGCCAAAGGTTAATGAAGCGATGCCCCCCAGGGCAAGCAACCCGTGACTGGTTATGAAAACCTCCGCTACAAAGAGTCCAAAGGCAAGCACGATCAACAATACCCCGGCATAGTTGACCGGGAGCATCCCTAAGGAATAAAAGGATAGCAAAAGGCAGACGGCGCCCACAACCCCGGGGAAGATCGTCCCCGGACTGAACAGCTCTAGCATGATACCGAGCATCCCCAGGCTCAGCAGGATATAGGCTATATTCGGGTCGGCGATGGTGAAGAGAAAGCGCTCCATGGCGCCCATGTCGATGTAATCAATCTTGGCACCATCGGTCTGCAGGGTGACCTCCTCCCCGCTTAATAGTGTCACCTGCCATCCATCAAGCTGGAGGAGGAGATCATCCAAATTATCGGCCACAATATCGATAACCCCCAGCTCCAGGGCCTCCGAGGCGGGGCTTGACCTGCTCTCCCTTACCGCAGCCTCGGCCCAGTCGGCATTACGATCGCGGGCCTCAGCTATGCTTCTAATATAAGCTACGGCATCGTTGACCACCTTCTCCTCCATGGTCTCATCCATCCCATCCTCGCCCAGGGCCACGGGGTGGGCGGCGCCGATCCCGGTGCCCGGTGCCATCGCCGCGACGTGAGCGGCCAGTGTGATAAAGGCTCCCGCCGAGGCAGCCCTGCATCCCGGTGGCACATAGACTACCACCGGGACATCCGCCTCCAGGATACGCTGCACAATGTCGCGCATCGCGCTATCAAGTCCCCCGGGTGTATCCAGCTCAATAATACAGGCGGTGGCGCCATGCTCCTCAGCCAGCCCTATCCCGCGGTCAATATAGCCAGCGAGGACCGGGTTTACCGTCCCGTCAACACTGAGGACATCCACCTGAGGGGTGACAGCGCTCGCTTCACTGGGTACAAAGAGGATGAGCAACCCGAGCGTTATAAGGAAAAGCCAAAGCTTTTTCATACCGGATTCCACCGCATATTATCAATTCATTATAGCTATGTCGTGTTCTTTTTACAATCAAGTGTAATCGTCAAGTACATTAGTGTCACATTACCGCTAGCCCTTTGTTACTGTCATTGCGACCCCTCCGCCTTGCGAGAGTCCGACTTATCGGACGATTTAGGCCGAAGTGTCGGGGGAAGCAATCTCAGAGATGGTGGGTGGGCAGTCGTGCGACGGTGAGATTGCTTCGTTCCGCTCGCAATGACGATGAAGGTTTTTCGCCGTGACGAGCCTCACAATGACAGTGCGCTGTCACCCATCCATCGGAACGAGATCATCAAGCCTCATTGTTGAAGGCGGAATCATATTGGTGTAGAATAATCGAAGCTTTGTAAAAGGTGGTAGGAATGAAGGTGCCCCGGTGTAAAGGGATGCGTGACCTGCTTCCCGATGACATGGTGAAGTTTCGGCAGATCGAGGAGGTGTTTCGCCACTGCTCGTTAAAGTGGGGCTATGAGGAGGTGAGAACCCCCACACTGGAGTATCTCCATCTTTTTACCGCCACTGGGACACTGACCCCGGGCATGCTTGGCAGGGTGTATTCCTTCCTCGACTGGGATGGCTGGAGTGGTGAGAGGGTGGTATTGCGGCCAGAGGGCACCATCCCCACCGCGAGACTCTTCCTGGAAAACCTAACAGGTGGCGAGATCTCCCGGCTTTCCTATGTGGGAAATACCTTTACCTTTGAAGAAACAGGAAAGGAACGGAGGGAGCGCTGGCAGTGCGGTGTTGAGCTTATCGGAACTAGCCAGCCCCTCGCCGACGTGGAGCTTGTGCTTCTAGCCTCGGAGGTGCTGGGAAAGCTGGGGCTCGGTCCCCTGGAGGTAAGGCTATCCCACGCCGGCTTGATTAAGGCGCTCATCGGGGAGCTGGGATTGGAGGCTGCGGAGCAAACTCAGATATTCGACCAGGTTCTGGAGGGGAATATAAAGGCATTGGGCGAGATTGAGACCGAGGATGTTGACCTGAAGAGGGCGCTGGCCCTTTTACTGGATGTCACGGAAAGCTCGCCGGGCTTCTTGGAGAATGTCAGGACCCTCTTGGGAAAGGCCTTGCCCAGGTTTGAGCCTAGCCTGAGAGACCTGGCCAGCATTGCCGATTTGCTTGGCGCCATGGATTGTCCTTATCGGATCGATATCGCCTCGGGTAGGGGTTTTGAATACTATACCGGGGTGATGTTTCAATTCTATATCTCCAAAGAGCGGGTGGGGGGAGGAGGCAGATACGATGACCTGATCTCGCTGGTGGGCGGCCCTCCCATTCCGGCATCGGGTTTTGCGCTATATGTGGATCAATTAATGGATCTGGTGAAGCTAGAGGAGCGCCCTGTCTCGAGGATTCTGGTACAGTCACAGGACGGCGATGTAACGGGGCTCAGGTCTTGCTTCGAGGTAGCGCGCTCCCTGAGGGAGGCAGGCTACCTCGTTGCGCTTGACCAGGGACAGAAGGCGGTGGGTGATTATCGATGGCTTCTTTCGGTGTCAGGGGAGGGCCTCTTCCGCTTAACCGATCAGGCCACCGGGGAAAAGCGTGAATTAACCTCCGAAGCGGAGATTCGGCAGGTAATGGAGAATTCCAGGTGAAGCTGGCTTTACCGAAGGGGCGACTCTTAAAGGATACTGCGGCTTTGCTTGAGAGGGCAGGGCTCGGGCCTGAGGGGTATAATGAGCGGTCGCGCTCCTATCGCCTCAAATCATCCAGATTCCCCGACCTGTTTTTCAAGGTGTTTCAGGAGCGAGATATACCCATTCAGGTGGCTATTGGAAATTATGATTTGGGAATCTGCGGGCTGGACTGGGTGGCGGAGCTCCTGGCGAAATACCCCAGTAGCGACCTAGAGAAGGTAAGGGACCTGGGGTATGGCAGGAGTGACCTTTGCGTGGTCGCCAGCGAGCATGCCGAGGTCTCCTCGGTTGGGGGGATCAACGATGGATTTGATCGGGTGCGCATCGTAAGCGAGTATCAGAACCTGGCGGAATCATTCGCCCTCAGGCAGAGATTAAGGCGATTCAGCATTCTCCCCATATGGGGGGCTGGTGAGGTCTACCCCCCGGAGAGCGCCGACCTGGCAATAATCGCCGAAACCCCGGCGGGTAGCTTTGCAAGCTACAACCTGGTTCCACTGGTGAGGATTCTCAACTCAAGCGCTTTCTTAATCGCCAATAGGGATGGCCTGGCAAAAGCTGATATAAGCGAATTACTGGCATGCTTGCAGCCCTTTGATGTGGAAACTGAAGCGGAAACACCTTTGCCTGCCATTACCAGCGGAATGTTCGAAAAGGGCGAAAAAATGGCTGAGGGTGAAGAGGTAGTCCGTATTGCCCTGCCTGACGGGCATCTGTTGAAACCGGCCGCTGAATTCCTTGATAAAGCCGGGCTTAACATCCGGGGGTACTCGGGTGAAATGGGTGAGGGTGGGGAGTGTGGGGAGAGCGAAAAGGCCACTCGCAGGCCGACCATTGATTTGCCCGGAGTGACAATCAAGGTGATCAGGCCTCAGGATATGCCCCTCCAGGTGGCAAATGATAACTTTGATCTGGCGATCACCGGCCAGGATTGGCTCAACGACCACCTCTATCGCTTCCCCTCAAGCCCGGTGAAGGAAATCTTGAAACTGGGGTTTGGAAAGGTAACCGTGGTTGCTGTGGTCAGCGAAGATTTGCCCGCTCATGATGTCCATGGTCTGAGGGACCTCGTAATAGGGGGGTTTCTTCCCACCCTCAGGGTGGCTTCGGAGTATGTAAACATCGCCGATAAGTATGCCCGGGATAATCACCTGGAGCGCTGTAAGATAATACCCACCTGGGGAGCAAGCGAGGCCTTTCTCCCCGAGGATGCCGACCTGCTCATCGAAAACACCGAGACCGGGGAAACCTTAGCGAGGCACAGCTTAACGGTTATCGATACCATTTTTGAGTCCTCGGCATGCCTTATCGGCCACCGGGACACGCTGTCCCATCCCTCGAAGAAGGGCAGAATAGAGCGTATAATGAACGTCATAAAGAAAGGCGGCTAAAGGGCGAAAAATTCGAAAAGATGCCATTACTTTATCTTCATCTGAGCATTGCTAAAGAGGCGGCAGAGTTGCTACATCATCCCGTAGTAGACCCAAACATGGGAAGCTACCTGGTGGGCGCCATCTCGCCCGATGTGCACTACGTTAGCGGCGTCTCCAGAAAGGAGACTCATTTTTTCGACTTTGACAAGAAAGAGTGCGAAAGCGGTGCATGTCTGCTGTTAAAGGCTCATCCCGATCTTGCCCGGGGGAGTAAATTGGATGCCACGACGAAATCTTTCATTGTCGGCTACCTCTCCCATCTCGTTGCCGATGAGGTCTGGATCCTGGACATCTATCGCCCTTTCTTCGGCAATTTCTCACCGCTTGGCGGAGACCCAATGGCCAACATGCTCGACAGGCTGCTCCAGTTCGAGCTTGATCGCCGGGAGCGCGAGGATAAAGCGAAGATGGCGGCAATTCATGCTGAACTCTGCGACTGGGAACTACAGGTTAATATCGATTTTTTAGCCACCACCGCCCTGCAGCAGTGGCGGGACTTCGCCTGTGCTGCGGCAGCTCGCCAGGTAACCCTGGATGATTTCCCACCATTTGCCCGAAGCTTCCTGCTCCCCAGCAAAAAGATCGATGCGGAGCAGCTTGAGCCCTTCCTTTCATCAGTGCCTGATAAGCTGGATTGGGCTATCCAGCATGTCACCCCCCAGCGACTCATCGCCTTCCGGGAAAAAGCCATAAGCCAGTCCGTGGCGGCGGCCAGGGAGTATTTGGGTGAAGATAATTAGTGATTTTCAAAACGCTAAAGCAATGTTGCAACGTGCCACTCTTGAGTTTGGTGAAGTTCCCCTTGAGGTGAAGCGAAGGATAAAAGAGGCCTTCGCTGTGGAGCTCACCCCTGAGGAGGCAGTGGGCCGGATCATCGCTGCGGTGCGAGATAAGGGGGATGCAGCCCTGTTGGACCTTACCAAGCGGATCGAAGGGATAGCGCTCGAATCTTTAGAGGTAAGCAAGGAGGAGTGCCGCGAGGCCCGTGGAAAGGTGGAACAAGAGCTTATAGCGGCGCTTAATATTACTGCTGAGCGGGTGCGCTCCTTTCACCAGACTCAGCTTGGCCACAGCTTCAAGGAATTCATGGAGGGCGGGCTAGGGCAGATCGTTCGTCCCCTGGAGAGGGTGGGCATCTATGTGCCCGGGGGCACTGCCTGCTACCCGTCGACGGTGCTGATGACGGCGATCCCGGCCCGGGTAGCTGGGGTAGGGGAGACCATCCTGACCACTCCTCCCGGAGAGGGAGGCGAGGTTCCCCCGGCTACGCTGGTGGCGGCGGACATCGCCGGTGTGGACCGCGTTTTCAAGGTAGGGGGCGCTCAAGCGATCGCCGCCCTCGCCTATGGCACCGAGTCCATCCCCAGAGTGGATAAAGTCTGCGGCCCCGGCGGCCTTTTCGTAACCCTGGCAAAGCGTATGGTCTACGGTGCGGTCGATATAGATGGCCTTTACGGCCCCACCGAGACGGTGATATTAGCGGATGATTCCGCCACACCTGCCCATTGCGCTGCCGACCTCCTGGCACAGGCGGAGCATGATTTGCTGGCCATCGCGATACTGATCACCACCTCCTCCAGACTGGCCCAGGAGGTCGATAGAGAGGTGGCGCTCCAGCTTGAAGGGCTGGAGCGGGTCCAGATTGCCCGCCGCTCGCTGGAAGAAAGGGGCCGGATAATCGTGGTCGCCGATATGGAGCAGGCTATTGATCTGATTAACCTCTATGCCCCGGAGCACCTCTCCTTGATGGTGCGCGATGCCTCCTCGTACATAGAAAAGATTCGCCATGCCGGGGCTATCTTTATCGGCAAAAACTCCCCCGAGGTGCTGGGCGACTACGTGGCCGGGCCGAGCCATGTGATGCCCACCGGAGGAACTGCCCGCTTCAGCTCCCCCCTCGGTGTGGGCGATTTCCTCAAGCTCACCAGCATCGTTTCTTTGAGCGACGGGGATGTGGAGGCGCTGGGTCCTGCAGCGGCGACCATCGCCAGGGTTGAGGGGCTCACCGCCCACGCCCGAGCCGTGGAGCTAAGGCTGAAGAAGGGTGGTAAATGATGGGCGATATCGAAAGGGGGATAGGGCAAGGTGGAGAGATCGAAAGGTTGAGGGGGCGAGGCGGGGAGATCGAAAAAATGATGCGGGGCGACCTGTTGGGACTCAAGGCATACCAGCCCATCATACCCCCTGAGGTGCTCAGCGAGCGGGCTGGTGTCCCCTTTGAGGGGGTGATAAAGCTCGATGGCAACGAGAACCCATATGGCTGTTCGCCAAAGGTGGGGCGCGCCCTTGCCGGTTACCCCTTCTACCACATCTACCCCGACCCGGAGCAGAGTGAACTGCGAAAAGCATTGGCGGGATATGTCAGGGTGGACGCAGCGCACATTGTGGCCGGCGCCGGCAGCGATGAGCTCATCGACCTTATCCTGCGCCTCTTCCTTGAGCCCGGCGATGGGATGATCAACTGCGTTCCTACCTTCGGCATGTACCCCTTCTGCACCGAGATCTGCGGCGGTAAGGTTATCGATGTTCCCCGTGACAAATCCTACGCCATCGACATCGCCGGGATAAAAGAGGCTGTGGGCGAAAAGAATGAAAAAACCAAGATTATATTCATCGCCTCGCCAAATAATCCCACAGGTAATATCACCCCCCAGCGCGATATCCTGGAGCTGGTTAAGCTGGGCAAGGTGGTAGTGATCGATGAGGCATATTATGAATTTAGCGGGACGACCGTCGCACCCTTGGTTCCCAAGCATGAAAACCTGATTGTATTGCGCAGCTTCAGCAAATGGGCGGGACTCGCCGGGCTGCGCATTGGCTATGGAATTTTCCCCACCTTGATCGCGGAACAGCTTCTCAAGATCAAGCAACCGTATAACATAAACCTGGCGGCTCAGGTTGCGCTCCAGGAGTCGCTTGCCGACATCGAATATCTCCAGGATATAGTGCAAAAAATCATCTCCGAGCGGGAGCGGCTTTTCCAAAAACTTGGGGAGCTCAAGTTTCTCAAGCCATTCCCCTCCCAGGCGAATTTCATACTTTGCGCCGTGGTTAAAGGGAATGCCCGGTTGATTCATGAGGGGCTGCAGAAAAAGGGCATCTTCCTGCGCTATTTCGACACCCCGCTGCTGAGGAACTCGCTTCGCATCAGCATGGGCAAGCCGGAGCACACCGATGCCCTCATTGAAGCGCTGAAGGAGATGTGCTAATCTAAGGGGAGCCTAGAGGGGGAATTCCCTGGGGGAGTTCAGGGGGTATCCCTTGAAATTTGGAACGGTCCAGGACTTTAGCTCCACTCGTGGAGGGAAGACATGGCAAGACAAAGTGCCAAAAAGAGAACAGCTACCATTACCCGCGAGACCGGAGAGACAAAGGTTAGCGTTGCGCTCTCCCTCGACGGCAGGGGAAAGTTTGAGATCAAGACTGGCAGCAAGTTGTTTGACCACATGCTGACTCATATTGCCCAGCACGGTTTATTTGACATAAAGATTAAAGCCTCTGGCTGGGACCAGCATCATGTGGTGGAAGACGTCGCTATAGCTCTGGGACAGGCGCTGAAAAAGGCGCTGGGGGATAAAAAGGGCATCACGCGGATGGGGCATGCCATCGTGCCGATGGATGAGGCGCTGGCCCTGGTAGCGGTGGACCTTTCCGGCAGGGGATATGCCGTGATGGATGCGTCCTTCAAGAGGAAGAAGATCGGCGACCTGGAGACCGACATGGTGCGCCATTTTTTGGAGACCTTCGCCCAGGAGGCGAAGATGAACCTCCATGTGAAGGTGCCTTCTGGGACCGATGACCACCACAAAGCTGAGGCGCTTTTCAAGGCGCTGGGGCGGGCGTTGGATAGCGCCACCGAAATAGATGCGCGGCTCACTGGCAGGGTGCCCAGCACCAAAGGGGTTATTGAGGGCTAGACCTCCTCTGGCTCAAATCTGAAATCCTCGATTGCGGGATTGGCCAGTGGCTTCCCGGCATATCTCCCGTATATGCTCCTCGACCGCTCACTCCACGACTACAGTATCATCGTGGCTATAGGCCGGTGAGCAGCAGCACAGGAAAACGAGGTACGACTCCCCCAGGTTCCATATCTTGTGCCTCTTGCCGGGGAGAATGGCGATGCCATCGCCGGGGCCGATCTCTCTCACCTCATCCTCGATCTTAATACTGCCCCTGCCCTCGAGGACATAATATATCTCCTCCGATTTAGGGTGGAAATGCTCGTCGGTGCTCCTACCCGGCGCTACCCTCGCCTCCGCCAGGCTCTGGTTCTTTATAGAGGAGTTTGCCGGGGCCAGGATCTCACTTATCTGGGATGAGTCCTTGGTGATGAAGGGTTCCACCCCGTTCCGGTTTACCACTTCCATGCTAGAGTTCCTTGTCGGTGAGCCGGCGATACGCCTCGCGATACCTCTCGGTCGTCTGCGCGATGACATCCTCAGGCAGCATGGGCGCCGGCGGCTCCTTATCCCAACCAGCCTGGACGAGCCAATCGCGCACTGGCTGCTTATCGAAGCTTGACTGGGAGCGCCCCGCCTGATACTGGCTCGCATCCCAAAAGCGGCTGGAGTCCGGGGTCAGCAGCTCGTCGATCAGGAGCACCCGGTCGTTAACCAGACCAAATTCCACCTTGGTGTCGGCGATTATGATGCCCCGCTCCAGGGCGTAATCGTGGGCGTAACGGAATATCCTCATGGTCTTCTCCATCAGCTCCGCAGCTCGCTCCTCGCCCAGGAGCCGCTTCATCTCATCGAGGGTGAGGGGCTCATCGTGCCCTGAGTCCGCCTTTGTTGTCGGAGTGAAGATTGTCTCAGGAAGCTTCTCGCTTTCCACAAGCCCGTTGGGGAAGGTAACGCCGGAGACCGTGCCCTTTTCCTGGTACTCGGCCCACGCTGCGCCGGAGAGGTAGCCCCGCACCACGCACTCAATGTCGATGCGCTCCGCCTTCCTCACCACCATGGAGCGACGCGCCACGTAGTCGGGGAAGGAGTAGTAGCCAGAGCAGACCTTCTCCCCGTAGGTGTTATTGAGCCACTGTGCATCGTCCACCACCGCGATAAGATGGTTAGGAACGAGGTGCGCCGTCTTCTCAAACCAGAAGGCGGAGAGCTGGTTCAGGACCACGCCCTTGTCGGGGATGCCGCAGGGCAGTACCGAATCGAAGGCGGAGATGCGGTCGGTAGCGATGATGAGCAAGCTATCGCCCAGGTCATAGGTATCCCGCACCTTCCCCCGGTAGAAGAGATTGGGTAGGTTAGTTTCAAGCAATAGTTCCATTTTTTGCCCTTTCTCAATTGTCATACATCTTCCTGAGAGTCAGGGAAAAGTATCATATCTAGAGGATACTTTATCCCGATGCTCGTGAATATGGATAACTCTAAAAATATACCCATTTCTTCACAGAGAATGGCCAAAGCTCCGATAGCATTCATTACATTTCTAAGATTTCCGTCTTTGTAGTTGTCTACCTCGCTATGTTTGACGTTGTTGTAGCTATCCCACCACCGCGGCTTTGACTTTGATTTAGCAAAAGCAGAGTAGGGTAGTAGTACACGAGGGGATAGAGGGAGTACTAAAATTGGGCGTTGGGAGATAGTTGGGATAGCGGAATTGAGAAAATCGCGAAAATGCCCTATGTTCAGTTCACCTTTGGTTTGATGTTGTGTCTCCCTAATTGCTTTGTCTAGTGCGGATGTGAAGACGCTTCCGCAATCCCTCAGAATACTGATAAATTCATAAGAAAAAGTGTCACCGTTATCAGGATGCAGTTGAACATATCGGAATGTTTGAACCAACCGTTCTTCTATAACGGAATATCGTTCATCAACATAAGCCGCTATTTCTGAAAACCATGTTTCATTCCCGTAGAGTCGTTCTAGCTCGTGGGTCATTTTCTTTGACTCCTCTCACTCCTGTCATTACGAGCGAAGCGAAGCAACCTCGCGTCCTTCCACCTCTACTAGGATTACTCCCACAAGTTCCCTTAATTCGTTCGGGAGAAGCCTCGCAATGATATGGGGAGACATTCCAAACCCCCCCCAGAGAGGCTTCGCCTCTCTGGACACTCCTCTATCCCAACCCCAGGCGCTTGAATATCTCGTCCACGTGGCGCAGGAAATATCCGTAGTCGAAAATGCCCTCAAGCTCAGATTGGGAAAGGTGCTTGACGACATCGGGGTCGGCCTGGAGAAGGTCGAAGAAGCTGACCCGCTCCCCCCATGCCTTCATCGCATTGCGCTGCACCATTTCATACGCCTCTTGCCGGCTGAGCCCCTTATCGATGAGGGCCAGCATCACCCGCTGCGAGAAGACAAGTCCCTTGGTGACCTCCAGGTTCTCCTTCATGTGCTCCGGGTAGACCTGCAGCCCTTTCATGATGTAGGTGAAGAGGTAAAGGACATAGTCCAGCACCAGGCAGGAGTCGGGGAGGATGATCCGTTCGGTGGAGGAGTGGCTGATGTCGCGCTCGTGCCACAGGGCGATGTTCTCCAGCGATGTCAGGGCATGCCCCCGCACCAGCCTGGCCAGGCCCGAGACACGCTCGCAGAGCTCGGGGTTGCGCTTGTGGGGCATGGCTGAGGAGCCGGTCTGCCCGGGCTCGAAGGGCTCCTCTACCTCAAGGATCTCCGTCCTCTGCAGCCCCCTGATCTCGGTGGCGAACTTCTCCAGCGAGCTGGCGATGATAGCCAGTGTGGTTACAAACTGGGCGTGGCGGTCGCGCTGCACAATCTGGCTGGAAATCGGCGCTGCATCGATCCCCAATTTAGCGCAGGCGATCTTTTCGACCTCAGGGGTTACTGAAGCATAGGTGCCCACCGCCCCCGATATCTTTCCTACCGCGATAGCCTTTCTCGCCTCGACGAGCCGTTGCGCGTTCCGCTTCATCTCCTCGACCCACAGGGCGAGCTTCAGGCCAAAGGTGGTGGGCTCGGCGTGCACACCGTGGGTGCGCCCCATCATGATGGTATGCTGGTGCGCCACCGCCTTCTCCTTCAGCACCGCGATAAGCTCGGCAATATCCTGGTCCAGGATGTTTGCTGCCGCCACCAGTTGCAGGCTGAGCGCAGTGTCTATAACATCGGAGGAGGTGAGCCCGAGGTGAATGAAGCGGCTCTCCTCCCCCAGGCTCTCCGCCACCGCGCCAAGGAAGGCGGTCATATCGTGGTGCGTTCTTTTTAGTATCTCATCGATGCGTTTAATACTGAAGCTGGCATTTTTTATCTTGGGCAGCGCCTCCTTTGGGATGGCCCCTAATTCGGCCCAGGCCTCGCAGACGGCGATCTCCACCTGGAGCCACTTTTCGAACTTCGATTCATCGGTCCAGACCTTTTTCATCTGTGGCCTTGAATATCGCTCAATCATTTTTTCGTCCTTTTTCGAGCTTTGCGCTGCTCGAATTATGGTTCTCTATGGCTATCTGACAGGCTCCGCCGGTATTCTTCATATGCTTCTTTAATCTTTTTATGCTTTAGCGCGAGAATTGCAGCAGCGAGGATGGCGGCATTCTTGGCCCCATCTATGGCAACACAGGCCACCGGCACCCCGGCAGGCATCTCAGCCATGGAGTAGAGGGCGTCCACCCCCATGAGCTCGCTGGTTGCCAGGGGAACGCCGATGATGGGCAGGGTGGTCCAGCTAGCGAGGACGCCAGGAAGATGCGCCGCTTTCCCCGCACCGGCGATGATCACCTCAAGCCCGCGCCGCTCGGCTTTTAACCCGTACTCCCGCGTCTTTTCCGGGTTGCGGTGCGCGGAGATGACCAAGACCTCATATTCGATGCCCAGCTGCTGCAGCATGTCTAGCGCCGGCTGCATCAATTGCTCATCCGATTTGCTTCCCATAACCACGCCGACTAGTGACATATCTAAGCTCCTATTATAAAGATTAAGCAAAGACTGGCCTGGCTCCCAACAGGGCCTGGCAAATATGCATCCAGACGAGATCGCTTCTCTTGACCAAGTCGAAGTAGAAGCGCGGCGACTCTGAGAAGATTTTCGATATGACCCGGCCTAGCTCGAGGCCGTGCATTAGCTGGGAATCAACTGCTTGCTGGTAGTCTTCTAGGTTGATGGTATCAGCCTGTAACGCGCCGGCGATTACCGGAGCCGCAAGCTGTGCGCTCCTAATCGCATAGTAAATGCCTTCACCGGTAAGGGGGTGAATTAAACCGGCAGCATCGCCAAGCAGGAGGACGTTGCCCCGCTGAATAGCCATCCCTCGCCTTCGCAGCGGCATGAGGTGGCCGGTCAAATCGGTAATGTCGTATTTTCCCAGGTGCTGGAGCAGCCGTTCCAGGTAAGGTTTAAGCCTTTTTGATAGATGAACTGGTCCCCCAACCCCCACCGACAGATGATCCTTTTTGGGGAAAACCCAACCATAGCCATCGGGTATTTGCCCATAATCCAGCCCAATAAGGGAATCCCAATCGGCCAGTTTATCCTGGGTGACAGAGACTTCAGCTTCAATGGCGATATCGAGTTCGACATCCCTCATCAAGCCTAGTCTCTTGGCCACCATCCCTTTGGCGCCATCGGCGCCGGCGACAACTTTGGCATTGAAGGGACCCTCGGGGGTCATCACCTTAACCCCGGAAGCTGTTATCTCCAGTTCATCAGCCCTCACGCCATCGACGAGGGACGCGCCCGCTTCTTGAGCCTTCTGGACGAGTAAATGATCGAACTTGCTTCGCATCACTAAATAAACCAGGGGTTCCTTATGCCGCTTAATGCACTCGTCGCTGAGCTGATACATGATTCTGGCACCGTAAGCTATTCTCTCGGTCACCGCGCTGATGTCAAAGTCAAGTAAGCTGGCAGCCCGAGAAGTGATCCCCCCGGCACAGGGCTTGTCTCGGGGCATCTTCTCTTTTTCGAGAATGAGCACCGCTAGCCCCCTGCGGCCCAGCTCATAACCTAGCGTCGCGCCAGCAGGACCGGCGCCGACGATTATTACGTCATAGGAACTCATGGGGCCACCTCTCTTGCCCCAATGTCCCGGCGATAATGGCAGCCCTCAAAATGAATGTGCGGGATATTGCTGTAGACCCTATCCCTCGCCTCAGCGATAGTCCTGCCCCTGGCAGCCACAGTGAGCACCCGCCCCCCGTCAGTGTATATTACGCCATGGCTCGCCTTCGTTCCGGCATGAAACACCAAAATGTCCTCATCAACTTCGTCTAATCCCTCGATGGGGAAACCTGTTTTGTAGCTGCCGGGATAACCACCCGACGCCATGACCACCCCAACGCAGGCTTCATCGCGCCACTTAATCTCAATTCTATCCAGCCGCTCATCGAGTACCGCCAGCATGATGTCCACCAGGTCGCTCTCAAGAAGCGGGAGCATCACCTGGTTCTCGGGGTCGCCGAAGCGGGCATTGAATTCCAAGGCCTTTGGCCCCTCTTCCGTCAGCATAAGCCCGACATAGAGAACGCCTTTATACGGCTGGCCCTCCTTTGCCATCGCCCGCACCGTAGGTTCAAGGATGGTATCCCTCACCCTGTTTATCATCTCCGCACCGAAGAAATCTGGCGGGCTATAGCTACCCATGCCGCCTGTATTTGGACCCTCATCGCCATCGCAGGCTCTTTTGTAGTCGCAGGCGGGCACCATAGGAACGACAGTTTTACCATCGGTGAAGGCAAGTAGGCTCACCTCTTTCCCTGTCAGCCACTCTTCTACCAGAACCTGGTCGCCGGCCTCGCCGAAGATTCGCTTCTCCATGATCTCGGAGAGCGCAATTAGCGCCTCAGCGGTGGAATTGGCCACGATCGATCCTTTGCCCGCTGCTAGCCCGTCTGCTTTGACCACAATGGGGGGCTGCTCATCCTTGACATAATCCTTTGCCTCACCAAAGGACGAAAAACTTCGGCTCTGGGCGCAGGGGATACCGTATCTTTGCATCAGCCCCTTGGCGAAAACCTTGCTCGACTCGATCTTCGTCGCCTCTTTGTTGGGACCGAAGATGGGGATGCCACGACCTTGAAAAAGATCGACAATGCCTGCGGCAAGCGGTGCTTCAGGGCCGACCACGACGAGATCGATTCTTCGTTCCCAGGCCGCTTGGGCTAGGGACTCAAGCTCGGTAGGTTTAATGTCCAGGTTTTTTGCGATGAGACCAGTCCCCGCATTCCCCGGCGCGACATAGATCTCCTCAACGTTGGGGCTCTGGCTGAGCTTCCAAACCAGGGTATGCTCCCTGGCCCCTCCGCCAATGACCAGCACCTTTAGCAATTGTTCTCTCTCTAGCGGTGTGCTACTCCTTCACACTTCTGTGCCCGCGTAAAGTGCCCGAATCGCTGACCACACAGCGAGCACTGAAACAGCGATTGCGATCAGGAACCAGTAGATTGTTTCCAGATAGTACACCGTATCCAGTGCTTCCCCTACGATCCCCGCTATAATACATCCTACAGCCACCAGCCCCAAAATGTGTGTCAACACATTATTAAATGTCTCCACCGATATCACCCCCTCCTTAACAGGTTATAACCCCTCTTTTTTAAACATCTCAGCCTGGAGGGGATCGAGCTTCTGAATGAGCTTGGTAAGCTCGACGAGGTGCTCCTTTTCCTCATCACGAATGTGCGCTAAGACCCCTGCCACCTCTTCGTCCTCTATGGTGTCGATGTGCTCCTGATACTGATTGATCGCCTGAAGCTCCCCAATCATATCCTCTCGCAGCATCTCAAGATCCAGCTCCGGGGCTCCCTCATCTTCATAGTCGTTTTCGTAGGTCATTTGTCGCCTCCTTTTCTTATTCCCACTCTATAGTTGACGGCGGCTTTGAAGAGACATCATAAACTACACGGTTCACCTCGGGCACCTCGTTGACGATGCGATTTGAGATGCGCGCCAGCAGGTCGTATGGGAGGCGGGCCCAGTCAGCGGTCATGGCATCCTCCGAGGTCACCGCGCGGATCGCAATGAGATAGCCATAAGTGCGAAAATCTCCCATCACCCCAACGCTCCTGGTATCGGTCAAGACAGCGAAGCTCTGCCAGAGCTGGCGGTATAGCTTCGCCTTCTTTATCTCGTTCATCACGATCCAGTCGGCAGCCCGCAATATCTCCAGCTTCTCCGCGGTCACCTCACCGATAATTCTGATGGACAGCCCCGGTCCGGGGAAGGGCTGTCGCCATACCATCTCCTCGGGCATACCCAGGGTGAGCCCCATCTCTCTCACCTCATCCTTGAACAGGTAGCGAAGCGGTTCGATGAGGGAAAGGGTCATCTTTGTCGGGAGACCGCCCACATTGTGATGGGTCTTTATCTTCGCCGAGGCCCTGCTCTCCGGGGTGACGCTCTCGATAACATCGGGGTAGAGGGTTCCCTGAGCCAGGAAATCCACCCTTCCCAGCTTGGCGGCCTCATCCTCGAACACCCGGATGAATTCCTCCCCCACCAGGCGGCGCTTCATCTCAGGCTCAGTAACTCCCTTAAGACGCTGGAGAAACCTATCGGTGGCATCGATGTCGATGATGTTCATCTTCAGGTTCCGCTGGAAGGTATTGATGGTGCGCTCTGCCTCCTCCTGGCGCAGCAGACCGTTATTGACAAAGATGCAGATTAGCTGATCACCGATGGCACGGTGAACCAGCGCCGCCGTTACCGCGGAGTCAACACCCCCGGAGAGGGCGCAGATAACCCGACCCTTCCCCACCTGCTCTCTAATCCTGGCTACACTCTCCGCGATAACGCTGCCGGGGGTCCAGTTGCCGCTGCAGCCACAGATATGGTAAAGGAAGTTTTTCAGGATATCCTTCCCTTGAGGGGTATGGGCCACCTCGGGGTGAAACTGTATTCCAATGATCCCATGCTCATTGCCCATGGCGGCGATGGGTGAATTTTCTGTATAACCCAGGGTGGTAAAGCCAGGGGGCATCTCCACAATCTGGTCGCCATGGCTCATCCAGACAGGCATAGAGGGGGGCAAGTCAGCAAAAATGGGCGATTCCACAGCACTCTGATGCAGGATAGCATGACCGTACTCATGCCTCGTCCCCAGGGCTACCCTCCCTCCAAGTTGATGGGTGAGTACCTGCATGCCATAGCAAATGCCCAGTATGGGGAGATGGCTTTCATAAATATAGGCAGGGGCAAGCGGTACTCCGGGGTCGCAGACGCTGGCGGGGCCCCCGGAGAATATGAAACCCCTGGGCTTAAGGGAGGCTATCCTTTGCCAGGAGGTATCGTAGGGCAATACCTCGCTGTAGACCTGGCATTCCCGCACCCTCCGGGTGATGAGCATGCTGTATTGCGAGCCGAAGTCGATTACCACAACCGCCTCGCGTTCCACCTCGGGCGCCTTCTCCGCGACGGGCTGCTCGCCAGCCTTTTGCTTGGCGATCTCCAGATATGTGGAGACCTCCAGGTCATCGCTGGTGGCCACCCGAAAGCTATCCTCTGTCCTTTCCATAGCGCGCCGCATCCTCGACCAAAGCTTATCACTGTGGTATACTGGCGTCAAGATGAAGGGGCAGATTCACCAGGCGATCGACATCTTAAAGAATGGTGGGATCCTCGCCTTCCCCACGGACACCGTCTATGGGCTGGGCGCCAATGCCTTTGACGAGGATGCTGTTATAAGGGTTTATGAAGCGAAGGGGAGACCGCGCCATCTCGCCATTCCCCTGCTCCTTGCCGATGCGTCCCAGATTACGTCTGTGGCCAGGGATGTGCCTGAGATCGCATGGCGGTTGGCAAAGCACTTCCTCCCTGGAGGTTTAACCCTGGTTTTGTATAAATCGCCTTCAGTATCGAGTCTGATCACAGGGGAGGGTGAAAAAATTGCGGTGCGGGTGCCGGCTCACCCTATTCCAATCGCCCTGATCGAGGGGCTGGGCGCCCCGATCACCGGAACAAGCGCTAACCTCACCGGCAGCTCCAGCCCCCTGACTGCCCAGGAGGTTTATAACCAAATGGGGGACAGGGTGGATCTTATCATCGATGGTGGGTGTCCCGGAGGCGTCGCTTCCACGGTGCTTGACCTCACCGCTGAGCCCCCCAGGATTCTCAGGGAAGGGGCGATAAGCAGTGGTGAGATAGTTAGGGCATGCGGAGCAATTGTAAAGGTGGGCTAATGCTGATCGCTATTGGCTGCGACCATCGGGGGCTGAATCTAAAAAAGACAATTATGGAGCTCCTTGCGGAGCTGGGGCACGAGTATGAGGACTTCGGCTGCTACGATACTGGCTCGGTAGACTATCCCGATACGGGGGGGAAGGTAGCTCAGGCGGTTGCCAAGGGGCGTGTGGATCACGGCATCCTGGTATGCAGCACGGGCATCGGCATGAGCATCGCGGCCAATAAGGTGCCCGGAATCCGTGCTGCCCTCTGCCATGATACCTTCAGCGCCCAACGCAGCAGGGCGCATAACGATGCCAATGTCCTCTGCCTTGGGGAGTGGGTGGTGGGGGAGGGGCTGGCCAAAGAGATCGTTAAAGCCTATCTTGCCGCTGAGTTTGAAGGGGGGAGGCATGCCCGGCGCCTGGAGAAGGTGCGGGCACTGGAGGAAGGGAAGCTTCCTTGACAAATCTCGATCTCCATTGCTAATATGACCTTATCTTAAGGAGAGAAGCACCGTGATTCTGGATAGCATCAATGAGCCCGCTGACCTGAAGGGACTCACCCTTCCCCAGTTGGCGCAGCTTGCCGCTGAGATACGGAACAGGATCGTTACTACAGTGGACGCCAATGGCGGGCATCTCGCCTCCAACTTGGGTGTGGTGGAGCTCACCATCGCGCTGCATCGCACCTTCGAAAGCCCCCGGGACAAGATCGTGTGGGATGTAGGGCACCAGACCTACGTTCACAAGCTACTCACCGGGCGCAGGGCGCGCTTTTCTACTATTCGCCAGCACGGCGGGCTTAGCGGATTCACCGACCGGGAGGAGAGCCCCCATGATCCTTTCGGTGCCGGGCACG
>Ga0209979_1001954_pt1 | contig 20874 bp, 15 predicted proteins | sample AnhtaG_FD_183114 | JGI IMG/M metagenome (GOLD analysis project Ga0209979, IMG submission 183114) | Deep subsurface microbial communities from Anholt, Denmark to uncover new lineages of life (NeLLi) - Anholt_01485 metaG (SPAdes) (version 2) | ecosystem: Environmental > Aquatic > Marine > Oceanic...
ACTGGCCCTCCTCTCCCCTCTTTCCCTTAGAAACTGGGTATGGTCCCAGTATACCCGGTCGTGGCTAGGACACGCGTTCACGTAATCAAACGCCTCAAACAGCTTAACCGCAAAATCTATCACCCGATCGTGGGTCACCGCTTTTTGGTATCCTGCGAGCCGCTCCCGCAGCAGGGGGTACCCATCTTCGCCTTTCACTTGCAGGTTCACCAGCCAAGTCAGGTGGTTGACCCCGATGGCGCGAGGCCTGAGGTCTTCGCTTACGCAATAGCGCCTCTCATAGGGAGGAAGCTCAAGTACTTCTGGGAGGAAGCTCATAGACACCCCGGCAAAGCAGTCACATATCGAAATGAACCGAATCCCGGTCCTTCTCCGGACGGCATCGGCGACGGCGTTGGCAGGGTTCACGTAGCTTATCACCCAGGCGTCGGGACATAGATCCTCCATCAGCTGGCAGTACTCCAGGGTGGCGGGGATGGTGCACTGGGCCTCGAAGGTCCCGCCCGGGCCGGAGGTCTCGTCGCCACAGATGCCGTGCTTGGTGGGGATTTTTATGTCGTATCGCATGTGCTTGACCCCTCCGATCCGGTAGCCCAAAAGGACGAACGTGGCCTCGGTCAAGGCCTCCCTAGCATCGGTTGTCCAGGCGAACCTGACCTCTGCCCCGCAGCGGCCGGCCAGCTCTTCCCCCAGCTTGGTCAAGGTGGGAAGCCGGCTGGGATCGATGTCCATCAGCCACACCTCGCTTCCGTTCAGGACCTCCTTGTTCTCCAGGATCGTTTGAAGAAGCGATGGCACAAACGGACTGCCACCGCCGATGATCGCTATTTTCTCTGGCACGCTCTTACCTCCTCGTATAAGAATATGTTTTGGGATTGTTTCAAAGTAATGTGATATTGCTAGGACTTACGCAGTTGGGGGTAAAACTGCAGGTGGGATGAGTCAGATAAGCCCCTATTGCTTCCTGGATAATGGACACCTTTGCCTTTTATAATGTCCTCCTTATTCTTAATAGTAAGAAATAATTAACTATTTCTAGTTATACTGCTTTTATGAAAATTTGTCAATACCAGTGGCTAGAAAAACTGATACTGAGATAGCCAGAATCAAAATATCCCGGCGTTTAGCCCCAACCGCCTTACGAATACCTATCTCCCTGGTGCGCTCGGTTACCGAGACCAGCGTGGTTAGTGAGGAGTAAGTTAAAGCCCAAATAGAAGTTCATACTACGCAGTGACATCTCTCCTTTTGAACAGGTACAAAGATAAACCTAGAAACACAACACAGTATATAGCAAGAACAATTGAAGCATAGAGAGTAGAAGGCAGAACACCTGATGATGCAAAGGGCCCTTGCATCATAGCCGTTGGCAGAATTGCGCTTATGTTATGGCCTATAAGGTAATTCGGGATTTCTGACAGCCACCCGCCTGACTGGTTGAAAATGCTGATAGCAATAGATTCCACAAAGTAGTAACCGAGGGTAGCACCAATACCCACTATTGCTGAACGCCCCACTATGGAAAATAACATAGCCAGCAATATATAAACAAACAACCCATAAAAAGTCCAGCCATACATTGTAAAGAGCTCCCCGATATATGATACTGTCATAAAATCCCAGTTAAGCGCCCCGTTTATCCACTGGGTAGTCAATAACGCTAAACAAAACCCTATAATAAATGCAATTACAATTCCAATCAGTGCGTAAACAATAAACGCAACTAACTTCGATAGCACATATTGGTAGCGAATGCCCTTTCTAATCAGTGTCTGTCTTATAGTACCCCATCCATACTCATTCCCCACTGATGAGGCAACAATAATGGTTAAGAGTATAGCTCCTATGTTTTGAGCCATGGAGAAAATCATTGTAAAGGCATCGGGGAAAGTAATAAGGTTTCGCATTGTCTCAAGACCCTCGTGTGGCATCCTTTCAGGCGGACTGGCAGTAATGCCATAAATAGCAAAAAAGATAAGACACAAGAAAGCTGCCAGCACTATAATCATAATCCAAGTCATCTTTCTTTTGCGCAGTTTGAAAAGCTCAGCTCTTATCTGGTCAATCAACAGTCTCCTCCTCGGTCAGTTCCAAGAATATACTCTCCAGAGAGTCTTCTCTGGCTTTCATTTCTGAGACAAACACACCATTTTTAGCCAGCAACGCACTTATATCAGTCGCTCTCTCAGTCGGAGCTTTGAGGATAAGTAAATCGCCCTCTCTGGTAATGGACGACACCCAATCCTCTTCGTTAAGAAGTGCTACGGCTTTATCAATGTCAGTAACCCGTATCTGCAAAGTATCCCCGTGCTTTATGAGGTCATTAGGCGCCCCCGAAGCAATCACCTTGCCTTCTTTAATGATGGCCACGTGATTACAAACCAGCTCTACTTCATGTAATAAGTGACTATTAAGAAAAATGGTCTTGCCTTCCTGCCCCAGCCTGATTAGTAACTCTCGGATTTCCTTCATTCCAGCTGGGTCAAGGCCACTTGTTGGCTCGTCAAAGATAATAAACTCAGGGTCGTGAAGCAGCGCGCAGGCAATGGCCAATCTCTGTTTCATACCCTGTGAGTAGCCACTAAATTTATCTTTAGCACGGTCCGCCAAATCTACAAGTTTCAAAACCTCTTTCATTCTGTTATCTGTAACATTGCGGCTAATCCTGGCAAAAACCCTCAGGTTGTCCCATCCAGATAGATATGGATAAAACCCCGGGCTCTCCATCACGGCGCCTATTTTGCCGAGAATGTCAGCAAGATTACTTTTTACACTGAGCCCAAATATTTCTATATTCCCCGAGGTAGGTGCAATAAGCCCCAGCATCATACACATGGTAGTAGTTTTACCAGCGCCATTAGGCCCTAAAAACCCAAATATTTGCCCCCGACGGACTTCCAGGTTCAAATCATCAACGGCAACAAGCTTGCCATAGTGTTTTGTCAAATGTTCTGTTCTGACCACCACATTGTTGTTTGTTGTCATTAGGCCACTCCTATCTTTATCTTATTGAAGCCGAAAACCAATCTTGCTTCATCAGAAACAGCTACTGTTCACCAACTTTTCACCTAATCACCCCTCTCGCTTCCCACTTACTGCTTTCGGTGATTTATAACCCTTCACCAGTTTCTCAAAGTCGGTCAGCCGCTCGCTTACCATACTCATCATTTGCTCGATGGCATCGACTTTAAGTAATACCAATCCCTGACCACGCAAGGCTTTGAAAACCAGAAGTGTGATTCCGGCATCTATGCCCATCTCCTTGCGAGCATTGACCGGTATGACCACCTGCCCCCTAGGACCAACGGTCGTGGAGCCCAAGCACCTATTCTCAAGCCAGACACCTTTGCCTTTCATGATGTCCTCCGTATTCGAGATAGTAAGAAATAACTAACTATTATTAATTATATTACTTTTATGAAAAATTTGTCAATAACCAGCGGCTGGGAAATCTGAAACTGATTTGCTTTACCGCTACGGTAATAGGTAGTAAATAAGCCGAATCAGAATAATGGCTACCAGCGGCGAAAAATCAAACGGGCCAAGCCGAGGAATAACACGGCGTATAGGTGCCAGGATTGGGTCAGTGAGCCGATAGAGAATCACTACCAGCATATTTGTTGGTCTCGGCGAATACCAAGACACAATAACCCTAAGAAGAATTACTATGGTAAGCACATCACATAGAATTCTGATGATGTTAACAAAAATGGTCACGGCTGCTTAACCTCTAACCTTTTAGCCTTATTATAAGCCGCCCTCACCGCCTGCTTAACCAGCTCAGAAAATCCTCCCTTTTCCAGCTTGAGTAGAGCCTCGGCAGTGGTGCCACCGGGGGAGGTAACCATTCTTCGCAATTCCGCAAGCGTTTTGCCCGACCTCTGGACAAAGTGACCCGACCCCAATATTGTCTCAAGCACCAGTTCCTGTGCCATATCACGGGGGAGACCAATATGCATGGCAGCATCAACCAGCGACTCTATGAAAAGGAAAATGTAAGCTGGACCACTGCCGCTCACCGCTGTAGCCATATCAATATATTTCTCATCATCAACATAAATCTCTTTGCCCATAGCACCAAGAATAGAGCTTGCCCACCCCTTTTGCGGCTCGGTTACCTCAGGAGTGGCTGTCCACACACTCATGCCCTCACCAATCTGAGCCGGAGTATTAGGCATAGCCCGAACTACACAATTGTGGTTTAGCCCAAGGCAGATGGTATCAATTCTTGCCCCGGCGATGATAGATAATACCAGTTGCTTTTGTGTAAGCCGACCATTAAGCTCAGCCATTACCTCAACTAAATTCTGCGGTTTAATAGCCAGAACCACTACATCTCCCCCCTCTACAGCCTGCCGATTGTTGCTCATCACTGCCACACCGTATTTCTGCTCAAGATGCTGGCGGCGAGCCTCGGCAATATCACTAACACAAATGCCCTGTGGCTGGCTCAGCCCCTTATCCAAAATAGCCGATAGCACCGCCTCCCCCATATTCCCACCACCAATAAAGGCTATCTTCATTTTCTCACCGCACCACTAAATTTATCAGTCTCCCCTGTATATATACTATCTTAATGATATCCTTACCCTTAAGATAGCCTTCTACCTTATGACTTTCTGTGGCGAGCCACCGGGCTTCCATTTCAGTGATAGACGCCGGGACTATAATCCGGTCACGCAACTTGCCATTGACCTGAACCACCAGGGTAATCTCTTCATCCTTAGCCAGCTCCTCATCCCAGTGCGGCCAGCTCTGATTATGAATGCTATAATCGTGTCCTCTCCTCAGCCACAACTCTTCAGTCAGATGGGGAGCCGTTGGCGCCATTAACAGGAGCAGAGTGTCTATAGCCTCTTCCCAGGCTGAATCAGTAATGCAACCTGTTTCCTTCACCTTAGGCAGGTAGTTGGTGAACTCCATAAGCGCCGCTATCATGGTATTGAATCGGAATCTCTCCAGGTCCTCAGTTACCTTTCTTATAGTCTGATGAGTAACACGCTGCAAATCTCGGTGAGCTTTTTCATCACCAAGTTTATCTTCAGCTACAGCCTCCGGTTTCATCCTATATCCTTCTAACACTAGCCTCCATATCCGGCTAAGCCAACGGCTGATACCACTAATGCCGCTGTCATTCCACTCCCCACCCTGCTCCCAGGGAGCAACAAACATAAGGTAAGCACGCACCACATCAGCCCCCAGCTCGGCAACATACCCATCGGGGGTAACCACATTGCCCCGTGATTTACTCATCTTCTGTTTCTCAGCAATAATAATTCCCTGGTTAAACAGGCGGGTAAATGGCTCATTAAAATCAACCAGCCCCATATCCCGAAGTGCCTTGATAAAGAAACGGGCATAGAGTAGATGCATAACGGCATGCTCAGCACCACCGGTATACAGGTCTACCGGCAGCCAATACTTCACCTTGTCAGCATTAAAGGGAGCCGTATCGTAATGCGGGCTGGCATAGCGCAAAAAATACCACGAGTTGTCCAGGAAACCGTCAATGGTATCGGTTTCGCGTTTGGCGGAACCCAGGCACCCTGGGCAGGTGGTATTGATGAACCTATCATTTCGCTTGAGGGGGGACTCCCCCGTAGGGCCGAATTCAGCATCCTCGGGTAGCAATACCGGCAGGTCTTCCTCAGGTACCGGGACAATCCCGCACCTATCACAATAGACCATCGGAATCGGTGCCCCCCAATAACGCTGGCGGGAGATAAGCCAATCGCGAATTCGGTAGTTTGTGGCTCGCCCGCCACAGCCATTTTTTTTCAGAAAATCGGAAACAGCCTCTATACCTTCCTCGCTAGATAACCCATTAAACTGCCCTGAATTCACCATAGTGCCCGGTTCAATATACGCCTCCTCCAATTCCCCACCATACCACTCCGGTGGAGCTATCACTACTCTAATTGGCAGGTTATACTTTTTGGCAAAAACAAAGTCTCGCTCATCGTGGGCTGGCACCCCCATTACCGCCCCGGTGCCATAGGTCATCAATACATAGTCAGCAATCCAGATAGGTACCTTTTCTCCATTAAGCCTGTTTATGACATAAGACCCGGTAAATATGCCGTCCTTCTCCCTCTCTGTTGATAGCCGTTCTATCTCCGTCTGCCGTCGTGACCGAGCAATATAGTCCTCAACCTCAGCCTTTCTCTCTGATAAGGTCAGCTTAGTCACCAGTGGGTGTTCCGGAGCCAGAACCATAAAGGTAACGCCAAATGTAGTATCAGGGCGAGTAGTAAATACCCTGATTTCCTTGTCCTCATGTCCCTCAAGAGCAAAGGAAATCTCGGTGCCTACACTCTTACCTACCCAGTTTCTCTGCATCACCTTTATCCGCTCAGGCCAGTCAATACCATTATGCTCCATAAGCTCATCAGCATACTTGGTAATGCGAAAGAACCACTGCTCCAAATCTCGCTGACTGACCGCTGCCCCACAGCGCTCACAGAAGCCCCCACCTACCACCTGTTCGTTAGCCAGCACTGTTTGACAGCGAGGGCACCAGTTAACCGGAGCCCTACCCCGATAAGCCAGACCAGCCTCATACAGCTTCAAAAAGAACCACTGTGTCCACTTATAGTAATCAGGCAGGCAGGTAACCACCTCACGGCTCCAGTCATAGATAGCGCCAATGCTCCCGAGTTGACGGCGCATATTGTCTATATTTTGCGCTGTCCAGGTGAAAGGGTGAATACCCTGCTTAATGGCAGCATTCTCGGCGGGAAGACCAAAGGCATCAAAGCCCATAGGGTGAAGCACATTATAGCCCTGCATCCGCTTAAACCTGGCGTGAACATCAGACGGAGCCATAGCATACCAATGCCCGATATGGAGGTCACCCGAGGTATAGGGAAACATAGTCAGAGCATACCACTTAGGCTTGGTGCTATCTTCGGTAACCTCATACAGCTTATCCTCTGCCCACCTCTGCTGCCACTTTTTTTCAATTTCTTGTGGGTTATATTTAGCTATCATTACACCTGCCTTGCTCTACCTATTTCTTTATCGTCAAATATTTTACGAATTGCCCACTAAATACCAGCCTATTCATACCGACCTATCTAAATAAAAGCCCTCCGACCCAAAATGTCAAGGGTGAAGAGCAACACTTGCCTAATTAATGGTGGAGCTGGGGGGATTCGAACCCCCTACCTTTTGACTGCCAGTCAAACGTTCTCCCAATTGAACTACAGCCCCATAAAAACAAATACAATTTAACAGAAAATAACATTGAAGGCAAGCCTAGATAGGCACGCCCAGCGCTCTGAGTATTGACCCCAGGCCCCAGTAACCAGCAGCGGCCACTGTTATCCCTTTAATCGTTTTGCCGATAAGACAAATAATGATGTATTTCTTGAGGCTATAATGCGTCGCCCCGGCGGTAAACGCTATCGGATAAAAGAAAGGATTAACCACTGCCGAGAATATAAACAGAACCAGAGCACCCCTCCGTTGCATCCAGCCCAAAATTCGTGAGTAGATTGCCCGAACTTTAGCGTGCTTTGTACTGGCGATGGCGGCTCCACCCCCATAGCCGGTCATATAGATAGTCAACGCACCTATGGTCTCACCCAAACCAGCGGCGGCACCAACAAACACCGGACCCAGGTAGGGGGCAAACGATGGTCTTAATACTGTGCCTAAAACAAATATTACCGGTAACATTGGCACTGGAGCGATATAAGTGGCACCGCCAAAAACACCGATAAGAAAGGCGCCTAGATAGCCATACCCACCAAGCGCCTGGATATCATCAAAATAAAGAATAACGGCGACGACTACGCCTGCAGTCAAGACCAAGCCGGCGACACCAATCCAATATTCCCACCTCTTTATAATCTTCTCCAGCTTGGCCCACTTACTAACCTTGCTTTCTGCGGTCTTGCTCATGTGGCTGCCCTCGCGGTAGTTTTCGCGGTAAAGGTTAACCCTTCATCGCCAAGGTCAATTATAATGGCGTCACCCTGGCTGAATTCACCCCGCAATATCTTGGTTGACAGGGGATTCTCAATATAGCGCTCAATGGCTCGCCTCAGCGGTCGTGCCCCATACACCGGGTCATAGCCCACCTTAGCCAGCCATGATTTGGCTTCATCAGTTAACTCCACCGCTAGCTTATACTCAGCCAGGCGCTTCTGTAAATCCTTTGCCAGCAAATCAACAATACTCCTGAGTTGTTCCTCAGTCAGCTCATGGAAGACTATAATCTCATCTATACGGTTGAGAAATTCGGGGCGGAAGGTCTTCTTCATCTCAGTCAGCACCTTCTCCTTCATACTCTCATAGGCCTGTTTCCTGGTTTTGGCTTCATCTTTCTGGGCAGCAAAGCCCATGGTCATATCGCGCTTGATGAGTTCAACGCCAGTATTGCTAGTCATAATGACTACGGTATTCTTAAAATCTACCGTCCGCCCGTGACCATCGGTTAACCGCCCGTCATCGAGGATTTGGAGCAGGGTATTAAACACATCGGGATGCGCCTTCTCAATCTCATCCAGTAAGATTACCCGATAAGGGCGTCGCCTCACTGTCTCAGTAAGCTGTCCCCCTTCCTCATAGCCAACATAGCCCGGCGGAGCACCAACCAGGCGCGATACGGTGTGCCTCTCCTGATACTCTGACATATCTAGACGCACCATTGCGTTCTCATCATCAAACAAGAACTGCGCCAGGGTGCGAGCCAGCTCGGTCTTGCCGACACCGGTTGGACCTAAGAATATAAAACTGCCAATTGGCCGCCTCGGGTCCTTCAACCCAGCTCTACCTCGCCTTACAGCCTCACAAATAGCATTAACCGCCTCTTCCTGATTTACCAGCCGCTCATGAATCCGCTCCTCCATATGAAGCAGCTTCTCGGCTTCACCCTCCAGCATCTGGGATACTGGGATGCCTGTCCAGCTGGAGATTAACCTGGCAATACTCTCTTCATCCACAACCTCATCTATCTTCTCCCGCTGAAGCCACTCACCCTTGGCTTGGTTATACTGCTCTTCCAAGCGCAGCCGCTCACTCTTAAGCTGGGTAGCATGCTCATAATCCTGTCGCTGCGAGGCTGCCTCCTCCTCATTGGTTAATTGCTTCAGTTGCTGCTCCAGGGATTTAACCTCCGGTGGTGCGCTCTGGGTATCAATCTTAATCTTGCTGGCAGCCTCATCAATGAGGTCAATAGCCTTATCGGGCAAATACCGGTCTGAGATATAGCGCTGACTTAAGCGAGCCGCCGCCTCCAGGGCTTCGTCACTTATCTTAATCTTATGGTGTGCCTCATACCTAGGGCGAAGCCCACGAAGCATCTCAACCGTAGCCTCAATACTAGGCTCACCGATGAATACCGGTTGGAACCGCCGCTCCAGAGCCTTATCCTTCTCAATAAACTTACGGTACTCATCAAGGGTGGTGGCACCCACACACTGCAATTCACCGTGAGCCAACGCCGGCTTAAGCATATTACTGGCATCAATAGCCCCCTCAGCCGCTCCCGCCCCAACTACAGTATGAATCTCATCAATAAACAATATGATCTCACCCTGTGCCTGCCGAATCTCATCCATCACTGCCTTAAGCCGCTCCTCAAACTCGCCGCGGAACTTGCTTCCGGCCACCAGAGACCCCATATCCAGAGCCATCACCCGGCGCCCCTTAAGGGAATCAGGAACATCATCAGCCACAATCTTTTGGGCTAACCCCTCAGCAATGGCAGTCTTGCCCACCCCAGCGTCACCAACAATCACCGGATTATTCTTAGTACGGCGGGTAAGTACTTGCATCACCCGTTTAATCTCCTCGTCCCGACCGATAACTGGGTCAAGCTTACCCAGGCGGGCTAACTCAGTCAGGTCGCGAGAATACTTCTCCAGAGAGCGATATTTACTCTCGGCTCTGGCATCAGTAACCCGGTGACCACCGCGAATGCTCTGAAGGGCAGAATACACCTTCTCCTGGTCAATACCGAAGCGGTGAAGGATGCTAACCGCCTCACCTTTTTGCTCGCCAGCCATAGCAATCAGCAGGTGCTCAGTGCCAATAAACTCATCTTTAAGCCTGTCAGCCTCAGCCGCTGCCACCTCTAAAAGTCGAGCAATGCGTGGTGTAGCATAAATTTGAGTCGCCTCATAAGTAACCTTCGGTGACTTCTCCAGGGCAGCTACCACCTGCTGCTTCACCGCTTCAACATCAATGCCAAGCTCCGTCAAGATGTTACCAACTAGCCCCGCCTGCTGCTGAAGCAGCGCCAGCAGGATATGCTCCACGTCCCACTGGCTGTGGTGATACTGGCGAACCAGCTCCTGGGAAGTAGCCAATGCCTCTTGTGCCTGCTCAGTAAATCTCTCCGGCCTCATAAATTATCCACACCCCTTAATTTCCCTAGTTCCGATTCCAGCTCCTCCATATGGTTCTGTAATTCATTCACACGCTGCGCCATACGCAGAATAACCTCAACCCCGGCTAGGTTAACCCCCAGGTCATCCATCAAGGTCTTCGCCCGACGGAGTAGAGCTACATCCCTCTCCGAATATAGACGAATATTACCTCGCGACCGTGCTGGCTCTATTATGCCAATCCTCTCATAATAGCGCAAGGTATAGGTTTGAATACCAAGCATCCTAGCCGTTACACTTATCACATAGCGGGGTTCAGTATTATCTTGATCCATAATAACCTCTAACTTTAGCTATTAGACCGCAGCTGACTAAGCCGCTCAAATAGCTTCTTTTCCTCCTCTGAGAGTTTAGTTGGTAATACCACACCCACTTTAGCCAACAGGTCACCATAGGCAGAGTTCCCCAGATGGGGCATACCTTGCCCGGCTAGGCGAAAGGCACGCCCATTCTGAGTTTCCGGTGGAATCTTTAGTGCCAGCTTGCCTTTAAGGGTAGGCACCTGAACCTCACCACCCAGCACTGCTACCGTCAGCGGAACCGCCACCTCTTCGTATAAATCATCACCTCGGCGTTCAAACCGCCGATGTGGTTTAACCGATACCACCAGATAAAGGTCACCACTGGCTCCTTCAGCATAGCCTGGCTTCCCCTTACCGGCAATGCGCACCCGAGACCCCTCCTTAACCCCGGACGGAATCTTGACCTCAAGACGCTTCACAGCCGATACGACTCCCGACCCCCGGCATACTGAGCAGGGCATGTTTTGTATATGCCCAGTGCCCTGACAACCAGAGCAGGAGTTCTCACTCCGAAGGGCAAGAGTCCGCTTAGTTCCATGGTATGCTTCCTCCAAGGTTACCTCAACCGGGTAGTCTACATTTTGCCCACGCCTAGGCCTAGCCCGCCGACTCCTAGTCCCACTACGAAACAGGTCATCAAACAGGCTGCCTAAATCAGCTTCCTCAAAGTGGAATCTTTGAGCACCACCAGCCTGGCTAAAATTCCAGAAAGGTGTCTGTTGCCACCCCGCCTGAGCGGACCGGTCAGCATACTGCCACTGGTCACCAAATTGGTCATACTTCTGTCGCTTCTCCTTGTCGGACAGAACCTCATAAGCCTCATTTATTTGCTTAAAGGTAGCCTCTGCCGACTTATCGCCAGGGTTAACATCAGGGTGATGCTTGCGAGCCAGCCTGCGGTAAGCTTGCTTTATCTCCCGTTCACTAGCCTCCCGATTAACCCCTAATATGCTATAGTAATCCTTACCTGCCATCTTGCTCCTCTACTGGTTATTATAAATCATCTTATAAAGAATTGTCAATACTTATTTAAGAAAGTTAATAAAAAATTATAAGAACTCTTGACAAACTTTGTTAAAAATGTTACCATTATTCTGTGGCTGAGAGAGCGGCAGTCAATCAGCTAAGTAAAAACTAACGAAGGGAGAGACAATGGCCTTGATTAGTTAGTCCGGGTTGGATGTATTGACATTTGTAAAATAGGGTATATAATATAAAGAATCCAAGGGTTCTTAGAATCGGGGAGGCCAGATATAGAGAAGTAAGAGCTGGCTGTTGCCCAGGAGGGTTGATATGAGTTTTCCAAAAGACTTTGTATGGGGTGCCGCCGCCGCTAGCTACCAGGTTGAGGGAGCCGCCTACGAGGATGGCAAGGGGCTCTCGGTCTGGGATATGATGTGCCGACAACCAGGCAAAATCTGGGAAGGTAACACTGGCGATGTTACGTGTGACCACTACCACCGGTATCAGGAGGATGCCCGCCTGATGGGGGAGATAGGACTTAAGGCTTATCGCCTCTCTGTCTGCTGGCCGCGTGTCTTGCCAGAGGGAGTAGGCAAGATTAACCAGAAGGGGCTCGAATTCTACGACCGGCTGATTGATGCCCTACTGGAGAACGGCGTGCAGCCGTGGGTAACGCTATTCCACTGGGATTATCCTTACGCTCTGTATTTGCGCGGTGGTTGGCTCAACCGTGAAAGCTCCGATTGGTTCGCCGAATATACCGGGGTCGTCGTTGACAAGCTCTCAGACCGGGTATCTAACTGGATGACACTTAATGAGCCCCAGGTCTTCATTGAGGCGGGGCACCATTCTGGCCGGCTTGCCCCAGGTCTCCAGCTGGGCTTCTCGGATGTTCTTCTTGCTGCCCACAACTCGCTTCTGGCGCACGGCAAGGCAGTGCAGGTAATCCGTGCTCGCGCCAAGACCAAGCCAACTGTGGGCCTCGCACCGGTAGGTATCACCACAGTCCCAGCTACGGACAGCGCCGCAGACATTGAGGCAGCACGCAGGGGAATGTTTTCCGTTCGGGAAAAGAATTGCTGGAATAATACCTGGTTTGCTGACCCGATGGTTCTGGGCAAATACCCGGAGGATGGGATAAAACTCTTCGAAAGTGAGATGCCCGCCGTCGCTGACGGCGATATGCGGACTATCTGCCAACCGCTTGACTTCTACGGTGTCAACATCTATCAGGGATGGACTGTCCGTGCTAGTAGCGATGGTGGTGCCACGTTAGTAAGAAGCCCCGACGGCCCCCCGCTCACCACCATGGAATGGCCGGTGACTCCAAAAGCCCTTTACTGGGGTCCCAGGTTCCTCTTTGAACGGTACCAGCTGCCTACTGTCATCACCGAGAACGGTATGGCCAACTGTGACTGGATTCACCGTGATGGTAAAGTTCACGACCCGCAACGCATTGACTTCATCGCCCGGTACCTTAGCCAGTTTAAGCGTGCCATCGACGATGGTGTGGTAGCTAAGGGTTACTTCCTCTGGTCTATTATGGACAATTTTGAGTGGGCACATGGCTACAAGCAGCGGTTCGGAATCATCTATGTTGACTATGCTACGGGAAAGCGCACTCTCAAAGACTCTGCGTATTGGTACAAAGAAGTAATAGCCTCCAATGGGGATATTCTTTAGGCTTCACAGAGAAACTTGACAAGTTAATATTTGCCTGATTATAATAAATGAAAACCTATTTCTTATTTCTCTGATTCCCCTTCTAAACAAACCTAACACAAGGCTATTTTTTAGATTGAGTTCTTAGAGTTTTCCTGTATGTCAAAGTACATCTTTGTTACTGGTGGCGTTGTTAGTTCGGTGGGCAAGGGTATAACTGTCGCCTCCATGGGTACTATTTTGAAGAGTCGCCAGATTACCGTCTCAGTGCAGAAGCTAGACCCCTATCTCAATGTTGACCCGGGAACAATGTCCCCTTATCAACACGGGGAGGTATTTGTCACCCAGGATGGTGCCGAGACTGACCTTGATTTAGGCAACTATGAGCGTTTCATTGATGTTAACCTTACTGCCGACTCCAATGTTACCTCAGGTCAAATCTATAGCGCAGTTATTGCTAAGGAGAGACGAGGTGATTTTCTAGGGGGCACCATCCAGGTAGTGCCCCATGTTACCACTGAGATAAAGCAGCGGTTTGAAAAGTTAGCTCAGAAATCCCAGGCCGAAGTGATTATTATAGAGGTGGGTGGTACAGTAGGCGATATTGAGGGACAGCCCTTCCTCGAAGCCATCAGGCAGATGAGAAATGATGTCGGGCGAGATAATGTGCTCTATGTCCATGTCACTCTCCTTCCCTACCTTAACTCTACCCAAGAGTTAAAGACCAAGCCCACTCAGCACAGTGTCAATGAGCTGCGCCGTATTGGTATCCAGCCTGACGTTATTATCTGTCGTAGTGACTATCCTATACCAGAAGAGGCAAAAAATAAAATTTCCCTGTTCTGTGATGTCGACCGAGAAGCAGTTATTCCCCTGCCTACCGTATCCACTATCTACGAGGTACCACTAATCTTGGAAGAGGAAGGACTAGGGCAACTAATTGTGGATAAGCTTAGCCTTAAGGCACACCAGCCCGACTTGAGCCAATGGCAGGAACTGGTCAGCCGCCTCAAAGCACCTCATGAACCAGTCAACATCGCCCTGGTGGGCAAATATGTAGAATTAAAGGATGCTTACTTCTCAGTTCGTGAGGCGCTACGCCACGCCGGCTTGTATCACAATAGAGATATTAATCTGCTCTGGGTTCGCTCTGAGGACCTGGAAAGGGATGGCAGCGATGCTCTACTGGACTCAGCCCAGGGCATCATAGTCCCTGGCGGCTTTGGCATCAGGGGAATTAATGGTATGCTCAAGGCAGCCAGCTATGCACGAAACAATGAAATCCCCTACTTAGGATTATGCTTAGGGATGCATGTTATGGTAATCGAGTTTGCCCGCTACATCTTGGGCTCAATGGAACCAAACTCCACCGAGTTTGATGCCTCCACCCCCTACCCTGTTATTGACCTCCTCCCCGAACAGAAGGAGATGGAAAACAAGGGAGGCACCATGCGCCTGGGTAACTACCCCTGTCAACTGGTTGATGGTAGCCGCGCCGCTAATGCCTATGGACAGAGCCTGGTTTACGAGCGCCATAGACACCGCTTGGAATTTAATAACCAATTTCGCACTCCCTTGGAAAAGGCGGGAATGGTTTATAGCGGACTATCCCCTGACGGTAGACTGGTAGAACTTTGCGAGCTAACCAACCACCCTTGGATGGTGAGTTGCCAGTTCCACCCTGAATTTAGCTCTCGCCCTACTCGTCCCCACCCCCTGTTCCGCGATTTTATTGGTGTAGCCAAGGATATACTGCGCGAAGGGGCTCAACCCCCACTACCCTTTTCGCCCTAGTTTATAATAAAATATTGCCACCTTGTCCTATACAGAAAAGCCGAAGGGGAATACCTCTTCGCTAACCCAATCTCCCTTGAAGGAGAGAGGAAACAGGAGTAAGGTAGATAAAGAGGAGTAAATGCGTATCTTTCTGGACACAGCCAATATTGACCAAATAAGACAAGCCGCCAGGCTAGGTGTCATCAGCGGGGTTACCACCAATCCCAGCCTGGTGTCCAAGGAGGGCCTAGCCGACTATAAGGCGGTCGTCAAAGAAATCTGCTCCATCATCCCTGGCCCTATTTCGGTTGAGGTTCTGACCGAAGAGTCTCAAGCCATGATTAAGCAAGCACGAGACATCTCCACCTGGGCGCCCAATGTGGTTATTAAAATTCCAGCTACCACCGATGGACTGGGAGTAACCTCAGCCCTAGCCAAAGAGGGTATCAAGGTGAACTTCACCCTCTGCTTCTCGCTAAACCAAGCCATCCTCGGCGCACTGGCTGGCGCTACCTATGTTAGCCCCTTTGTTGGCCGACTGGATGATATCGGGCATAATGGTATGGAGTTAGTTAGAGACATTGTTGATGTATTTAATAACTACAAATTTTCCACCGAGGTGATTGCTGCCAGCCTTCGCCACCCCCAGCACTGTGTAGCTGCCGCCAAGGCAGGGGCTCATATCGCCACCGTTCCCTACAAGGTACTGATGCAGATGATACGCCATCCGCTTACTGATATAGGCGTCGCCAATTTCCTTAGCGACTGGCGACGAGTCTTGCAAAAATAGAAATAAATAAGCTACTAAAAAATAGGGAAACAATTCGTATCTAGTTAGCTTTGGGAATTGTTTTTCGAGTTATGTTAACTGCTTATCCAAGGAGAAGAGGTCAGGGGATGAGGTAACAACCAATCATGAAAATAACCGACTCTTACCGTCATTGCGAGCGAAGCGAAGCCATCCTGTCTTAGAGATTGCTTCGTCGCTATGCTCCTCGCAATGACAGAAGGGAAGGGCTCCCCGCAATGACAGAAGGGAAGGGCTCCTCGCAATGACAGAAGGGAAGGGCTCCTCGCAATGACGGGGAAAAGCAATGAGGTCAAGCTATTTTCATACCAAAGACTGGGTAATTAAAGGGGAGGAGGTTACATTATGGAGATTAGTCAATTAGAAAATAAGAACAGAGATGAGCTGGTTGAAATAGCCAAGGAGATGGGTATCTCCAGCTATACCAGTCTCAAGAAGCAAGAACTCGTTATGCGCTTGCTCCAGGCACATGCCGAGCAACAGGGCAACACCTTTTGCAGCGGCATCCTGGAGATTATGGCTGACGGTTATGGCTTCCTGAGGCAGGATACCCTGCTGCCCGGCTCAACTGATATCTATGTCTCCCAGTCTCAGATCCGCCGCTTTAGCCTGCGCACCGGTGATATGGTTGCCGGTCAGGGCAGACCCCCCAAGGCGGGCGAGAAATACTTTAGCCTGCTCCGGATAGAGGCAATTGACGGCGTCAACCCTGAGCTAGCCAAAAACCGACCCCGCTTCACCTCACTCACCCCCACCTTCCCCGACAAATTGATAAACCTGGAGACCTCAGCCAATGACCTATCCGCCCGACTGCTCAACCTCATTGCTCCCATTGGTCGAGGGCAACGGGGCTTAATCGTGTCACCACCCAAGGCCGGTAAGACAGTGCTGCTCAAATCCATAGCCAATGCTACCATGGCTAACTATAATGATATTCACCTGATGGTGTGCCTTATTGGCGAGCGGCCCGAGGAGGTTACCGATATGAAGCGCTCGGTCAAGGGCGAGGTGATAAGCGCCACCTTTGATGAGCCGGTGGAGAATCAGACCCGTGTCGCCGAGCTGGCACTGGAGAGAGCCAAACGAATGGTAGAAGGTGGCAAGGATGTGCTCATCCTCCTTGACGGCATTACCCGCCTTACCCGGGCATATAACCTAGTGGTGCCGCCCAGTGGTCGCACCCTCTCCGGTGGTATTGACCCGGCCGCCCTTCATCCATCCAAGCGCTTCATTGGTGCTGCCCGCAACATGGATGAGGGAGGCAGCCTGACCATTATCGCCACCTGCCTTATTGATACCGGCAGCCGCATGGACGAGGTCATCTACGAGGAGTTTAAGGGAACGGGCAATATGGAGCTCCACCTCAACCGCCGATTAGCTGAGCGCCGCATCTTCCCGGCTATGGATATTCAGCGCAGTGGCACCCGGCGGGAGGAGCTGCTGCTAGATGAAGATACGGTAAAGCAGGTATGGCTGCTCAGGCGTATGGTGTCTATGGTTGCCTCCGACTCCGTTAACTTCACTGAAGCCACAGAGCGAGTCCTGGAGCGCATGAGGAAGACAAAAACCAATGCCGAGTTCCTGGCTAACCTGGGTAAGGAAGCATAAGGGACAATTACGAGGGATTGCCACGCCTTCGGCTCGCAATGACCTTCCCTTTTTGTCTTTGCGAGGCGTTGCGAGGAACGAAGCAAACAGCCGAAGCAATCCCGCAAATGCCACCTCGCAATGACCTTCCCTTTATAAACAATGGTGAGGGATTGCCACGGTGAGAGATTGCTTCGGCACTTTAGGTTGCTTCATTACATTCGCAATGACATTCCTCGCAATGACAAAAAAAGAGTGCCTCGCAATGACAAAAAAGAGAGGCTCGCAATGACCACCTCGCAATGACGTGCCTCGCAATGACGGTATAATATGTAGAATAGGCACAGGGGGTTGACAAACCAATATTATTCACTGGTATATTAAATAGTAACCGTAAGTTTCAAAAATAGTAGCCGTAAGTTCCAATTACAAAATTGTCAATTTATGAGCTAACTAAATGGGGAATAATACGTTATAATATATTGAGAGTGGTAACTGGATAGGATAATTAATCTTTGCCACTTGACAAATAAATATTATATGTTATACTGGTTACCTATCTATTTGACAGGTATGGTATTATATGGTATTATACCGAGGAAAGGATTAGGAAAGGAGGTGATTCTATGGTAAGAGCCCGAAAGGGGGAGAGTTATTAAAAACTCAAAAACGGACTAAAGAGAAACCCTGTCTCCATAATTAACGAGGGGACACGAGGTTTTATACTCTTGTTTATGGAGACATAAGAATATTCTAACAAGGAGGAAAAATAAAAGGTCGATGAAAAAGAAATTTACTAAAATACTGGGGGTAGGGTTAACATTAGCCCTGCTTACCAGTCTACTGCTGACGGCGGCTCCAGTAAGCGCCCTTATCCAGCCTGCTGTTACCGTAACCCCGGCTACTATTAGTAAGTTAGCCGACTACACCGTATTGACTACTTTGGCTAAGGACCTGCCTGACGCTGGCGGTAAAATTGTTATTGCGTTCCCGGCAGGCACTGACCTAACTAGTCTTGTAGCTGCTGACATCACCCTCGACGCCACTTCAGGTATCGGCAGCGCTGCTCTCACTGCTCAAGCTGTTACCATCATTGCAAAAAGCCCCGATGCTGTAAAAGGTCCAACACTGACCATCACCATGCCAGATATCGCTGCACCCGAGACTAAGATTGGTGTTGGTGCCATGCTTCAGGTTACCATCGGAGGTACACATGTGCTCAATCCTAGTACTGTCGGGAGCTATACTCTGGCGGTAAGCACCACGCTAGCGGATGGTACCATTATAGAAGCAGCGGTTACATCAACCGCCTACAGCATAGGCGCGCCAACAATTAGCACGCTTCCGGGCATAGTCAAGGTCTATAATCCCAGCGATATACTGATGGAGCAAACGACCGGAAGTACAGCTTTTGCTCTTGCAATAGCTGCCGCCGGGACAGGCTACACCATAAAGGTTGGTCCGGGCACATATACTGAAAACGTCGTTGACTTTGTTTACGACAGCCTGACTATTGTGTCCACTGAAAGCGCGGCTACGACCATTATCAAAGGCGCCTGGACCGTTAATAAGGCGTCAATGACCCTGGATGGCCTTACTATTAATGGGGTGATGACTGTTACCGGAAACTTAGCTACCGTCAAGAATTGTGCCATTGGGAAGTTAACTTCAGCCGGTGCAGAAGACCTGCTTACTTTCACTTTAGGAGCGGCTGGTACCGGCAGTGTGACGGGCTGCACCTTTGATACTACGCTCGGTGCTACAGTTGACAACGCCATTGTCGTTACCACGGCTGGTCTGACGGTTAGTAGCTGCAGCTTCATCTTAGATAGCGGCGATACAGCTGTTGCTACGGCGATTGCTGTCACTGTGAAGGACTGCCCCTCTATCACCGGCAGCGGCGGAATTGGCGTCGCGGCTACTGCTGGCATCTCAACTATTTCGGGGAGCACGTTTGATGGTCTGGCAACGGCATTTAACATCACCGGCACTGCTGAGCTCACCATCAAACAGAACACCATCAAGAACTCCACGGGAGATGCCATTAATATCGCTGGTGCTGCTGCAAAGGCCACCATTACGGGTAATGACATCAATACTACCGCAGCGACTAAGTATGCGGTGGTTCTGGACGCGAATGTACTCGCCGATGCCAATGTCTTTGTAATGTTCAACAACATGACCGGCAATACCCTGAATGTGAAGAACGCTCATGTAACACTTACACTAAATGCCACGCACAACTGGTGGGGCGTGGCGACCGGTCCGGTTTCAACCTCTATCTCGGGTCTCGTTAACACCTCGGGATACCTGAGTGGCGCTGTGACGCCAGGGGCAGGAGCTATTGCCATCGGTGCAGCATCCCTGACCGCCAAGACAACCGCTGGTGTGGATGTAACCACAAACGCAACCGCTGGTAATGAGCCAGCAGTTATTGGCGCCAGCCAGTATGTAGCAAATCCAGCCCCGGGTGCTCCTCCATATCCAGCACTGGCCAATGGCTACTTCGATGTATATATGAGCGATGCTGGTGACGCAAGCTCAGTTACCGTCAAGCTCTACGGGGCTGTTACCGCAGATACTGAGGCTTATGTCTACAGTGCGCTCGGAGGCACCTGGATAAAATGCACCACCCAGAGTGTTAACTCCTTCGGTGGCTACGTGTATGTTACCGTTACGTCTACCACTGTTCCATCCATCGTAGACCTAGCTGGGCTGCCATTTGCTATAGTTGCGAAACCGGCAACGGCAGTACTAGCAACGGCACCAGACATCATAGCTCCGGAAACCGGTGATGACACTGTCTCCCTCACGCCTATATTTGCCTGGGGAGCAGTCGCTGGTGCTGATGGCTATTACTTCCAGCTGGCTGATAATGCCAATTTTGTGACTCCGATGGTCAAGCTGGATGGTGACCTGGGTCGCCTGGTTGTTACCGCTTACGCCTATGTAGGAGAACTCCCCTACTCTACTGCCTACTACTGGAGGGTGCAGGCGGTAAGCGGCACTGTCGCGGCTGGTAATTTATTGGAGAGTGCGTGGAGCACAGGTGTCTTTATCACCATGGCAGAGCCAGCAGAAGAGCTACCACCGGTAGTGGTACAAGAGCAACCACCAGTGATAATAGAACCAATAGTAGAAGTGATAACTCCAGCAGCAACAGAGATAACCCCATCCTGGATTTATGTCATAATCGGTGTGGGTGCTGTGCTGGTTATTGCTTTGCTTGTCCTGATAGTCAGAACCAGACGAGTAGCCTGATTCTAGCTTGATGGATAACACCTCAGATACTTCGAGAGCCCCCCGAAATTCGGGGGGCTTTCCTCTTTTACCCTGTGTCATTGCGAGCCGAAGGCGTGGCAATCCCGTCTTAGAGATTGCT
>Ga0209979_1001955_pt1 | contig 20869 bp, 20 predicted proteins | sample AnhtaG_FD_183114 | JGI IMG/M metagenome (GOLD analysis project Ga0209979, IMG submission 183114) | Deep subsurface microbial communities from Anholt, Denmark to uncover new lineages of life (NeLLi) - Anholt_01485 metaG (SPAdes) (version 2) | ecosystem: Environmental > Aquatic > Marine > Oceanic...
CGATTACGCTCAAAAAGCTAAATGCAATCAATGCGTTTTCACCTCATCTAAAGAAAATATAAACGTCAACGAATCGTTTCAAGCTATAGCAAAATGGCTCATTTTTTACGCAAACCAAACTTAGGTTTAACTACTTCTGATAAGAATTATCTCTTCATATATAAAATAAAATTGATACTAAAATAATTTTATCTTATGAAGTCTATCTTTTTAGAAAAATAAAAAGAAAGAAAAGCGCCCCGAGCTAAACCAAATTTCGGAAATCGATAATTTTATGGTTCTCGTATTGCCCAGAGATTAGTCAACAAATCGAACATGCGACCGCCCGGTTAACTTCCGGAATAGATATAAATATACTATTGAGCCGGGTGCTTTTGGCACACCGAAACGGTGCTCTACCTAGCTGAGCTATCGAGGCTTTGGTAATTTTCCAATGCTTTACACTAATTTCTAGTGGTGCCCTCGCCGGGATTCGAACCCGGGTCACCAGGGTGAAAGCCTAGCATGCCAAGCCCTTTCCTTTTAGGAAAGATTGGCCGGACTACACTACGAGAGCTTACTAATATTTTAAATTTATATCAAACTGATTCTTAGAATTGAATAAAAACGATTCTAAATATAACTTTCTAATTATTGTTAGATTTTAAATTTTTTTATAATAGAATTAGAAATGATTACCTTATTAAAAATATACTATCTTTATCATCGTGAATTAAATGCGGGAAGAGGGATTTGAACCCTCGAACTCCTCTGAGACTGGATTCTAAGTCCAGCGCCGTAGACCAGACTTGGCAATTCCCGCATTAAACTGACAAATATCGTAATTGTTTAAGTATTTAAAGTTTGAAAAGCTAAATAAATCTTTTAGTTAGGATTGTATTTTAGAACTTAATTTTATTTTCGATTACCTTGATGGATAAAAATAAAAATGAGAAATATTTAAGAATTAATATTATTGTTATTAAAGCAGAGAAAATTTATAGCTAAAATAGAAAGGAAGAAAGATATTTAGATAGATAGATAGGATATGATTTTTTATGAGTGTGAGAGATTCTTTAATAAAGTATTTAACTGCAATCTTAAGGGCATCTCAAGGTACAATTTTAGTGATACTTTGTGATTTAAATGGGCTTTCTATCGCAAAAATTGGGAGAAAAAGCGAGATTGAGATTAATCCTAACCAAATTACAAGTTTGGCTTCAGCAGCGTTCTCAGCAAGCGAAGAAAGTTGGGAAGACCTAAATATTAAAGATCAAGTTATTTCCTTTACATTTTTTGACAAAGTTTGTTTAATAACAATTAGGATTAATGAAACTCTGCTAACTATAGTTCACGATTATCGGAAAGAATGGCCTTTAGATGCTGATAATCTAGCAAGCTCTATGTATTATATAAAACAAAAACTTGGAGAGTTTTTTGGTAATAATAATGAAACAGATAGAGATTTTGAAGAATTTTCAAACAAAGTACGAAGTGCAGTTTACCTCTTTGGTATGGGATCTGAAGTTCCTTTCATTTCTTATGCACCAGAAAAATTTGACCAGACTAACCTCTTACCCGCGATAAGTTACATTCTGGATTCGATTCAGAATCCTATTTTTATAAGATACAGTCTAGTGAGTCCAACAGGGTTAACTTTAGATGCAAGAGAAGTTAGTGGTCAGAAGCTAGAGATTTCTGTAGAAGCTTTTTCTGCAAGTGCTAATGTTGCTTTTCAGAAAATGAAAGAGGAATCTGAAGGAAGCTCGATCGGAGATTTATTATGTTATATTGCGATATCTGGGCAAGATCCTGAGAATTTCTTCGGTATTATAACTAGTCCTTCCGGAAGATTAAAATTTTCAGAAGTAGAAGGAACTCTCAATGCTGAAGAAATATCTTTTGTAGCGTTGTTTACACTTTCATATGGAGGTATTCCAATTATGTGTGAATCAAGGAACATAATATTTTCTATAATGAAAATAATAGGCTCAGAAAAAATCACTGATAATTTTATTAAGTCAGTTAACGTACTTACAAGTTTCAAGTATGACTAAACAGAGTTCAAAGGATTCCATTCCAAAGATAGTGTGTCTTCACCTTAATGAGTGTGACAGAAAAAAGTGCACAGCTCTAAAATTAAAGAAATTCGGTATTTTAGAAATTGTTTCTGACATTAAAGGAAAAAGCCGTAATTCTCTTATTCTTAATCCTCTATCCAAAAAAGCCATAAACATTAACGATCGAACTATTGTTGAAAACTATGGGCTTATGGTCGTAGATTGCTCTTGGAAAAAAATTTTTGATCTTAAAAATCTCAATTTACAGAATAGTAGGAAATTACCTCCTTTAATCGCTTCAAATCCTGTAAATTATGGTAAGTGGGAAAAATTAAGTTCAGCTGAGGCGTTGGCAGCAGCATTGTATATTACAAATTATAGTGAATATGCCGATCTAATTCTCTCTAAATTCTCTTGGGGAGCTGAATTTAAGAGGATAAACAACTTTTAGTATATATTTTTAAATTTTAGAAAAAAAAGAATAAGAAAAAGAAATTTGATTATTAATCGTGACCCTTTGAAAGTCCGGAAGCAGCAATTACATCGTCTATTTTTAAAATCATTGAAGCTACTTCTGTAGCTGATTGAATAGCTTGAGATAATATCATCAATGGCTCGATAATACCCAGGTTTTCCATATTATCAGGTTTCCCTAAACGCATATTTATTCCATATGAGTTTCCAGATTCTGATTCGTGTTTTGAGCGTAATTCAACTATCAAATCAACAGGGTTATAACCCGCATTTTCAACCAAAGTTTTAGGGATAATTTCCAAGGCGTTAGCATAAACTTCAATTGCTAATTGTTCTCTTCCACCAATTGACTGTGCATAAGTCCTCAAACGCTTAGCGAGCTCGATTTCAGAAGCACCGCCACCGGGTAATATATATGGGTTTTCAATCGCCGCCCTTACTACAGATAATGCATCATGAAGCATTCTTTCTGCCTCATCTACTACATGTTCAATGCCTGCTCTTATTAAAATACTGACTGCTTTAGGATTGGTACATTCTGAAACGAAAATCATATTATCATCACCAATTTTCTTTTCTTCTACTTTCCCAGCCTTTCCTAAATCGTCGCTTGTAACTTCAAATATATTGTTTATTATTTTTGCATTTGTAGCTCGAGCAAGTTTTTCCATATCAGAACGTTTCACTCTACGTATGGTAATAATATTTTCTTGAGCGAGATAGTTTTGAGCTTTGTCGTCAATGCCTTTCTGACAAAAAACAACATTTGCACCCACATCCTTAAGTTTATTTACTCGAGACTTTAACATATTAGATTCTTCTTCGAGGAACTTATTTATTTGATCAGGTGTTTGTATTCTAATTTCAGCATCAAATTCAGTTTTTTCCACCTCAAGAGAAGAACTGATTAATGCAATCTTCACGTTTCTAAGAGATTTTGGCATCATAGGATGTACGATTTCTTTATCTACAATGATCCCCTCGATCAAATTTGTATCTATTAAGCTTTTTCCCGCTTTTTTGATAATTTGAATTTGATCTAAATCTATTAATATATTTCCGCCTCTTTCCTCTTTAACTTGACTTACAGCTCTAACTGCGATATCAGCAAAATGATTTTTAACACCCGCAATCAATTTGCTATTCATTGAGGTCTCTGCTACTTTTATTAGGGTTTGAGTGTCATTGCTCTCAATTTTTATTGCTAAATCTTGTAATATTTGCTTAGCTTTTACTAAAGCTTTTCGATAACCTCTGAAAATAATGGAGGGGTGTACACCTTGTTCTATTAGTTCTTCAGCGAGATTTAATAATTCTCCAGCGATGATTACGCTTGTGGTTGTTCCATCTCCAACTTTATCATCTTGCGTTTTAGCAACCTCTACAATCATTTTTGCGGCGGGATGTTCGACATCAATTGTATCAAGAATCGTTGCTCCGTCGTTTGTAATTGTAACATCCCCTAGTGAATCAACGAGCATTTTATCCATTCCTTTTGGGCCTAGGGTGGTTCTTACAGCTTCTGCTACCGCTTTAGCTGCAGCTATATTATTTCTTTGGGCATCCTTTCCTTGTTTTCTTTCTGCACCTTCTTTTAAGATTAGGATAGGTACCCCAGATAATTGTGCCATATTTTAATCACTTTATTTCGATATTTTACTTTGTTATTATTTATTAATTATATAATGATCTCTAAGTCATAAAACTAAAAAACTTTTCGAAAAATAAATTTTATCATAGTTTCTAAGATGAAAAGTTTTAATGAGGCTTGAAAACATTAGAATTTAGCAGTTAAATAAAAAAATATTTACCCGAATTAATAGCCGGCAAAATATTTGCTATAAAAAAACAATTCAAGTGATATCTGATTTTATTTAATAATTTTGTTGAATTTTTTACGAATTTTTATTAATCAAAATAGAAGTATGTGTAGTTTAAAACTTCTTTATCAAACAAATTTCAAATGGTTAGTAGTTTTTTTATTTTAACATCAATATGCCTCATAACAAACTTAGCGTATTATTTCTATAAGAAAAGAGGTTATAATTCCTTCAAGATTAAATCCTTTATATTAGTGGGATTTTTCGTCACAATCTTTTTTTTATTGTCCGAGTTTCCTTTGTTTCTTTTACAAGATTCTTATTACGTGTTAGAAAACTTTACATATTATATTACTGAAGTATTTAGTTTTAATATTACTGTTATTATCTTCTGTTGTTCCGCCATCCTATATTTACTAAATTGCTTCAAGATTGACAAATCATTAATAGAATTAGAGATTCCTTCAAGTAAAGTTTCAAAGGATGGATCTATTAAAATTGGAAGAATAGTAAAAGGAACCTCTAAGAAATGCAATTTTTTATTATCATTCAATGACCTTGAAAAACATATGTTTATTTGTGGTTCAACAGGTACGGGAAAAAGCAATTTTGTGCAAAATTTTCTCATTAATATTATGAAACAATTTAAAAAACCTTTTTTTTTAGTAGAATTTAAGGGAGAGTATCACTTTTTGCAAGAAAACATAAAGGACTTAATAATTCTTTGGCCAGGTGAAAATTTTTCGATAAATTTATTCGATCCCTTGGGAGCTAATCCAAAGATCCATGCTGAAAGAATTTTTGATATAATTAGAAGTGGTCAATTTTTAGACGATAAAGCTGAATATTCACCTCAAATGGAAAGAGTTTTAATTGATATCCTTACACAAGTGTGTGAAAACAAAGACTTCAGGAGTTGGGAAGGATTTCAAGAATGTTGTAGTGCTTATTTAAAAAACGAAAGAGATAAAATTCCTATGCTAAAACAAACTCTCATTAGTTTAAATAATAGAATTAGGAGATTCGCTGTTGGACCAATGAGAGCTGTATTCGATTCGAATTCTAAACTCACAGTATCACAACTCTTTAATAAGAAAGTTATATTAGACTTGAGTTCTATTATCCGGCTTGGAGGCGAAAAGAAAGATGCGCTATTCTTCTTAAACATGGTTTTAAAGTATTTATGGGATAGGAATTTAACGAGGGGTGCAATTAATTATGATGGAATAAATCATATCACTATAATTGAAGATGCTCAGTATTTTGCCCCTCAAGGTTTAACCAAAAAGTCAAAATTGACGAGTTATTTAGAAGACATTGCTCTATTGCAGAGAGGTACAGGAGAATGTTTAATAACTATAGCAACTCGCCCAAATATTAGTAAGGAGATATTAGCGAATAATGGAGTAGTGGTAACTTTCAAAAATCATATAGAAAAAGACATCATGTGTGAACTTTTAAATTTAGAATTTGAAAAGAAAAGTTACTTATCTATATTAGATGAAGGGCAATGTATTATCCGGGTGAATTCAATAAAGGAGCCGTTTCTACTTGGAATTCCTTACATAAAACGGAACCCTCTAACAGTTTCAGAGATATATAGAAAAAACGAGGAGATTTTAGATAAACAACAAAAGAATTCCGATTTAATGTTGTTAGATGTTCATAAATCTAATAATCCAGTAATTCATAATTATGGTAAGATTAAAGTTTTGATATTTAAAGCTATTTTGCATATAAAGTCCTTTAGAAATAAGCTTAAAAATGAAAATGATATATGTCCTAAAGAAATTGATGATTTAGATCCTTCACTTAATAGCGATTTAGTGGATGTCATTAATGGAGATGAAAATTGCGAATTTGATATATACATCAAGAAGTTGTACACCGATCAGGAAAAACACAAATAATTTTTAAGACAATAAAATTCTTTTACTCATTAATGACTTTTTTAATAGGTATAGTTGGAAAACCAAGTGCAGGCAAGTCGACTTTTTTAAATGCTGCTTGTTTAACTAATGCTAAAGTGAGTGAGTTACCTTTTACTACGATAGAACCAAATAAAGGGGTAGCGTATATAAAAACGAAGTGTGTTTGCCAAGATTTGAATGTTGACGATAATCCAAAAAATTCTTACTGTGTTAATGGAAATCGTTTTATTCCTGTTAATGTACTCGATGTAGCGGGATTGGTTCCAGATGCCCATAAAGGAAAAGGGTTAGGAAATCAATTCCTTAACGATTTAATTAGAGCAGATGCTCTTATTCATATAATCGACATTAGTGGATCTTTAGATGAGACGGGTAAAAGAATAAAAATGGGTGAAAATGATCCTTACGATGACATTTTATTTCTTGAAAAAGAGATTAATCTGTGGTTTAAACAGATATTAGAAAGAGAGGATTGGGATAAATTCCTGAAATCACACGCACGGGAAAAAAAAAATTTTATCGAGGAACTTTATAAAAGACTTTCTGGTATAAAGATTAATAGAAAACAAATCAATCAGGCTCTAAAAACCCCTGATTTAGAAGATATAAATCCATCATTATGGTTAGATAAAGATCTTTTAAATTTTTCTAAAATTTTAAGAGAGAAATCAAAACCTATCATCGTCGTAGCAAATAAAATTGATAGAGAAAATGGGATGGAAAACTTCACTAAATTGAAGAAAAAATATACTGAGAAAATAATACCTTGTAGCGCTTTGGCAGAATTTTATCTAAAAACTTATCACCAAGAAAAGAAAATCGAATACATACCTGGTTCGGATAGTTTTAGAATTTTAAATAATGAAGGATTCAATCATAATGAATTGGAAGGATTAAAAAGCATTCAAGAGAAGATCATTAATCGTTTTAATGAAACAGGTGTTCAGGCAGTACTAAATTTTACGGTATTTTCAATATTAAACCAAATTTGTGTTTACCCAATATCTGATATTAATAAATTTTCAGATAATAAAGGGAATATTTTACCAGACGCATTTTTGGTAAAGAAAGGTACATTGTTAAGAGATTTTGTTAGAGAAAAAATCCATACTGATTTAGCAGATCACTTTATTTTTGGGATCGATGCTAGAACAAAGAGAAGGTTAGGAGAAAACTATGAACTAAAACATAATGATATAATTAAAATTGTTACTGCTAAATAAGACGGATTATTCTTGCTTGGAAGTCAACAAAATATAGACTAAGATTATTATCAGCAACAATATCCCTAAAAGTACTAAAATAAAATTAAAACTTTCTTGCTCTGGGCTCAAATCTATTTGAAAGATAAATAATAAAATCAGTAAAAAATAACTTTTTAACGTCATATAATTAATTTATAAAATATAATGTATTTTAAAAAAATTTCTGATTTTTTTCTATTCTATTTGAATTTATTAAGAAGTTAGAATTTTTTATTTATTTATTAACTGCTAGTTGCACGGTTTTATTTTGATAGATAGTTTTTTACTTTTTGATTTTAGCTCATATTAAGTGGACCTGACGGGAATTGAACCCGTGACCTCTTGAGTGCAACTCTTGCACTAAACGAATAGTTTATTGTGCGTCAAGCGATCTGCTACTGATCTACAGGCCCTAATAGAAAAAGATTAAAAGTTAACTAAGAACCCTTGTAAAATTAGAAAGTATTAAAAAATTTAAAAATAGGAGGTGATCCAGCCGCAGGTTCCCCTACGGCTACCTTGTTACGACTTCTCCCTCCTCGCATACTAGAAACTCGATATGACCAAAATGACCAAACCTCATTTTTAGCACACTCGGATGGAGCGACGGGCGGTGTGTGCAAGGAGCAGAGACGTATTCACCGTGCGTTGATGACACACGATTACTAGGGATTCCGCGTTCATGTCGGCGGGTTACAGCCGACAATTCCAACTGAGATATGATTTCGGGATTGGTTTCTCCTTTCGGAGTCACAGCCCATTGTTCATACCATTGCAGCCCGCGTGTAGCCCAGGGGTTTCGGGGCATACTGACCTGCCTTTGCCCGCTCCTTCCTCCGTCTTATCGACGGCGGTCCCTTTAGTGTTCCCAACGAAGTCGTGACTTCTTGGTGGCAAATAAAGGTGCGGATCTCGTTCGTTGCCTGACTTAACAGGATACCTCACGGCACGAACTGGCGACGGCCATGCACCTCCTCTCAGCTCGTTAGGTAAGGTCGTCAACCTGACCGTCATACTGCTGTCTCCCCTGGTAAGTTTTCCGGCGTTGAGTCCAATTGAACCGCAGGCTTCACCCCTTGTGGTGCTCCCCCGCCAATTCCTTTAAGTTTTAGCCTTGCGACCGTACTTCCCAGGCGGCACACTTAACGGTTTCCCTACGGCACTGACACGGCTCATGGCCGTGCCATCACCTAGTATGCATCGTTTACGGCCAGGACTACCCGGGTATCTAATCCGGTTCGCTCCCCTGGCTTTCGTCCCTCACCGTCAGGCGCGTTCCAGTCTGACGCCTTCGCCACTGGTGGTCCTACAAGGATTATAAGATTTCACCCCTACCCCTGTAGTACCTCAGACCTCTCCCGCCCTCTAGTATAGCAGTATTCCTAGCATATAGATAGTTAAGCTACCCGATTTTACCAGGAACTTACTAAACCGGCTACGGACACTTTAAGCCCAATAATTATCCCGACCACTTGAAGAGCTGGTTTTACCGCGGCGGCTGGCACCAGCCTTGCCCTCTCCTTTCTAGTAGGGAACATTACTCACCTACCACAGTTCAAAATTGAACACTTTGGGTAACCCCGTCACACTTTCGTGTATTGCGGAGGTTCCGCGCCTGCTGCGCCTCGTAAGGCCTGGGTCGCTGTCTCAGTACCCATCTCGGGGCTCCCGCTCTCACGGCCCCTATCGATTATCGGCTTGGTGAGCCATTACCTCACCAACGACCATAATCGACCACGATCCTATCCTATAGCGGATAAAAACCATTTTTCTTATCCCTTTGGTCGAAAAACTTTTCCAAGCCTTTTCAACTATGAAACATTATCCTCAGTTTCCCGAGGTTATTTTTCTCTATAGGGTAAGTTGATCATGTGTTATTGAGCAGTTCGCCATGGGAAATTTAGGTATCCCATTCGACTCGCATGGCTTATCCTCACCCAAATAGCAGTCGGGTCCGGCAGGATCAACCGGAATTATTAATTTGTGAAGCTTATCACATAGCTAATTTTAGAATTTGGAATTCTAACTTAATTGGGGATCTTAATTAAACTTTCTTCAGTTATATTATTTAAATTATAACTACATTTTTTATACCGCATCTTTGATAAAACTCTTCATTTAACGGATGTTTACCGTAATCCAAGCTTACACCGGTAAAGGTGCGATTTGTTAATATATAATAAAAGCACGATATATTTTAAATTTTTTTGTTTTTCTTAGAAGATTCAAGTTTAGATTATTAAATTTTCGTAGTTTAAAAATCTCTTTTAAAATAAAATGATATCATTTCAAAAATAGAACATTTTGATTAATATGCAACTCAATGAAAAGATCGGAATCCATTTAGACCAAATAAAGCAAATAAAAGGTGTAGAGAATGCGGTTTTAACTCAAAGAGATGGAAATCCAATTCAATCAACAGGAGTTTGGTTTTCTAAAGATGAAATTTTTAACGTAAGTTCCGCTACAAGCGCTATTTTCAACGTAGGTATACATTTACATCCTAGAGATTTAAAGTACATATTAATAGAAGGAAAGAAGGCAAAAATTTTGATTGCACCATTAAATAGTCCAGTACATAACTCATTAAATAGGATTTTAGAAGTGCAAGGTATTTTAGATGATAAGCATGAATTTTTCATAGCTATTACTGCTCAACCCAATATTAATTTAGGGGGTATTTTTCTCCAGACTAGTGAATGTTTAAGGAAAATTAAAACAAGCCTAATAACGTCAGGAGAAACTTTTAAACCACCTTTAATTCAATTTAATAGCCAAAAGATACAAAATATAATAGAAGGATTCAATGTTAAAGAAAACGAGCAGTCGAATTTCAAATTATCTCCGTTTTCATTAAGTTTCTCAAAATCTATATCATTAGAGTTAAAAAAAGCTTTGAAGAATATTTCTATGACCATACCTGATTTAAAGTACGCTTTTATAACAATTGAAGGAGGTTTTATCGCTTCTAAGTTATTAAAGAATATGGAAATGAGTATGGAAAAATTAGATAAAACCTCTGCTATGAGTTATTCTCTCTTTCAAACCGCTAATCGATGTGCATGGTTATTAAAAAAAATGCATGCTGAGAGTATTCTACTTGATTGTCAGCATTCTTTTCAATTCATTGAGGGATTGGGAAAGTCAATCTTTAGTACTGTTATTGGAAAAGCAAGGCAAAAACTAGGACTTATAAGATTAATTCTTCCACAATTTACAAAAAAGATCAGCAATCTTATTAAGGAAGCATCCGAAATTCAAGATATCCAAACATTTGACATAAAAAGGATGTTAGGAGAATTAGTTATAAAGTGATGGTGATGAGAAAATGAATTTTTTCAAGATCTTAGATAAATTCAAAAGACATTACATCTCATTGATTTTATATTGTTTATTAGATAGAATTCCAATAATTGTTATGGGGGATGATTCAGAAAAAATAAATAGCTTCTTGATTGAATTATCTGAACTTATCCATTTTCGAAGGGATTATGTTTTTTACACAGATTTTATATCTTTAGAGGAATATGAAGATTTAATTTCAAATGAAAATATAGATTATAATTATCAAAGAGCCCATATAAGATGCCCTTGCGATGTTGCTATTAAGGCTTTAAATATTTTTAAAAATGTAGATTCTTGGCTTATCGGAATAGTAAGTCCAAGGCAAAAAGAGGATTTAATTAAATTAAAGGATTTTATTAGCAAAAAAGCTAGAATCATCTTATACATTTCTTTCTTTTCAAATAAATTTTCAATAGATTTAGAACAAATGAATTTGAAATCAGTGGATTTAACCCTTGAAGAAAATATATTTAAAAAAATTTCCCAAGACACTGAAAAATCAATAATTAAAATGAAGCGGGTTTTAAACGACAAAATTACATCAAATCAGCTCGATAGAGATTTAGTAAAAACATTATTAGACTTTGAAGTTGAGAAAAGTGAGTTGAAAAAAAATATATTTAAAAGAGAAATACAAAATTTCTATTCTGGTTCCAAAAGAGCTTTTTTCATATTATCTAGATTAAATTTATTAAACAATATTGAAATCTATACAAAAATTGGTAGTAAAACTTTACTAGAAACAATAGATTATGAAGAAGCCCCAATAGAGAGAATAGTATCATTTATAAGGAAGGAATGGGGTGAAGATTTTTCAGATTTAATCGAGGATGGTAAAAAATCATTTATGGGTGATAAAATAGTATCACTATGGGGTTAGAACTAAACATGATATTTGATTTTGAAAATAAAACCTTACAGGTTAAAATAGTCTATTATGGTCCTGCGATGTCAGGAAAAACAACTTCAGTGAAATCTCTATTCTCTTGTTTTAATAAAGAAAACTCATTGAAATCTATTGAGAGTACAGTGGGACGGACACTACTTTTTGATTTTGGTGTACTAAAGTTTAAAGGGGCTAAATGGAACTTAAAATTTTTAGTCTATTCCGCAACGGGTCAGGATTTTTATGCCAGTACAAGACCAGCGACATTAAACGGAGTAGATGGAATAATATTTGTAGTTGATTCTCAAAAGGAATGCTTAGAACATAATTTAAGGTCATGGAATGAATTAGAGAAATTATTTGGTCATGAAATTTATAATATCCCTATTGTCATATCATTAAATAAATATGATTTAACTCAAATAAATAAGTTACAAGAAGCTGAATTTATCTCATGTATTGAATATACGAAATTTAAACAACTCTCTTTAAAAAAAACAGCAGCAATAAAAGGAGAAGGTGTGTTGGATTCATTTAGCCAATTAATTAAATTTATATTTCCTCAGCTAATATTAAATTTAGAAGTAAGTAATTAATTTTTGTTTTACTATTTATTTTCAATTTTCTGGTACATATTTTTCGAAATTCTTTTAATATAACCATACAAAACAAATTGATTTAATAAGTTTCTGACTTTCCTTACTTCTGAAGCATCTATTCCTAAGACACTCATTAGTTGAAAAATTGAAAATTGTTCAGTTAAGCTATCTTTTATTCTATTATATAAACCCGTTCTTTACTCACTTCAATTATTTATAAAATTATTCAATTGTAATGATGGAATATATTTATATTTTATTTAAATCTAGTAAAGTTTATTTAAGGGAGTTAAGGTTTTTATAATCCTCAAAGTAACTATAAGTTATCATTCCTACTTCTCGTAGATCATCCTTGTCCAGTCATTTTCATAGAATATTTACAACCTTAAGTTTCCCTTATAACTTAAGCTATTTAAATAACAATTTGATATTAGGATTACTAATTAAAAACAAAATCAAATAAAAAAACATGGTGTAAGGTTTTTTAAAATTCACGAAAATCCTTAATATTATCTCCGATTGGTGCTTCACCATCACCATATATCTGATATAAACCCGTTCTCCTTGCACACTCAGAGAAACTCCGATACACATTACTTCTTTTTTCATATAGTGCACATGTTGGATAAATTATAGGATTCCACCTATACAGTTTATCTTCAGGTTCAAACCATAGTTTTTCATCTTTTAATACTTGCTTAAAATCTTCTTCTCCAATAACTTCCGTGAGATCCTGCTTATTTAACATAACTATAATAGGGATTTCTTTAATTAATTTCCCTCTTGTTATATTCTTCAATTCCTTTAAAGATTCGATATTATCCTCAAAAAAATGAGTTTGTGAATCAACAGTAAAAATAACACCATCTGTTCCTTTAAAAATCTTTTTTCTTAAGGGAGAAAACCTTCTTTGCCCTGCAACAGTATATACATGATAAAAAACTTTTCCTCTGCTTTTTTGTTTCGTAGACATAAAAATACCTCTATCAAAATAAAGAGTTGAGCCACTGGCCATTGAGATCTTTGTTAAATTACCGGTTGGTGCAATGTCTTTTTCGTTCTCTTTTGTAAATCTATATAATGTATCAACAGTTGTTGTTTTTCCTGAATTTGCCATACCCCAATAGAGGATCTTTATATAAACCTTATGATCTGCTGTAAATCGAACCATAGAAAATTCTACCTTAATAGATTAATTATAAAGTAAATAAATCGTCTTTTTAAATATTTTAAATTAAAATTAGTGATTAACGAAAAATGTTTCTAGTTATTATTAAAATAAATAATTTAGTACTATTATAATTAAGTATTTATAATTCCTTTTTGATATTTTAACTTTTATACTAAATGAATTTTAAGTAAGAAGTATCAAATATGTTATTGATACTTAAATCTCTACAAAAGTTTCTCCTAACCTAATCTTATAATTACACCATAAAATTAAATTATTATAATTTTCTCCTACTTTACCTTCTCTTATTATCAAATTAATGATATCAGAATACATGATCTCTCTTTTACCTTGAAAAATTTCATTTAATTTTCTCTGAATTTCTCTTAATAAGTCAATATTATAAATTGGAATGTTTTTAATGTGTTCATAATTTTGATCCGTTTTCATTTAATACCTCCTAAATACTCCATAAATTTATTTAATATTAATCTAAATTAGACATTTTAAATCCCTTATTTTTTACATTTTATTATCTCTCCCTCATTCCCTAAGTGTAAAAATTTCGTTAAATAGTAAAAATATTCCATCTAACCCTACTACCATTCTACATAGTTAATATAAAATAGACCAGAAATCTTATACCTAAAATTGAACAGTATTAGTGTTTAACATTAGTCAAAAAGAAATTAAAGTAAAATCAATTGAAAAGTGTCCTGAATGTGGTGGAAGTATTATCCTTAATAGTTTTGAAACGATTTGCAACGAGTGTGGTTTGGTCATTAACGGTATTTTTAAAGCCTCCTCATTCATTTTTAATAGGGCAAATGAAACGAGCAATTTAAGTAAACAATATGTAGCATTGGGGGAAAGAACGGATTTTATAGGCGGTTTGGGTTCATTTATTGATTATGAAAATTCTAAATACCTAAAGGATAAAACAGGGAAACCTTTACCCCCTAATGAACAGAAATTATTTAGAAGGTTAAAAAAAAATTATGCTCAGTTTTTAAGAATTAAAAATCATGAAACAGAATATAGAATTTTTAACATTTTAAATAAAATCTCATTATATCTAAACCTAAATAAAAATTTACGTAATAATGCAGCATATTACTATAAAAAAATAATTAGAAATGAAGAAAAAATTATTAATAACATTTCTTTAATTGCTTTTTGTATTTTTCATGCTGTTAGGAAAGAATATCATAATGCTCCTATTACTATAAATGAAATAGCAAAAGCATTTCAAAATTTTGGGCATCGCGTTAACCCTAGGTTAATCTTACGAGATGGAATAAGGTATAAACATCATTTAAACAATGAATCAATACCTCACAAGAGTGAAGATTATGCTATTAGATTAACCAATCAAGTTATAAATCACAAGGATTTGTTAGAAAGATTAGAAAAAAAAGGAGTTCTTTGGTCAAAAAATGAATTCCAAAATAAATTGCTTAAAAAGTGTCGGAAAATTTTTAAAGAATTACCAATATGGCATCGTGGGGGTAGAAATCCTTTTATTTTGACTGGAGCTATAATTTATTTAGCAGATAAGTTATTAGCAAAAGAATATAAACAAAAAGCAGTTTTAACTCAAAAAATAATCTCTGACGCTACTCATATTGCTGAATATTCTATAAGAGATCATTATGTTAATCTTTTAAAGCCTTTTTTTATGAACAGTTAATATTATGGATTCTTTGAAAGAATAGTTAGATATATAAAATGAGATTGAAGTTTCCTATTTATAACTATCATTTTATTTTGTTAAATTAAATTAAATTTTTTAAACAATTTGAATTTATAAAAATTAGAGTAAAATCGAGTCAAAGATAGAAAAAAGTGCTTCTGTAGTGTAGACCGGTCAATTTAAATCCTGTTTATAGTGAGATCGGATTAAGATCAAGCATCTGAGGCTCTCACCCTCGGGACCCGGGTTCAAATCCCGGCAGAAGCACTAATATTTTTATAACTTCAATAAAGTGAATTCTTTGTTATTTTGTCAATATTTAAAGGAGCCTATTTTTTATTATTCCTTAATGAAAAAGTAATTTTATTCAATAGATCGTAAAGTTTTGATAATATATCCGCATAATTTTTTATTAATTCAAGTTGAGTCTCCATTTTTAATTTTTCTATTAAGCATTGCATTTTCTTGAGAATGACCTCATTTAATGAATTTAAAACGTCTTTATTACGTATATCTTCACTATTTCGATTATTTTCAGAAGCAATTTCTCTCTTTTCAAATTTATGAGTGATCTGATCATTTATAACTACTACTTTTCTATTACAACTTGGACAAAATTTCGCTCCTTCTTTATCCCGAAATACTGGATTATTACAAACAGGACAAGCAATATTTAGCATCGTATGACCAGATCTAAGGAGATCGGCCATTTTTTTAATATCGTCGTTAATTTCTATCCCTTTTCATTAATAATTAGAGTGAAATAATTCTATATAATTACAATAATATATTATGAATTATTCTCGATTTCTTATTTTTAATAAACTTACAATATACCCAGAAATCCGGTTTCTTAAATGTTTTGAATCTACTTCAAGATATTTATCTAAAAGCTTTTTGTTTTGTTCAAAATTGGTGGTAAATACATTTGGATATTTATTAATTAGTTCTTTAGATACATTTTTAATTAAAATTGTTCTTACTTTTCCCATATCAATAACTTACTTTATACTTTAATACTTTTGAAATTAAATAATTGGTAAAATAAATTTTTTTGTAATTATGTTGGTTTTTATACTTTAATAGAGAGATTTATGATGTGAAAAAAGAAATATTACTTCTAATTCTATTAGTTTTCCTTATCGAAATTCCTTTTATTTCTAAAGATGTCAAAGGTTTTTATTGTAATTTACTCTTTTTAGAAGTTGATAAAGATAGTTATTATGCAAATGAGGAAATAAGGATAAATGCGTCATGGGAATTAGACTATAATCCTTTTAACGAGTATGGATACATTCAAATACATCTTTATGATTCTTTAGATAATCTTGTTTGGAATTCTTCTGAGTATGATGAGATTGGTCAATTTACAGAAAAGTGGATAATAAATATTACTAATTTAAAAATAATGTTTTTAAATTACTATAATATTGTTTTTATAAGATTTTTTCATTATATTTGGGATGGAGAGGGCCCAATTCAGCCTATTCCTAGAGAAACTAAGGAAATAATAATATTTAAGCGAATCCCATTATGCGAATTATTAGGATTTAGAGATCGAATAATATATGGTGAAGACTTAACTTTTACAGCAAAATTTTATGATGAATTTATTGAAAATAATTCTTTTTTAAACAATCAATCGATATTATTCATGATAAGTGTAAATAACTCAATAACATTCCAACATAATTTCACTACCAATCATTTAGGCATAATTGAAATATGTATTTCATCAGTGGTTCATTTAAATATGGGTTTAAATAAATTTACATTTAATATTTTACAAAATAAAGTTTATAATGATTCGATATTTCAATATGAAATTTTACTTGATAAAAATCCTGTATTTATTGATATAATTAACTATAACGAACATTTAGCAAAAAAGGAAGATTTGGTAATTCAACTAAAATATTATTATTTTTTCAATGGTTCGTTAATACCACTTAATAATCAGTGTATTAAATTAGAGATTTTATGGAATCAAAGCTTAATTTTCACACAAATATTTAATACCGATATTTCTGGTGTTTTATTGGTAAGTATACCTCATGAATTATTGAACTTTACTGGAGAAATTGAAGATTTGAAATTAAATTTTGTATATAATGGTACTATTTATTTAGAAAATAAAACAATCTCTTTAAATATAAATATAAATAACTCTGAAGCAAAAAGTTCGCTAAATTCAAATGTTGTATTATTTACCGCATTATCAATAATCTCATTATTAATTTCACTTCCTTTGTTATATAGATTTAAGAAAGAAAGGAAAAAAATGTTAACTGAGATTACCATTAGATATTGAATTCTTTAAGAAAAATCCTTAAATAGATTATACATAAATATGATAATACTTTTAGATGATTATCTTCAAGATGATTAATATTTTAGTTATTTTCATCTATATTATTCAAGAAGATCTAAAGATCAATCTAACCAACATTTCATTAAATAGTTTGATATCCACTTTATCTCTCTTGGTTTTATAATAAAAAAATTAATACTCTGTATTTTATTATAAGGGATCTTTTTTTAAATTTATAATAAATTCTTATTGTTTAATCAGTGGTACCATGGAATATTTTGAAGAATTTCTTAAAAAACCATCATTGTTTCAAGATGAAAGCAAACTTGAAATGAATTTCGTTCCTAATAAGTTACCACACCGAGATAAAGAATTATCCTTATTATCACAACTATTTTTAACTCTAATAACGGATCCAAATTCAATTTCTAGAAAAATTCTAATAACAGGAAAAACTGGGATTGGAAAGACGGTTACAATAAAATGTTTCGGGGAAATTCTTAAAAAAGCATCAAATGAAAGAAACGTAGCTATTAAATACGTCCATGTTAATTGCCGAAAAGAAAGGACTAGCTATAAAGTCTTAATTAAAATTATTCAACTAATAAATAAGAATTTTCCAAAAAGAGGATATTCTCCTCAGGATTTACTAGAAATCCTCATTGATTTTCTGAATCAACAGAACACACACATTTTGATTGTCTTGGATGAATTAAGCTACCTTATAAATAAAGGAGAAGATCTGATTTATTCATTGACTCGAATTAACGATGACTCAGTAAATATTCAAGAAAGAATCTCAATTATTGGAATTATAAGAGATATCTCATGTTTAAATAATTTAGACTACAGCACGGTAAGTACATTACAAAGAAATATTATTAAATTCAGTAATTATTCTAAGAAACAGATATTTGATATCCTAAAATATAGAGCCCATCTTAGTTTAAAAGAAAACGTTATAGCTGATGATCTAATTAAAATGATTGTTGAATCAACGTATATTAATGGAGATATCCGAAATGGTTTAAATGTTTTATGGAAAGCTGCTAAGATTGCTGAAGGTAGGAATTTAAAATTTATAAATACTGAGTGTGTTAGACTCGGAAGTCAAGATATCGTACCTTTTTCAACTTTAGACATTTTAAAGTATATATCTTCACAGAAACTATTTTTTTTGCTTTCTATTGTAAAAGGATTGAAAAGCACTTATGATACAAAAATTTCATTTTTAGATATTTTAAGAAGATATCAAATTATATGTGAAAATTTAGGATTGAATCCCAGATCTAATTCTCAACTATGGAATTATCTTCAAGAGTTTAAAAGAGAAAGCATAATTGTAATTGAAGTTTTAAGTGAGAAAATAAAAGGAAGAAGAGCCTTAATTCAAATTCCAGAAATAAACTTATCGAAATTAGAGAACATTATTATTGAGATACTTAAATCGAAAGGGTTAAATGTTTAAACATGATTATATCTAAAGAAAAATATTTAATTGAAGACTTATTTGGTTCAAAAGCCAGAGTTAAAATTCTAAAAACTTTAGCTCAGAATGAAGAATTAACTATTTCGTTAATTATTAATAAAACTAGATTAAATTACTCTAATGTTGCAAAACATCTAAATCACCTTAAAAGTCTTGATTTAATCCAAGAAAAAAAGTTTGGAAGGATTAAAATTTATAGATATAAAATAGAAAATATAAAAGCACGTAGTTTAAAGAAATTCATAGAGATTTGGGAAGGATAATTTCATTAACATGACTAATTTGTTTCTATTCATCATTTTTATCTTTTTAAATGGGTTCTTCCTTGTTTTTCTTTATTTTGATTTAAAATTTAGAAAAGTTCCAATGAATTTCTTTAAATTCAGTTATATAATCGCTGTTGTGTTAAATATCATTGAGTATTTATTCTTTTTTGAGAAAATTGCTTTTTTTCTTTTTTTGAAAATTACTATACTAATATTTGTGTTATTTTTATCCCTAATACTCTTTTTTTTAAAGATTGTTGGTGGTAGTGATGGTAAATTAATCATTTTTATTTTTATCGTACATCCCATTCTTTTCTTGAATTTAACCATTATTTTTACTTTTTATTTAACATTTTCGTTATTTTTCGTCATATACTTCATAATGAACTGGGTTAACAATAATTTTTTAAAAAATAATTATTCGTTTTTACTCTTCTTTAATTCTAATTCAAAAATCTCAATTCTTAAGAAAGTTTATATAAAAATATTTTATAGATTCTTTAATTATTCAGAATTATGTGATTATATGGAGGGAAAATACCTAATCAAATCATTAAATTTAATATATAATGCTAGAAAAAACAAATTTCAAACGTTATGTCAAATTCGACCTCCTCTAATAATAACCATTATCCTCACATATTACATCATATTCTATTTAAACCTAGTAGTTTAACAAATTATTTCGAATTAATTTTAAATTTAATGATTTTTACTAGAATAATGATTTTTAATTAATTTGCAATGTGAAAAAATAATTATGGAAATTGAAAAAACAAGAGAAACTTCATGGAGGATTCAGTTAAAAAATAGAAATGAAAATATTGAAATAACTTCTGTAGAGATTAGTGGTGAAGTTCGGATTATCAAACTAGCACTTATAAATAATGAAAAATCAATAAAAGTTGAAATGAATAGAGAAGAATTTTTCAATTTTCTCTCTTTAATTTCTGCTTTTAAAGATGTTGTAATAGGAGAAGAAACAGGTTTGATTGATGAAGAGCCAATATTACTTGAACCCAAATCCCAAGAATTAGCCAACCTTTCTAATATAAATGAGGACATATATCCTAATAATCTTGAACCTTCAGATAAAAATTTTGAAGAAACTGATAAGGATGAGTTGAATCCTGAAGAATGGGACCCTTGGTAAGAAAATTTATTTGTTTTTTATTTCAATTCTAAATTCACAATAATCTTGATTTAAATCTTCAAGACAACATTGTATTTCTATCACATTTACTCTATATAGAGCAAATTCTCCAAATCCACTTAATAATCCGGTAATAAAATAACAGAAATATCTTGATTTGTTTTCTAATTCTGAGGAAATGTTATGATAAAGATCAATTATTATTAATTCGTCAGATATAATTTTAGGGATGAATCTTCCCCATCCATGATTATTTAAAATATTAGTGAATTGATTTACTAAATCATCCAAAGATTTTGGTTTTAAATTTTCTTCCCAATTTTGAATCAATTTCCATCCGGTTTTTTTGCCTAACCATACTAATAACGATTTTACACCTTCTCCATAAATAGATGCTAAAATATCTATAACTTTTGGTGGGAAAAAAGCAAAACGATCATTAAATAGC
>Ga0209979_1001956_pt1 | contig 20862 bp, 17 predicted proteins | sample AnhtaG_FD_183114 | JGI IMG/M metagenome (GOLD analysis project Ga0209979, IMG submission 183114) | Deep subsurface microbial communities from Anholt, Denmark to uncover new lineages of life (NeLLi) - Anholt_01485 metaG (SPAdes) (version 2) | ecosystem: Environmental > Aquatic > Marine > Oceanic...
ACAAGGTAGCTGTAGCGGAAGCTGCGGCTGGATCACCTCCTTTCTAGGGAGAGAGTCGGGGGGCAGGAGTTTGAAGCTCTGCCATCCCCATATCTCCTAGGTCGGTCGGTGGCAAAAGCCACTGTTTTTAAGCTTTTCCCTTCCTTCCACTATCCAGGGGTTAAGGTTTTTTCGAACTTTTAGTCGGTTTATAATAGTAAGGCAAAGAAAGCCATAAGCCCTGCATCATGGTAAAGCCTCTAGTTCGAAAAAAGGGGCTGTAGCTCAGATGGGAGAGCGCCTCCCTTGCACGGAGGAGGTTAGGGGTTCGAATCCCCTCAGCTCCACCAAAGGTTACAATAGGTAGAACTCCAACTTCTTCTTTATCTTTTCCATCTGGAGGCATGGGCAATTGATAATACACGGTAACTTGCCCATCGTGGACTTCTATCCTCCTTATGAAAGATCGTAGGAACGCCTTTCTCTCGATAAGATCAGCCCTGGAGGGCCTCATCGGGCTCTTCGCCTTACCTTTGGCTCAAGTTATCAGCTGGGTCGCCTGGCTCTTCCTGGGGTATATGACCGGGGTTGTTGGGCTTTTTGCTGCCTTGCCCTGGTCCTCCCTGGAGGTGGGCGGGATGGATGCCTCCTTGGTTTGGCTCTACTACGGCATATTTGGAGGAGCGATCTGGCTAGGGACGAGGAGGGAGCACCTTTTTTCGAGGATAAAGGCTGGGGCTTAAAGAAGCACTACAGCGCTCAACTCCTTTTCTCGGAGGTTACCCGCAAAGTGGGTCCTTCTCCCTCTCCTTATTATCGCCATCCTGGTGTGGGTTGCCGCAGCGTTCGCCCCTGAAGGGGGAAAGCTCAGCGTTAGCTTCCTGGATGTGGGGCAGGGCGATGCCGTCCTGCCCCGGGTGCCTTGCCCCTGAGAAAATCACCGCTTGACTGGGTTCAACTCCTGAATTTCCTTTCTACTTGTGCCGCGCCGGGCAGAGCCATCTCCAGCACACGGACGTACCAGAACATCGACGCGCCCGCGAGCAGCACTGGGTAGGAGTCTGCGACCCTCACCTCATTGCTCTCAGCTTCCATCATCGTGATGGCTACCATTGTGTTCGGAAGAAGAACGCCGGGAAAGTCCGTTCGCTTGCCGAGTTCGCGTCACCAATGGGCGAGCGGCAGCCCCGCGACCGGTGACCGGAAGTAGGGGATGCGGCTGCCGGCCAGCGTCCCGATGTAGACCGTCTTGAGGTCTGGACCGCCGAACGTGACGCTGGTCATGAGCGGCGCGATATCAGAGCCGCAAGCGAGGAGGTGCTCCAGGGTCACGGAGCCCTGTATGAAGGCCGCTACCATCTCCGCGATCTTATCCGGCTTGCCAAGGTCGAGGATAGTGCGCAGATCTCCTTCCGGCGTGATAGCGAAGACCTGCTCCTGGCTGCAGAAGGTGCCCCAGAGGTTGCCGTAGGAATCGAACGCGATCCCGTCGGGAGACGCGAGGAGATCGGCAGGGCCGTAGACCTCCTGGCTGGTGAGCGAGCCATCCGGTAGGACAAGGAACCGGCTGATGTGGCGGGCGGCAGTCTCCACGACGTGGAGATACTCCTCATTGGCGTCCAATCGGCATTCGTTGGTGAAGGCCAGCCCCTCCGCGACGATCCGCAGTCCCTTCTCGTCGATCAGGGCGATGTAGCCGTCTGCCTCCTCCCTCAGGGCTTTGAGCCAGTCGTGCTTGCGGGTCGACACCGTGAGCCAAAGCCGACCCCCCTGGTCGCGCAGCACGAAGTTGGCTTTGCCCATCGGCTGCCCGTCGATGGTGTCGCAGAGCACCCGTTTCTTGCCCTCGCGGGTCATGACCTCCAGCCGGTCGGTGCCGAAGTTGGCGATCAGAAGTTCGCCGTTCTCAGTGAAGGCGAGCCCGTTGGGAAGGGTGCCCTCGCTGAAGCGAGTAAGGGGGTCGGCGTTGGGGTCAATCTCGCGCTCAGCGCCGACGACCTGCTGGGTGCGATCGGGATTGATGCGCACAACCCCGCCGCGCGCGTCGGAGCACCAGAGCGTCCCGTCACGTTCCGCGAGGACGCATTCGGGGCGTTGGAGTCCCTCGCCTATGAATTGGATGTCGCTCTCGCTCACGGTGAAGCCGTCAATAGGATTGCCACCCATTTTGTCTCCTCCCTTCATGTATCTTCTGAATCAGCCTCCACACGCACTGACCGACAGCAGAATCAAGGCAAGCTAGGTGACGGAAGTAAACTTGCTGGGTTTCTTAGGTCCCCTCCCTATCACATCTTCCACCAGAGCCAAAGGCTGGCTACAAACGGGGTATCCATGCGCAATGCTCCTTCTGGGAGAATTCTATCTGAGTAGGTGGCAATACACTAGCACCGCGGACAGGTGGTGTCAAGAGGCAAAGGTGGATGCCAGGGGGCAGCATGTCCAGCCAGGACTAAGGAAGGCCCGATCCACTTGGGAACAATCCAAACCGCAGTCCGGAGGAAAGCGCACGTGCGCGCCGGGAATTCAGGGGGGCTCCCATTTTTCTGGCGCTAGGCTGCTCAAGTTGAGGTTCCTCATTTGGTCCAAATATGACTGCGCTCTGGTCCATCATGTGTCACTCTATTGCTGATGTCTAAACATACAATTGTTGCTGAGGAACTGGGCCTCTAGAGTGGAAAGTTCAGTTCAGTGATTTTGGCATTTCATCATCATAGTTCCCAGGATGCCACCGGTCTTTTTCACTATGTATTTGCCAGCGCTATCCCTTTTGGGCACCCAGGTCACCGGACCCATCTCAGCGGCCCAGACCGAGTGGGGCATGCTCCCCTTCAACCCGGGTACGGCGTTGTGGGGGAGGCTATATTTCCAGCGGAAGCTCTCCGCCCCGCCCTCCTTGGCAACCTCCATGGGGTAGTTTGTTTCCTGGAATAGGCCGGGAACTAGATTACCATCACCCTTAGTACTAATTTCCTATTGACCGTGTCCTTGCTCACGAGTAGTCTTCTTTGCAGAGGTCTGCCAACTTGCGAAGCTACCCGCCATAGTATAGGAGGGTAGAACATATGACTGTAGTGGTCAGCAGGAAATAGTCAAGACAAACAAGACGATGTCCCGATTAAGCCGTTATCCTCAACGGCAGCTAGGCCGCACACCACGCCAACGCAAGAGGCTTTCTGATCCAGTGTTGCATGTGGTCACCTTGGTGGCGCTGGCTTATACTGCCTACTACCTAATATGGCGGCTGTCAACGTTCAACTCTCAGGCACTATGGCTGTCATGGGCGCTATGGGCCGCGGAGGCCTTTGGCTTTCTTAGCTTCGTCCTATTTGCCTTTTTGGTCTGGCGAGTGGTGAATCCCGTGCCACCACGCCCAAAGCCTAACATCAGCGTTGACGTATTTGTGCCCACGCTTAATGAGCCCGTTGATATCCTCCGAGAGACACTGGTGGGGTGCAACCATATTCGTTACCCTCACCAAACATTCGTCCTCGACGATGGTAACCGCGATGAGGTACGCGCCCTAGCGGCTGCCCTTGGTTGCAGCTACATCGCCCGCCCCACGCATGGAGGGGCGAAGGCTGGCAACATAAACTACGCTCTCCAGAAGACCAAAGGGGAACTAGCAGCCATTCTCGATGCCGACCATGTGCCCTTACCCAACTTTCTTGATGACACCATCGGATTCTTTGAAGACTCAAGAGTAGCTGTAGTCCAGGGGCCACAGCTGTTTTACAATCTTGACTCCTTCGAGCATAGCAATTCTGGATGGCACGAGCAGCAAATGTTCTTTCACCTGATCCAGCCTGGAAAGAATCGAACTAATTCCGCATTCTGGTGTGGCTCTCCATCTGTAGTGCGACGGTCAGCGCTCGAGGCTATTGGAGGCGTCGCTGAGGAGACAGTCACCGAAGACTTGCATACATCCATACGCTTAGTCAAGAAGGGATATCACACGGTCTATGTTGACCGCCCCCTCGCTTTCGGGGTAGCACCGGCGACTGTTGAAGACTTCCTCGCTCAGCGCTTCCGCTGGGGGCAGGGGGCGATGCAGGCGTTGCGTAAGGATAACCCCCTGTGGGCCCGCAGCCTCACTCCTAGTCAGCGAATTAGCTTCTTCGCCTCAATGGTAACCTATTTTGAAGGTCCACAGAGGCTTATTTTCCTCGGGATGCCCATAGTGGCACTGTTGACGGGGCTGTTGCCGATTCAACTACCTAGTTTAAGTTTTTGGCTGCATTTTGTTCCTTATTTGGTGCTCATTCTGGGCGCCAATGCGGTCCTGGCAAGCGGCACCTACAACATGTGGAACAGCGAGCGCTACAATACGCTCAAGGCCTTCACCTTTACCTCAGCCATTGCCACCCTTTTTACTGGCCATGCTCGACCCTTCCGAGTAACGGGGAAGGATGCCGGGGCAAGTGGAGCAGTATCCTGGGGTCAGGTTGCTCCTCATTTGGTGACTATGGGGTTGTATTTGGTCGCCATTGTCGTGGGTGTGTTTCACCTGTTCCATCCACTCTGGTACCAGCTCGCCCCGGTTGGAATTGCCATTGCCCTCTTTTGGGCGCTGATCAATCTTAGTCTATTAGTTGGCGGAGTCACGCAACTCCGCCGTGTCAGCCGCCGGGCCAGGTACCGCTTCCCGATACGAGCCAATCTGCGCTGGAGGCTGACTAATCAAAGCGTTTGGCACTCAGGGTACTCTTTTGATCTCAGTGCTAGCGGCATTGGCCTGGAGAATATGGGGCCGAAGCTGACTGCCGGCGACCATGTTGAAGTCACTATCTTGCCTGCGGACTCTGAGAACGAGACGCTCGGCACCGATAAGACAACGCAGCCTGTAGGGCTTGATTTCGGTCTCCGTTTAGTCGGCACTGTAATTGGCAACCATCCCAGCTCAGCGGGCCCAAATCAGTGGGTTGGCTTGTCTATCCAGAACTTCGCCAGTGAAATGGATGCGACCCTTTATGCCCACTTGCTTCACCGTCAGGAAGCTCAGATACCGGATAGAAAACTGCCACGTAAAGCCCTATTGGTGGCTGAAGAGATTGCCGAGCAGCATCAGATTCCAACGGTCGCTCTTGGCTTGTTTGGGACGAGAAGCAAACGGCGCCCACGTTAGTAGCAGTTCTGCCATATTCATCACTGCCTATTTTGACGAAATGTTTAGTAAGAGCTAGCCCGAGGCCGTGGAGAGCGCCCTTCGGGTTGCCTGGAGATCTAGCTTAAGAGCCATCACCCCCCAGGCAGGGAATCCCCTCCTTTCATTTGAACACCCCTTCCACGAAGCATTGGTTGATCTCCTCTTCAGACTAGCGTTGCAGGGGACGAATTTGACGGTCATCTGCGTTCACCCCCTCTAAATGACTGGATGCGGTTTCACATATGAGGGTCAACATGGCGGACGCGATGCTGATACTATGAGGTGAAACCGACTAGGGGGCCGGACATAGCCTTTGCTGCTCTCTCCATAGGCAGCAAAGGGTCTCCCGGTTGACTTTGTTTCCAGAGAGTGCGAAAATTGTAAGGTGGTTCCTGTCGACCTTTTCTTCATCTTCGGCACCTCCTTCGTCGTCGGCCTCTCTGGGGCTATGATGCCGGGGCCTCTGCTGACCCTCAACATCAGCGAGGCAGCTCGCCGCGGATTCTGGGCGGGGCCACTTCTGGTCTTGGGCCACGGAATCGTAGAACTTGCGCTGGTGGTGGCTCTGGCATGGGGGCTGAGCCAAATCCTGGGGAGCACCCTCGTTGCCGGTATCATCGGGGTGGTCGGGGGCCTGTTCCTGATGGGGATGGGCTTTTCCATCTTGCGCCGGGCGCGGCATCAGGTAGTACCCGTGGCGGCTAATCCCCAAGGGGGAAATCCCGCACGCAGACTTGTTCTGGCCGGTGCCTTGGTGAGCGTGGCCAACCCCTTCTGGTTCTTGTGGTGGGCAACCGTGGGAACCACCTATGTATTGTGGTCCCTGGCGGTGGGGGTGATCGGGGTGGCCCTGTTCTATGTGGGCCACATCCTCTCGGATCTGGGCTGGTACAGCCTGGTATCCCTGGTCATCGCTAAGGGACGCCGGCTCATGAGCAACAGGGTATATAGGGGGCTTCTGGTTATATGCGGTGCCGCCCTTTTTGGCCTGGGGGGCTATTTCCTAGTCTCCGGGGCTCTGTTTCTGGGTGGCGGTTAGCGTGCCCTGAGGTACCTCCGGAACCCCAGCGCAAGAAGGAGGAAACCAGGTTTGAAACAGCTGCTATCGGGCAATGAGGCCATTGCCCTAGGTGCCTATCATGCTGGCGTCCGGGTGGCTAGCGCTTATCCCGGTACCCCCAGTACTGAAATCCTGGAGAATCTGGCCCGCTTTCACGACGTCTACGCCGAATGGTCTATCAATGAGAAGGTGGCCCTGGAGGTCGGGTTAGGAGCGGCTATAGGTGGAGTACGCGCCTTGGTCTCGATGAAACATGTGGGGCTCAATGTAGCTGCCGATGCCTTTTTTGCCGCCTCCATGGTGGGCGTTCGTGGCGGGCTGGTGGTGGTATCGGCGGACGACCCTGGCATACACAGCTCCCAAAACGAGCAGGACAACCGCCACTACGGGCGCTTCGCCAAGGTGCCCATGCTGGAGCCATCGGACAGCCAGGAGGCCTACTCCCTTATGGCCCCTGCCTTCCGCCTGAGCGAGGAGCTGGACTCCCCCATCCTGGTTCGCACCACCACGCGCATCTCCCATGGGAAGTCAGTGGTGGATGTCAACGGCGACCGCCCGGAAGTGGGCCCACCGCCGCCCTTCGTCCATTCCCCCAGCAAGTATGTCATGGTGCCCTCATATGCCCGGCGGCGACATTCGTTGACGGAGCAACGCATGCTGCGCGCGGCGCAGCTTTTCGAGGAATTCCCCCTCAACGAGGTCGTCTGGGGAGACCGCAAGCTCGGCGTCATCTCCGCCGGGGTAGCCTATCAGTACGCGCGGGAGGCCTTCCCTCAGGCCTCCTTTCTCAAGCTGGTGACCACCTATCCTCCTCCTCAACGGCTGATCCGAAGCTTTGCTGCTGAGGTGGAGACCCTGCTGGTGGTGGAGGAGCTCGATCCCTTCTTGGAGGAACTGATCAAGTCCATGGGCATTGCGGTGGAGGGTAAGGCCCTGTTCCCCATAACGGGCGAACTGAACACCCAGATAGTGCTCCAGGGGGCAATGAAAGCGGGCCTTGTCTCAGGAACGCCAGCGGAAGCGGCGGCCACCACGCCCGCCTCGAATTCCCTGCCTCCCCGCCCGCCGCTTCTGTGTCCAGGGTGCCCGCACCGCGGTGTGGCCTATGTCTTGGGTCGCCTCGGCTTTGGCCCTAAGGGGTCGATTCCGGGGACTAGAGTTGGTGGCAGGAGGGGGAAACAGTGGCACATCGTCACCTCGGACATCGGCTGTTACACCCTGATGGTCAATTCACCCCTGTTTGCTATAGATAGCTGTGTCTGCATGGGGGCCAGCATTGGCATGGCCCATGGCCTGGAGAAGGCCGGGGTGGCGGAAAAGACGGTGGCAGTGCTGGGCGACTCCACCTTCATGCACGCCGGGATCCCTGGCCTGGTGAACATGGTTTACAACAGGAGCCACAGCACGGTGATCGTTCTAGACAACCAAACCACCGCTATGACGGGGCATCAGGGCCACCCCGCCGCCGGGCGCTCGGCCAGGAATGAAGAAGCGCCCAGGGTGGATATCGCAGAGCTGGCGGGCGGCATCGGCGTTAAAGACGTTAATGTAATCAGCGCCTTCAATCTAAAGGAGATCGAAGGGGCTATTAGGCGCTGCACTGCCAATGATGAGCCTTCAGTTGTCGTAGTGCGGGGGGCCTGTCCCCTGTATGAGCGCATCGGTGGAACCGCGCTCAGGGTCAACGAAGAACGCTGCAACGGATGTAAGCTATGCCTGGACATCGGGTGCCCTGCCATAACCTTTGATGGGGATAAGGCATGCATTGTCCCCGCCACTTGCGTTGGGGAGAGCTGTGCTCTATGCTTTCAGGTGTGTGCACGCAAAGCCATTGAGAAGGCGGGCGATTGATGCTTGAGAGGGTTGATGTCTTCATGACGGGGGTGGGGGGGCAGGGTGTCATCATGGCGTCCGACATCCTGGCCGAGGTTGCCCTTGCCACCGGCTACGATGTGAAGAAGACGGATTCCCTGGGAATGGCCCAGCGCGGTGGCAGCGTGACCAGCCATGTGCGCATGGCAGAGAAGGTCTTTTCCCCTATGATTACCCAGGGCGGTGCCGATTTTCTGGTGGCCTTTGAACGCCTAGAGGCGGTTCGTTTCTCGGGACTGCTGAGGCCTGAGGGCATCGCTATTGTTGACAGCGCCGCAGTGCTCCCTCTCTCGGTCATCAATGAGGGTTATCATTATCCCAGCATCGATGAGGTCTGGGAATCCCTTTCTGCCATCACGCGGCGGGTATGTGTCCTGCCCGCAATGGAGATGGCGACCACCCTGGGCAATCCAAGGGCGTGCAGTGTACTGTACCTGGGCTTTCTCTCCGTCTTTCTGGAGATACCAGAGCGTATCTGGCTTGACGAGATAAGAAAACACTTGCCGCAGCGTCTGCATGAGGTGAACCTGGCTGCCTTTGGCGCAGGGGTTGAGGTGGCTCGGGAAAGACCAAAGGACGAGGGCGAATAACGATGTGGGAACCCCAATATGAGAAGATGCCGCGGGAAGAGCTGGAGAAGCTGCAGCTTGAACGCCTTCAGCAGAAGGTGAAGTACGTATATGAAAAGGTCCCTTTCTACCGTGCCAAGTTCCAGGAGACGGGGGTGACCCCCAAAGACATCAAGTCCCTGGACGATGTAACCAGGCTGCCCTTTACCAGCAAAACTGACTTCAGGGATAATTACCCCTTTGGTCTGATGGCAGTGCCGCTCTCCGAGGTGGTGAGGGTTCATGCCTCCTCTGGTACCACCGGGAAGCCGGTAGTGGCCGCCTACAATGCCAAGGATATAGATACCTGGTCTAACCTCATGGCGCGCACCCTGGTTTCAGCAGGGGCTCATAGCGGTGACATTATACAGAACGCTTATGGATACGGCCTGTTTACCGGGGGCCTGGGCTTTCATTATGGGGGAGAGCGGCTGGGAGCCGCGGTTATTCCCGTCTCTTCGGGCAATACCAAACGCCAGATCATGCTCATCGAGGACCTGGGCAGCACCATCTTGGCCTGCACACCCTCTTACGCCCTGATCCTGGCGGAGACGGCATGGGAGATGGGGGTTGATCTGGCCTCCACTCAGCTTCGCATAGCAGCCTGCGGCGCCGAACCCTGGTCGGAAAACATGAGGGCTGAGATCGAGGCCAAGGCTGGCGTAACTGCCATCGACATTTATGGCCTGACCGAGGTTGTAGGGCCGGGTGTGAGCTGTGAGTGCCCCTATAAGGCGGGCATGCACATCTGGGAAGACCATTTTCTAGCCGAAATCGTGGATCCAGTAACGGGAGAACCGTTACCCTATGGCCAGCAGGGTGAGCTGGTGCTCACTACTCTCACCAAGGAGGCCCTGCCGGTGATACGCTTTAGAACTCATGACATAGTAAACCTACATCCGGAAACCTGTAAGTGCGGACGCACTATGGCCCGCATGTCCAAGGTCCAGGGCCGCACGGATGACATGCTCATCGTCCGCGGGGTGAACGTCTTCCCCACGCAGATCGAGAGCGTGCTGCTATCCATAGAGAGGGTGGAGCCGCATTACCAGATAGTTGTGGACCGCGAGCGCCACTTGGACGACATCGAGATCTGGGTTGAGGTTTCCGATGCCGTCTTCAGCGACGAAATGCGGAGCTTGGAGGAGCTGGAAGGGAGGGTACGGGCGGAAATGGATAGTGTCCTTGGCATTTCGGCCAGGATCAAACTGGTCGAGCCCAAAACCATCACCCGCAGCGAGGGCAAAGCCAAGCGCGTAATAGACCGCTGCGAATTGTAGGTTTGGAGGACGTCGGACCCTTTACCGGGAAGGAGGAGAGATGAGGACAAAGCAGGTCTCCGTTTTTTTGGGCAATGAGCCTGGACGTCTGGTGGATATGCTCAAGCCCCTTGCCGATAAGCAAATCAACATCCATGCCATGTCCGTGGCCGATTCCACCGACTTTGGCATCGTGAGAATGGTAGTTTCGGATACGGAGGGAGCGGTGAAAGCCCTGCACGATGCCCAGTTCGCAGTGCGGGTCAACGAGGTCCTTGCCTACGAGATGCCTCACATCCCCGGCGGGCTGTTGAGACTCGTGGCCGAACCGCTGGCCAAAGCCGGGATCAACCTGGAATACTTCTATGCCTTTGTCGGAAGCGAGGCGGGAAAGGCCATGGTGGTGCTTAAGGTAAATGACCTAGAGATGGCGGAGAGGGTTCTGGAGAAGGGCTGAAGCCTCGGTTTTCGCCACTCTTTCCCTTTCGGCTGTCCATGCTTCATAGGAGGTTAGCGTGACCATTTCTCAGAAAATCCGCGAGGCGATGGAGAGGGGTTCCTGGATTCGGCGGATGTTTGAGGAGGGCATCGCCCTCAAGCGGCAATATGGCGAGGACAACGTCTTCGATCTGACCCTGGGAAATCCCGTGGTGGAGCCCCCCCGGGCGTTCAAAGAGGAGCTGAAGAAATGGGCTGATGCCCCTGTTCCCGGTATGCACCGCTACATGCCCAACGTGGGATACCGCGAGACCCGTGCCGCCGTGGCCCAGGCCCTTTCTGAGGAGACCGGACTCCCCCTGAGCGCTGACCACGTGCTGATGACGGTTGGTGCTGCCGGGGGACTGAATGTTGTGCTCAAGGCCCTTCTTGACCCGGGGGACGAGGTCATTGTCTGGGCACCTTACTTTGTGGAATATCTCTTTTACATCGACAATCACGGCGGCATCAGCAGGATAGCCGAGACGGATGATAGCTTCCTGCCTACCCTTTCCGCACTGGAAGAGGCCCTGAGCCCACGCACCAGGGCGGTGATTATCAACTCCCCCAATAACCCGACCGGCGTGGTCTACCCCAGTGAAGTGCTGGCCGAGATGGGCAAATTGCTCGCAAAGAAGGAAGCCGAGTTCGGCTCCCGGCTCTATCTTATTTCCGACGAACCCTATCGCAAGCTCATCTATGATGGCCTAACCTATCCCTACATCTTCCACTACTACCCCCGGAGCATTGTGGTAAGCTCCCACTCCAAAGACCTGGCCATCCCCGGTGAGCGGATTGGCTATGTTGTCATAGGTCCTCAACTGGAGGAGGGCGAGGAGGTGATGGATGGGCTCATCTTCTGCAATCGGACGCTGGGGTTCGTTAACGCCCCAGCCCTGATGCAGCATGTAGTGACAAGCCTGCAGAAGGCTACCGTGAATGTGGCGGACTATCAACGCAAGAGGGACTATCTGCATAAAGCCTTGACTGGTATGGGCTATTCGGTGGTCATGCCCCAGGGTGCCTTTTATATGTTCCCCAAGTCCCCGCTGCCCGACGAGATGGATTTCCTCGTTGAGTTGAGAAAACACAATATCCTAGCAGTGCCGGGCAGGGGCTTCGGCCGGAGCGGGCATATACGCATCTCCTACTGCGTTGAGGACAAGACCATCGAGGGCTCATTACCGGGTTTCAGGGGAGTTGCTCGCCACTACGGTCTTTGTGATTAGGGGCACAGGCAGCGGGCTGCCAGGGGAGTCCCGGTTGACAGCGTCAGCCCGCATGTGGTAATACTTCGTTGAAACCTTCTGGGAGGACCAGCCATGATAGTGGAAATGAAGACAGGTGCCACCAATGAGGATATCCACCGGGTGGTGGAACGGGCACGAAATATGGGCTTGGGAATACAAATAAACTACGGCACCAACAAGACCGTTGTTGCCATCCTGGGAAGCACCACCGGGCAGCTACCTACAGACATTTTCGCCGTCCTCCCTGGTGTCGAAGGAGTAGTCCGCATAATGAAACCCTATAAACTGGCCTCCCGGGAATTCAAGGCTGAGGATAGCGTGATCACCATTGACGGGGTTGGGATAGGGGCCCGGCGCTTCGTAATCATGGCTGGACCCTGTGCGGTGGAGAGTCGTGAGCAGCTCGTGGAAACGGCGATAGCGGTAAAGAAAGCCGGTGCCAGCATTGTCCGGGGAGGCGCCTTCAAACCGCGCACCTCCCCCTTCAGCTTTCAAGGGCTGCGGAAGGCTGGCCTTGAGCTGCTGGCCGACGTGCGGCGGGAAGTGGGTTTGCCCGTGGTCACCGAGGTGTTAGATTCCAGCCAGGTCAATATGGTTTCCCAATACGCCGATATCCTTCAAGTGGGTGCCCGCAACATGCAGAACTTCACTTTGCTGACGAAGATAGGCAAAAGCAAATGCCCCGTGGTGCTGAAGAGGGGATACTCGGCCACGGTAGCCGAGTGGCTTACTGCCGCCGACTACTTGCTGGCCGAGGGAAATGAGCAGGTAATCCTGTGTGAGCGGGGGATCAGGGCCTTTGAAGATAGCGTGCGCTTCTCCCTGGACATAAGCTCCATCGCCGTAGTCAAGAAGTTCAGCCATTTGCCCGTTATCGTTGACCCCAGCCACGCCGCTGGCCACCACGAACTGGTGCCGTCGTTGTCCAAAGCGGCTGTTGCCGCTGGCGCTGATGGGCTCCTCATTGAGGTTCATCCCAATCCTCAAGAGGCCCTGGTTGACGGCCTTCAATCGCTTTCTATTCCGGAATTCGAGAAGCTTATGAACGAGCTCAGGCCGATAGCAGAGTCCGTGGGCAGGTTTATTTGATCCAAGCCCGGGGCTGGAACCCCAGGCTTTGCCGGGCTGGCCCACGCCTCCGCCAGCGAGCCAGTAAAACCGTGTTGCGTGCAGGTGGGTGCCATGGATATTGAGTGGGCTGAGGTGAGGGAGCGGTTTGATGCCTCTCCCTATGCCCTACATCTAGGCATGAGGCTGGTAGAGCTGACTGCCGGATATGCTAGAGTGGAACTGAAGCTGAAGAATGAGTTCAGGAACTGGGATGGCAGAATCCAGGGCGGGGTGATAGTCTCCCTCCTTGACCAGGCCTTCGGCGCTGCCCTCAACACCCTAGACCGGATCTATGTGGCCGTTCAGTTGAACGTCAATTTCCTCGCTCCCCCCGAGGGTGACACCCTTTACGCCGAATCCACCGTTTTGCACCGGGGCAAGAGCTTGGGCGTCTCCGAAATGGTGGTTACCGATTCCAGCGGGAAGCTCATCGCCCGCGGGTTGGGAACCAGTGTTGCCATTGGGGACCGAGGGGCCACTTCAAATCTATCCCAGGAATCCTGATTGCCCTACGAGGTGTTGACAGATAGGCAGTTCTTTGTTGGTGTGCTGTGGAGCCTTTGCGGAGAGGCAAGAACAGAAAGGAGTTTTGGTTGGAAGCGTATTGCATGAAATGTCGCGCCAACAGGGAGATCAAGAATCCGAAGTCCATCGTGATGAAGAATGGCCGCCCCGCGACTCAGGGCGAGTGCCCTGTCTGCGGCACTAAGGTCTACCGCATAGGCAAGGGGTGACCCGTCTTATCAATCAGCCCGGCCTTTTTGCGTGGCTTCTCTTTTCGGGCTAAACGCTCTGCTATGCTTCGACTGCTACAGGCTCTTTCGCCTTGCGCTTGGGCTTGTTCTCAGCGACTGGCTCGACTACCGCTTCCCCTTCCGCCTCGGCTTCGGCCTGGTCTCCCCACTGAACGAATATCGGCATCACCAGAACTCGATAACCGTCAACCGAGAAGAGTATCGGGTTGCTTGGGCTATTGACCTTTACTCTTGCAATTCCACCCAATTATCCAAATCGGGGTTTGTGTCTTGTTCAAAGCGTTCCCACGTCCTGCTTAACCCAACACAACTAACTACTACCGGAATTCCCGCTTAGACTTGCCTATGCTCCCGAAGATGCAGTCCTACGAAGAACCTCTTTGGGCGAGACTTTCCACTATTGCCTCCCCTAGGGCCCTTCGATCAGCAGGCGGAACTAAGAACCCGTCCCTTTCCACCAAGGTGATCGCCCCCTCAAGGCACCCAGAGGCACAGACACCGCACCCTATACACCGCTCCAGGTCAACTTCCGGCACGCGCTCCTCTCCCAAGGTCAAGGCCTTTGCCGGACAGCGATCAATGCAGATTTCGTCAGCCACACATAGATCTGGGTCAAAAGATGGCCGATATCTGCAGAGAATAGCCTGTGCAGGGTTTGGATGGCTCAGGACTGTCTTGAGGGCGACGCAGTGGCAGGGACAGCAGTTGCAGATAAAATCGAGTTTTTGAATGTTGACGCCGAGATGAACCAGGCCTGCTTCCTCTGCCTGGCGCATTATGTCTGCGGCCTCCTCTTTGGTCACCCTCCGCCCCATTCGTCTTTCAATGACATTTTCCGCTGTCCTGTCGAATTGGAAACACACCTCCATCGGCATTCCGCAAACATCCTTCTCGTCAAGCAATAGCGCCTCGTGGCGGCAGTAACAAGTGGCCACCGAAATAGGATCGGCCTGCGCAATATAGGCCAAGACCTGCTCATAGGTTTGGACCGCGGTCTCAGCCTCAATCTTTCTGTCCACCGGGATAGTGCGGAAAGAAGGGGGTTGCGTAATTGTGGACAAGCTGGCTCCTGCGGCTTGAACCGCTTCCTTGTAGTTGTGGATAACTCTGGCTATCCTGCGATCCCTGTCCGTTTTCGTTCCTCGCACGAACTGGTATTCAAATATCCCCGGCAGCAATGGCGGGCCGAAGTAGACACGGGTTCCGTCTCTTTTCACAACGGATGAGCAAAGTCCTTTGTCCGCCATTGCTTCCAGGATTTCAGTGACCTCTTTCTCACTTCTCCCTGTCTCTTGAGCAATCACATTCGGGGTAAAAGTCCCTGGGGGCATGGCGTTACTGATCTCGGCCTCCTCCGGAGTGAAAAGCACTCTGGCCATTTCGTAGAACTCAGGTATGTCGAGAACGCGCATCTGTGGCCCGCGCTTTGCCATGGTCTCCCTCAGTTGTCGATATACTTCCTCACTCATTCTTAGAAACCTCCTTACTTATAGATTTGAGGGATTCACCCCTTTGAGAATCCTTTCGAAAACCATTTGCTCAAAGGCCTTCCCAGGGGTTGTGTTCCTTGTCACCTTCATCTGAAGCAAGGCGCCCTGCCAACTGCTGACAATAAACTCGGTTAACTCCGGAACGTCCAGGGAATCGAATATCTCTTTCCTTTCCTGGGCTTCTTTGAGTTGGATAGCGACGCCCTTCTTAATGGCATCAAAGGCGTCTTTTAGTTTTTCTCGAAAGTTTTCGTTTACGTCTGCCATTTCCTGGGAGAGATTCCCGATAGGGCAGCCTCCCTTGAAATCATTTCCTTCAAGAGAGGCAAAAGACCATTCAAAAAAGCGCCTGAGTCTTGATAGCGGAGAGATACTGTTATCTTTCGAAAGTTCATCTACCATGGCACAAATGGCCTTGGTATAGTAATCGAGCAGTTCCAATCCAAATTCTTCCTTGCTCTTAAAATAGAAATAGAAAGAACCCTTGGGGATCCCGGCTGCAGTCACCAACTCTTGGATACCTGTATTATGGTACCCTTTGAGGTGAATGACCCGTGCCCCCGCGCTCAGAATTTTTGCTTTAGTGTTTGACTTCATAAGTCCAATATTGGTCGATTCTTTAGCCCGTGGCATAAGTCAACGCATTGGGTTTAACACCAAACGAATCTCGCATCTGTTGTAAAAATAGACCAGTCATCTATCATTTGTCAACCCCTTTTTAAAGGATCGGTTTGCGCTGTGGGAATATTTTGCTATCCGGCCTTCCGATTGTGCATTTGTGAGGCAGCAGCTAAGGGGATGGTGAGCCGCATTGGAAGGTGGAGCTGTACAGTTACACATTCGGGTGTTTTGTTCAGGCAGGAGCGTGAATTCAAGGGCTGTAGAGGGTCTAGACAGAGTCCTTCTACAATTGGTGCCCGGTCTGAAAGTCGCCGCTCCAGCACCATGAGTCCAATTGTTGTGGGAATTGGAGCCAGAGGGTTGACAACATTCCTGGCGTGCATTATAATAACGACCGTTCCGTATTTTTTGGCCCAGTATCCCTATTTGGGGGGTTAGTACGATGAGAAAAGGTGCCCGCACCAGGGAAGCCATAGTGGACACGGCAGCCCAGATCTTCAGTGTCAAGGGCTTCTGTGGAACCTCCATAGACGATCTGGTGGAGGCAATCGGGAGGAGCAAGGGGGCCATCTATAGCCATTTCCAGTGCAAGGAGGAAATCTTCTACGCCGTTTTGGAGAAGGCAGGGAGGATGATTCAGGACAAGGTTGGCCCTTTTGTCAACGCTGAGGAGCATGCCTGCGACAGGCTTCTGGGGATGATAAGAGGCCACAAGGCCTACGCTGAGGATAGGGTTTTTGCCGGCGGCTGCCTTATTCTGAATTCGGCAGTTGAAGTCGACGACGTCCATGAGGGTTTCAGAGGCAAGATAGGCGAACGGCTGACGAGCTGGCGTCGCTGGGTCGTAGGCCTAGTGGAGAAGGGTAAAGCCCAGGGGCAAATCAAGAAAGAGGTCGATCCTGAAGAGCTGGCCACCCTGATCATCTCCTCGCTTATGGGGGCTATGCTCCAGTATAAGACGTTTTCCGATCTGAGGTTTTACGACCAGACTTATCGCTTTTTCGAAAGCTACTTCGCCTCGCAGGTGAGGGCCTAAACTAACAAGGAGGTAGAGAACTATGTCGCTAAGCGAAGACATAAAGGACTTTGCCCTTGACCTGGGCTACAGCAAAGTGGGCATTACGAGCGCTGATGGTTTTCCTGACTATGTTGCGGAACTCAACTCCAGGCATGAAATGTACGCCTGGTATATCGAAAGTGCTTTCCGTCCAATCGAAGGCGCCGAGCCCAGGAGCATCATGCCATCGGCCAAATCCATCATAGCGCTGGTGTATGACGGCTCCAAGGAGTCCTTTCCCGAGAAGCTCGTGGGCAAGATAGGTCGGTTATACCAGCTCAGACTCTACCTCGCCCCTCGTCACCGCATCAACGGGGCTCGACGTCAACTGATGCGAGAGTTCCTAGAGAGGAATGGGTGCGAAGTAGCCCCTCGACTGGTCGTTCCCGAGAGGTTGGCGGCAGCCCGGGCTGGAGTGGTCAACTATGGAAAGAATACCTTCGCCTTCGCCGATGGGGCAGGCTCTTTCATCCTCATCACCGCCTTCGTAGTCGATGCCGAGCTTGAGTATGATGAGCCCACCCTGGAGGTAAAGTGCCCGCCAAAATGCACAGCCTGTATTGACGCCTGTCCCACCGGCGCTCTCTACGAGCCGCTGAAGATGGACCCACGGTGCTGCATCGCCTTTAACACCTTTATGACCCAGGATGGGTATCCTGGGGGTATTACAAGCTACATACCGCCTGAGATCAGGGAGAAGATGGGCACCTGGATCCACGGCTGTGATATTTGTCAGGAGGTGTGCCCCAGAAACCAGAGGAGGTTAAAGGCAAAGCTGCCCCAGAACGAATTCCTGGTCAAGGTGGCACAGGATTTTGAACTCACCAAGCTCCTCAACCTGTCCGATGAGTTCTACACTAAAAGGGTGCAGCCACTGATGTACAACTACATCAGAGGAAACAAATACTTCCAGAGAAATGCCGCCATCGCCCTGGGGAACATGGGCGACCCCGCATTCATTCCCGACCTCGCCCAGGCCATGGAGGACGCGGAGGGTTTGGTACGTGGCTATGCCGCTTGGGCCCTGGGCAGGATCGGGGGCAGCCAAGCCAGGCAGATCCTGGAGGCCAGTCTGGCACGGGAGACAGATGAGTTTGCCAAGAAGGAGATTCAAGCCGCTCTTGCTGCCGCCTGAGCCACTAGAAGGAGGTAAGGCGAGAATCGGACGAAGAAGGCGTTTGATGATGAATGCCGCTCTTTGATATGCTACCCAAATCTACATGAAGGAAAGGAGGCAGCCTATGGACGTCATAGAGGCCATACGAGCGCGCAAGAGCATAAGGGGCTTTAAGCCCGACCCGGTTCCCAAGGAGGTGCTAAGGGAGGTCCTAGACGTAGCCGCCCGGTCCCCTTCCAGCTTGAATACGCAGCCATGGGAGACTACTGTTGTCACCGGGGAGGTTCTCGACAACATCAGGCGGGCCAACGTTGAGATGCTAGCGTCTGGAGCCGTGCCGCAGCCAGACATGCCATTCAAGCCGTACGAGGGCATCTACCGGCAGCGCCAGGTGGACCTAGCCATTCAGATTTTCCAACTTATGGGGATAGCCAGGGAAGATAAGGAGAAGAGAGCAGAATGGATGCAAAGGGGCTTTCGTTTCTTTGATGCGCCGGCCGCCATCATCCTCTCTGTCGATAGGTCCCTGGATGAATCACGGCCCTTGTTCGATATCGGTGCTATCTCGCAGACCATATGCCTCGCGGCACTGAACTATGGCCTGGGGACTTGCATTGAGGACCAAGGCATAATGTTTCCGGAGGTAGTAAGGAAGTATGCCGGCATACCCGAGTCCAAGCGGGTCATCGCCAGCATCGCCATCGGCTACCCGGACTGGGACTTCCCGGCGAACAAACTGGAGAGCCAGCGCGAGCCCGTTGAAAGCATCACCACATGGTGCGGCTTCGACTAGGCCGTCTGGCCCATCTGCTAGGGCAAACCGTGAACTCAAAAGATCGTCGTCTCGCCTAAGCAAGGCAAGCAAGGCACAGCAGCCTGATTGCTACGGGACGGACACTGCTATGGCTCAACAAGATGAGAGAAGATGAGGAAAAGCAGTCCCAGGCCGGCTGCGGTGGCCCGGATAAGGCAACGAGCCGACGCGAGAATTTTTGAGAAAGGAGCAAAGAGAAATGGCAACGACGAAGCAGAAGGAAGGCCTGTATGGGAGCCTTCGTGAACACTACACAGCAGACGGCAGGTTTGCGCTGCCGCAGCGCAAGGAGCTGTTGCAGCTCCTCGAGCTCAGGTACACGCCGGAGGAGGCCCAGCTAGCGCTGTCGATCCCCGTGATCGGCCAGGGCAGGATAAGCCTGGAAGACCTGGCTGAGAGGACGGGCAAGGGGGAGGCTGAGCTACGCGGCATGCTCGATTCCTTGCTGGCCAAGGGGGTTCTCTACATGGAGCGGAGGCGGGATGATGGGCGGGAGGTGTACTGCCTGTGGGACTTTTTTTACTCGCTGTACACCCCCTTGTTCGGCGACGGCTTGATTGACGATACCAAGCGCAAGGTGACGGAGCTCAGAGAGAAGATGTGGGACGCTGGCACGTCCTACCTGATGTACCCCTCAACCTACCCCTTTGCTCGGATCATGCCCTATGAGCCAACGCTTGATCCTGCCGCCGAGGTGGCTCCCTACGAGAGGTACAGCTACTATGTGAACAATGCTCAGGCCATCTGCGTTGTGGCTTGCGGCTGCCGCATGTCCATCGATCACTGCAACGAGCCCGTCTACGTTTGCATCCACTTCGACCGCCAGGCCGAGTACTGGATCAAGCATCGGCGAGGACGTGCGCTGACCAAGGAGGAGGCCCTCCAGCTAATCGAGGACTCGGTGAGGGGAGGGCTGGTGGTCACCGGGGCCAACGACCAGGAGATGCCCCTGGTTTTCTGCCTTTGCTGTCGCGACTGCTGCGTGATCCTGAGGCCCTTCATCGAGAACTTCAACACCAACTCCTTTGCCAGATCCAACTTCATGCCCCATTGGGACCTGGAGAAATGCAGGGTCTGCAATACCTGCCTGAGGGCTTGCCCCGTGGGCGCCATCGGCCGCCACGTGGCCCATGACGAGGGCGGGCGAGACCACCAGATGGTGATGCCAGAGAGATGCATTGGCTGTGGCGTGTGCAGCGCTGTTTGTCCCCGGGGAGCCATCACCTTGAATAGCGTCAGAGACGTTGTCCCCGAGCCAACCAGAAAACAGGCCGTGGCCAAACATGTGGCAGAGCGCATATGGTAACCTGAGGGCAAGAGCCACACCAACCGTTGCTAAACCGGGCCAGGTTTGCCGACGACTCAAACCTGGCAATAAGACCAACGGGGATTGAAATGGTGAGTCTGAAGCAAGAAATCGTGTCGATCGCCCAGGGAATAGGCATCGACAAGGTCGGCTTCACCTCTAGGGAACGTCTCGAGGATGCTCCGCCGTCAGGGGACCTGGGGTACATACTTCCCAGCGCCAGGTCTGCTGTCTCGCTCGCTGTGGCCCTCGATAAGGCCGCAATACGAGCCTTTTTGAGCAAAGAGGACCAGGCGGCCCACGTCAACGACCACAAACAATCGTATACGAAGCTGAACCAGGCCGCAAGGGCGATCCAGGGGCTACTCAGAGATCGAGGCTACGAAGCAGCAGCCCTCTACCCGAACTTTGAATATAGAAAAGGCCTGCCATTCATGACAATGGCACCTCCCCTATCACATAGATATGTGGCCGTGGCCTCGGGTATTGGCTGGCTGGGCTGGAGCGGGAACGTCATTACCCCTGAATATGGAGCAACGGTATCCCTGTGTTCTGTAGTGACTTCAGCGGAGTTGGAGCCAGACCCACTGGCAGAGGGAGACATTTGCCAGGACTGCTATCTGTGCGTTGCCACGTGTCCCAGCCATTTCATATCCAGGAGAGATGAGACCAGTGTGAGCATAGCAGGCCGTTACTACGCGCATAACAAGAAGGCCAACAACTTGCGCTGTAACGTAACCTGCGGCGGAGCGAACGGAGTGAGCCACCCCAATGCCAAATGGTCAACGTGGTCCTATAAGGTGCTCGATTTGCCCGCCCCCAGCGGTGATGATGAGGCGTTTGTGCAAAAAGTTCTTGAGTACTATGAAGACCCGAGCAATCGACTGCTCAGGGCAGTGCTCGACGCCGAGAAGCTTGACATACGTGACTGGGAGCAGTTTGAC
>Ga0209979_1001957_pt1 | contig 20843 bp, 18 predicted proteins | sample AnhtaG_FD_183114 | JGI IMG/M metagenome (GOLD analysis project Ga0209979, IMG submission 183114) | Deep subsurface microbial communities from Anholt, Denmark to uncover new lineages of life (NeLLi) - Anholt_01485 metaG (SPAdes) (version 2) | ecosystem: Environmental > Aquatic > Marine > Oceanic...
CCGTACGTAAGGGGACAGTTGCTTAAAGACTCCCGAGACATTATAGGGCTTGAGCCCCCTAACCCAAAGACAGACGGACTTATGCCATTTGTGCTTGAATCCATTCGATATATCCAAAAACATGCACCCAAGAATGCCAAATACCTCTATGCCGTGGCGAGAGGCCCGTTTCAGGTGGCCGCATGCATACGGGGACCCACAGAATTTCTGGTCGACATGAAGTTGACACCGGACATCGCCCAGAAGCTGATTGATGTTTGCACGGAGACAGCCATCCGCTGGCTCAAGGTGCAATTAGAATTGATTGATAATCCTGTTGGAATCTTCGTGCCGGATGATATTGCCTCATTTCTGTCTCCAGCCTTATTTGAAGAATTCGGCCTTCCCGCCTACAAACGGATCTTTTCCGAATTTGATGGCCTTCTCAAGGTTTATCACAATGACGCCGACTCAACTCATATCCTGGACTTACTGGCACAGTGCGGCTTCCACGTTTTCAACTTCAGCCCAGCCATGGATATCGGAAAGGTAAAACAGGGGATCGGCCAGAAGGTTTGCCTGATGGGTAATGTGGACCCGCTAGACGTGATGCTGCGGGGAAGACCTGACAGGGTGGAAGAAGAGTGTAAGAGATGCATCCGGATTGGAGCCCCTGGAGGAGGATATATCTTATCATTGGGAGGTGGCCCATCCATGGAGACACCTGAAGAAAATATAGAGGCTATGGTAAAGGCGGCAAAAAAGTATGGAAGATATCCCATTTCAGAAGCATGGCAAAACAAGGAGGCAAGAGAATTCCATGGGAAAATCAATCGAGGGAATCATCGCAGCGGTTGTCACACCATATGACAAAAAGGAAAATATAGATGAGGGGGGTTTCAGAAAGATCATCAACTATTTGATTGCTAGTGGTGTTAACGGAATATTTCCGGTGGGAAGCCAGGGAGAATTTTTTGTCCTCACAAAAGAAGAGAAGAAAAAACTGATCGACATCGCCGTGGAGGAGACGGGCGGTCGAGTTTTTGTTATGCCCAATACAGGAGCGATCTCCACCAGAGAATCCATTGAACTCTCACAATGGGCTGAAAGGGCTGGTGCTGACTGTGTCTCCATCATTACCCCATTTTACATAAGCCCGACGCAGGAGGAGCTTCATGAACATTTCGATGCCATTTGCCAGTCGGTGAAGATCCCTGTTTTATGTTACAATAATCCTGGGCGGACAGGGGGAGTGGCTTTGACCACAGCTACACTTGCTCGGCTTGCAAAAGAACTACCAAACTTTGCAGGGGTCAAGGACAGCTCCGGTGATCTCACCCAGGTGGCCGAGATGATCCGACTTTGCCCACCCCATTTTAAGGTGATTATGGGTAGGGATACCTTGATTTATGGTGCTCTCATGTATGGTGCGGCAGGTGCTATCGCCGCAACGGCCAATGTGGCCCCAAAACTGGTTGTGGGAATCTATCAGGCCTTCAAAGAGGGTAATTATGAAAAGGCCAGGGAATATCAGCGGAAATTAGCGCCTCTCAGGATCGCCTTCGGTTTGGGCTCGTTCCCGGTCGTGGTCAAGGAGGCCTTAACGATGATGGGCTTGCCTGCAGGTCGATGCAGGAAACCCATACAACCGTTGAATGAGGAAAAGAGGGCTAGGCTGCGTGACGTCCTCGTGAAAGCCGGGGTTATCCCCAAGTGAACCGAATTTTGTCCTCTCTGCGGCTTCTGGGTGGCTGGAGCTGGAGGAGCGGTCTTATCCGCCGCTGATAAGGGAAGTGATCACTATCTCATCCCCATCTCCAATTGGGCAATCCAGCTTCGAGCACAGCTCTTGGATATTGCTTTTGACATGAATCATTTGGTAGGCAGGATGGGGTTTCCCCTCTGAGTCAAGCAATTTTTCTTTGAGACCGGGAATTTGGGTCTCGAGTTCATCAATGATCTGGTCGAGCCTCTTCCCTTCAACAAGGAACAATTTCTTCGACAACGTCAGATCCTGAAAAGCAGTAAGGAATCTCACTGTGACTGCCATCGGCTTTCAACACTCCTTAAAGATCTCTGTCGCCTCAATCAGAATTTCTTCTCCCTATACGATTCAATGATTCTTCAGGTCGAGCCTGATCAGGGTCTCCTCTTTCGGCACCCCGTCCTTTGTCCATCCCCGATAGTTATAGTATTCGTCCAACATTCTCTCCAGATCTTTCCTTGTTATCATTTCACCTGCACTTCCTCCCTCCTGCAGTGCCTCCGAAAATCGGTCTGGGAGCACATCCAGTGTTCGGTCGGCTCCTTCTCGCACATTAAAGAGGCGACCCAGATTGAAGATTCTTTCACCAACCCGCAAAAACTCTTCCAATGAGACATCCCATCCGGTTACCAAACGAAGAGCCGAAACGAGACGTCCCGGCGTCAGGGGCCTTGGTGGGGCCATGGGGAATTTGCAGATAGGTAGCGCATCCGATAGGATTCCCCAGAGTTCTTGTGTCTTTTTGACCAGTAGTGGCTTCCCTTGGTACTCCTTTCGTCCCATAGGCTTCACGTATCCCAGTTCGGGAAGGGCATTTTCCCTTTCGAAAACGTCATCATGCATGGCCGATTCATGATCTGCCCCCTTAAGCGCTGTCGCATAGGCAAGAGCTATTCCCTTCTTTCCTCTGGGATCATGCATTGGTATTTCAAGTCCCTTTACGTGCATGGCCCACTCTTCGGAACCTTTCCCGATCTTCTCAGAAGCTCTTCTCACACCATCAGCCAGCACATCTCCTGCCCCCTCCCTGAAGGCAATCATCCGAATCAGTTGTAAGATATCTTCTGGATCTCCCCATTTCAAATCCATTCCCAGGTCCTTAGGGGTGAGAACCCCTTTTTCCCTGCATTCCATGGCGAAGGCGATGGTGACACCTGTGGAAATCGTGTCCAATCCGTAGAGGTTACACAATTCATTCGCCTTTGCAATGGCGAGAGCATCACCGAGGAGTACGGTAGGGCCCAATGCGGCCACAGATTCATACTGGGGACCACCATATTCAGGTAATACACGATAGGGTTGCTCACCCTTCACAACCCTTCGACACCCTATGGGACACCCGGGACAGGTCCTATCTCCCGCGGATATGCTATTGAGCATTGCCTCACCATCAATCTGATCGATCTTTTCGAAGGTCGTCCTTTGAAAGTTCTTTGTAGGAAGGGTTCCCTTGAGATTGCTGGGGCCAATATTATTCCAGGTTCCATATTTTGAGAGGGTATCGCAGGATCCATCGTGCAGAACCTCATAATGTACTTGCTTTATCAGATCCTTCATTCCTTGAGGATCAGCAATTGGCGTCTCTTTTCCCCCCTTCATCACAATGGCCTTTAAATTCTTGGCCCCCATCACTGCGCCCATCCCCAGCCGTCCTGCAAAAAACCGCACGTCTCCAGAAATGCAGGCATATTTAACCAAGTGTTCTCCTGCGGGTCCGATGGAGAGGATGCTCAAGGCTTTTTCATTCACATGAGAAAGTGTAGATTGAACTTCTGCCGTGGTTTTTCCCCAAAGATCTGCTGCATCTCTAATCTCCACGGCTCCGTCAGTAAGTTCCAGATAAACAGGAGACTTGGCTTTTCCGCTGATGATGAGCACATCATACCCGCATGACTTCAGATTCCGACCAAATGATCCCCTAAGATCAGAATCTCCAATCAACCCGGTCAGGGGGGATTTAGATACAACAGAGATACCCGTACTGCCCATAAAACCTAAAGCGCTCAGGGGACCCGAGGCAAAAACGAGCATATTTTCGGGAGAGAGCGGATCGACGCGAGGAGTCAGGCGATCATAGAGCAAACGGACTCCGAAACCAACCCCTCCTATGTAATTTCTGGCAAACCGCTCATCTAAGTCTTCAGTTAGTACTTTCCCTTCCCCAAGATCAATGACCAGCATTGTTCCTTGGAATCCATACATGTTAGGACCTCCTTCTTGAGATCTGTTTGGTAAAGATTAAGTCTTTCACTTCTCCGCCCTAATCATATCCGTTCAAAATATGATTCACTTAAGGCTAAATCCTCCGTATCTTTGAGTCTCATCCTCTGTAATTTACCATGATTCAAGAACTTTGTCAAATGCTGGGGGGTAAAGAAAAATTTGCCTTTTACAATGGTTTTGCTAGAATGGGGCAAGGTCAGCGTAAAGACTCATAAGAAGGGAAAATAAAGATGGATATTCTGGAAAAGTATTCTCGACATATAGACAAAGATGAGATTGTGGATCTTGCCCTGAGACTTATTGAGAAAAAAACCATTAACCCTCCGGGCAATGAGTATCTGGCTAAAGATATCATCGTGAGCTCTCTTAAAGAACTAGGGGCCAAGGTGCAAATCCTTGAGAAGGAGAAGGGCCGCCCGAACATTCTGGGTCGAATAGGAGAAGGTGAGCCTTCCGTAGCTATTATAACCCATCTGGATGTAGTTCCTGCCGGTAGTGGTTGGACAACTGATCCCTTCAAACCCCAGGTTCGAAAGGGAAGGATCTACGGAAGAGGCTCCCTGGATGATAAAGGTCCCTACGCCGCAGCCTGGGCCGGGGTGAGGGCCCTTCTAAAATCTTCGCTTCCTCTTAAAGGAAGCATCATTATAGGGGCGGTGGCGGATGAGGAAAGGGGCTCGCACTCAGGAATGAAATTTCTCCTGGAGGAGGGTTTCTCTCCCTCTTTTTGTTTGATTCCTGATGGAGGCAGATTGAATGAGGCGGTTATAGGAGAAAAAGGGATGATGTGGGTAGCTCTTCGAGCCTCTGGAAAGGCTGCTCATGCCTCTACTCCTGAGAAGGGTGAGAATGCCATCTACAAATTAGTGAATTTTGCTTCTTCTCTTTCCCGGTTTCAATTTGAAGGAGAGCATCATGCTATGTTTGGCGATCCTACCTTGAATCTGGGAAAGATTGAGGGAGGGAGTGAAGCTGCCAATATGGTTCCAGATAGATGCAGTGGTATCGTGGACATCAGGTACCCCCTGGGACTGACACAGCAAGATATAGTTTCTCAACTGGAAAACCTGGCTGGAAAAACAGGCTCTGATATAAAAATGGAGGTTATTACCTCTAAAGAACCTCATTTGTTAACCCAGGATCATCCTTTGGCAGTGGCCTTCCAGCGGGTGGCGAGAAGCATGAAGCTGAATCTAGGGCTTGGAACAATCGGTGGAGTAACTATTGCCAAAGACCTTTACTTTAAGGGAATTCCCTCCATTGTTCATTCTCCGAGCGAGGATAGCGTAGCCCATCAAGCCAATGAATATGTTAAAGTGGAGAATCTTGTCTTTTGCGCCAAGCTTTGGGCAGGGGTGATATATGAGCTTGTTGGCGGCTAAATAGGGAAAAATATGGCTAAGGAAGCTCTATTGGTTATCGATATGTTGAGGGACTTCGTAGAGAAGGGTGCACCCTTAGAGGTCCCAGCGGCACGAGTCATTGTTCCTTATCTTCAAAAGAGGATCCAGGAAGCCCGTCAAAAAGGAGCAGCCGTAATCTATATCTGCGATGCTCATCGCTCTGATGATGAAGAGTTTGCCAAATGGCCTTCCCATGCCCTACAGGGAACCAGAGGAGGGGAGGTTATTGAGGAGCTCAAACCTGGGAGGGAAGATTTCACTGTTCACAAAAGAAGATATTCCGGGTTTCTTGGTTCGGATCTTGAGCTCCTATTAAGAGAGCTTAAGGTAGAGAAGATCTATATCACCGGAATCCTTACCAATGTATGTGTTTTCTTTACTGCTGCCGAGGCCTCCATGAGGGATTATGAAGTGGTGGTCTTTGCTAATAGCGTAGCTGCTCTTTGCGAGAATGATCATCAATTTGCTCTGGATCAACTGAGAAGAGTGCTGAAGATCCAGGTTTTGTAGTGAGTCAAGAGAAAAGAGGGGATTTAACCGTATGGGATGAGATGATGAATTAAAGGAGGATCTGTGCTTCGACGAAGACGAGAAGATCAAATTTGGGGAATTATCCTCATGCTGGTGGGGGTTCTTATTCTTATCAGTCTTTCTTTTTATAGTTCTTCCAAATCCCCTTTCTTTACCTCTCATCCCCGCCTGGCTGTCCGCAATTACATTGGCCAATTTGGCATTCTTGTAGCCACCTATCTTTATCTCGGTTTAGGGATAGGAGCTTTTTTTCTCCCCTTGATTATGATAGGTGCGGGAGTGAAGAAATTTAGACAGACGGCATGGGAAGCGCCTTATCGTCAGGGGATAGGAGCAATTCTTTTTATTATAGCCTTCTGCTCCAGCCTTTCTTTGGTCGGTTTGAGTCTTAGTTCCTTCCTTTACGGAGGGGGAATTCTGGGGTTTTTCTTCGCCCGGATGCTTCTGTCCATTTTCGGGAGGCTGGGAAGCGCCGTAGTTGTAGCTGGGCTGTTTGTTCTCTCCGTATTCTTACTGGTAGAACTTTCTCCCACTTTAGCTCGCCTCAGGATAAAGAAAAAGCTGCCTCGAGAGAGGAAGAGACCTCCTTCCAAAAAACTCCGGGATGAGATACCGACCAGATTAAGCGAAACTTCTTCCGAGATGTATGCTCTTCCTTCACTATCTCTATTTAATCCTATTCCCCATCAAAAAGGAGCGCAAGATGAGGTGAAGCTGGCTGGTCAAAAGCTGGAAAAGACCCTAGGAGATTTCGCAGTGCCGGTGGAGATTGAAGAGGTCAAAGAAGGACCTGTGGTCAATAGATTTGAAATAAAACTGGGTCCCGGGATTAAAGTCAACAAGATTATGGGTCTTTCCAGTGACTTGGCTCTTTCTCTGGCTGTTCCCAATGTCAGGATTGAGGTTCCTGTATCCGGTAAATCTCTCATTGGAATAGAGGTTCCCAAGAAAAAAGCCAATTTCGTTTATCTTAAGGGACTTCTGGAGGAAGAGGCATTCAGACTATCCACCTCAAGGCTCTTCTTCCCTTTGGGTAAGGATATTACCGGGGAGACAGTTTGGGTCAATCTGGAGTCTTTACCTCATCTCCTCATTGGGGGAGCTACCGGTTCAGGGAAAAGTGTCTGCATCAATTCTTTCATCGTGAGCATCCTTTACCGCTGCTCACCTTACGAGGTGAAGTTCCTCCTTATCGATCCTAAAACCGTGGAGTTGGTCGACTACGAGGGTATTCCTCACCTCATTTTTCCTCCTATAAACGAGGTCAAAGAAGCAAGTATAGCCCTGGAGTGGATTGTGCGGGAGATGAGAAATCGCTATGAGAGATTTAGCGAGAAAGGGGTTCGGGACATTATGGGATTCAATAAGCGAATGGAAGAAGGGGAGGAGAGAGTTCCTTATCTTCTGGTGATTATTGATGAGCTGGCTGATCTGATGATGATGGGGGGAGCCAGATTGGAAAAGACCGTCTGCCGCATAGCTCAATTAGGGAGGGCTACTGGCATCCACCTGGTGGTAGCCACTCAGCGTCCCTCTGTAGATGTCATTACCGGTCTCATTAAAGCTAATTTTCCTTCCCGCATCTCTTTTGCTGTTGCATCTCAGGTGGACTCTCGTACTATTCTGGATGCCACAGGTGCGGAGAAACTGGTGGGGAACGGTGATATGCTTTATTCTCCCGTAGAGGCCATTAGGCCTTTTCGGGTTCAGGGAAGTTTTATCTCTCCTGAAGAGGTAAAAAGAATAGTGGAATTTATCAGAGAGCAGGGAAAGCCCGAATATCGGGAGGAGATTGTCAGGGAAGAAGTGACCAAGGAAGAAGAGGGAGTTGAACATGACAGTCTGTACTCTGAAGCCAAGGAACTTATTATGACAGTGGGTAGAGCCTCCACTTCTCTTCTTCAAAGAAGACTAGCTATTGGGTATAACCGAGCTGCTCGCATTATGGATGAGTTGGAAAAAGAGGGAGTGGTAGGGCCTGCCCGGGGAAGCAAACCTCGTGAGGTTTTGATAAGAAAAGGCTATGAAAAATGACCTTAGCCAATAAAATGACCTTGGCTCGGATAATCTGTCTTCCTTTGGTAGTTCTATTTTTATTTAGATGGGGTGCTGCGGGAAAGATTATGGCTTTTCTAATTTTTCTCCTCGCCTCTCTTTCTGATCTTCTCGACGGATGGTTTGCTCGCAGGACCAATACGGTAACTTCTATGGGGAAGATCATGGATCCCGTAGCAGACAAAGTCCTCATTTTTGGAATCTTTATCTCTTTTATCCAACTTCATCTTATTCCCTTCTGGATGGTCATTATCATCATGGCAAGAGATTTCTTGGTTATGGCTTTGAGGGTTAAATTGGCCACTCGGCAATTGGTTCTTGCCGCCATCCCATTGGCCAAACTAAAGACTGTTTTTGAATACCTGGTTGTTTTTTTCATTCTCTTGAGTTTAATGGATAAAGAGTTAGGGGCTCGATTTTGGTGGACCGAGGCGGTAAGTTTTGGCTTCATGGCAGTAGCTGTGACTCTGGCTCTTGTTTCAGGTCTTCAATACTATCTTCGCCACAGGAGACAACTCACATGAGAAAGCTATATATTCTTCTAGGCACGGGCCTGGGAATCGGAAATCTTCCCCTGGCACGGGGTACCCTGGCTACTCTGGCTGCTATCATTATTTACCTCGTTTTCAGAAAGATCTTTCCCCAACCTTTATATTATGGGATAATGCTGGTGGTATTTAATGGGCTGGCTGTATGGATTTCCGGCAGATGTGAAGAGTACTTGGGAAAAAAAGATAACTCAGCTATTGTCATTGATGAGATGGGAGGATTTTTGGTGGCTATGTTTCTTGTTCCTTTCTCCCTCAGGTTCTTGATACTGGGGTTTATCCTCTTCAGAGCCTTCGATATTCTCAAACCCTTCAGGATAGACAGGATTGAGAGCTTACCTGGAGGATGGGGAGTGGTGGGTGATGACGTGGCGGCAGGCATCCTGACCAGCATCCTTTTACATGTGTCCCGCTCCATGTTTGTCTGGTAAGAGGATCCAGTCCAATTCACCATTTACTTTTGCTTGACAGGGAAATTTTTTTGTATGCAATGCCATGATTTTTCTTGTTTTTTTGAGGAATGAATACACCTTAAGTATCTTGTCCCAGGAGAAGTAGATGAAGCAAATTATGGAGATTCGCTGGCACGGAAGAGGAGGGCAGGGAGCCAAAACTGCGGCCCTAGCTTTAGCGGAATCAGCCCTGAGAGAGGGAAAATATATCCAGGGGTTTCCTGAATACGGTCCGGAGAGGATGGGAGCTCCTATCCAGGCCTTTACCAGGATCAGTGACAGACCCATTACCATCCACTCCCACATAACCAATCCCGATGCCGTGGTGGTGTTGGATGCTACCCTCTTGGAAATGGTAGATGTGACGGTGGGTGTATCTCCTGAGGGAACTGTTCTGGTGAATACTCCCCAATCCCCTCAGGAGATTCGAGAGAAGTTAAATCTGAGGACGGGGAAAATTTTTACTGTGGATGCCACTTCTATTTCCCTGGCTACTTTAGGCCGGAATTTCCCTAATACTCCCATGCTAGGCGCCTTGATAAAGGCAACGGGCATTTTGGATATTAACTCTGTAATTACTGATGTCAAGGAGAAGTTCGAAAAGAAGTTTAGCCAAAAAATAGTAGAGGGTAATCTAGAGGCCATTAAGAGAGCTTATAAGGAGGTAAGGTCAGGATGAAGGAGAAAGGATGGAAGGATATCCCCCTCGGAGGTCTTATCCTGGAAGCCGGAAACGCTGAAAGATACAAGACAGGGAGCTGGAGGACTTTTAGACCTATATGGGATGAGGAAGTCTGCATTCAGTGTCTTCGCTGCTGGATTTATTGTCCCGACAATTCCATTGTGGTGAGAGAGGAAAAGATGGTGGATATTAACTACGATTACTGCAAGGGCTGTGGAATCTGTTCTACGGAGTGCCCTGTGGAGGCGATAAAGATGATGGAAGAGGGGGAGTGTCTGGCTAAGAAAAGAGAGGGGGAGTGAGATGAAGAAGATTGTTGCATTGACCGGTGATGAGGTTGCTGCCGAAGCTATGAGGCAAATAAATCCCGATGTGGTAGCTGCCTATCCTATTACTCCTCAGACAGAGATAGTGCAGAAGTTTTCCGAGTTTGTAGCCGATGGCAAAGTCTTGACCGAAATGGTGAGGGTGGAGAGTGAACACTCAGCCATGAGTGCCTGTGTGGGGGCAACCGCCGCAGGGGCCCGGGCCATGACCGCCACTTCGGCTAATGGTTTAGCTCTGATGTGGGAGGTATGTTACATCGCTGCCTCCTGTCGATTGCCTATTGTTATGGTGGTGGTTAATAGAGCCTTAAGCGCACCTATAAATATTCATTGTGATCATTCCGATTCCATGGGAACCCGTGATTCTGGATGGATTCAGTTATACAGTGAGAATTGTCAGGAGATTTACGACAATCTCATTCAAGCGGTCAAAATTGCTGAAGATAAAAACACTCTTCTCCCGGTGATGGTAACTCTGGATGGGTTTATCATCTCCCATGCCATGGAGAGGGTGGAGCTATTAGGGGATAAGAGGGTCAGTGATTTCATAGGAAAATACGAGAATCCTCATTCTCTTCTTGATATGGAGAACCCGGTAACCTATGGTCCTCTCGACCTTTTCGATTACTACTTTGAACATAAAAGACAACAGGTAGAGGCTATGGAGAAAGCGGTGGAGGCCATCCGGAAGGTAGGAAAGGAGTTCGGTGAGCTTTCCGCTCGAGCTTATGACCTGATCGAGGGGTATCAGCTCGATGATGCGGATTTTGTCACTATAGCTCTTGGTTCCACTGCCGGGACCATAAAGGTAGTGGTTGATGAACTAAGAGAGGAAGGTGTTAAGGCAGGACTCTTAAAGATAAGAGCTTTCCGCCCCTTTCCTGCTCAGGAAATTATTCAGGCTTTAAGAAAATCCAAGGCTGTAGCGGTCCTGGATCGATCAGCCTCCTTTGGAGCTCAGGGAGGTCCTGTGTTCCTGGAAGTCCGATCAGCTCTTTTCCAGGAGGAGAAAAAGCCACCCATAGTCAATTACATCTATGGATTGGGGGGAAGGGACATTGGAGTAAAAGATATAAGAGGAGTTTATGAGAATCTTCAAAGGATTGCCGAGACCCAAAGACTGCCAGATACAATAGGTTATTTAGGCGTTAGAGAATAAAAGGAGATTATGTTATGCCATCCCTTAAAGAACTAAGCAAAAGAGAAGAAAGACTAAGCAGGGGACATCGGCTCTGTCCTGGATGCGGAGCCTCAGTTATTGTCAGACAGATTCTTCTTGCCGCCGAGGATCCAGTAGTCCTGTCCTGTGCCACTGGATGTCTGGAAGTTGCTACCACTATTTATCCTTACACTGCCTGGAAGACTCCCTTCATTCACTGCGCTTTTGAAAACTCATCAGCTACCCTCTCGGGAGTGGAGACTGCCTATCGTTCTCTGAAGAAGCAGGATAAGATTGATAAAACCATTAAATTTATTGCCTTTGGTGGAGATGGAGGAACCTATGACATAGGCTTGCAGGCTTTGTCGGGGGTTCTGGAAAGGGGACACAATCTCCTTTATGTCTGTTATGATAACCAGGCTTACATGAATACTGGGATACAACGATCCAGCGCCAGTCCTTGCGGTGCGGCCACTACCACCTCGCCGGTGGGAAAAGTTATCACGGAAGGAAAACAGGAGGAGAGAAAGGATCTCACCGAAATTGTTGTGGCTCACGGGACTCCCTATGTTGCTCAGGCATCTCCGGCCTTTTACAATGATTTGATGAAGAAGGTTCAAAAGGCTTTAAGCACCGAAGGCCCAAGTTTTATGAATATACTCTCTCCCTGTCCCAGAGGGTGGAGGTACTCTGATTCTCAGAGTATTGAAATTGCCAGATTAGCTGTTCTTACCGGCGTTTGGCCCTTATATGAAGTGGAGAATGGTAAGTACCGCATTACCTACCGTCCCCGGAAGAAGCGAAGGCCCCTCATAGATTGGATTAAATCTCAGGGAAGATTCAAGCATCTTTTACGAGAGGAAAATAAAGCCATTTTAGATAAACTGGAAAGATCTGTCAGGCAAAGGGAAGAAAAACTCCTGGCCTTAGCCGGGGAGAAAGGTGAAGCACTATAGATTTTTCCTAAACCACTCTACTGTCCTGGTCAATCCATCCTTTAGCTCCAGGCTCGGCTTCCACCCCAACTCCCTTTTTGCTTTCTCAATGTCTAGATATATCCTTCTAATCTCTCCCTTCCTTTCTGGGGCGTGGCAGGGAGGCATCTTAAATCTGGTAATCTGGGCCAGGGTCTGGTAGAGCAAATTTACCGAACTCTCTTTCTGGGTCCCCACATTATAAGCCAGATCATCAGGCGATGAGGGATCTTTTTTGTTGAGCTCCTGTATCTTCTCAGTTCCTATCATATTAGCCATGACCACATCTTCTACATAAATGTAGTCCCTGACTTGCCTACCATCTCCGAATACAAAGGGCCTTTTTTCCTGAAGCATTTTTCCGCTAAAGATAGCAATAACTCCTGCTTCTCCACGGGGATCCTGCCGGGGTCCGTAGACATTACCATATCTCAGGGCCAGATAGTTTAAGCCAGAGGTTTTGCGGTAATAGTAAAGGTAATGCTCGATGGTGTGTTTGGAGACTCCGTAAGGAGAAAGGGGATTTTTAGGGTAGTCCTCCCTGGCTGGCAGGTTATCCGCCTCACCGTAAATTACCCCTCCTGAAGAGATGAAAATAAAGTTGCCTACCCCGTATTTTAGGCAGTTTTTCAAGAGATTTAAAGTCCCCAGGATATTAACTTGGGCGTCAAGGAGAGGATCTCTAACAGAAATCCTAACGTCGATTTGAGCGGCATGATGATTGACCAGATTAAATTTCTCCTGGATAAAGAGCCTATCCATACCTGGATCAGTGATGTCCATCTGATAGAATTTAGCTTCTCGGTTAAGGTTCTCTCTCTTTCCCGTGGATAGGTTGTCCACCACTACTACCTTCCAGTTTCTCCTGAGGTATTCATCCACGATATGGGAGCCGATGAAACCAGCCCCTCCGGTAACCAGCACCTTTTTCATAATGAATTTCCTCTCATTCTTTCCTTCGTTCTTTTTCCCTCTCAAGCCTTTTTCTTGCTTCCTCAAAGAAAGGCTCTGCAAAAGAGGTTTGCCAGGTTCTTTCCTTGAAAGATCTTTTTTTTAGAGTATCGAGAAAACCCTGGAAATCCTGGCAGTAGGAGCCGTAAATATGATAGCTATCGGCGATGTGTACATATTTACCTATCTTTATTTTTTTTCCTATTTTCTGACTAATTTTTTTCGCTACCATCTTTTGTAATTCAGTAAAGACAAACATATTCATAAAAGCAGCTTTAAAGGCATCATTGCTTCTAAGGTGAACATTTAGCTGAAGATTGTCCCCAAATATTCTCATCCAGAGGCGTTGGAGGCAAGGAGCGTCGTAAAATCCGGGATCAAGCCAACATTTCCAGGTGGTTGCTTGAGCTCTTCGGGAGTAAGGAATTTTAGATAGCTTATCAACCATAAGGTCTATTTGATTGATAGATTGTGAATTATGAGAAACTTTGTAATCAAATAGTCTTTCATGGTAGGTGTATTCCCATTTTCCTTCTTCCGGCTTAATCCAGTCATCGTGGATGCCAAAAAGAACCTCCTGCCGGTATACCTCCAGGTCTTCCAGGCCGGCAGGGAAGGCTCGGTGCAGGCGAGGTTCCTTAAAAGGAGAGATAATTTCCATAATCATAGTACAGTCCCTACTGGGAGGATCCCCCGGTTTATCATACTCTGTTCTTGCCTGGATTCCTTTTTCCCAACATTCCAGGAGCGATTTTTCCCATACTTCTGGTAGAGTCTCTCCCTCTATCTTGATTACGGGTGAGCCGGATGAGATTTGTGGATTCATCTAAGTTTGTAAGTCCTCAGGTTCTCTTTTGTGCCAATGGGTATTTTGTTCATAGGCATAGGCCACTCGAAGTAAAGTGGTCTCATCAAAGGCCTTGGTCAAAATCTGAAGTCCAATGGGAAGCCCCTCTCGGCTGTATCCACAAGGAATGGAAATTCCCGGAATTCCTGCAAGGTTAGCGGAAATGGTAAATATATCGGAAAGATACATCTTGAGAGGGTCATCTATCTTTTCTCCTATTTTGAAAGCCACGGTGGGGGAGACAGGAGTAACTACAGCGTCGTGGCTCTGAAAAACTTCTTCGAAATCTTGCCTGACCAGGGTACGCACCTTCCCAGCCCTGCCGTAGTAGTCCTCATAGTATCCCTTACTTAAGATATAAGTTCCCAGCATTATCCTTCTTTTCACCTCTTCGCCAAGTCCTTCCTGGCGACTTTTTTTATACATTTCAATAAGATTAGTTTTCCCCCTGGTTCTGAGTCCGTATCCTACTCCATCGTATCTGGCCAGATTAGAACCAGCCTCAGCAGTAGCAATAAGGTAGTAGGTAGCAATGGCATACTCGGTGTGGGGAAGAGAGACCTCCTCCACCTTAGCTCCCAGTTTTTCCAGAACTCCTGTGGCCTGAACAATAGCCTCTCTTACTTCATGGCTCATTCCAGGAACAAAGTATTCCCTGGGCAGTCCTATTCTCATATCTTTGAGATCCGGGACAAGATATTCGAGATAAGAGGGAACAGGATAGTTCAGACTGGTGGAATCGAGTCCGTCCCTGCCGCTCAGGACTTCAAGAAGCATGGCGCAGTCTCTGACATCCCTGGTGATGGGACCAATCTGATCTAGAGAGGAGGCAAAGGCAACCAGTCCATACCGGGAAACTCTTCCATAGGTGGGTTTTAGTCCAACTACGCCACAGAAAGAAGCTGGCTGGCGTATGGATCCACCCGTATCGGATCCCAGAGCCATCACCGTTTCTCCACTGGCTACGGCGGCCGCCGAACCTCCACTAGAGCCTCCAGGAATAGATGTGAGATTCCAGGGATTGCGAGTTACCTGGAAAGCGGAGTTTTCTGTGGAAGAACCCATAGCGAATTCATCCATATTAGTCTTGCCTACAATAATGGCATCTGCCTCTTTCAATCTTTGAAGCACCGTGGCTGAGTAGGGAGGACAAAAATCTTCAAGAATACGAGAACCACAGGTAGTTCGCCTGCCTTTAAGACAAATAATGTCTTTCACCGCTATGGGAATTCCGCCCAGGGGACCTAATCTCTCTCCCTGTGAGAGTTTTCTATCCAGCCTTCCAGCTTCCTCCATGGCTCCCTCTTCATCCAGGGAAAGGAAAGCTTTAATCTTATCTTCTACTTCCTCTATGCGCTGGAAGATGGAGCGAGTGAGCTCTTGAATGGAGATTTCTCTATCCTGGATTAACTGATGAAGCTGGTAAGCAGGTAGCCGATATAGTTTCAATCTTTTTTCCTTTGTTGCCTGTTTTTGAGCTTGTTCTCCCGCTTCGGGGAAGAGGGATCTCTCGATGAGGCTCTGGTGTTAGCTGCTCATTTCGGCCCAGTTTTTTCCTACTTTGGTTTCCACCACCAGGGGAACAGAGAGTTTCATAGCTCCTTCCATTTCTTCTTTAACTATTCTCCGGGTCTCATCTATCTCTCTTTCGGGAACTTCAAAAATGAGCTCATCATGGATCTGAAGGATAATCCAGGTTCTGAGCTCCTCCTCCCTGAATCTCTTTTCTAAATTCACCATAGCCAGCTTGATAAGGTCAGCTGCTCCTCCCTGAATAGGGGTGTTAATGGCAGCTCGCTCCGCCATCTCTCTCATCTTTCTGTTGGAGGAGAGGATTCCCGGAAGATATCTCTTTCGTCCCAGAAGCGTTCTTACGTATCCTTTTTCCCGAGCTTTCTTCACAACTTGACCCAGGTATTCCTTGACTTGTGGGTAGCGCTGAAAATAATGCTGGATGTATTCCTCAGCCTCTTTTTGAGAAATTCCTAAATCACGAGCCAGCCCATAGGAGCTTATTCCGTAAACAATGCCAAAGTTAACTACCTTTGCCAGTCTTCTCATCTGAGAGGTGAGCTGAAGAGGCAGGACATTAAAAATCTCTGCGGCTGTCTGCTGGTGGATATCTTCATTTCTATCAAAAGCCTTCTTTAAGTTAGGATCCCCTGAAAGATGAGCCAGGATCCTTAGTTCTATCTGAGAATAATCAGCGGAGAGGAATAAATTTCCTTCCTCAGCAATGAATGCCTGACGGAACTTCTCTCCAAATTTGTTCCTGATAGGTATGTTTTGAAGATTAGGCTGTGAAGAGGACAACCTTCCCGTGGCAGTAACTGTCTGGTTAAAGGAAGTGTGAATTCTCCCGGTCCTGGGGTTAATCAAGCCAGGGAAAGGTCTTATATAGGTGGATTCTAACTTAAATAGCTGGCGGTAATCCAGGATTTTTTTGAGGGAGGGACGAATAAGACAGAGAGTTTGCAAGACCTCCTCGTTGGTGGAATAACCGGTTTTTATCTTCTTGACAGGAGGTAAGTTTAATTTCTCAAAGAGAATCTGCCCCAGCTGCTTGGAGGAGTTAAGGTTAAATTTTTCCCCCACTTCTTCATAAATCTCTTCTTCCAGGGAGGTTATTTTTTCCCTCACCTCACTTAAGAATCCTTCCAGAGTCGACTTTTTTACCTTGATACCTCTACTTTCCATTTTTGCTAGAGCGTCTATCAGAGGAAGCTCCACCTTGGTGTACAATTCCCAGAGATTCTCCTCTTTCAGTTTTTCCTCCAGGCCCCCCTTTAGCTTATGGATGAGCTCCACCCTCTCAGGAGGGGAAACCTCATCCATGCTTTCTCCCAGATATTCTATGCATAAGTCCTTAAGAGAATAATCTGAGGCTAGAGGGTTGAGGAGGTAAGCGGCTAGCTGGGTGTCAAAGCCCAATCCCTTGAGGTCTAGTTCCCACTCTTTGAGATCCAGGATAATCTTTTTTAGATTATGTCCTATCTTTTTTATCTGAGGGTCCTGGAAAATAGGGGAGATTTTTTTTATGATGAGATCTCTTGGGAGTTCTTTTTGAAGGAGGAGCAGCCAATAGCATATTCCATCTTTTGAAAAGAAAGCTACTCCAGGGGGCTCCTTGCCTGTTTGCAGAACAAAGGGGCCCTGTTTTAAGGTAAGGGTGAGTTCATTGAGCTCCTGAGGGCTCTTGATGCTCCGGCATTCTGAGTTATGAGGCCTGGAAGCAGTGAAATCCTCCATCAATTTCTTGAACCCCAGCTCTCTAAAAAGGGGAAGAAGCACTTTCTTGTCAGGACTCTCTACCCTGAATTTCTCCCAGTTCACCTTGAGAGGAATAGAGCTGATGAGAGTAATCAGTTCCTTTGATCGTTTTGCCTGATCCTGGTATTTTTTGAGTAGTTTTCTTTTGCTGGTCGGTAAATCATCCAGGTGGCGGATAAGATTCTCCAGATCCCCGTACTTTTGAAGTAGCTCTTTGGCCGTGACAGGTCCAACCCCGGGCACCCCCGGTATATTATCAGAGACATCTCCCACCAGGGAGAGGTAATCCACTATTTGGCTAGGAGAGATACCAAAGTTCGCTCTTACCCTTTCCTCATCAAAAAGATCGGTCTGGGAGATACCCTTCTTAAGACGAATAATATGAACGGAGGAAGCGACTATCTGGAGAATGTCCTTATCTTCGGTAAGAATTTCCACTTTCAGTCCCTGTCTTACTCCTTCCTTGGCCAAAGCGGCTAGGATATCATCGGCTTCGTATTCTTCCTCTTCAAAGATGGGAACACCAAAACCAATAAGAATCTTTTTGATTAAAGGAATCTGGCTGGCCAGATCCTCGGGCATCCGGGGCCGAGTGATTTTGTATTCCTTGAATTTCTTATGTCGAAAGGTTTTCCTTCCTTTATCAAAAGCACAAGCACAATACTCCGGCTTCTTCTCTTTGAGGAGTTTCATCAGCATGCGGGTGAATCCATAGACGGCTCCGGTGGGAACACCCTGGGTATTGGTCAAAGGAGGAAGAGCATAGTAGGCACGGTAGAGTAAGCCGGTGCCATCAATAAGGGTCAATTTCTCTTTTTCCGTCAGCATCGCTTTTCTCTCATATCTTTACTATACAAGATTTTGCTTTTGTGTAAAACTTTCGCTTTCTTGCCAATTTAACAGAGTATAGTATAATGAATCTTACCTGGATAAAGCTTGCTTTTTCTTTTTACAGGGGAGTTCAAAGCTGATACAGAGCGAAAGTGAAGCGTCCGGAGATATTTAGACAGTTGAAGAGAAATAAGAATGTAAAAAAAGAGAAGTTCTTTACTCTGATGTGGATCCCTCATTCACAGGGGCGGGTACGTCGGATGAGAATTTCTAAATTCATTTTTTCTCTGAGTATAACTGGAGCTGCTGTAGCCCTGGTTGCTCTCTTCTTCCTTGTCTATAGCTATCTCCAGCTTGAGGAGAGGGTGAGTCTGCTAGATGAGCTAGAGAGAGTAAACCGGATTCAGAAAGTCAAGATTTTTTCGCTGGCCGAGAAGGTCAAAGATTTCAGTAAAACCATGGAAAGATTGAAAGAGCTAGAAGATAAACTAAGAACTCTGGCCGGCGTAGGAGAAAGTACCTCTGGTAAGGAAGCAAGTTTAGGTAAGGGAGGGCCTCAAGTTTACCTGCCCCCAGTGGAGGGACCCGCGGTTGGACTTCCGGAGCAATTCATAATTGGGAAAGAACATCCATTTTCTTATGCTCTTATTGGTAGAACCGAAGAGAATGTTAATTATCTTGAGAGAGAAGCAAAGAGACGAGAAGAAGGTCTGGGAGAGATTGAGAAGATTCTCCTCCAGAAAAAAGACCTTTTTGCCTCTACTCCCAATATTTTCCCTGTGCAGGGATGGATTTCCTCTGGATTCGAACGACGCATAAATCCCTTTACAAAAAAACGAGAGTTTCATCAAGCTATCGATATTGTTGCTCCCTGGGGAACAGAGGTTAAGGCAGCGGCTCAGGGCGAGGTTATCTTTGCCGGGTGGCTCAGTTCCTCCTATGGTTTGGCTATTAAGGTCAGAGATGGGTATGGATATTCTACTGTATATGGCCATCTTTCCCGCATTCTGGTGAAAAAAGGCAGCTGGGTAAGTAAAGGAGAGGTCATAGGTAGGGTGGGAAGCACGGGACGCAGTACCGGACCTCATCTTCATTTTGAGGTGTGGTTCAAGGAAAAACCTACTAACCCTTTGAATCTCATGGTAGAACCGCTGGGATAAGATGATAGGTGGTCTTTCTCTCAAAGGGAAGGCTGTTTTTGCCGAAAATAATTCAGCGGAGGAAGGAGAAAAGTAGATGTTTAAGAAAAAAGAGGAAATAACCAATAGTGTGATAGGAAAGAATACTGAGTTCAAGGGGGTTCTGAAGGATAAAGAGAATGTCAGGATTGATGGAAAATTTGAGGGTGAAATTCAAACTGAGGGATCGGTTATCATTGGAGAGGAGGCCGTCGTTCAGGCAAACATTACAGCCAAAGCAGTAGACATCGGAGGAAAGGTTATTGGAGATATCAACTGTGAGGGAAGAGTAGAACTCTTCTCATCTGGTAGTTTGGAAGGTAAAATCAGGGCTTCTGATTTGACCATTGCCCAGGGTGCTTTCTTCAATGGGGAATGCAATATGACCCCTGCTGGAATGCAGAGCATTGACTCCGAAAAGCGAAATGTGTCCGAAGAGCAGAAGGGTAAGAAGAATATCCCCGAAAAGAACGAATGATCCTGCATTATGTACTATTAGCATAAACTCCTGGATGGCTTCCAGGAGCGTTTTCTTTTGATATACATATTTTAGGTCTTATATGAGGTCTTTTTCCCGGGCGGCATAGCCAAGCGGTAAGGCAGAGGACTGCAAATCCTTTATCCCCGGTTCGAATCCGGGTGCCGCCTCCAGGCCCAGTTAGCTCAGTGGTTAGAGTGCTTGCTTGACATGCAAGAGGTCGCTGGTTCAAGTCCAGCACTGGGCACCAGTAAAATAAATATAGACTGTCTACCATGAAAACTGCAAACTTAAAAGAAGATTTCGGTCTTGAAGTCTTAAGGCACAGTACTTCTCATATAATGGCTCAGGCGGTTAAAAGGATTTTTCCGGAAGCTAAACTGGGCATAGGCCCCTCCATCAAGAATGGTTTTTATTATGACTTTGGAATTGATGGAGCTCTCCTGTCCGAGAATCTAGCTCAGGTGGAGAAGGAGATGAGGAAGATAATTAAGGAAAACCTCCTCTTTGAAAAGGAGCTGGTAACTAAAGAGAAGGCCATTGAAGTCTTCAGGAAGAGAAAAGAGCCCTACAAAGTCCAGCTTCTGGAAGGGATTGAGGACGAAAAAGTTACTCTCTATCGGCAGGGAGAGTTTGTGGATCTCTGTCGTGGACCCCACCTGGAGTCCACGGGAAAGGTGAGTTTTTTCCGGCTTCTTTCCTTAGCCGGGGCCTATTGGCGCGGTAAAGAGGGCAATCCTATGTTAACAAGGATTTATGGGACATCCTTTTACACTGAAAAGGAACTAGAAGAGTATCTTGAACAGATAGAGGAGGCAAAGAAAAGGGATCATCGCAGGTTAGGCCGAGAGTTAGAGCTATTTAGCATCTCCAGCGATTTGGGAGCTGGCCTGATAATCTATCATCCCAAAGGGGCTATGCTAAGGGAGATCATAGAGAGTTTCGAGAAAGAAGAACACCTCAAACGGGGATACCAGTTGGTAAGGAGTCCCCATATCTCCCGGTCAGTTTTATGGAAAAAGTCGGGACACCTTGACTTTTACAGGAAGAATATGTACCTTTTTTCATCGGGTAATGAAGAATATGTAATTAAGCCCATGAACTGTCCTGCTCATATGTTGGTCTATGAATCTAAAGTCAGAAGTTACCGGGACCTTCCCCTGAAGTATTTTGAGCTGGGAACTGTATATA
>Ga0209979_1001959_pt1 | contig 20816 bp, 17 predicted proteins | sample AnhtaG_FD_183114 | JGI IMG/M metagenome (GOLD analysis project Ga0209979, IMG submission 183114) | Deep subsurface microbial communities from Anholt, Denmark to uncover new lineages of life (NeLLi) - Anholt_01485 metaG (SPAdes) (version 2) | ecosystem: Environmental > Aquatic > Marine > Oceanic...
GCTTGTCCTTTCGACCGAAGTAACACAGCGTCGCAGCAGTGATATATACAATATGGAATCGGCGTATAAATGGCCTGTAGCCCACCGTGAGGGCTGGCCGGATTTATCCGGAGGTGAGGCAGAGTACTATACGGCTGTACAGGAATTCAACGCCAAAAGCAGGAATATAAAAATCGTTTTCATCAATCAGTTCGGCTTTGCCCCCAAAAGATGCGGCAAGAGGATGCCGGAAGATATGGAATTTATGGACATTCGCAAAGGCAGCGATGTCGAATTTGGACAGAGCATTTATGAGCCGTTTGGGATAGCTCAGCTTGAACCGCTGACTTTCGGCGGAATATGTGTCTTCAGCAGTGTGTGTGGGTGTTCGGGTTTCCTGCGGGATGCAACCGGCACGGAAGATGTCAAGAACGTTATCATCGCCGACTATACCAACTTGGACCCGCCAACGGCGGGTTTCGATCGGAACCCAGCGTTGCTGGGCCACGGCTATGCCGAGGTAGAGGACATACTGCAGATTGACCGGTCGGTGCGCGACCGGATAGAAGCGGGCGAAAGCGAAAAAGTTGCAATGCAAATATGCTCACGCTTACCCAAGAACGAGGCCGAGGTTGAAAGTATGATTCAAACCGGCTACGAGCTTGCGAAAAATATGAGCTGGGACGTAGTAGTGAAAAATTATCTGCTGAGCAGCCTGCAGTCCGTCTGTGCGAAATAAGCCTGCCCTGAGCGCAGCCGAAGGGCCGGATAATACAAAAGTATCAGATGAACTTCATATCTCGTAAAGTGCACGTCCTATTACGATTTGCGTGAATACACATCAAATTGGCAAGCTTAAGTTTTGTCCTCCTTTATAGCAAGGCTTAGATAGATACTTATTCAAAACTTAGCCTTTTGCTATAATTTCATAAAAATCCTTGCAAAATCAGCAAGTTCTGTATTAGAATACGATTTGCGAACAAATTTTATTGGAGGATATTCAAATGAAAAAGGGAAATTATACCGTTCTGGTTGCATTATTTGCGCTATTGGTCTTATGTCCCGTCAAAAGTATGGCCCAAAATATTCCACCAATAGCAGATGCAGGCTCATCTCGTTACGCGGCTCAGGACCCGGTCGTTCTTGATGGCACAGGCTCTTTTGACCCGGACAATTCCGGCCTGTTGAGCTATACTTGGCGGCAAATAGCCGGACCACCCGTCGTCATTATAGATGCAAACACCGCTACACCTACGATTAGCGGATTTGTCCAAACAAATGAGATTCAAGAATGTGAGTTTGAACTGGTGGTCAACGATGGCGAGTTAACAAGTCTGCCTGATACCGTTAAGACCATTATCGTTCCAGATTTCGGTACCAGCACATTGCAGCAGGAAAATCCTCCATTTGATTCCAACAAGCCGACAGTGATTTATTGCGTCGGAGGAAATGCAACTTGCGAAAAAGGAACTGGGGGGGAGGTTCTTGGAACAGTACGGCTTGGGCCGAAAAAGCAAACATAATAAGATTGCCTAATTACAGGCCTGATAGTGATGCACGTCCGCGTACCTATTACAAATGTGGCGATATGACTATTGTATATCTTTCAAGTGTAGCACCAGATTACAAACAACCGATTCAGACAATAGGCTTTAGCCTGGGTGGAGATCCTGCTATAGACGTTGGCATCCACCTAAACCGGGTCTATAGGGACGCCAGATACGCGGTAAACCGTATGACCAACCTCGACGGTGGCTGTCGCTGGATTCTCCAAGGCCAGGACTTTTATTATGACACTGCTGAGTTATTCTGGACAAGCGCAGTTGACGGAGAACAGTGTTGGATTGACGAATACTACCAGTCGCACAATCAATACCAGATCCGCGACATCTTGACTGTCGCTATGGGGCTCAGCCATGGAGGAGTGCTACATTGGTATCGGAACTCGCTTACAGGCAACGACATGAATAACTTCAACAATGGCGTGCTTGCAGGCGCATACTGGTCCGTTATTGGACCGGGTAAGAACCTCCAATTAGCACCGCAGACTGACGCGTATTATTTTCGCTGGGACGGCAACGAGCAGAGTGGTGGGATGAGCTTGTTCCTCCAATCACAGCATCCCGGCAGGCTGCCCGAGCCTGTAACGCTCGTCGGGCCGGTCGATGTCGGAGAGCCGAATGGGGCCGTTTTGACCTGTGAGGAAAGTGAAAACGCCGCTGGCTATCAGCTTCTGTTCGGCCCTGACCCATATCGTGTTATGGATTACGATATAATTTCCGATACCCCAGCCCCACCTAATGAAGTCATAATCACACTGCCCTTTGACGAAACCTGGTGGACCGTAAAGGTTCGTGACCAATATGGCTCCACCATCTATGCCGACCCAATGCGCATCAATACATTTGCTTTATCTTTTCCAGTTGAGAACCTGACTACAGGGAAGAGATATGGCTATATTCAAGATGCTATAGATGAAGCCTACCTCGGCGATGAGATAGTCGCCAGCGAAGGAATCTATCGCGAAAACATCGATTTCAAGAGTAAGACCTTGGCGCTCAGATCTACAGACCCCAACGACTCAGCCGTCGTGGCGGCTACAGTTATCAACGGTGTCAATCTGGGCTCTGCGGTAACTTTTTCCAGCAGTGAAGACGCAAACTGTGTCCTTGCCGGTTTTAAGATTACGGATGCAAACAACGGTATTTATTGTTCTGGGGCGTCTCCCACGATTACTAATTGCAGCATTAGTGCTAATGTTAGTGCCGGTATCAAACTGTGCCAGAGTAGCAATCCAACAATTACCAATTGCTGTATTGCCGATAATGCTGGTGCTGGTATCGAGATGTGGGCATATAAGGCAGGGCGGGTTACCATCTTCAACTATCCCATAATCACGAACTGCACTATTGCTGGAAATTTGCGACATGGTATTTCAGGCGGCATCCCGACAATCACGAACTCTATCATCTGGGCTAATTCGCCTCAACAAATTGCAGACACCCAAGGCACATTCTCGGTTACATACAGCAACGTTCAAGGCGGCTGGGCAGGGGAAGGCAACATTGATACCGACCCGTTGTTTGCTGATCCAAGTAATGGCGATTATCATTTGAAGTCTCAGGCTGGCCGATGGGAACCCAGCAGCCAAAGTTGGGTCATAGATGATGTAACAAGCCCATGTATTGATGCCGGAGATTCAAGTAGTCCAGTTGGTTTAGAGCCATTGCCCAATGGCGGCATTATTAATATGGGAGCTTATGGCGGAACTGCCGAGGCGAGCAAAAGCCCTGAAAACTAAGCGCTATTGCCTGATTTTGCGGTGTTAGCCGAGAATTAGTTCTGGAAAGAATAATGTAAAGTTAGCTTGAAGATGAGAACCGGTAAAGGCCAAGTCGGGGCCTTTGAATTCGGAATATCCAGTATCAAACTGTGAATAATGAACAATTACTTGACTACTTCGTAGCAGGTGGTTAAACTGCTCCGCTGTGCGTGCTACCGGGAAAAAACCAATTATCGGTATTTTAGGTGGTATCGGCTCAGGCAAAAGTACTGTTGCTGCTGAGTTTGCCAAATTAGGCTGTAAGGTTATCGACGCCGACAAAATCGCCCATGAGCTGCTTGATGCGGATACGCACGCTTCTGACAGGCATGAGCCAACTGTTAAAGAAAAAATAATCGCCTCTTTTGGCCGGGCTATTTTGGATTCTGATGACAAGATTGACCGCGGGAAATTAGCTGAGGTTGTGTTTGACGATGCCCAGAAACTCTTCCCAGCAGCGCTGGGTTACGATCAAAACTCGCCGTTGGCGAGGCTTAACGAGATAATCCATCCTCTTGTCCTGCAACGGGCTGAGGAGCTTATAGAGCAATACAATCGCCAAAAACGAGTCAAGGCAATCGTGCTGGATATGCCGTTATTGGTGGAAGTCGGCTGGGACAAGCGGTGCGATAAGCTTATTTTTGTCGATTGCGAGCAAAAATTAAGGCTGGATAGAGCAAAAAAAATGGGTTTTGACAAAAATCAGGTTAAAATTAGAGAAAATTTTCAGATTTCTCTGGACAACAAGGCTAACCTCGCCGATAATACCATAAATAACAATTCTGACTTCTCGGCGTTAGCCAGACAAGTCGCTGATATTTTCTCTTACATTGTGTATAATGGGTAAGTGGGGTTTATTGTAGAACGCTCATAATACAAAATATAAGTGAGTGGTGAGTGGTGAGTAGTGAGTTAACCAATTAACCACTCACCAATTAACCTCTTGGTGTTACCCGTTTTTAATATATAGGTTTTATTTCAACTATTCAAAGTTCAAACCTATTGAATTCCTACGGGAAATTAATTCTGTGGAATCGTATCCCTGCACCCCGCTTTTGCGGGCATGAGCTTTGCGGGGACGACTAAAGTATTTTACAAGTGGAAAAGGAGTAATGATGGCTAAAGCTGTAAAGAGCACAACCAAAAAACGCAAGAGCACAAAGAAAAAGACCGTTCCAAAAGAACAAGCTGTCGCCGAACAAGAAGAGCAGGCACAGGCAGAGGATAACTTGGCTACAACTACGGATGAAGAGGCCGCTGCTGTCCAGACCGAGGAAGAAGCCCTGAGAGCCAAACAAGCTGAGGAAGAATCCACCCATGCTAAATACGAGCGGATTAAAAAAGGCGACTTGTATTTGACGGATTTGCAGAAACTGACCGTTGCGGAGCTGCACGATATTGCCAAAAATGAAAATATTACAGAATACAGCGCGTTAAAGAAGCAGGATTTGATTTTCAGGATTCTCAAGGAGCGTATTCGCCAGAACGGGCTGTTGTACGGTGAAGGTGTGCTGGAAGTGCTGCCGGATGGTTATGGATTTTTGCGGAATACCGATTACAACTACTTGTCATCGTCGGATGACATCTATGTTTCACCGTCTCAAATCAGGCGTTTTGGCCTGCGGACAGGGAACATCGTATCGGGTCAAATCAGGCCGCCGAAGGATTCGGAGAAGTATTTTGCTCTTCTGCGCGTTGAAGCGATTAACTTTGAGAACCCCGACAACCTCGCGGAAAAGGTGGTATTCAGCGATTTGACGCCACTGCATCCGGAGGAGCGTTTTATACTTGAGACTTCGGTGGAAGAATTAAATATGCGAATAATTGATTTGGTAACACCGGTGGGCAAAGGTCAGCGCGGCCTGATAGTTGCTGCACCGCGAACCGGCAAGACGATTCTGCTGCAAAAAATTGCAAATTCCATCACTACAAATCATCCCGAAGCAAAGCTGATAGTTCTTCTGATTGACGAACGGCCCGAAGAAGTTACGGAAATGGAGCGGAAAACCGCTGAGGACGTTGAGGTTATAAGCTCGACTTTCGACGAGCCGGCCGCACGCCATTGTCAGGTAGCCGAGGTCGTGATAGAAAAGGCAAAGCGACTCGTCGAGTACGGCGTAGATGTAGTAATCCTGCTGGACTCGATAACCCGTCTTGCCCGTGCTTATAATACCGAGATGCCGCACTCGGGCAGAATTTTGACCGGTGGTGTCGATGCCGGTGCAATGCAGATGCCCAAGAAATTTTTCGGCGCAGCAAGAAATATCGAAGAAGGTGGTTCGCTGACTATTTTCGCAACTGCATTAATCGACACCGGCTCAAAAATGGACGAGGTAATCTTCGAAGAGTTCAAAGCAACCGGGAATATGGAATTGCACCTTGACAGGCGTCTGGTTGATAGAAGGACCTGGCCGGCTATAGACATCAGTCGAAGCGGAACCAGGCGGGAAGAGTTGCTGCTCGACCCGAAAGAGCTCCAGCTCGTGTATCGGCTGCGAAGGGTCCTGAGCGAATTGAATCCGGTCGAAGCAATCGAGCTGCTCAAGGGCAGACTTACCAAGACCCGAACCAACGCAGAGTTCCTGATGACAATGAATCTCGATTAAGCTCCAACAACAAGCACAAAATCACCTATCGTAAAAGCAGGCGGAAATGCCTGATTTGTGCTTAATTGTTCGCTTTACATTGTTGTTTGTTTTTATTAAGATAATATTCCGGCCATTATACTGCGCCGGAATTTTTTATAGGCGATTGTCGAAACCGGATAAGTTATGGGCGAACAACTCTCGAAAGTTTATGAATCTAAAACGATAGAGCGGCAGGCAAATGAAATATGGTCTTCGCATCCATATTTTCACGCTGAGCCGTTAGGTGATGGTAAAGACGAAAGGACCTATACAATCGTGATCCCGCCACCTAATGTTACAGCGCCATTGCATCTTGGCCACGCATTGAATAATACATTGCAGGATGTCCTGATTCGGTTCCGCCGGATGCAAAATTACGACACTCTTTGGATGCCGGGTACCGACCACGCCGGTATCGCTACACAAACAGTCGTTGAGAAGCGAATCCTGTCGGAAGAAGGAAAACGGCGTACCGACTTCGAGCGCCAGGAGTTTGTCAGCCGTGTACAGGCCTGGAAAGACGAATATGAAGCCCGCATTATCAATCAATTGAAAGCGATGGGCTGCTCCTGTGACTGGGAGCGAACGCGCTTTACAATGGACGAAGTGTGCGCCAAAGCCGTTCGGGCTGCGTTCTTCAAACTCTTCAAAGACGGGCTAATCTACCGGGGAAAAAGACTGGTCAACTGGGACCCGGCCACGCAGACGGTATTAGCCGACGATGAGGTCGAGCATGAGCTGGTACAGGGACATTTCTGGTATTTGAAGTATCCACTTGTTGAACCGGTTGATGCAGCGGGCGAACGAATTGAATATGTTACCGTCGCCACAACCCGGCCGGAGACAATGCTTGGCGATACCGCTGTTGCGATGAACCCGGCGGATAAGCGTGCCGAATATCTGCTCGGAAAAAAAGTAAAACTTCCAATTGTAGGCCGGGAAATCCCCATCATCGCCGATGAGCACGTTGTTCTGCCCGATGCTGAAAGTGACGATGAAAAGGCGAGATTTTCGACCGGCTTTCTGAAAGTTACGCCGGCCCACGACCCCGATGACTGGGAAATCGGCCAGAGACACGGATTGGAAGTCATCAATGTAATGGCGCCGGACGGCTCGATAAGCGATAAGTACGGCTGGGAAGATGCCGATGAGCCGGAGGCGCAATCTTTGCTCGGGATGGACCGTTTCGAGGCACGTGAAGCGATTGTCGAATGGTTTCGACAGGAAAATCTTCTCGAAGATGTTCGCGAATATGCCCACGAAGTCGGTCACAGCTATCGCAGTCACGTCCCCATCGAGCCGTACCTGTCCGACCAGTGGTATATCGCGGTCAAAGAGCCAATTGAACACCTTAAAGAAAAATTCGGCGAAGGACTGATTGATGGAACCGATGTGCCGGTCAATTCTTTGGCCGGTCTGGCCTTAAAACCATTACTTGGGGGCCGGCTGAGATTTATCCCCGAACGCTACGCCAAAACCTACCAGACCTGGCTGGAGAACCTCCGAGACTGGCCTATCAGCCGGCAACTCTGGTGGGGACACAGAATACCGATATGGTCAAAGCTCGGAGGAGGTGGACGATTAGAGTATGAGCTTTCAAAATTCCCAGACAAAGTGTGCTCTGAGCTTACTGATTCCGAAGATGGTGCTATAACATATATTTGTGTCGCACCTGGCAATAATGATATAGAAAAGCAACTAATAGAAAATAGCTTCAAACAAGACGGAGATGTTCTCGATACATGGTTTTCTTCGGCGCTTTGGCCGTTTAGTACGATGGGTTGGCCGGAAGATACGCCGGAAATGAAAACGTTTTATCCGGGCGATGTGCTTTGTACTGCACGCGAAATTATAACCTTATGGGTTTCGCGTATGTTGATGATGGGACAGTATTGTGCCGGCGATATTCCGTTCAGTGATGTGTACATTCACGCGATGATACAGGATGGTCAGGGACGCAAGATGTCCAAGAGTCTGGGCAACGGCATTGACCCGCTGGTAGCTATCGACAGCCATGGGGCCGATGCGATGCGCTTTACATTGGCCAGTATGACCACGGATACACAGGATATTCGGATGCCGGTGGTGTCGATGACACTGCCCGATGGTCGCCGCATAAATACGTCTCCGAAGTTTGACATCGGCCGAAACTTTTGTAACAAGCTCTGGAACGCCTCGCGTTTTGCCTTAATGAATCTTGAAGGGCTCGACCCTGCCAAATTCGACGCCGACAAAATGGATATTACCGACAGGTGGATTCTCTCGCGTCTGGCCAAAACTGTTTCTGAGGTTACAGAGTCTCTGGATAAGTTTAAGTACAGTGAGCCGCTGGCGGGCCTTTACAGATTTTTCTGGAACGATTTTTGTGACTGGTATCTGGAATGGGCAAAGCCAAGAATGCAGGATGAGCGGAAAAAGCCGATTGCTCAAAACGTTTTAGCTTTTGTGCTGGACCAGACTCTGCGCCTATTACATCCGTTTATACCGTTTATCACCGAAGGTATATTCCAAAAACTAAACGAAATCGCACCGCCGAGAGAGCTCAAGGGCATAGCAGAATCTAAAAAGGCAAAAGCGTTAGTAATTGCTGAATGGCCGCAAAAAAATGACGCCTTACTAAATCCGAACATCGAGAAACAGATTGATATTATTCAAGCTGCAATTCGTACTGTACGAGATATCAGAAGCAATAGAAACATACCTCCAAGTGAGATGTTGGTTGTATCCGCAAAGTCACAACAGGAAACTGTTGATATTCTGAATCGAAACACAGAGCTCATCCGTCAGTTGGCTGGTGTGAAAGAATTGAAGGCTGGAATAGCAATTGTAAAACCCGCGAACGCTGCAGTTGCAATCACAGACGCAACAGAAGTCTATGTACATGATGCTATTGACCTGCAAGCCGAACGGGTACGACTGGAAAAACAAAAAGAGCAAATAGAAAAAGCTAAAAAGGCAGTGGAAGCTAAGTTAGCTAATGAAAATTTTGTCAGTAAAGCTAAGCCGAAAGTGGTAGCTCAGGCCAGGGAAAGGCTGGCCGAGCTGTCAAAGCAATTAAAGAACGTTGAAAAACACCTTTCGGAATTGTAAAATAGTAAATGAGTAAATGTGTATATGAGTGGATGCGTAAATGCGTAAAGGAACAAATCTATAGACCCATATACTCATAAACTCATATACGCATTTACGCATATACGAAGTAAAGGTGGTGCCAAAATGGAAGCGGAAGCCGAATTGTCGCGTATAATCATTAACGAAATGTCCGACCAGCAGATAATCGTCTTAAAAGAGCGTCACGGCCATCGGAGTTTTCCCATCGTTATTGGCATAGTTGAAATTTTTGCAATCGACCGCCGCTTAAAAGGCATCAAGCCACCACGTCCGATGACACACGATTTATTGGCTGATGTAATTAAAAATCTCGGTGCAAGAATAGAAAAGATAGTTATAAATGACCTGCGCCACCACACCTTTTTTGCCAAGATTCATCTGAGCCTGAACGGGCGGACCGTCGAAATTGACTCCCGACCTTCCGATGCGATTGCCTTGGGGGCCGCAACAGGTGCCCCTATTTTTGTTGCTGAGCATGTTTTTGAGCAGACTTCTCAGTAAGGAAAGTCGAAATAATCAGCAGCCCTACGCCGATACAAAGCAAGCTGTCTGCGACGTTGAAAGCCGGCCAATGAGAATCGCGGTAATAGACGTCGATAAAGTCACGCACTAAACCATTATTAAAAATCCTGTCGTAAAGATTGCCACAGATACCGGCAGTGAACAGGCCCAGAGCAACGTGAACCAGTCTGTAGTGAGTTCCGCTAAAAAGAAAAACCCCAAGGACCACTATCAGAGCCATAACCGAAACGGCCGCTAACAAATAGGGCTTACCGGCGAAAAGTCCAAAAGCGGCGCCATCGTTTACCGCTATTACAAATCGTAAGAAATCATTTATAATTGAGACGTTGTGAGATTGCTGTTGGCCTAACCAATCGAATACTACCTTTTTGCTCCATAGATCCAGCGCCACCCCACCCATCGTTAGGGACCAAAAAATGAGGTGTGCCTTTGAATCCGGCAGCGCGAGGGACAAGCGCTTCAAAAAAGCCCGCTCCAAACTCGCCTGGGCACTACTTTCTTCTGCCATGGTCTCTGTCATAATCAGCGTTCAGCGTATCGCATTTACTGGCTGTGAAAACTATCCACTATCTATTTTACATTGAACGTTTTCTAATCGTGGCACGATTATATCACAGTAAGCACTGTCGTCAAAAACTTTTTAGGAAGACAGGGATTTTTGTTTCGGGCTGTAGAAAAACGAAAAAGTCTTGTCGGGAAATCTGTGTTCGACATATTTTTCGATTCTCTGAATTGAGAATTGACAATCAGCAATCAATATTGTAGCGTAGCGAAAATCCGGCGTTGTTTGACGGAATCAATGCTCAATTGACAATAGTCAATAGTAAATCGAAAGGCCCGGGTGGCGGAATAGGCAGACGCGCTAGCTTGAGGGGCTAGTGACCTTAGGGTCGTGCTGGTTCGACTCCAGTCCCGGGCAATTTATAAATAATTGTTTTTTGAGAGGATAGGACTGTGCATATCCGTTCAGCTTTTGATTTGGATTGCAATCCTGTGATCCCGGAATGTGGATTCGAATGTCCAAAATGCATACAAGAGATTGAATCTACCCTTACCACCATGCAGGGTGTTAGCAAGGTCTACATTGAGAAGGAGACAGAAGAGCAGAAACTTATCGTTGAGCATGATCCTGATATTATTACAGTGGAACAACTGATCGATATTTTCAAAGGTCTACCTTCATTCTATGAAGGATTCTTTATACCAACTGTGATTACATCATAACAAATCAGTCGAGCAGACTGCCTAAAAGCGTCTTCTCATCTCATCGTTAGCAGCCGACATCACCTTTTGGGGCGTGCCAGCCGTGTGTGTCCCAAGAGTTTTTTTCAGCATACACTGCAATTTTTCTTGCGCTTCTAAACAGGCATTGTTAAAATGTCCCAAACTTGTGTGAACAGTCTATGCGTGCCTGGCAGAGCGGATAGCTTGAGGAGTTAATGCTCTGTGACCTATGGTTTAAGGCGTTGTCATTCCGCACTTGATGCGGAATCCATTGTTTCAAATCTGGATTCCTGCTTTCGCAGGAATGACAAGCTCAGGCAATCGGCGATCAAATAGAATTGGTATGATAATTGATTATTGAGAGGACTAAGAGAACCATGTCGAACGATGAACCACAATCTTTACCTAAAGGCCGGATAATGTCTATTGATGCTCTGCGCGGATTCGATATGTTCTGGATCATCGGCGGTTGGTCGATATTCCGCGGCTTGCACGAGATATTCGATAATCCGACAACGCAGTGGATAAGTCGGCAGCTCTCACACGTTCGGTGGGAGGGGTTTCGCCCGTGGGATTTGATTATGCCGTTGTTTTTGTTTGTTGTCGGTGTGGTAATGCCGTTCGCCTTCAACAAACGCCTTGCGCGCGGTGACAGCAAAAAACGGCTGTATCTCCACGTCATCATGCGAACGGTGATTCTGTTTGTCTTAGGTATGGTAGCCCAGGGGCATCTGCTTGAATATGACCTCTCAAAGCTCCATTTTTTCAGTAATACCTTGCAGGCAATCGCGGCGGGGTACTTAATCTCAGCGATACTGATACTCAACCTGCGTATTGCTTGGCAAGTAGTAACGACGGCGGCTTTGCTGTTATTGTTCTGGGTCTTGATGATGCTAATTCCTGTGCCCGGCCACGGTGCAGGCGTATTGACACCTGAAGGAAATCTGGCAATTTATATCGACAGGCTTATTCTCGGCGGCTTCATCGATGGAACCGACCCGCCTTACACCTGGATTCTAAGCGGTATGGCATTTGCGTGTACAGTGATGCTCGGAGTAATGGCAGGGCACTTATTGCGTTCGGAAAAGAAGGACATAGTGAAGGTCCTGTTACTCTTGGCAGCGGGCGTAGGTTGTGTGGCACTCGGCTGGATATGGAACTATTGGTTTCCCATCATCAAACACCTGTGGACGAGCTCATTTGTCCTTTATTCAGCAGGATGGTGTTATCTGCTGTTGGCATTGTTCTATCTGGTTATAGATGTATGTGGTTTTAAGAAGTGGGCCTTCGGTTTTGTTGTAATCGGGATGAATGCTATAGCGGTATATATGGCAACCCATGTCTTTAATTTCCGCCACATTGGGGATATTTTCGTGGACGGTCTGGACAAATATGTTGGAGATTGGAGTGCCTTCATTCATGCTGTGGCGGCGTTCGCCGTAATTTGGCTGATACTCTGGCGGATGTATCGCAGGAAGTTGTTTATTAAAATCTAAAACAAAAAGCATAGATTGAAAAAATAGTGGTTTAGAATTTGAAATGAGGTGAAGAATCTTGAGTAATGAACAGCAGGATTTGGTTGGGCGGCGGTTGGTCTCGGTCGATGCGCTGCGGGGCTTTGATATGTTCTGGATTATCAGCGGTGGGACTATCTTTGCGAACTTGGCAAAGGTGTACAGCCACCCAATAACCGATACAATTCAGCGGCAGTTGCACCACGTAGAGTGGAAAGGATTTCATTTTGAGGATTTGATATATCCATTATTTCTTTTCATAATTGGCGTGGTGCTGCCGTTTTCGGTTGCGCGGAGGGTCGAGCGTGGACAGAGCCGCCCCATACTCTACCTGCACATTCTTAAACGCTCGGTCGTACTTATTTTGTTAGGCTTGATAATGAATGGGCTCCTGCGATTGGATTGGGCTCAAATGCGATGGCCGGGTGTGCTCCAGAGAATCGGGTTGTGCTATTTCTTCGCTGCAATAATTGTTGTGCGCACGAAATGGCGAACGCAGGCAATTATTATAGCGGTGATTCTGATTCTGTACTGGATTGCGATGATGTTGATTCCGGTGCCGAACTATGGAGCCGGTAACCTTACAATGGAAGGGTGCCTGTCCTCATATATCGACCAGCAGTTAATTCCGGGTGAGCTCTATTACGGGTATGGCGATAATGAGGGGCTGATTTCGACTTTTCCTGCGATTTGCACCGTCCTTTTGGGTGCATTGGCGGGCCACTGGCTGCGCTCCAGGCAGTCAGGCAATCGCAAGGCGGCTGGTCTGGCCATTGCCGGTGTAGTCAGCTTGCTCGTTGGATTGCTCTGGGGGCTGGTTTTTCCTATCATCAAAATTATCTGGACCAGTTCTTACGTTCTGTTCGCAGGCGGCTGGAGCTTACTGCTGTTAGCACTATTTTACTGGATAATTGACGTCAAAGGATACAGTAAATGGGCGTTTTTCTTTGTTGTTATTGGGATGAATCCAATTACGATATACTTCCTGCAGGGATTTGTTGACTTCGATGGAATTGCCAAATTTTTCCTTCTGGGAGTTGCTGAGCATGCAGAACTATTTAAACCGCTGATTTTACCGTTCGGCGCTTTATTGATCAGGTGGTTGTTTCTGTGGTTTTTATATCGCCACAGAATATTCTTCAAAGTCTGACGTAAAAAGGATAATATACCGTTGGTCTGTGGAGCCGGATGAATGCAGTGGTGGCCTCGGGGTTATTTTTGCAGAGAGAGGCCGCTTTTCCCCTCTTCTCAATCCTGAAAAAGGGAGTTTTTACAAAAAAAATTTCTTTGGATATTTGTGAATTTTTTTCTTGACCTCGATAAGGAGAGTGCTATAATTAAAATAGCTTTTTCATTTTTTGCCCCTGCTTTTCTCTTCCTTCTCCCCTCCCTCCGCAAAAAAGCAGGGGTTTTTAAATCTTTCCGATAAGTAAACTACTATTAACTGAAGACGGCTGCTTGTAAGATCCGAAGCACGAAACAAAACCAAGTGAACTAAAGTGCCTAAAGTGACAGCAAAGCTGTCATTCTGAGCGAAGCGAAGAATCTCTTTTTCGTTGGCCAGATCCTTCGGCTGCGCCTCAGGATGACACGTAAGTGTCACTTTAGTTCACTTTAGCTCACTTTAGGCACTTTCTAACTTAAGGTGGGAAATTTTCTCTCATTGTCCGAATGAGACATTAATAGTCAGTTCTCAAGTCAGGCCTAATCGTTCAGCCTCGGCGTAAAGGCCATAGTGCTTCATTTTTTTGAATAAAGTTGTGCGGTTTATCTGAAGGGCCTTGGCGGTTGCCTGTCTGTTCCAGTGATTGGCTTCAAGGGCCTGGCGAATAATATTTTTCTCCGGCCCAGCTAATGCTCCTTTAAGGCTCATCAGTTTGTATGTCTCTTGCTGCTGGTTTTGCTCTTGCTTGATTGAGTTTGGCAGATCCTCGGGGCCGATGAATTTATTTTTACTCAGCAGAGCCGCCCGCTCAATTACATTTTCCAGCTCACGAACGTTGCCGGGCCAGGTATAACGCTCCAAATACTCCATCGCCTTATCGGTAATACCGAGCTTATTTCTGTTGTGTTGTGCAGAGTACACTCGCAAAAAGTGCTCCGCAAGCAGCCGAACATCTCCAACCCTCTCAAACAAAGGCGGCAGGTCTATTATTACGACATTTATCCGGTAATACAAATCTTCTCTGAACCTGCCTTGCCTTACCTCCTCATCGAGGTTGCGATTTGAAGCAAGGATAATGCGTGTATCAACGGTTTGGGTTTTATTACTGCCGACCGGATCGAACTGTCTGTCCTCCAGGACCCGCAGAAGCTTGGCTTGCAGAGCGGCCGAGGAATTGGCAACTTCGTCTAAAAAAATCGTCCCACTATCTGCCGCCAGAAACTTGCCTTCTTTATTATTTACAGCGCCGGTAAAAGCCCCTTTAACATGGCCGAACAGCTCGCTTTCCAGCAGCGTCTCCGGCAGTGCCCCGCAGCTTACCTCAATGAATGGCTTGTTGCGTCGGCTCGAACGATGATGTATTGCTTTTGCCAACATACTTTTGCCGGTGCCCGAGGGGCCGGCCATCAGTATTGTGGTCTTGGTATCGGCGACCGCTTCAACAAGGTCGAATATCTTCGCCATTTTGTAGTTATGGCTGATTATGTTCTCCAGGCGGTATTTTTGTTCGAGCTGCAGTCGGAGGCTCTCGTTTTCGCTCATAAGCGATTGCTGCTTAATCGCTTTTTCTACTGTCAGCCGTAACTCGTCATCGATGATCGGTTTTGTAAGGTACTCGTAGGCGCCTTGTTTGATGGCCTTAACTGCGCTTTCGATAGAACCATAGCCGGTTATCACAATGGCCACCGTTTGAGGATGCTTTTCCCTGATAACATCTAATAGCTCGAGGCCGTCTCCATCCGGCAAATTGACGTCTGTTATGACCAAATTATAGTACTCTTGCTCTAAGTTGGCTAAAGCGCTCTTTAATGTCTCAGCACCGCTGGTCAGGAATCCTTCGAGCCTCAGGAACTCACACAGTGAATCCAATATGATTTTATCGTCGTCTATAACAAGAATATTCTTTTCTCTCATAGAACGGTCCAATCCGTTTTTTATGTATCCTCAAGACTTTTGCAAAACTCCAGTATCTTTTATGAATCACATACTACCGGCAAATAGACAGTAAAAATACTGCCGCCATCAGGAGTGTTTTCCCCAGTTATTCGCCCGTGATAGCTTTCAATTATGTCCCTGCATATTGCCAATCCCAAACCTGTTCCTTTGCCTTTATCTTTTGTCGTGAAGAACGGCTCAAATATAGCTTCTGTATTTTCCGGCGGTAAGCCTGTTCCTGTGTCGCGGAACTCAGCTACAATGGTATCGTCCGCTGCCAGACGGGTTGAGATTCTTAGTTCTCCGCCGTCCGGCATTGCATCCAGGGCGTTCTTCGTAAGATTACAGAAGACCTGAAACAGATTGCCGCTTCTGATTTGTGGGATGCCGGAGGCATAGTTTCGTAATATTCGAATATTCAGAGCCTCTGCTTTTGCGACCATTGTTTTGATAGCATCTTCAATAATCTGCTCTATTCCGGTATATTCCAGCGGCGTGTAAGTGCTGCGAGAGAATTCCAGCAGCTCGCTTACGATTTGCACCATTCTCATAAGTCCCTTCCGGCATTGGGTGAGGTACTCTTGGGGTTTTTCGAGGTTTTCCTGCTCAACAATTCTTATCGCGAGATTGACGTATCGCAGAATCCCGTCCAGAGGGTCATTTAGCTCATGAGCGACCTTGGAGGCAAGTTTGCCAATAGCAGCCAGTCTTTCAGTGCTGGCCGACTGTCTTTGGATATTGACCTTTTCGGTTACGTCTTCGATTATGACAATACCGCCGAGATTTTTTGCTTTTTTGGTTTCTTTTAGTGGTGCGCAGACGATTCGCAACAGTTTTGTTTTATCGTTCGATGTATAGCCTACGTCATCAAACCTGCACGTATTTCCTGTTGTGATCGCTGATTTTAATTGTTGTGTCCAGCCTATCCATATCTTGTCATCAGTACCTTTTGACAGGGATTTATCGATGTAATCACCTAACTCGATTAGTTTCGTTGCCTGAGGATTGGCCTCAATAATCTTCAAATCCGGGTCAAAGGCAATAACTCCTATCGGCAATGACCGGACGATTGAGCTGCCAAGCGGCCCGAATTCTGAACTGTTATTTGTGGCATCTGCCTTTAGCTGCTCGCCGTTTTTACCTGAGTTTTTTGATTGTAATTTTGGATGCTCTGGCATAGCTATGATAATAAAACCTATCTCCACTATTGTCAAGAGTGGGCGTTGCAAAAAAACAACGCACGCGTTCCTTTTTTCGGACTGGAAGGGTTGCTTGTTTAGCGAGAAACGTAACATTTTACAGAATAAGCAGCTAAATAAACCTTTCTTGTGTCGATATTCAGTATTCTTAACATCAAATGGGCCTTGGCGTTGTCATTTATCAACACCACAAGTACCTTCTTTACAGAGTCTGTTGGTTCCGGTTGGATAATTTTGTTTAACTTTATTCCGAGCAAGCATTTGTAAAAGTTAAAATAGGGTATTCGTTTGCTCTCTATTTTGGAATGAATTTTGCACTAAACAACATTGCATAACTGTACAAGGATCAAGGACGAGGCAGGGTGATGCATGGAGGTGTATCATGGATGGTACTGAAAGACGCAAGTATAAGCGGTTGGGGGCAAAGTTTGATATATCCTGCCGTGAAGTTGGTTCCACAACAGAGCAATCTCATACCGGCTGCACTGTGAATGTGAGTTCAGGCGGTCTGTATTTTGAGACCGAAAGCGCGACGTTTAAGCCGGGCAGCCTGTTAAAAGTAGAATTGTCAATACCGCCGAGGCGAGGTTTGCTTGAATTTGGCGGCAGGATTTCAGGCTTCGCCAGGGTACTGAGAACTGATAGTATCTTTGAGTCTGCCGGAGGTACGAATTTATCTTCCGAGATATTCGGCGTAGCTGTGCAATTCTGCCGGTCTCCCAGGCTTTGCATGTAAGAATTACTTTTCCGGCCAGACACCCTCGAAGACTTCCACCGCAGGCCCCGTCATATAGACACAATTATCTTCTTCACACCAATTTAAATTCAGGTCACCGCCGGGTAAATGTGCGGTGCATATTCGCTCACATCTGCCGGTAAGCACCACAGCCGCGCAGGCAGCGCAAGCACCAGTACCACAAGCCATTGTGATTCCACTACCTCGCTCCCACGTGCGCATTGTAAATTCCGTCGGGTTATCGATCTGAACAAAATGGACGTTGACCCTGTTTGGAAAAAGACTGTGGTTTTCGATAACGGGTCCGAGTTTTTCAAGCTCAATTAACTCCAAATCATCACAGAAAAATATAGCGTGTGGATTACCCATAGAGACACAAGTCATCAGCAATTCCTGTCCGAGGATTTCGATGGGCTGTCCAACAACTTTTTCGCCAGCCAGTTCCACAGGTATATCTTTTGGCCTCAAGATTGGTTGGCCCATATTAACGCAAACCTTTTGGACCTTGCCGCTGTCATCTACTATAAGCCCAACGGTCAGGTTCCCATTGCCGGTTTCTATATTCAACGAAGCAGGAAAGGGTTGCTGCCCCGGCACGGCAAAGGCTCCGCCGGGTTGGGCTAATTTGTGTTCGTAGGCGTATTTTGCCACGCAACGGATACCATTTCCGCACATTTCGGATTCTGAGCAGTCGGCGTTGAACATACGCATCCGCACGTCGGCTGTTTGCGAGGCGGTTATGAGAATCAAACCATCGGCTCCGATCCCTCTGTGCCGGTTGCTGACGATTTGAGCTAATTTTGAGGGGTTCTCGATTTTTTCCTCAAAGCAATTGACATAGATATAGTCATTGCCCAGCCCGTGCATTTTTGTAAATCTCATTTTATTTCTCCATACCAAAAAACCACTTTAGTATATGCACATAGCTGTGGTAAATCAAATCTGTTTGCAGCAATATACAGAACTATATAATCCAGCGAAGTAAATCCTTGTTGATGTAGCTAACAAAAAATAGAGAATATCGAACAAGGAATGCTGAATGTCGAACTGAGGCTGATAATCACGAACTGCAAATTACCCAACAGAGAATTCTTTTTTTCGAGTGTTCATCTGTGCTTTCAGACGTGCGATGATGGACGAGTGCATCTGTGAAACGCGGGACTCAGATAAATCCAGCGTTGCGCCGATTTCCTTCATCGTCATCTCTTCGTAATAGTACAAAACGATAATCAGCCGTTCAGCCCGTGTCAGTCCTTTGGTCAGCAAACTCTTAAGGTCTCGCTTTTGGGCTTCGATGACAGGATTCTTGCTCCTTTCATCTTTGATTATATCTATTTCGCGAATATCTTTTTCGCCGTCGCCATCGCTGTATTTGGTATCCAGCGATACCAGGCTGACTGCATTGGCATCCCGCTGGAGCCTGTTAAACTCCTCCATATTCATATCCAGCTCTTTAGCGATTTCCTTTTCGGAGGGTTTACGGCCAAGATGTATCTCGAGTGAATGTGTGGCTTTTGCCAACTGGTGGGCCCGGGCACGGACTAATCGCGGCACCCAATCCATACTGCGCAGCTCATCAAGAATGGAACCTCTTATACGAGGTGAGCAGTATGTCTCGAACTTCACACCTCGCTCCGGGTCAAAAGCATCTATTGCGTCTATCAATCCAAAAATGCCGGCACTGACGAGGTCGTCCAACTCGACTTTGTCAGGTAATTTGCTGTGTAGCCGCTCAGCGCTATATCTTACCAGGCTCCTGTAGTGTTCCATAAGCAGGTTGCGGAAATAATCATCGCGGGTTTTGTGGAACTGCTCCCATATTTGGTCAATGCTGAGTTCTTGCTTGGTTTTCACAGGATTCCTCCTTGAAAGATATCCCGCTTTGCGGGAACACGGATTTTATAATTTTAGTAGATTTTGCAGAACCAGGCTTTGAGTCCTATAAACAACAATGGTTTTCCGTTGTCAGCGTGTTCTACCTCTATACGGACGAACACGTCTCAAATTTCTTATCGACTTTTTGGCCGATAACTTTAGAAAAACCAGTTAACAATAATCAGTTGAGACCGTTTTCTGCTTTTGCCTGAGCAATTCTGCTGCAACTCTTTGGTTGAGCGAATTTTCCAAAAGCTTGTTTATCTGCAGTTCGAGATATTTATCTCGATTTTTTTCAAGAAGCTCTTTGCTGTGCTTATCGGCCATCGGTTTAACTTCGAAGCTTCCGCTAACGCCGAATTTGATATTTTCGGTGTCGCGCAGTATAAGCCGCTGATTTCGGATATGCTCTTCGAGTGCATTGTTCAGCAGGTCGGAAAACTCGTTCACCGCCAGCTCTTTCGGTACGAACCCGGGATTGTTCACGTTGGTTATGTTTTGAGTGAGGATTTTTTGGCGATTGTGTGTGAACTCGATTATCTTAACCAGTATTTCGGCAATATTATCCGTTATCAGCGACGTTAGGTTCATTCGTAATCCTTCCAATCACACCATAAGTTTCTTATGTTCGCCTGAATGCGAAAGCGAAAGGAAGCATGTAAGATGGTTTGTGAAGGGCGAAACTGAATTTCTCATCCTTGAACCTTCCATTTCTTCCTTGAATTCTTCCAGCAAGGTAAAGGTAGATAGGTTTTTGCAAAATTGTTCTTGCTATTACCTTTTCTGCGAGGAATTATTTGTCCTGTTTTTAGTTATTTTCAACAGATTGTAAGCCTCGGTCTGTTCTTAGCGTAAAATCCGTCTTATTTCTGTAAGGGTTTTTGTTTTCTTAAGCTGCATGATTTTTGATAATCTCTCAAATACTGATTCATCGTACAGTCGGTGTCCGCCCTCGGTCCATTTTGCTTCATGGATAAGTCCCATTATCGTGTAGTTATGAATTGTTTGTCGTGAAAAAGGGGTATAGCTGACCAATTCACCGATTCGATAGAGCTTGGCAGGTATCTGCAAGATATCATTTTTGACTTTTGGTTGCATAGCTAAAAACTGTTTTCTAAGAGCGTAATCTATTATCAATTGATTGATGGGCTGAGCCACAATGGGTTGTGCGCGAGATACTCAACCAAACATTTCAGGACAGATACTTCACTTCATTTCATTTTTGGTTTTGGGTTAGTCGGTCTTTGTTCAGGTTATTTGCTTTGGCTCCAGCTTGTTAATTCAAGTCAAACCACGGACAGTTACAACCAATCATGCGGGTTAAAATATATTTTACGTTTTGCAAAATGTAAAATATATTTTATCGGATGTCAACTTTTTTTTTATTTTTTAAAAAAATTTACTTATTTTTTTGTTGCTCTACTACGCCTTACCAGGTTTTTCACTGGAGTAAAGCTGAGGTGGCAATCTTTCCTCTGTTGGGTGTGAAATTATTTTCTGGCACCTCATAACATCTTTTTGAGCATATGGTTGCGCTCTGTGTCATTGCGAGCGAAAAAAGCCTTTAGCCCTGAGCGAACAAAAGCTTGCCCTGAGCGTAGCCGAAT
>Ga0209979_1001961_pt1 | contig 20809 bp, 20 predicted proteins | sample AnhtaG_FD_183114 | JGI IMG/M metagenome (GOLD analysis project Ga0209979, IMG submission 183114) | Deep subsurface microbial communities from Anholt, Denmark to uncover new lineages of life (NeLLi) - Anholt_01485 metaG (SPAdes) (version 2) | ecosystem: Environmental > Aquatic > Marine > Oceanic...
CAGCCCACTTCGACACCATATACCTCTGCCGTTTCCAGCCACTTCGCTACCTCAGGATGAGCGAGCGCTACCCTAACCATTGTATTCTTTTCACTGCCTGTTAGCGTCTTTATAGCTGGGATTGGTGCCGGTGGTGCGGCGCAGGAAACAGGCACAATCAAGCACATTACTACTATCAGTCCTATTATTAGTCTTTTCATTTAATAACCTCCCTCATATTTGCTCTCAACTACTCCAGTGGTATCTTGAACTCCCACGGGCCGACGACCAATTCAATAGGCTTGTCCGGCGCGAAACTCAACGTAATCGTACTTATTCTGAAGATAAGCTCTTTAGCATCGCTCGGAACAGGGTCAACGTGTCTGCTCCAGATAAACCTCGTTCTATTTTCGAGGTATTGCATCCCCACGGAGCCAGCCTTCTTTACAATACCGTCATCGACGCTGTATTCGGCTGAAACATGTTCCATGGCATTAGCTGTGTTCGTGATACCTGGAGGCACAGGATAACCGAACAGCGTACCGATGGCGTAGACCGTCATCCCCGAGGAAGTTAGCTCAATGCGCTCCAGCGTGACCATTATCCCCTTCACCGTCTGGGACTGGTTCAGTTCAATAGTCTTCTCCATAGTGCCCTGTGGGTGCTGAATCAGTACCCAGGCCGGGACATTCATACCGTATCCCCTAAAGGGGTCAAAGTACCAGCCGGGCGGTACTTGCTTTCCTGCTTTATCTTTCTGGTCCCAAGAAAATTCCAGGGTTATCGTGTCGTTGGGACTTATCTCCAAAGGCTGCGTACCGGCGGGGATGGAAAACACGACCTCGTCCTGCGAAACCGACCTCACCTGTATTTCCGGGGGGTATGGGTCAAACGTAACTGGGTTTGAAGATACGTTGGTAATTGAAAACTTGACTTCAACTGGTTCCCCAGGTAGATAATGCGCCTCTTCAGGCGTTGCGCTCACCTGAAACGGCGGTGGCGGGGCAGGTAGTGGAACGGGAGGTTGTTGGCACCCGGCCACTGAGCTTATTAGCAACAGAGCCGTTAGAACCATAGTACATAGAATAATTAGCTTTTTCATTTATTTCTATCCTCCTATTTACACCCAACTACTCCAGCGGTATCTTGAAATCCCAGGGGCCTTCCCAGTCGCCAAATCTAGTTATCATTAAGGTCAATTCCTTAGCATCCTTTGCTACTGGGTCTACTTGTACCCAAAGACAGTCTATTCTGTCCTCAAAGAAATCGAAACCTCCTGTTCCAGCGTTTCTTATCGGACCATTGTCAAGACGATACTCAGCGTCAGCACTATGACGTGATGTGAGATAGCCCTCTGGGCGCTTACTAGACACATAAAACTTTGCCTCTTCAAAGGTTAGCTCTACCCGCTTTAGTGTGACCGTAATACCATTTACTGTTTGGGACTCATTTACCTCGATAGTCCTCTCAATCATCCCTAGGGGAGAATGTATGAGCACCCCATCAAATCCATAACCTCCGCTACTTGTTCTTATTCTAAAGGTATAATAACCGTAGTCCACCTGCTGCCCATTATCATCACGCTGGTCCCACGTTAAGATTAAGTTGCTACTTCTCCAGGTTCTAACGACCTTTTCTCGTTCCCTGAAGGAAAGGATCGAACCGGCTTCTCCCCCTGGCTATGCTTGCGATGCTCTATTTCAGTGATTGGAGGAAATGGGTCTATTCCAATCTCATATGGATTGACATTCTTTAGGGATATCTCGGTTACGACTTTTTCACCAGTTATATATGAATCCTTATCCGTACTTGCATTCGGTTCTATCATCTCAATATAGGTGCGAGGCGGAGTTCCCGGTGCAGGCTCCAACCCGGGAGCCGGTGCCGGTGTCGGAGTAGGAGTCGGTGCCGTCTCCTTGGCGCAAGCAACCGATGTCGACAGCAAAAACAACACTAGCAGTCCTATTATTATCTTCCTCATCTTCTCACCTCCTGCGTTACTCCAGCGGTATCTTGAACACCCAGGGGCCTTCCCAGTCACTCAACCTGGTTATGGTGAAGGTAAGCTCTCGAGCATCACTGGGAACAGGGTCAAGGTATTCATCCCAGGTATGCAGCATGCCGTCTTCGAGAAAGCGGATTCCCGAAGGGAAAGCCTGTTTCATAACACCGCCATCGATGGAGTATTCAGCGAAAGCATGGAGAGCCATGAATTGAGGTGGGGCAAGCATCGGACCCTGCGGCAGGTTGTAGTCTGGTGGGGTATTGAAGGCGTAGACCTTCATCCCGGTATCAGTCAGATCCACTCTCTCCAGGGTAATGGTAATGCCATTAACTGTCTCAGACTGGTTGACTTCAATGGTCTTTTCCATCACGCCTTCCGGTGGTAGCACAAGCACTCTGGCAGCAGAACCACGGCTGGTGGCAAGCGTCACCTCAACGCTATACCAGCCTGGCGATACCTGCCGCCCACTATCATCCTTCTGGTCCCAATTCACTAGATAAGACACTGATTCACCCGGCTGCAACGCGAGTTCAGCTTTCCCCACAGGGAAAGCTCGAACAACGCTATCCGGAGGTTGCAGGTTGGGCAACTCAATAATCCTGATCTCCGGCGGGAACGGACTTATTGTGCGCGGCTCCGAAGCTTTATTTGTGAAGGACAGGTCAACCCCGGCCCGTTCACCATAGGGGCTGACAACATCAGGAACTCTGTCGAACATAATCCCAAGCGATATCCCTGGAGCAGGCATGGGTGCCGGCGCTGGAGTCGGTGTAGGAGCTGGAGCTGGTGTAGGTGCGGGCGCCGGAGCAGGTGCTGGAGCCGGAGCAGGCGCAGGTGCTGGAGGCGGTGCCTGACCAACTCCACCAAACTGCCAGATAGCAGCCACCACCGCTATAAGGACAACCGCAGCCGTAACCGTAGCTACCTGCCATGTCTTGCTTGCCAGTAGTCTGTACAAGCCATCAAACCAGCTACCCTTCTTATCCAAGCGCGCTCTTACCTTTTCCCATGCCTCAGTTGAAGGAGAAACTTCTTCAGCCATTGACTTCAGCACACCGCGTAAATTATCCTGGGTGGCTGACAGTGCTTCCAATTCAGCACGGCACTCCGGGCAGCCGGTCTGGTGTGCCTCAATATATGCCTTCTCTTCCGGCATCACCTCGCCATCAAGATAGGCAATCAAAAGTTCGCATATTTCTTTGCAGTTCATTTCCTCTTCCCTCACACTGATGCCTCCCCCGGGTTCATCTGTTCCTTTATGTACCGGAGTGACTGGTTGAGCCGTGACTTTACCGTGCCCAGCGGTATCTCCAGTGCCTCCGCAATCTCCTGATAGGACAGGTCGTTAAAGTACCTCAGCACCAGTACCGAGCGGTGCTTTGTGTCCAGTGAATCCATCGCCTTGAGCAGCCGGTAATATTCCATTTTGTTGATTAGTACGTCTTCCGGTTGAGATTGATGCTTCATTTCCGGCAGGTCAATCCCTTTTTCTTCCAGCGATATGACGGATGGTGCCTTTCTTGCTTTGCCTCTTGAGCACTGGTTGACGGTGATGCGGTGTAGCCAGGTGGTAAGCTTGCCTTTATCCGGGTCATAGGTATGCCGGGACCTCCACACCGAGACAAACACCTCCTGCAGGGCATCCTCAGCAGCCTCTTTACTGCCTGTAATGAGGTAAGCCGTCCTGAAGACCAGCTTCTCATACTGTCTAAAGAGAGCTTCGAAAGCAGCCATATCGCCTGATTGCCATTTATCCATGTCCGTCATGGTACCACTATATAACTATAGGCATCTTAGGGCAAAAAAGTTCATTTGTGCTCCAAAATTTGGCGGGGGAGGGGCCGATAATAAAGCTAGTTCTTCTGAGGGAACTTTCTGACTAATTGTTAAATAATGAAGCTAGAAACACACACAAAAACGCACCTTAACAATTGAATAGAGGAAAGCCCGACCTGAACGCTTGCCCCACGATGGCAAATAAGCTCAATAAGGGGGTCAAGCGATGGTAACGATGGTAACAGCATCAGCACCGCTTAACGGCGATAACAGCAACGCACAGGGACACTGTAACCGTTGCGGTAAAATCTGGACACTGACGGAAGGGCAGGGCGTTTGCCGATGGTGTGGAAAGCTCGCAAACTGCCAAACCAGCACGACAAAGCCCCGCCACGTAAAGTCTAGCTCACGGCGAAAGCCAAAGCAAGCTAACGGTAACGGTAACGGCTATGACCAGCTACAGGGCGAATGGCTAACCTATTATAAGGTAGCTTCCCGCTTTGCTCACAAGGCGAAGGCAGAGGACAAACAGGACTTACTCCACGATATAATACTCACCCTTGCCAGAGCCGAGCGGAATAACGGTCATAAGCCCTTCACCGAAGCCGTGATGTATCGGATAGCCAGCCGAGCACAAGCTGACTATTGGAGAGCCTACTACAAGCTCACGATGGGGTTAGATTGTCGCCACTGTAGTCAGGCGCAACGGCGAAAGTGTAAAGAGGAATGGCTATACGGAAATTGCCCAAAGGCAGTCAGGATTGAAAGCTTAAACAAGCCTGTCATAGACGGTGAAGGCAATACCACCGAACTGGGAGAACTGATAGCGGATGATAAGGCGATTGACCTTGACGCCTGGGTCAGTAGTAACACCTGGGAGATAGGCTATCCTAAACGCCTGGTGGCGATAGCCTACAATCTGAAAGCAGGGATACCGCTAACGAATAAAGACCACCAATGCCTATGGCGATTTAGGCAAAAAGAACAAAAAAGCCTGTTTTGACCGTAAGATTTTAAGGCACTTTCGGCGACTTATATAGTGGCAGCACCGTTAAGGCTAGCGTATCGCAGCTTGACGGAAGCTGACTACTAGACGAAGCTGGCAGTCTTGCCCACTAGCCAGATAGTCAATAGGGGGTGTTCAAATAGAACAACTGAATATCGTGGGCAAGCGTTCAGGCAACGGCTTCGTAGCCCATAAGGCTACACTGGTAAACGCCCTGGGTAGAGCACTAGCAGACCGTGTTATGGTCAGTGATTTTACTGTGGGGCGGAAAGGCTTTCTCGGTTACCTCAAAGCCCTGGCGGGTAGCAACATAGTCCGAGTAATACCTGCCAACGGTGACGCTAGCGTATCGCAGGTCAACGGAAAACGGCTGAGGGTGGTTTGCGGAAGTAATACCAGTTACCTTGACGACCTGGCATGGGTGGGGGATAAAACCCCTATGACCCTGTGTGAGGTAAGGGTAAGCTCTAAACGCATAGTCCAGCCTAATATCGGCGGACTGGAGCTAGCGGAAGCACTGAACAGGGTGATACCCTTCACCGCCACTGAGGACACCAGACCAGTATTACAGTGTGTCCTGTTTAAGGCGGGAGAGGGGAAGCTCACACTGGTAAGTGCCGACGGCTTCAGACTGGCGGTAGTCAAGCTGGACTGTGATGTTGAAGGGCAATCCCTGATAAACCGTGATGAGTTAGCGGGGGTAGCCAACGCCTTACGGAAAGCGCAACGGGTAAACCTGAGCTTTGAGCAAAGCGGGGATAGCCTTGACGGAATGAGCCTGATAATTGACACTGAGGCAATCCGCTACAAGTGGCGGGGTGCTGACGGTCAATTCCCTGACTATGAGAAGCTCATACCCACCGAGGTGAACACAACCGCTCACCTTGACACCGTAGAGGCGGGCAAGGCGATTGCCTCACTCAAAGCCCTGGCTGACAGCAAATCTTACCCCATAGACCTGACCCTTGACGGCGGATATATCACCCTGACCAGCCCTGATGATAAGGGGCAAGTTACCATACCAGCCGATATTGAGGGCGGGGGCAAGGTGAGAATTGAGGGGGCATACCTGATGGTAGCCCTGAGAGCCTGCGGGGGCATGGTGGACTTCACTATGACCGACGGTAAATCGCCAGTCCTGTTTACTACCGACGGTTATCAGCTTGTGGTAATGCCCATGCTGACTGCGGAGAGCAAGCCGAAGGCGGAAGCGGAAGCGAAGCCAGAGGACACCGAGGCAACCGAGCCAGAGCCAGAAGCGGAAACGGAAGCCGAGCCAGTAGCCGAGGCGGACACCGAGCCAGAGGACACCGAACAAGCCGAGGTTACCGAGCGGAAGCCGAAGCGTAGCCGTAAGAGGGAAAAAGTAGCCGTAGCCTAAAGAACGCTTGACCAAACAAACGACGCACAGGAAGGCGGCGGTAGCCGCCTTTTTGTGTCTATTTTTTGTAAGGGGGTATTCCTGCCCTGTGCGGGTGGGAGTGCCCCTTTCTTTTTGCGTCGGCGGAAGGGGGTAGCTATGTCTCATTCATGGCTTTATGACCGCCAAGACCAGCTTGATGGGTATAAAGCCTTCGCCAGGGTCGCCTATACCCTGAGACGCCACGTCTTGCCCGAAGATAGGGATGATATTGAGATGGACATCATCCTGAAGCTCAAGGTGGTATCGGATAAACGTAACGGGGAAATAACGCCCGCCTCACTCTGGTTCGTCGGCAGATGCATGATAGCCGACTACTGGAAGCGGAAGTATAGGGAGCGGAGAAGGTCTGCTCGTATCTATACGGGGAAGTACGGGGAGATGGTATCCGCTAATTGGGAGTATATCTCCCAAAGCTCTGATACCGAAACCGAGATGGATACCAGAGCCGTTCTTAATAATATACCGGAAAGGCTGAGGCGGATAGGGGAACTGCTGGTCAATGGCGAGAGGCTAAATACGGCAGATAAGTGTTACCTGTCAAGGCAGAGAGCCAAACTCTTGCAGAATTACAATTACCACGTCGGCGACACCGAGGCGGAGCGGATAAGACGTCTCAGGGAACAGGGTTTATCCATGTGCAAGATAGCCAAAGCACTCGGAAGAAGCCATACTACGGTAAGCAAATATCTCCAGAAGATGGCGCTGGCGTAAACCAGCACTAATAAAAGAGCAGGAAAGCCCGGGGAAATCCCCGGGCTTTTTTGTGCCCAATTTTCCCTCTATCTGCTGGACATCGCATGAGTCTTATCGGTAAACTACAGACATGGTTCCGCCAACCCGCCATAAACCAGCCCTCATAGGGACACATAAGACTATTCTTGATGACCATGCTGTCTCTTATACTGTCAAACGTAGTTACAGGGCAAAGTATGTCCGGCTTGAGGTGCGGGCAAAAACTGGGCTTACTGTAGTGATTCCCGGTTCCTATAACACAGATGATATGCCGGCCTTGTTGAAGAAAAAGGAGCGGTGGATTCTGGACAAGCTGGCAGAGTATGGCAAGACTCAATCGGTTGATGTCGAGAAAAAGCTCAGAAGTGGGGATTCCATTCCGTATCTCGGTCGGCATTTGAAGGTGGTAGAACGGCACAACCCTGGCACGCCTGTTAGCGTAAGGCTGGAGAAAGACCGGCTGTTAGTAAACCTCGGCTCTCAGAATGGCCGGTTAAACCTGGTACTGGAGTGGTGGTACCGTCAACAGGCGGAAAGACTGATAAAGAAAAGAGCCGACGAGCTATGCCCACGACTGGGGGTTACCTATGGCCGGTTGAGTATACGAAGAGCGAAGACTCGTTGGGGTAGCTGCTCCCAGAAAGGCAATCTCAACTTCAACTGGAAGCTCCTGATGGTGCCGGAGCCTGTCATTGACTACGTTATCATCCATGAGCTTGCCCATTTGAAAGAGATGAACCATTCAAAGAACTTCTGGAAGCTGGTAGCCGAGCACTGCCCCAAATGGCGCAACCACAGAAAATGGCTTAAGGGTCATGAGGTCGAACTTGCTGCTAAACCACTCAATCAGCAGTAAGGGTGGAAATCATCCCCCGTCTTTTCTCGGTATCAAACAAGATAAGCAATTGTTACCTTCACTGCATTTTTTGGACTTCTACTCAATGGGGTAATAATTAAACTTTTACTAAGGTATGCGTATGCCTGCTTACAAAGAGATCCATTGCCCTACGGTATCAACAGCGCAATCCGCACCAAAATGTTTAGTGAAAAGGCGGAAGTACTGGAGTTCCTCCTTACTACGAATTATAGGGTAGTTGTCCTGTGCTTCAGTCAATTCGTGGTCTGGGATCTGTTCCTCAAAGTATGCGATTAGCGAGTCGGCAGAGCCAGAGCCCTGAGAGAATTCCTGTTTGCTCCGCCAGACAATAGATTCGGGTAAAAGATTTTCATACGCTTTACGGAAAATCCACTTTTCTATTTTCTGGTCTGCTTCAGGCTTTTGTTTATATTGAGAGGGTATCGCCATGGAGTATTGGAGTAATTCCCCGGATATTAAGGGAGTCACGACGCGAATAGAATTGCACATGTTCATGCGGTCCAGGCGTAACGAAGCATTATTATGTAAGAAACTTAAGCATTCCATCTGTTTGGCGAACAACTCTTCGGTGGGGCAGTGCGCGAGATATTTATATCCACAAAACACCTCATCACCACCCTCGCCAGAGAGCAGTACCTGGATGCCTTGCTCTTTCGCATACCGGGAAATAAGATAGTTGGAAACAGAGCTTCTTACCAGAGAAGGATCAAAGGACTCCAGATAGTAAATTACCGTTGGCAGAACCTCGAGAATCTGTTTGAGGTCCACGATGAGTTCATGGTGTTCGGAATGGATGTAGCTGGCTATGATGCGGGCATTGCGGATATCCTCACTCTCACCTACCCCTATGGCAAAGGTTTGTAGTCTGGCGCTTTGTCCGAATTTCTCCTTGTATGCCTTGCTGGCCAAGTAGTTGATGACACTGCTATCCATTCCCCCACTGAGCAGGCCGCCAGTGGGCATATTGAAATCCACACGATTTCTGAAACTCCGCTCGATAATCTCCCGGATGTCACGAGACATTGTGTCGACGCTTGAGTCCCGGATTTTCGGTGCCTGTTTTGGCAACTCGGCGAATTTAGTTAAATGGCCGCTACGGTCCATGTAGCAGCCATTGGGGAACTCATAAACCTCTTCGGTTACCTGCAGGATGCCTTTGATCTCAGAGGCAAGGTACAGGGTCTTGTCTTTCCATCCATAGAAAAGAGTTTTGATACCGAGCAAGTCACGAGCCGCGAAGAGCTCTTTCCCGTCGGTGATAACCAGCGAGAAGATGGTATCGGTCAGGTGTTTGAGCATTTCCTTGCCGTATTTCTCGTAAAGGGCAAGCAGCAAACGCTCCTCTCGGAAAGGTCCGTTAGATATGTTGTGGTCGCGAGCTACGTCAGCCCAATTGCCCATCTGGCCGTCATAGCAGATCATAAGATTGGGATTATCGGGACTGCGAACAGGTATCTTCGTGTCGTCGTTAATAATGGCGCCGTCCGCCTGGAGATAGTTCTGAGCCAAAATGATCTGGTCACCTTCATGTATCGCCGAGACATAGGGGCCCCGGTGGGTAATTGCTTGCATTATTGCTTCCACATGATTCCGATTGGGATTTTCGCAGGCAACAGCTAATCCGCTCATTTGATAAAACCTTCCTTTAGAATTACGGTAAAAGTTAGCGCTTTACCACTTCAAAAATGGCCACTAACCCATGTCCGCAGCCAAGCCCTTTTTGAAGCTCCATCTCGAGTTCCCTGAGACAATAGCCCAGTTGAGGCTCCACCAGGCTAGCGCGGGGATTTCCTATTCTCGTTCCTGCTGATGTTCTCGCTACCTTCTTCATAGTACTGAACGCTCTCCTGATGGCTGCTGGTGTCCCCGGCGGGACTTCTGAGGGAGTATTTTGCTCGAGTAATGCCCTGGTATAACTGATTAGGAAATTCCACCAATCGGTAAGCCTCTGGTAGTAATCATTTACCTCGGCGAAACCTTTCTTGGGAACATAGTTAACCAGTAGCTCATCTAGGTTAGTGGATACGTTGGGTTCAAAGAGTGAGTTGACCAATCGACGCAGGGGTTGACAGTGCGGGTTATACTGCCTTGTATCAATATGGCGGCCCACAAATGATGAGCGGTCAGCTATCTTGTGCAAGGCAATAGCTCCTCCAGACTTCTTCCTGGCCCGCCGGTAGACCTGTTCCACTTCACTACGCCCCATTATTCTTAACGGGAAATATGTTAGTTCTTCTTTCTTCGTCTCATCCTCTGGATATATGTATGAAATGGCGTAATCCATCCACTGGTTATTCTCAGAATCCCTTGTCCACAGTGTTTGCCACTCGTAGGAGAAGCGCCCCAACCAGTCAATGATTATGATGGCACCATCTTTGCTGTACTCGGCGATATTACCTAAGAGCTCCACAGTCTGCTCATCACCGTTGTGGGACAGCACTCCGTAGTTAGCCAGATACAGGTGGAAGGGCTCTTCAGCGCCCATGTCAAAATCATTAAAGTCGGAATGAATAAAGCTCATGTTCTGATTCTTGCTGTAGGTAGCCTGGGCTTGTTTCAATAACCTATCATTGATATCAATTCCTTGGTAGAACCCAAGCATGTCAGGCTCAATAACCTTCGAGTTGTGTTCTGAAATCAAGGATTTACTGTGGGTAATGCCGGTTATAAACTCAAAACCATCTCCGCTGCCACAGCCTAAGTCTAGTATGCGAAGTCTTTCGCCACACACCTTCTTCCGAGCTACTAGCTGCTCCAAGTAGGGTCTCAAGTAGAGACCAAGTTGCTCATCTTCCCAGAAGCGACGTACATTATCGTATTTACCCAGAAGTCCACCAGGCTTTTGATATTGACCACTCTGTAGTGCCTCATCGTAAGCGTCTATCTCAACCATAAGTTCTCCTAACTGCCTACGCGGAATTCAAAGATTCCACGATTGCTATCGCCTGGAATCCATCGGCGCCATAGCCGTCCGCCCCGATACGCTGGGCAAATTCTTCAGAAACCGGAGCGCCGCCGATTATTACCTTTACCTTATCCCTGAGCCCGTTATCAGTAAGCGCTTTTATGGTACCTTCCATATGCGCCATGGTGCTGGTGAGCAATGCCGATAATGCGATAATTTCGGGTTTTTCTTCCTTTACAGCATCTACGATAGTTTGATAGTCAATGTCGTTTCCCAAGTCCTTTACCGTGTAGCCTGCTCCGCGGAGCAGTATTGACACGATGTTCTTGCCGATGTCATGAAGGTCTCCCTTTACAGTGGCTATTAGTATCTTACCTTTGGGCTTGATACCGCTCTGAGCAAGGTGAGGTTCCAACATTTCCATTGCCGCGCCTACTGCTTCGGCTGATGCCAGCATATCGGGAATAAAATATTCACCGGCTTCATATTTTTGCCCCACCATGTTCATGCCGCTGGTCAGGCCTTCACTGATAATTTGTTTTACATTTAATTTCTTGGCCAGAGCTTCTTCTATAAGCTCGATTACTGCCGGCTCTCCGACCATACCTTCCTCCAAGCCTTCATCGTCCCTGGTCACTCTACCCTGAATAACATTTTCTCGGATTGAATCAATCAAATTCTCAGTCATTCTCAACCTCCAGATTTAGCTGTTCCTTAATTTCGTCAATAGACCGGGTATCTGCTGAAAAACCTTTTCGACTATTTCTTTTTCTATATGGTTAGGTGATAGCGATAGTATCTCATCTAACCTTTCTTTTGCCCGGAACAATGTCTCATCTGCCATATCTCCGCTCTCGAATTGGTAAGGTGGTGCAATCTCTCCGGAACGTAAAGCACTCCGTACAAAGCGGGTAAAGAGTTTGGTCGAAGAATTCATAACCCGTCGTGTCTGCTCAAGAACCTCCGGGATTGTGCTGGCGGTGAATACAGGTTGCCTGGCCAGCCCCTTTATCATTCCTATGTGAGCGTCATCAAGCACTGCCTGGACAGGGCAAAAAGTGGCAGTCCGCTCCATAAGACCGAAGGCATAATGCAGATACTGTGGCCCAGCAAGGGTTATCAGTATGTGAGAGAAGAGCCTCTCTACTGAAGCCTGTATTCCAGGTACACTTGCATCGGAAATACCACCGGAAGAGTAGCAGGGCAGACCGTAATGCCGTGCCATCTGGACGCAGTCAATGTTGTACTGACTGAACTCCGGAACTCCATAAGAATCATTAAGGTCGTGCATATTCGCCCTGCCCGGCACGCTGCCGTATAGCACGGGAGTACCCTTATTAACCAGCTGTGCCAGAGAGATACCGGTTAGAATCTCGGCATTTATTTGTGCTACTATGCCTGCTTCCACTATGGGTGCTGTAGAGCCGCCCTGAGGAGCGCTGGAGATAACTAAAGGCACACCTCTTTTAGCTATTTCGATTGCCTTCTGCGTGGTGTCGTCTACGAGCTGCAGGGGGCTCTTAATCAGTGAAGTAATGAAAGAAATTATCGGGTTGTCCCTGAACTCGTCTTCTCCACCGGCTATGAGCTGTGCCATCCTGATAACATTATCAAGCTGATTTAGCTGCGTCAGTCCGGCCATTACGTGCTTGGTGGTATTGTTTAGAGAGACAAAATATTTGTTAACGTCTTTGTTATCATCATTAATTGCATCATCCTGAATGTTAACCGGACGCAGAAAGCCGTCCCATGAATCAAGGTGCTCACAGAGATGGGCTGCTGTTGCCAGTCGGTCCGTGTTGCCTTTCTGCATTCGGAATATCGGGAAATTTACCTCTCGTCCCGGTTCATTTTTACTGATAAAGGCTTCGATATCCACTTCCAGCCAGTTGTTGGTCTCTGAGCCAGAGGCAAAACGTACTCTGGGCTCATATCCGTCAAGAATGAGGCTGTTATCCTTATTCCGTGCTCCTAGTTTAACTACTTTCGGTGCTGCTTCTATTGCTTCCATGATAAGCTTTTCAGGTATCTTTAGTATCCAGTAGGGCAATCTTTCCCCTTTGACGGTAATAACCTCGGCGCCAGCATTAGCAAAGACCTCCGTGGCATCTCTGTTGAAGCATATTATGCCTGGGTCAGCCAGTATTTCCATAGATAGCCGATGTACTTGTGCTATTTGTTCGTCATTTATTCTCTGGTATGGTTCTACCAGTATGCCTTGTCGTGCCATTATCTTTTCTCCTAGTCCACTATGGTGCCTTTCCTGTGAGCTCTGATGTACGTTCTGCATAACGCGTCTTTGCCGGTCAGCATATCAGCCACCTTAACCAGACTCATTATCTTGGTATCGAGAGGGTCGAGGATTGCCGCATCAAGACCGGCATGGGCAGCCATCAATAAGAAGCTTCGGTTTACCAGCTTACGGTTAGGAAGTCCGTAAGATATATTGCTTAGCCCTACTACAGTCCTGGCATCAGGGTAACGGGATTTTATTGCCTCAATAGTCTTGAGTGTTACTAATCCCTGGCTGGAATCCACGGAAACGGGTATAACCAGCGGGTCAAAGAAGATTTGCTCCATCTTCACGCCCATCCGGGTCAGGTGTGTTACTATTGCCTCACAAGCGTCAAGCCGTTTTTCGACATTGTTCGGCACCCCATCACTGCCCATTGCCAGCGCTACCAGTCGTGCCCCGTGCTCTGCTACCAGAGGACCGATGGCAGCTAACTTTTCCGGCTCAGCGGTGACCGAATTGATGATCATCCCTTCACCGCGATATTCTTCCAAGGCAGCCTCGATAACCTCGGGGTGCTCGCTATCGATAGCAAGCGGTTTGTCGGTTGCTGCCTGCACTGTGGTTACCAGCCACTTCATAGCAGCTACTTCTTGCTCATATTCATATTGGCCGATGCTCGCATTGATGTCTATATAATCAGCTCCGGCTTCGGTTTGTGCCTGAGTCAGGCTGGTTATATAGACACTATCTCTTTTTATAATGGCTTCACCGACTGATTTATTCGAAGCGTTTATCCGCTCTCCGATTACTATCATATACTAATTTACTATTCCTGATATTTCTGCCAGTATCTGTTTCCTCACTGCCGAAGGTAGACTATAGTTATCATTACCCATAATCTGTTTAACCGTTTCTGCAGCCCTCTCCCAGGTTCTTTGTTTGCCTTTGGATTCCCAGTCTTCCCTGCTGTCCCTGTCACTCAGCAGTGGCTGATAATGTTCTCTGCGCATGAACTGACGGGTATGCTTGGCGGTAACGAAGTTACCTCCGGGACCTACCTGCTTAATCAGGTCAAAGGCAAGGGTATCATTATCCACTTTAATACCCTCAACCGCCCTCATCACCATGCCCAGTATCTCGTTATCAATAACGAATTTTTCATAGCTGACCGTCATGGCGGATTCCATAAGTCCGGCAGCGTCATGAATAAAGTTAGAGCCGGCCAGGGCGCACAGCAGGCTGGTCATGGAGGATTCATAGCCACTTTGCGAATCCAGTATTTTAGAGTCGGTCATGCCACCGGTAGCATAGAACGGAAGCCTGTAAAACTGGGCCATCTGAGCACCGGCGGCACTGAGTAACCCCATCTCAATCGAGCCGGCAAGGTACCTGAGGTTTCTCAGGTCGGTATTGGTGGCTACCGAACCAAAGATAGCTGGTGTTCCAGGATTGACTATCTGAGCAAGCATTACGCCCATCAGCGAATCAACCGTCTGGATTACCAGGTTACCGGCGAGTGTTACCGGTGACGTGGCACCACATAGAGGCTCGGCGGGACATACCACTGGTATGCCGTTCCTGGCAATGGTTATCAACAGGTCACCATAGTGTCCGTCCAGCTTGAGAGGGCTCATACTACAGGCTATCATAGAGATGAGGGGGCGCTGTCTGAGCGCTTCGCTGGAGCCAGCCGCCATCTCTGCTATACGAATCACCTGCTCTACTCCCTCGATGGTATAGACCCCTCCCATGACATGTTTGGTGGTATTGTCAAGTCCGGCAAAAAAGCGGTTCACATCTACCTGCTCAACAGGTAACTCACTAGGATAAGTAGGCAGCATGAAGAGGTGGATATTATCTAGGTTGTCCACCAGTTTAGCAATGCGTTTCAGGTCTTCCAGAGTGGCAAGCCGTTTCTCATCGTTGTCCGGCTCGTAGATATACAGGGCTGTTCCGCCAGTTCCTGCGTATACCCGATTGCCTCCAAGGTGAATATCATTTTTTTCGTCCTTCCCGCAAAGCAAAATTTCGGAGGGTGCCGTCTTTATAAGTTCCAGCACCTTCTCCTGCGGCAGCCGTACACGGTAATTCTCCTCATCTGTCCACGCTCCGGCTTTCTTAAAGAGATTCAGCGCTTCCTCGGAGTTTACCTCAAAACCCACTTCCTCTATTACCTGCATTACAGTCTGGTGTACCTTGTTTAATGCCTCTCCGTCAAGGGGTTTGTAACTTCCGCCAGCTATTCCTTTTCGTATCATTCTTATATTCTCCTGCCTGGGCAATCCGACGTGAGGCAGGTTTTGCACGGATTGTAAGTTTCTATGTTATTGTTTTCAATGCCGATGCCGATAATGCCTGATATTGACTTATGGGGAATCATCAGGTATTCCTCGGTAAGGCGGACGCCAGCCGTGTCCCCTCGCATAAATTTGAAAATCATTTCTTGCTGGCTCACGTTCCAGTCGCAATAACCCGGGCTGAAGCGCCGGCTTGTAACAAGCCGTCTTGAAGCGGCTACTTTTTTTATTCTATCCTCTACTAAAACGGCTAATTGTTCGGTAGTGCCTGAACCTATGGCATCGAGTACAGTTGCTTGGAGAACGCACCCGTTCTCTGCCAGATAGGCGACCATGTCTTCAAGGGGTTTGCCTATGGTCAAGATAAATATCGCAACCTCATCACACCGTTCCAGCAATCGAGAGATTATTTTGCTTTTCAGGGGAATCGAATTTTCTATAATTGCACGGTCTCCTTGAACTGACTCAATATTCCTGATAATGTACGAATACGAAAAATCGATAAAATTATGGTAATTGTCTATGTAGTCATTAACCAGGGACTTGATTTTGAGCGATGGCTCATAGTCATCACTACAGCCGATATGGCTCAGGACTTGCTGTCTATCTAAAGTAATTGCTTGTCTGGCTTCTAATATTTTCATAATATTGATATCTCCTATCTCAATTAGCTGAAAAAATGTTAAGTAGACACTAAGGCTTGGAGTTAATAACAAAGCAGGCACAGAGAGAGTATTGCAGGGATTTCAGGGGCAATGTCGGTGAATTATGAGGAATTGATGGTTATTGAAGAGGGAATTACAGATGGGCGACTCTGAAACTTTTTTAGGTAGGTCAATTGTTCCTGGGTAATTTATTCTGTGATTCGACCAGTACTTGTGAGATAAAAAAAGTCTACCCGGAGTGTGAAAGACAGATTCTTAACCCCTACACAATATGTCTACTTAAACGCTTCAGATCATTTTTACCTTCCTGTATGATTTTGCGTTTTTTCCCTCATTGAGAAGACAACCAATGTAAACAACGAACAATTTATAGTATCACACTACTTGTTCTTTGTCTAATGCCGACTTGGGTAGCTGTTCTATATACAGGCCGTATGGTTATCACGGCTCGGCATATATTTTCCTCTTTCATTGCTTCTCAGCCCTTATAAACTCTATTTTTAGCGGAGACAGTCCGATTTTGTGGGGCAGGTCAGTGGGATAAAAAAGGAACCTTTTTGGAGACATGGCGAAATAGATTGACCATAACACCCTGACTTAGGTTCATGGTATCAGCAGGAGTAACAAAACGTCATAAAGTTTGATTACCATATGCCTTCCTTCTACTATATTTTACGAAAGATGATTTCTGCTCTATTGTCATTCGATCTCCGAAGGAACTCGGCAGATGTAGTCCATTTTCTTCCTAAAGTTCTGACGCATAACCTTACTCAGCGGATTATTCTCACGCAGTTGACCTACGTAGTGTTCAAATTCTATCACCAACTGTCTATGGAACAGCTCCCGGTTGATAATCAACCCTTGCCGGTCATCCGTAAAATCAACGAGTGGGACCTGTCGCCTGCGTACTAGTGAAGTCGCCTTAACCTCTGCCTGATGCAATATACCACAGCGAAACTGCTTATAGAACATAACTGCCGTTTCTTCGCTGAAGAAATCACCGAAGGAGGTTTGGGTCAAGAAGCGGACAAAGTACTGTTTGGCCTGTCCGGAAGGGGTTTCATGCTTTCCCTCGCGGAACTGCTGAAGTGTTTCAATCAGCAAACAGTCTAAAGCCAAAACCGCGAAGCCAGCGTATGCGTGGCTTTCAATACAGGCAATGATGTCTAGAAATCGGCCGCGGATACGGTCCTCAAAGATGTCTACTGCCTTTTGCCAGTCCTCTTCTGCTGAGAACGTCAACGAGGTCCAATTCCTAGCATTGTATCGTGGTGAGATTTCCATGGACTCAATCATGATTGCCACTGTCTGATTATCACGATTTGAATTAAGTTTATCCGATTTATATAGTCATAGTAAAATGTATCAGAAAATAGTACTTTTTAAAACCTTACGAAAACCCCTTTTCACAACTCATAGAAGTGAAAATAGCTTTCGTTATTCCATCACACATTCTGTCAGAATGTGCAATGAGATAATAAAACACGCGACTGTTACCTTTGACTCTACGGCATGCAATGGGTTATCATTACAGAAATGGCTTAACCTCATTTACCTGCTCCTCTACTGCAAATACCCCGGTTTTAGACGACGATCGGGGTATTTGTGTTCTAATCACTTGAGTGCTGTGAGGTAGCAACCGCTTGGGGCTCCTGCAGAAGATGCTCAATAGCCCACCTCGGCACTACGATGCGCTTCCCAAAGCGTATTGTGGGTAGCCTTTTTTCTCGGGCCATTTGGTAGGCGAGACCTCGAGAAATACCTAACATACGCCCCGCTTCCTCTACCGTGACGGTCAATCTTTTTTCTTCCATCTTGTGCCTCCCTGTATTGACAAAGCGTCTAAACTGTAGTAATGTGTACTTAGGATAGCACGGAGGGAAATAGAGTGTCAAGCTGTAAACTAAGCAACAACTGTCATTATCATGTTCAGAATCATAGCTAAAATTAGTATACAATGGCACAATACAATACAAAAACTTCTGGCAAGATTTTTTTAAAAATAATGGAAAAGGAGGCTTAAATGGCAAGGCAGAAGGGTTCTCGAAGGAAGCGCCTTACTGGGGAACAAGTTCAAGAGATGTTGCGTATGCGGCGTCAAGGCCTGTCAATCGAAGCTATAGCTCAAGCTATAGGCTGCCATCGTCAAACGGTTAGAATGCATCTTCGGGAAAGGCAAGCTGATATTCTTGCTGACGAAGTTAAAAAACAACTGCTGACGGATGAGCAACAGAAGCATCTGGATGGTATCACCCAATTTGCAGTTTCCCTGAGAAGTCATCTCACCATACCCAATTCACCTACTGAGGACCGGGATGTTGCGGCAGTACTTGATCCTCTATTGCCCAAGGATTTGCCTCAGGGGCTTGATTCGTATTCTCAGGAGGCGAAAAGAAAACAGAGGCAGACGGAGCGCCAGAACAAAATGCTTTTTGAGTCTCTTCGACAGCATACCGGCGGCAAAGGGTGGTGGCAAGCCTTTGAGGAGTGGCAACAGGCTTGGGGTACCTGTGTCAGTGCTCTTGCAGAAATCGGAGAAGAAGCCCCCCGAGTGGTGGAGGATTTTATGAACCAAAAGCCGGGCCTCAAAGAAGAGGTTGAGGAGAAAACCGGCAAAAAGGATGTTCTAGAAAGGATAGTAGACGGGGTGCTTGAGGGCGCATGGGGAGTTGCCAGGGCTAGCAATCCTGAGGAGGAACTTGAGTTTCGGAATTTTCGAGTTCGACCAGAGGGGCAAGACCTTATAATCATGGCTGGCACTTATTACTCTACCCTTAGATTCAAGGAATCTGATACTGCTCGGGCTCAAGAGGTGGCAGCCGTGTATAATCTTGCGGTCCGAAACTTGTACCCGCAATACATGGTCGATGAGATACTCGGGATGCTCCACAGAATGGATGAAAAAATTGAGGAGATTGACGACGCTTTGGACCCATTCATACTGCGTCCCCTATTAGTTCGCACCCGGTGTGAGTTGTGCCCTGTATAAAGTATAGGGTAATATTTTCTTAATGAAAGGAGGAGACAGTAATGAGAGGACACATCAGGAAACGGGGCAAGAATAGCTATACCATCGTTCTGAGTTTGGGGTTTGACCCAGCCACAGGAAAACGCAATCAGCAGTGGGTCAGCATAAAGGGCACCAAGAAGGATGCAGAAAAGAGGCTCGGCGAGCTGCTGCACCAGCTTGACACCGGCACTTTTGCCAAGCCCAGCAAGCTAACACTTGGCGGTTATCTCGACCAATGGTTGAAGGACTACTGCCAAGCTAGTCTTGCGCCGCATACCGCGCAAAGTTACAGGTTTTTTATTGAGCGTCATATAAAGCCAGCCCTGGGGCAAGTACCCCTTACCCAGTTGAAGCCGGAGCATTTACAGCACCTATATACTGAAAAGCTATCTACCGGGCGCCGGGATGGCACCGGCGGACTTGGTAGCCGTAGCGTGCGCTACATACATACTACCTTGCATAAAGCCCTTAAGAGCGCTGTCAAGATGGGAATGATAGTTCGTAATCCGGCTGACGCAGTAGACGCTCCAAAAGTTAAGCACCACGAAATGAAGGTAATGAGCGAATCGGATATTCATATCTTTTTGGAGTATGCCAAGTCTACACCCTATTATGCCCTATTCTATACAGCTTTGTTTACTGGTATGCGGCGGTCAGAACTTCTAGCCTTGAGGTGGTCTGATGTGGACTTGCTTTTATGCCAGCTCTCGGTATCCCGGACTATTCACCGGCTGCACAATGGGGGTATCATATTCAGACAGCCCAAGACAGACAAGGGCCGCCGGATGATAGCGCTTTCGCCGTCTACCGCCATAGTGCTACGAGAACACCAGGCACAACAAGAAAAAACAAGGCAATTGTTAGGCATGACACTATCGGATGATGACTTGGTATTCAGTCAGGTTGACGGTAAGCCCTTGTTACCGGATTCCGTAACCCATGCCTGGATGACGCTGGCAAAACGTACTGGCTTAAAAGGCGTTCGACTTCACGACGCGCGTCATACCCACGCTAGCCTTATGCTTAAGCAAGGTGTACACCCCAAAATCGTACAGGAAAGGCTAGGCCATGCCAGTATACAGATTACGCTAGATACATATAGCCATGTAGCCCCAGGATTGCAACAGGCAGCCGCGCAGCGCTTTGACGACATAGTTACTCAGGATAAAAAAGAATCATCAAAAGAGATTGTGCGTTAGCAAATTGTTAGCAAAACAGAAAAAGCCCTTAAGATGATAATCTCTTAAGGGCTTTTTTAGCTTCAATTCCTGGTGGAGCTGGGGGGATTCGAACCCCCTACCTTTTGACTGCCAGTCAAACGTTCTCCCAACTGAACTACAGCCCCATAAACATTACCCTTACGCTATTAATCTAGCAGAAAATGACTGGCAGGGCAAGCCCAGACTGCGAATTGTAATTGAAAATATATCGTACTTGGCACGGTAAATTCTTTCTTTTGTCAAGCGATGCTTTATGCCAACACAAGGCAATTGCTTATCAGGAACAAATAAGCTACAATCTGAAAGAAAACGTTTAATAAACCCTGTTTATGAGAGGAGAGGGCTATGTTAACTAAAGTTCTACATTGGGTAGTTACTATCATTTTGGTTCTGGTCATGCTTTCAGCGGTGTCATGTGGTGGGGCGGCAACATCGCCAGCACCAGCACCGGCGCCAGCACCAGCCGTAACACCAAAGCCCAAGACTTACTCTTCACCGCCGCCTATGATAATTGACACCAGCAAGAAATACACGGCTTTTATAGAGACAGAAAAGGGAACCCTGGTGCTGGAGCTATTCGCCAAAGATGTACCGGTAACCGTCAACAACTTTGTCTTTCTGGCTAACGAAGGGTTCTACGATGGCTCTACCTTCCATCGGGTAATACCTGGCTTTATG
>Ga0209979_1001962_pt1 | contig 20799 bp, 21 predicted proteins | sample AnhtaG_FD_183114 | JGI IMG/M metagenome (GOLD analysis project Ga0209979, IMG submission 183114) | Deep subsurface microbial communities from Anholt, Denmark to uncover new lineages of life (NeLLi) - Anholt_01485 metaG (SPAdes) (version 2) | ecosystem: Environmental > Aquatic > Marine > Oceanic...
CTAGAACCTGATACCTCCTCGCTTTGGCTAAATGGTCCCACGTATCAACTTCTACCCGATCATGCTATCATCAGATTTATTTTTATTGAGGTGCCGCAATGGCAGCGCTACTCATGGGAACCTCCTTTATGCACCACATTTCAAAACCCATCATGGATGGCAACCAAAATAGTGTAACCAAAACGGCTAATCGGATGCGTGAGTGGATTTATTGTTGTAAAATATGAGCAAACATTGGCTAGAGAAAATGACGAGGAGGTGGCCAAAATGACTGGACTATATTTACTATTGCCGATGTTACTAACAATATTTGCGTCCTTTCTTGTAGTTAGAGCTGGTGCCATCGCATTAAGGATGACCGGGATGGATGCAGAGAAAGCCAGCTTTCAGGCATTGTCCGCATTTACCCGAACAGGATTTACCACAAGAGAGGCAGAACTTGTGTTGGACAATCCTCAGAGGCGACGCATTGTCACATGGCTGATCATACTGGGTAATGCTGGACTTATTGCGATTATTGTTACTGCTACATCCTCTATCGCTACCAGCACGGGCTATAAGCTACCCATTACCATCGGCGCCCTTCTTGTAGGGACATATCTGTTGTATAAGCTCATGAGACGCAGGGATTTTGTCCGAAAGTGGGAAAGGTTTGTTGAAAACCGTTTCGTAAAGTCGAGAATTATTGAGGAAGCCACCACGGAAGACCTACTGCACCTGATTGAAGGCAATGGGCTGGTACGTGTAATTATTACCCAAGACTCACCTTTTGTTGGCCGTTCTCTTGTCGAGGCTAACACCCCGGAGAATGAGTTCCGGGTTGTGGGCATCGAAAGAGGTAAGGAGTGGATTTCCCTTCCGAGGTCACGAGAGGTAATAAATGAAGGTGATAAGCTTGTTGTCTATGGGAATCTCGATGCCTTGAAACGCATGTTCAGGTAGAATAGCAGAGAGGAGGTGAACCACAATGTTGGGATTGATTAAGAAGAGGTCTCACAAGGCGGGACTTCCCCCGGGAACGCTCGTCCATATCGGGGAGAAGAAGGTTGAAAAGGCAAGAATCACCATCATGGACTATGACGAGACAAATCTCGAAGAGAAGGAGGCTAAGACAATTGAGGAAAGTTATCCTTTCAAGGAGAAACCAACTGTTACCTGGGTAAACATAGATGGTCTCCATCAGTTAGATATAATAGAGAAACTCGGGGCGCACTTCGGCCTGCACCCTCTTTTGTTAGAAGACATCGTAAACACGGAGCAACGCCCGAAGATGGAAGACTATGGGGACTACATCTTTGTTGTTTTGAAGATGCTCTATCACGCTGATGAAAATGATACTGAAACACAGGCGGAGCAGGTCAGCTTGATCCTTGGTTCAAATTTCGTTATTTCTTTCCAAGAGCGAGAAGGCGATGTCTTTGAACCCGTGAGAGACAGAATTAGAAAAAAGAAAGGTCGGATTAGAAAGGCAGGTGCTGATTATCTGGCCTACGCCTTATTAGATGCCATTGTTGACAATTACTTCATAATCCTGGAAAAGAGTGGAGAAACGATAGAAGATGCGGAACAGCAACTGACAGTAAATCCTACACAGGAAACCCTGCAGTTTATCCGCAAATTGAAGAAAGAAATGATATTTTTGCGCAAGTCAGTTTGGCCGTTAAGGGAAGTGGTCAGCGGACTGGAACGAAGTGACTCGCCCCTTATTCATGAATCTACTAGCGCATATCTCCGGGATGTTTATGACCATACCATCCAGGTTATCGACACTGTGGAGAGTTACAGAGACATGATCTCTGGCATGCTGGATATTTACCTTTCCAGCATAAGCAACAAAATGAACGAAGTGATGAAGGTGCTAACCATTTTCGCTTCCATATTCATACCGCTCACTTTTGTTGCCGGTGTTTATGGCATGAATTTCGAGTTCATGCCAGAGTTAACCTGGCGATGGGGTTACTTTGCACTCTTGGCCGTAATGGCGCTTATTGGCATATCACTGGTCTTCTATTTTAAAAGAAAAAGGTGGCTATGAGGTATTTTAAAGAGATTCCTACTTTACCTGTGGCAGGGTTAAACAGTAATATTTGGGAGATTGGTATGAAAAGTAAGAAGCATTTTTCAGTATTTGGCGGTTAAAGATTTGGGATATTATCCTAGAAATAGACTAAACTTCAAACAGCACGTCGCCTTGGTGGCTTATCCAGAGACTTTATCAAGACAAGACGAAGAGATTCTTGAACTTGTGAGATTGTATCAATTGCATCCACTCCCCCTCCCTTGATAAGGGAGGGGGAACTAGTTGTATAAGAGAGGCTTCGCCTCTCTTTGACTCTCTTTTTTCTCTCCTTTGTAGGAGAGGGGGAGGATTTTTTTCAAAAGAGGAAGATTGGGGTTACAGCCCCTCCCCCTGTTTCCGGGTGTTCTTCTTCCCACCCTCCCACCCTACAGAGGTTTCACCTCTCTTAAACACCTCTTAAAAAAGGGGGGGTTAAGAGAAAAAAATGGGGCGGGGTAGGGTGGGAAGAAAAACATTGGTGAACACCCGTCTTAGATGCCCATGATAAACGAAATCGTGATCTACCAAGTGGCAGGCTTCGTAAACGTTCCTCGTGAATCAGTAAGTGTTGCTGGAAATTGGCAAGCAGCGAGAACCTTCTTATTGATTGTTCGAATATGGAAACTTGCTACTCTAATCAACTTCCCACTAAGCCCCTTTTGGGGATGAGGGTTAATGACGCCGACAACTTTTCCGAACTGACTAACTACCTTTTCTATTGGATAAGCAAGGTCAGAATCGTTGGAAATGACTACCGCCTCATCGAAATCATTATCGAAACAATCGACTAACAGATATGTTGCTAAGTTTACATCTGACCCCTTCTCTTCCGTCCGTAGCACTTGCACCACTAATGGCGGTTTGCTCGGATTACGATACGCCAAGGGAAATTGCGGAAACACGCTTGGTCGGGGTGCAAAGTGACCTTTATGAATCGTAAGATTTGGAATAGTCTTGAGGGCACGGAGATAAACATCTTGCCTGACTGGAGCTTGTAGGTCATGCTGCAAAGCTCTGACGTGGGCGGTAAAGTATCTAATCCTGTTGATTTTACGCTTAGGAAGCAAAGTTGTACACAGCGCAGAGATATCTAACCACTTAAATGGCGTTTTCCTAACTGAGCCATAATACAGATTGAATCCATCAATGTATACGTTGGTACGCAAGGCTATCTTCCAATATGCTAAGGCCGTCCCGAAAGACGGCCTTGCTCCCTGCCACCGAAGCAACAGGGGGGATATCTATTGATAGTAAATATTATACAAAAGCAGCAACAAAAAGTCAAGAGGGTAATTGTCGTCACCTTACTATCCCTTCAAATACCTATCCATATCGGCGGCGGCGCGTTTGCCAGCACCCATGGCGCTAATCACGGTGGCGGCGCCGGTAACTATATCGCCACCAGCCCATACCTTGTCTTTCACCGTCTTGCCCACTTCCTCGTCAGCCACCACCGTGCCCCACTTGGTTGTCTCCAGACCCTTGGTGGTTGAGGCAATAAGGGGGTTGGGGCGAGTGCCCAGAGCCACTACCGCCAAATCGACGTCAATAACGAACTCGCTGCCCTTTTTTATTACCGGGCGGCGCCGACCACTGTCATCAGGCTCGCCCAGCTCCATCTCATAGCACTCCATGCCCACCACCCAGTTCTGCTCATCGCCCAGAAATTGCTTGGGGTTGGTCAGCAGCTTGAACTGGATACCTTCTTCTTTGGCATTCTCCACCTCCTCGCGGCGGGCGGGCATTTCCACCTCAGAGCGGCGGTAGACAATATAGACCTCGTCGGCGCCAAGCCTGAGGGCACACCGCGCCGAGTCCATAGCCACATTGCCGCCACCGATTACCGCCACCCTCTTACCTACCTTCACCGGCGTATCATACTCCGGGAAGAGGTACGCCTTCATCAGATTGACGCGGGTCAAAAATTCATTCGCCGAATAGATGCCGTTAAGGTTCTCACCGGGGATGTCCAAAAACATGGGCAGTCCGGCGCCGGTGCCCAGGAAAACAGCATCATAGCCGTTACTCAGCAACTCGTCTATAGTCACCAATTTGCCCACCACCGAGTCCAGTATAAGCTCTACCCCCAGAGAAGCGACATAGTCAACCTCAGCCTGGACAATTTCTTTGGGCAACCTGAACTCAGGGATGCCATACATCAGCACGCCGCCGGCGACATGCAATGCCTCAAAGATGGTAACGCTATGTCCCAGCTTGGCCAGATCAGCCGCCGCCGTTAATCCGGCCGGTCCTGAGCCGACCACCGCCACCTTCTTGCCGCTGGGCTTTGGTGGGTCTACCGGTTTGGTTGACCCCGTATTAGACCGCTCCCAGTCAGCGACAAACCGCTCCAGACGGCCGATAGCGATAGGAGCGTCTTTCTTAGCCAGGGAGCAGGTTGCTTCGCACTGGGTCTCCTGAGGGCAGACCCGCCCGCAGATACCGGGCAGGGCGTTCTTGCTCTTGAGTACCCTGACCGCTTCCGGCATATCGCCCTCGCCGATAGCCTTGATAAAATCGGGGATGTCCACCTCTACCGGGCAGCCCTCGACGCAGCTACGCTTGGGGCACTGGATACAGCGGCTGGCCTCTTCTTTGGCCTGCTCCAAGCTGTAACCCAGAGCCACCTCGTTAAAATTTTTGCCCCGTTTTTTGGGGTCTTGCCTGGGCATTTCTACTCGATTAAGATTTAGCTTTGCCATATATTCTTACCTCAGCGCTGAATGCTTTTCTGCCATTGCTCAAAAGAACTCTTCTCTTCATCAAGGTAGATACGCTGGCGGGCAGAGAGCAGCTCCCAGTCTACCTGATGTCCGTCAAAATCGGGGCCGTCAACACAGGCGAACTTGGTCTCGCCGCTAACCTCTACCCGACAGCACCCGCACATGCCGGTGCCATCAACCATTATCGGATTGAGGCTGACAATGGTCTTGACTCCAAAAGGCTCGGTGGTCAGAGAACAGAATTTCATCATGACCACGGGACCGATGGCAATGACCCGGTCAACCTTTTCACCGCTTTCCAGCAGCTCCTTTAGCGGCTCGGTGACCACCCCTTTACGACCGTAGGTGCCGTCATCGGTGGTCACTATTAGCCGGTCGCTGGAGCTGCGCAGCTTATCTTCCCAGAAGAGCAAATCCTGGCTCCGCGCCCCCAAAATAGAGATAATCTTATTGCCGGCTTGCTTTAGTGCCCGGGCAATAGGGGCTACCGGAGCCGCCCCCACTCCCCCGGCGACACAAACTACGGTGCCAAACTTGTCAATATGCGCCGGCAAACCAAGCGGCCCGATAAAATCAGCTATAGCCTCACCGGCCTCGAGCAAAGCCAGCCTGGCGGTGGTTGTTCCCACCTCCATAAAGACGATGGTAATGCTACCCTCCTCCCTATCCCAGTCAGCAATGGTCAGCGGAATACGCTCGCCTTTCTCATCAATCCTGATGACAACAAACTGGCCGGCTTGGGCTTTTTGGGCTACCGCCGGTGCCGCCACCTTGAAAAGATGAATACCGGGAACCAGGTCTTCTTTCTCTAGTATCTTATACAACGTTTACTGCCCCCCTTACTTTAATGCCAATATCACCCGCGAGATGCACTAAAAAGGCTACCTCCGAAATTGCTTCTTCAGAAGATAGCCTGAATTTCCTCTCGGTGATAGTTGCTCATGCCATAAAAATAGAATATCACCAAATATTAAGAAATTCAAGTCATCTCAGCCTTAAACCCCATTGCTTAATTTTTTTTAAAGGTATATGATAATAAGCACCGCCATTAAAGAGAGAGGGGTGATAGATAGCGCCAATCATTAGAAAATAGAACCAAATTTGATTACACCAACCGGATAATTTCCAGTTTCCACTATAAAGGCTAAACTGATAAGCTAAAAGTAATCTTCTGAGGTGATAATAATGGTCGCCGAACTAATCCATATCGGATTTGGCAATATCCTAGCCATGAATAGAGTTATTGCCATAGCTTCACCAAATTCCGCACCTACCAAACGCACTATCCAAGAAAATAAAAGCAAAGGGCTGCTAATTGATATGACCAGTGGCCGAAGAACCAAGGCGGTTATCTTTACCGATAGCGGGCACATTATTCTGGGCGCCCTCGCCCCGGAAACCATCACCGGCAGATTACAGGCCAGCCGAGGAGGTTCAGGGCTAAAACCAGAGCCCAGTGATGAAAAAGACGAGCCATAAGAGAGAGCCCCGGTTTAACCTTCCAGCCAAACCGTTACTTATCGTCCTCTCCGGTCCCTCAGGGGCAGGAAAGGACGCTGTTTTAAGCCGATTGAAAAAATCAGGCTGCCCGCTTGAATTTATCACTACGGTAACGACACGTCCCCAGCGAGCTAGAGAGAAAAATAATGTAGCTTACCACTTCGTCTCTAGTGAGAGTTTCCAGAGGATGATTGAAAATAAAGAGCTACTGGAGTGGGCAAAGGTCTACGGTAACTGGTATGGCGTGCCTAAGCAGCCAGTCAAGCAGGCATTGGAGAAGGGGCGAGATATAATGGTAAAGATCGACGTTCAAGGAGCAGCTACCATTAAAAAAATACTGCCTGGGGCAGTATTCATCTTCCTCATGCCCCCATCAAGGGAAGAGCTTGCCACCAGGCTTAAAGACCGCCATACTGAATCGTCCTTAGACTCAGACCTGCGCCTGAAAACTGCTGAGGAGGAAATAAAGCAACTACCCCTGTTTGACTATGTAGTAGTTAATAAACAGGATGAAATTGACTCGGCGGTATCCGACATTGAGGCTATTATTACTGCCGAAAAGCGTAGAGTAGCTCCCAGGGAAATCAGTTTATAACCCGGCTAGACTATCATTCCCAGTAACCAGGCAAATAAATACCCCAGTGCCCCGCAAATGGGAAAAGTTAGTATCCAGGCAGCGACAATGTTGCCGGCTATCCCCCAGCGCACCGCCGAAAACCTCCTGGTAGTACCTACCCCCATAATAGCCGAACTGGCGCAATGGGTGGTGCTCACCGGAATACCAAAATGTGAGGCTACCTCAATAACTGTAGCCGCCGATAAATTAGCGGCAAAGCCGTGAACCGGTTGCAGGGCGGTGACATTGAACCCTATTGTTTTAATAACCCGCCAGCCGCCAAAAGCCGTGCCGGCGCTTATGGCTAAGGCCGATATGCCGATTACCCAAAAGGGGATATCATCCCAAAGACCAGGCCGATTATAATAAATCACCAGCGCCATGGTGATAACGCCTATGGGCATCTGACCGTCATTCTTGCCATGGCTGTAAGCTAAAAAGGCGGTGGTAAACCACTGCAGACGGCTAAAAATAACCCTCATCCGAGCTGGAGCGCTCCGCCGGAAAAGCCAGAACAGAATGACCATGACGGCAAAGCCGCCAACAAAGCCGAGGACAGGAGCCGCCACCACTGACGTCAGCACCCGTTGCATGACATCCCACTGTATGGCACCGCTGCCCACTGCCGCCGCTCCAGCAGCAGCTAGCCCGGTAACAAAACTATGGGTTACGCTTATCGGCAGACCCCAGTAGGTGGCTACAGTCCCCCAGACAATAACGGCGGCTAAAGCGGCGAGCACCGTCTCATTGGATATTGCCCCCTCGACCAGAATCCCTTTGCCAATAGTCCGGGCAACCTCCAAGCCAGTGGCGGCACCGGCAAAATTGAAGCAGGCAGCCAGCATTACCGCATTGCGGGGGGAAATAGCACGAGAGCCAACTGAAGCACCAATGGCATTGGCGGCATCGTTAAAGCCATTGACCAGACCGAAGCCAATGGCAAAGGCAATAATAAGGATAAGAAGCGCCAGGGAGGAATCAGGCATGCTTGATGGCTACCCCTTCAAGGACATCGGCCACATCCTCACACCGGTCGGTGGCACTCTCCATATGTGCGTAAATCTCGCGCCACTTGATGATATGAGCCATATCGGTAGAATCATCAAAAAGCTCGGCTATCGCCGAGCGGTATACCCTATCGGCTACATTCTCCAGCCGATTAATCTCCACGCACCGTTTTAGAACCTGGCTTAACACGATACGCTTGCGTAACTGGGGCAACACCTTTTCCACTTCCTCTGTAGCCTGCACGATGATATCAGCCAGCTCCTTAGCCCTCTCGCCGGGACGGTCCACCTTGTAAAGAAGCATGGCATCAGCCGCGGCATGAATAAAGTCGGTGACATCATCCAAGGAATGAGCCAGCTGGACTATATCCTCCCGGTCAAAGGGGGTGACAAAGGTGCGATTTAACCGCGACATAACCTCATGGGTGATGGTGTCCCCCTTATGCTCAAGCTCGGTTATTTCACCTACCTTGCCCTCAACATGCTCCCAGGTATCAACCATCTCCTTGAGACTATGAGCCGCCGCTACCATGTTCTGGGCACTCTCCTGAAAAAGGTCGAAAAACTTCTCCTCACGGGGAATAAAAGGAAACCTCAACCTATAATCCTCCTTCGCCCATAGAAAGCATATAGAGATACATACAGAGATAACAGTGGATTGGAAATTGGGGAGTTTGAAAAGGAGAACTCACCATATTAATTCCACTCTGAGTTTAGTTGACAGGTGGGTAATTGTCAAGCAATAAAAATTGTTGACAGCCAGCACCCAGAGGCATACAATTTTCCAATTGTGAGCTATATAGTGGTAAAATCAAGCTGATGAAATATGCTAAGTAGTTGGCGACCTAAACCTGGCGACAAGATTTTCCGCCCCCGACGAATTAGACGTTCCCGTCTGCGACGGGTATTAGGGGTTCCCGCTTTATTTAGTGCCGGCTACGGGAATGTTGGCTCCTCTATTTATTACGCCTTGGGCATTGTCGCCCTGGTAGCCATGGGAGCTACCCCCATAGCACTGGGTATCGCTGGCATCCTGTTCATATTTACCGCCCTTACCTACGCTGAAGGCACCGCCATGTTCCCTGAAGCCGGTGGTTCGGCCAGTTTTGCCCGACACGGCTTTAACGATGTTGCTGGATTTATCGCCGGCTGGGCGCTAATGCTGAGCTATATCGTCACCATATCAATATCAGCCTTTACCATCCCCCCCTACCTCGGTTTCTTCTGGGAACCATTTAAGGCAGACCCTGTCCTGGGCACAGTGACCTCTATGGGAATAGTGCTCTTCCTGATGACTATAAATGTCATCGGTATAAAGCAGGCCTCTTTTCTCAACATAGGGGCCGCTATACTGGATATAACTACCCAGGTGGCGCTGGTAGTCATTGGGGTCATACTAATACTCATACCTAACCCAACAATCTTGGTTCAACATATGTTTGCTCCAGGTAACTGGCCCTCTACCGAGAATCTGATTTTCGGCATAGCGCTGGCTTCAATCGCCTATACCGGCATTGAAACCATGTCTCAGATGGCAGAGGAGACCAAACAGCCAGAGAAAAGGGTGCCCCGGGCACTAATTATGATGATAGTGGCTGTCCTGGTTATCTTCGCCGGTATTTCTCTGGTATCACTGTCGGCGATGACACCCGACGAGCTCGCCTCGGAATGGGCTAGAGACCCGGTGGCTGGCATCGCGGCTAAGATTCCCATAGCCTTAATATCCGATATTCTCAAGCCGCTAATAGCTATCTTGGCCGGTACCATTTTGCTCATAGCCACTAACGCTGGGCTTATCGGCATTTCAAGGCTTGCTTTCTCTCTCGGCACCCATAAGCTGCAACCAGCTATCTTAAGCCGGGTGCACCACCAATTTAAGACTCCCTATATTTCCATAATCCTATTTAGTGTGGTAGCCCTTCTTATCTTGACTCCGGGGTTCTTTGCCACTAATGTCTTTGAAAACATGGGGGCTTTGTATGCCTTCGGCTCGCTACTGGCCTTTATGTTTGCCCATGCTTCAATCCTTAGCCTGAGGGCCAGGAAGCCGGAGATGGAACGGCCATTTAAGCTCGGTTGGAACATAAAAATTAAGGGGCGCCAGATGCCAATAAGCGCTATCATAGGTCTATTGGCAACAGCAGCAATATGGATTATTATATTAATCACTCAGCCCTATAGCCGCTGGGTAGGAATTATCTGGATGGTGGTCGGCTTGATTATTTACTACTTCTATCGGCGAAAGAGGAATTTGCCTTTAACCCACATACCCAGGAAACCAGGGGAAAATGTATTGTAGATTTCCCACCAAAGGATTATAATAGCCGTTGTTCGAACGGTAAACGGGAATAGAGAGCAATGGAGTTCAATAAAATTCTGGTGCCAGTAACCGGTACCGAAACTGATGAGGAGGCAATGAGGTTGGCCTGTTGGCTGACCAAGAAGAATAAGGGTAAAATCTGGGCGGTCTACGTGGTCACGGTAAAACGTTCCCTGCCCTTAGATGCCGAGATTGAACCTGAAATTAGAAAGGCTGAGGATATACTGGACCGTATAGCAATTGTGGCTGAAGAGGAAGACTACGAGATTGAGACCGACCTGCTTCAATCCCGTGAAGCGGGACCAACTATTGTCGATGAAGCCGTAGAACGAGGGGCGGACCTAATCCTGATGGGTCTTAGCTATAAGAGGCGCTTCGGGCAGTTTAGCCTGGGCAGCGTGGTGCCCTATGTGCTTAAGAATGCTCCCTGCCGCGTCATACTATATCATCAATATATTCCCAAGTGAGTTTGACACAATGAAAGTAGTAATTATGGGCTGTGGAAGAGTAGGGGCTCGACTGGCGGGACTTTTGGACATCGAGGGCCATAGTGTTACCATCCTGGATATTGATGCTTATAGCTTTCGCCGGCTGGCCCCTGAATTCGGCGGCACGGCACTGGTGGGTAATGGCGTTGAGGAGGAATCGCTCCAGAAAGCCGGTATTGAGGAAGCCGATGCCTTCGTCGCTTTAACTCAAGGGGATAATCGTAATGTCATGGCCGCTCAGATTGCCAAGCATATCTTTAATGTGCCCAAGGTGCTATGCCGAATCTACGACCCCCTGCGCCGAGAGCTATATAGCACCCTGGAGATAGAAACCTTCAGCCCAACCACCATATTTGCTCAGATGCTAAAGGAAAAGTTGGAAAAGGAAAAAGCGGAAGCGGAGGAGTAGGCTAAATATGTACATCATTGTTATCGGCGGGGGCAAGGTGGGCTATTACCTGGCTAAAGCCCTCTTGGATGAAGGGCATGAGATATTGGTGGTGGAAAAAGACCCAAACAGAACTGAATTCATCTGCGGTGAGCTGGGCAGTGTTTGCCTCCGGGGCGATGGCTGTGAGGTGGCTACCTTGACTGAAGTGGGCACCGGGCGAGCTGATATGTTCATTTCCGTAACCGGCGATGATGAAGATAATCTGGTTGCCTGCCAGGTGGCCAAGCACAAATTTAATGTGCCCCGGACTATCGCCCGCATCAGCAATCCCAAGAATGAGACTATCTTTAAGAAGCTGGGGATTGATGTTACCGTAAGTAGCACCAACATTATCCTGGAAAACATAGAGGAAGCAGTACCAACCCACCCCCTGACACACCTATTAGATATCAGGGATAAAGGGCTGGAGATTGTGGAGATAAAAATCCCACCTGAAGCAACTACCATCGGCAAAAGAGTGAAAGAGCTTTCGCTGCCACCGGGAAGTGTCCTCTCGCTAATTATTCGTAAGCAACAAAAGCCCCACGTGCCTACCGCTAATACCGTCCTTAAAGCTGAAGACCAAATCATCGCCGCCACTACCCCCGAGTCGGAAGAGGCACTGAGGACTGCCCTGAGAGGCTTCTGACCTCTTTTTGCCAACAGGTTGACGGCCATAACCAACGCCGAAGGGCAGATTTCCACCTGTCATGCTGCTTAAAGAAGCCCACGGTTTATTAAGAAGCTACGCTGGCTTACTAACTGGGTTCTCCCCACCCACCCATCCTATTTAGCTTATCTCTTTCTTCCCACCCTCCCACCCGATAGAGGTTTTACCTCTTTTCACCCTTTTTTACGGGGGTTTTACCCCACTCCTCCCCTGCTTTCGGGTGTTTCTCTTCCCACCCACCCTCCCACAGGAGCTCTACTCCTTAACTTCTAAGAGGGGTTAGCCACCTCTTTAAAACCCTTTAGAAAAGGGGGGAGAAGGGGATAATTTTCCCCCCCAAAAAGGGGTGGGGAAGGGAGTTAAAGAAGGGGCGAAGCCTATGAGGGCGGGTGGAAAAAAGAGAGCTAAAGAGAGGCGGAGCCTCTATTGGGCGAGGGGTTAGAGAGTCTTAAAGGGGTGAAACCCCTGTAGGGCGGGCGGGTGGGAAGTAAGACAAAAGTTAAAAACGGGGGTGGGGCTGGGAAAAATGTATTCATTACCCGCTATTATTCTGCTATACTAGGTAAAACTGTAGGTAAGACTGCAGGTAAGGCTTTGGCAGGAGGTCCCCATGGCAGCAGGCAAGCTCAACCAATTCTGGGTACTGATTACCCTTTTACTGATAGCTGTCATTGTTATTGGGGGCATAATAGCCTGGTCAAAATACAGCCCATCCCACTCCATAGAGATTTCCTTGCCAACGAGCCAGGAGATCCAGACTGAGATTTACCTCGGTGGCGAAGTCGTTAGTCCTGGCTTCTATACCCTGAAACTCGGGGATAGCATAGAAGCCCTGATTCAAGCTGCCGGGGGCACCACCGATGATGCCGACCTTACCCGGCTCAAGCTCTATATCCCCCAGTTAGGGGAGGAAGAGCCGCCCCAGAAAATTGACATTAACCGGGCTGAAGCCTGGCTGCTGGAGGCTCTGCCCGGAATCGGTGAGAGCAAGGCGCAGGCTATCATAGCCTATCGCCAGCAACATGGGGGCTTCCGCAATATCACCGAGCTAACCGAGGTCGAAGGAATAGGACCCGCTATCTACGAGCAGATTAAAGACCTGGTTACCGTAGCTGACTAACACTCTAAGGAAGGCTCGTGGCACTTATCTATCTAAGTGGTGCCTGGGTGGCTGGTATCTTTCTGGGGTCAATATTTGCCTTTCCGCTTGCCTTCATCCTTATCGGGCTTATTCCCATCCCCCTGCTCTTCTTCCTGCCTCAACACCGTAAGGCAGTAATTTTATCCGCCATCTGCCTTGTTGCCCTCTTTGGCGGCGCTTTCTGCTTCCAGGCATCTCAACCTGCCGATGACGAGAGCCACCTCAAGTTCTACAACGGCCAGGAAGTGGAAATTAAGGGGATGGTGAGTGCCGACCCGGAGGTCAGGGATAAGGTTACCCACATCCATCTATCAGCTAGCGAAATATGGCGGGATGACCGACCGCAGGAGGTGTCAGGCGATGTCCTGCTATTTGTCCCCCGCTACCCCGCATTTAAATACGGCGATGTTCTCCAGGTAACCGGAATTCTGGAGGAACCGCCTGAGCTTGACGACTTTGATTATAAAGGCTACCTGGAACATCAGGGAATCTATTCCACCATGCTCTACCCCGAGATAGAAATTTCGGCAACTGGCCAAGGGTTTGCGCCGCTGGAATGGGTTTATTCACTAAGAAATAGCCTGTCCCAGACCCTGGCTGAGGTCCTGCCTGAGCCACAGGCATCTCTAGCCCAGGGTGTTATCCTGGGCATCAGATATAATATTCCCACATCAATTAGAGACGATTTTGCCAGCACCGGCACTGCCCATCTACTGGCTATCTCTGGTCTTCACCTCAGCATCATGGCCGGCATCCTGCTCAGCATTGGTATATGGCTCTTTGGCCGGAGGCGTCATATTTATATATGGCTGGCGCTGAGCACCATCTGGCTCTATGCCTTGCTCACCGGTATGCACCCCCCGGTAGTGCGGGGAGTAATTATGGCTAGCCTGTTCCTAGCCGCCAGCCTCCTGGGCAGGCAGCGCACCGCCATCACCTCCCTGGCCTTCGCTGCCGCCATAATGGCCGGCATTGACCCCCAAATCCTGTGGGATGCCTCCTTCCAGTTGAGCTTTCTGGCTATGGCCGGCTTAATCTTCATTGCCCCGCCCTTCATGAGCTTGGGAAGAAAAGCGGTTAATACCGCCATTGGTGAACAGGGGATAGGCGTATCTTTAGCCAATATTGTTACCGATGGCTTCAGTGTAACCCTGGCCGCAGTCATAGCCGTATGGCCGCTTGTTGCCCACTATTTCGGCATTGTCTCGCTGGTTGGGCCTCTGGCTACCTTCCTCGCCCTGCCGGCATTACCCGCCATCATTGCCGCCGGGACTCTGGCCGGGCTCATCGGGCTGGTTGCCCTGCCCATCGCCCAGGTCATAGGTTGGCTTGCCTGGCTGTTTACTTCATATATGCTGCTGATAGTGAGTGGTTTTGCCTCCTTCCCCCTATCAGCCATTGAGGTAGGCGAGGTTGACCGTGCCCTGATATTGGTCTACTATTCAGTCCTCGCTGCCGCTATCTGGCTCGTCAGCAGAAAGAAGCTGGGGGAGCGAATGTCCAAAGCTAAAACCTGGCTGAAGTCAGGGGTAAGTAAAGCCACCAACCTTTTTTCCCAGCTACCCAAGAAGTGGGTTATGCCGCCACTGCTGATAGTGGCTATCCTGGCATCGGTCGCCGCCGCCACTATGCCCGATGACGAGCTTCGGGTTAGCTTCCTGGACGTTGGCCAGGGTGATGCCATCCTGATTCAAAAAGGAAATCAACAGGTTCTGGTTGACGGTGGACCTACCCCCCAGGCCATAACCCTGGAGCTGGGCGATAGGATGCCCTTCTGGGATAGAACCATAGAACTGGTGGTGTTGACCCACCCCCACTCCGACCACCTCACCGGACTGGTGGAGGTTTTGCAGCGATACGAGGTGGAGCAGGTGCTCTATCCCGATTTAGATTATGAGTCGCCTTTATATGAGGAATGGTTCGAATTAATTGAGGAAAAAGACATTGAATGCATTATAGCTCAAGCCGGGCAGGAGATTGATTTGGGCGATGGGGTAATAATAAAGGTGCTCCACCCCCAAACCTCTCTGTTAGCTGGCACCGGCTCCGATACAAACAATAATAGCCTGGTATTGCACCTGACTATGGGTGAGGTGAGCTTCCTGCTGGCGGCTGATATAGAGCAGGAGGCTGAATGGAAGCTTATCGCCCAGAGAGCTGGTTTAGCCAGCACCGTGCTCAAGGTTGGTCATAGCGGTTCAAATACCTCCACCACCGCCGAATTTCTGGCGGTGGTGAGCCCCCGGGTGGCGGTTATCCCGGTGGGTGAAAACCGCTTCGGTCACCCCAGCGATGAGGTTGTGGAGAGGCTGGAGGCAAAGCTGGGCGCAGAGAATATATACCTGACTTATGACGCCAAAACTGGCGAACACCACACCATAGAATTCATCACCGATGGCGAGAGGCTGTGGGTGAGGGTGGGGAGATAAAAAAACAAATCACCCTAACCTTTTCCCTCCCTCTGCGTTATAGTATAGTGGGGTATAGGTAATAAGCGGGAGGCTATTTTATGAAAAGGCTGATAATAGGGCTGGGGCTGGTGGCTTTACTACTGGTGCCGCTTTCCTGTGCTCAGGAATCGGAAGAGGAAGGACCTTGGGAGTTGATACCACCTGAAGAAGGGATAATAGCACCGTCAGCGCCAGACGAAGATTATAAGCCCGGGGATTTGCCCTCAACCGAGGAGCGGATGATTGTCCGCACCGGGGAGATGTCTCTGGTGGTGGAGGAGGTAACTCAAGCCTCAGAGGAGATAGCCCAGCTGGCGGTGAGTCTTGGCGGCTATGTGGTATCGTCTAGCATCTGGGGGGAGGATGAGGAGAAGAGGGGGTGGATTTCTATCCGGGTGCCTGATGGGAAGTTTGAAATGGCACTAGCCGAACTGAGAGACCTGGCGGTAAGGGTAGAATCGGAGAGAACCTATAGCGAGGACGTAACTGAGGAGTATATCGACCTGGAATCCAGGCTGAAGAACGCCGAGGCTACCGAGCAACAATACCTGGCCCTTCTGGAGAAAGCCGAGGACGTGGAGGACATCCTCAGAATCTATGACTACCTGTCCCGGGTGCGCCAGGAGATAGAGCAAATCAAGGGTCGGATGCAATATCTGGAGCGAACCTCATCAATGAGCCTGATTTCGGTGGACCTGGAGCCGGAGACTACAGCCCAACCACTGGTTCGCGTCGGCTGGAGCGCACTGGAAGTACTCAAGTCAGCCGCTAGGGGGATTGTTATCTTCGGGCAATGGCTGGGCATCGTAGCTATCTGGCTGCTAATCTTCATCCCCATCTGGGGAACCATACTGGGCGTTATCCTATGGCGACGCCGAAAGAGGAAGAAGGCTTAGCCCTTTGCTGGAACCAAATGCCCTAAAGCCGATAAGCTTGGCTATTACTCCTCACGGCTACCCACGGCAAGGGCGATAGTAGCTAAAAATAGAACCCCTGATAGCCCAAACCAAAATACCCAATTACTAACCCCCGCACAGGTCAGCTCAAATGCCTTGGTGGCAATGAGAACGCCCATCACTGCGCAAAGCCCAGCAAAGATACCAACAATCCAGGCTGCCACTCCCATGATAGAACCTCCTTTCTATAGAGTCACTAATGGCTAGGGTATGTTAAATACCGCCTTTCTTTATTTTAACTCCTAGTTACTATATAATGAAAGGCTGGCTGGTTTAAGCTAATTTATTAGAGGTAATGATAACATGAGGTTGACAAAAAATCTATACTTTTACCCGGAAAAGGGAATGATGGACAGCAATACCTACGTGATTAAGGATGACACCAGCATCATCATCGACCCTGGACTTACTCAATTCCTGCCCGAACTACTCCAGGATTTGCACCGGGACGGCATTGACCCTAAAGACATAGATATTATCACCAATACCCACCTCCACGGTGACCACTGCTGGGCCAATGAAGCCTTCAAGAAAACCTCAGGAGCTAAAATCCGCCTTCACCCGGTACAAAAGAAATTCTGGGAAGCAACCGTTACCCAGACCTCAAGATTCTTCGGCCTTCCCGCTGTGGAGTTCACCCCAGATGACTTTTTTGATGACGACAGGCTAAAGACTGGGGAACTGGAATTTGAGCTTATCCTCTCCCCGGGGCACTCTCCGGATAGCGTCTGCTTCTACTGCCCAAGTGAGAAATTACTGATTTGCGGAGATGTCATCTTCAATCAAAATACGGGGCGGGTTGACCTCCCCGGTGGCAGTGCCCAGGAGCTTAAGCAATCTATAGAGAGACTATCCCGGCTGGAAATCGAGTACCTGCTTCCCGGTCATATGGAAATTGTGGCGGGAAGGGAAAAGGTAAAGGCTAACTTTGAGTTCATCAAGCAATACATACTTAGCTCTCTATAAGGGGAAGGTAAGTGATATCAGACTCTTTTGAACTGGGACCAATCAGACCACCGAGCGAGGCTCGTTCCCTGCTCATCCGGGTAACCAGAAACTGCCCTTGGAACCGGTGCCAGTTCTGCCATATCTATAAGGGGAAGAAATTTGAGCTGAGGTCGGTGGAGGAGATAAAGCAGGATATATTAACTGTCAAGGCAATACAGGATAGGCTAAAGGAAACGGCGTGGAAAGCCGGCTATGGGGGCAGGGTGGAAGAGGCGGCGGCGGCCATCCTCAATAACCCACCAAATGAAACCTACTTTAATGTCGCCCTGTGGCTGTACTATGGCGGCACCAGCGCCTTCCTCCAGGATGCCAATACCCTGATTATGAGGACTCCTGAGCTGGTTGAGGTAATAAAGTTCTTAAAGCAGACCCTGCCCTCTATCACCCGGGTGACCAGCTACGGCCGCTCCAAGACAGCGGCTAAAAAGAAGGTGGAGGAGCTGAAACAACTTCACCAGGCTGGACTCTCCCGACTGCATATCGGGCTGGAATCGGGCTATGACCCGCTGCTCCAATATATGGATAAGGGAGTTACCGCCGCCGAGCACATTAAAGGGGGCAGAAACATTGTGGAATCGGGCATATCACTATGTGAATATGTCCTCCTTGGGCTGGGGGGGAAGAAGATGTGGCGGGGGCACGCCACCCACACCGCCAGCGTATTAAACCAGATAGACCCCGACTTCATCCGGGTCAGGACCTTGACCATCAAGCCGGGCATGCCCTTATACGATGAGGTAAAAAATGGCAATTTCGTTCGGGCTACCGACGAGAAGATTGTAGCCGAGGAAAAGCTTTTACTCGAAAACCTTGACTGTCACTCATACTTTATCAGCGACCATATTACTAACCTGCTTCAGGAGATTGAGGGGAAGTTGCCCCAGGATAAGGAGAAGATGCTGGCAACTATTGCCAGGTTCCAGGCTCTACCTGCGGAAGAGAGACGTAACTTCAGGGTGGGCAGAAGGGTAGGTATCTATACCTACCTCGATGACCTGAATAATGCGCGCAAACATGACACCGTGGAGCATGCCATACAAAAATTTAGCGGCGATGGCGAGCAGGTAGACGATGAGACAATATACAGCCTGATGGAGAGATTCATATGAGCCTGGAGCAAGAAGTAGGCGCTCTGCTTCGGCAGAAGGGGCTGACGCTGGGGCTCGTGGAATCAGCCAGCGGCGGGCTGCTCTCCCACCGCATAACCAACGTTCCTGGTAGCTCGGACTACTTTAAGGGCTCGGTTACCGCCTATAGCAACGAGGTCAAGATAAAAGTAGTGGGCGTGAGCGAGGATACCATCAACCAGTACGGTGCGGTGAGCCCTCAGGTGGCTGAGGAGATGGCACAGGGCGGTAGAGAAATACTGGGCGCCGATATATGCCTGGCTGATACCGGCATCGCTGGACCTAGCGGGGCTACCCCGGAGAAACCAGTGGGGCTTTTCTACATCGGCTTATCTCACGGGGAGAGAACCTATAGCCAGAAGCACATCTTCCCGGGAGACCGAGAGCAAAATAAGCAAAGCGCTGCCGAAGAAGCGTTAGGCCAGCTAAAAGAATACCTTATAAACCTAAAATAAGTTCTTCTTCCCACCCTTACCCACCCTAAAAAGGTTTCACCTCTCTTCACTCTCCTTTCTGGGGGAGGGGAATAAAAGAGTCTTAGAGGCGCAGCCTCTTTTGGGCGGGTGGGCGGGAAAAAGACGCCTGATTGCCAATATCACCCATCAATGTTATACTCTGGCATACGTCAAATGGAGGGGACTCAGTGAAAAGGGCTGACGGGCGTGCCTACAATGAATTGCGACCGGCAAAGATAACCCCCGGATTCCAGAGCTTTGCCGAAGGCTCAGCGCTGATAGAACTGGGGCTGACCCGAGTGGTGTGCTCGGTTAGCGCTGACGAGAAGGTGCCCGCCTTCCTTAAGGGAAGGGGCAGCGGCTGGATTACCGCTGAATATGGCATGTTACCCCGCTCTACCACCACCCGCACTCCCCGTGAAGCATCGTTGGGGAGGGTCGCCGGCAGGAGCCAGGAGATACAACGTCTAATCGGGCGCTCACTGCGGGCAGTAACCGACCTCAATGCTCTGGGGGAAAGAACCCTAACTGTGGATTGCGATGTATTGCAGGCAGACGGCGGCACCAGAACAGCCGCTATTACCGGCGCCTATGTCGCCCTGCACCAGGCACTCCAGACCTTAGCCAATATGGGGGTAATATCGTCTATTCCGCTAAAGAGCGCCGTGGCTGCCACCAGCGTGGGTATTGTCCACAGCTACCAGCTATTAGACCTGTGCTACGATGAAGACTGCAATGCTGAGGTTGACTTTAATGTGATAATGACCAGCCAGGGTGAATTTGTCGAGATTCAGGGAACGGCTGAAGGCAAGCCCTTCTCCAAGGAGACTATTGATTCTCTACTCGCTTTAGCCGAAAAAGGAATCAAAGAGCTGTTTCAGGCTCAACAGGCTGCCTTAGGGCAACTGTAGCCGGTTACGGTCTTACCTGCCCGCTGCCTAAGATAATCCACTTATAGCTGGTTAGTTCTCTAACCCCTAACGGACCACGGGCATGCATTTTCTGGGTGCTGATGCCCACCTCAGCCCCCAAGCCGAACTGACCGCCATCGGTAAAGCGGGTGCTGGCATTGACATAGACACAGGCAGCATCCACCTCATCCAGAAAGCGCACGGCGGCACTATCTTCCTCGGTGATAATAGCCTCAGAATGCCCCGAGCCGTAGCGCTCAATATGCTCCAGCGCCTCATCCAGGGAATCGACTACCTTAACCGCTGCCACCAGCGATAGAAACTCCTTACCCCAATCCTCTTCAGTGGCTGGCTTCAGTTTCAAAGAGGGTATGGATTTAAGGATAGCCGAAGCCCGCTCATCGCAGTGCATCTCCACCCCAGCCTTGGCCCACTCCGCCGCTACCAGAGGCAGGCAGCGCTGGGCAATATCGGCATGAACCAAAAGGCAATCTAAGGCATTGCAGACGGTGGGGCGCTGCACCTTGGCATTAAAGGCAATAGCCACCGCCTTATCCACATCAGCGCTTTTGTCCACATAGGTATGGCAAACACCAATGCCACCGGCTACCACCGGCATGGCGGCATTCTCCTTTACCAGCCTTATCAGACCGGCCCCACCTCGGGGGACCATTAGGTCAATAAAATCACGCATCTTGAGCATCTGATTAACCAGAGCGTGGTCGGTATTCTCAATGAACTGCACCGCCCCGTCGGGAACTCCAGCTTTTGTTACCGCATCCTGAACCACCTTGGCTAAGGCACTATTGGAGTTAATCGCCTCCTTACCACCCCTGAGGATGATGGCATTGCCCGATTTCAGGCAGAGGGCTGAAATATCTATGGTAACATTGGGTCGGCTCTCATAGATGGCGCCGATTACCCCCAAGGGCACCCGT
>Ga0209979_1001964_pt1 | contig 20788 bp, 18 predicted proteins | sample AnhtaG_FD_183114 | JGI IMG/M metagenome (GOLD analysis project Ga0209979, IMG submission 183114) | Deep subsurface microbial communities from Anholt, Denmark to uncover new lineages of life (NeLLi) - Anholt_01485 metaG (SPAdes) (version 2) | ecosystem: Environmental > Aquatic > Marine > Oceanic...
CGACGTTCGTATCACGGTGAAAAACCTGGCCACCGCCGCAGTAGCTGGCGTTGACCAGAGGGTGAAGGAGGAAACCGAGGTGACCCTGGATGGCTCCGGCTCGACAACCACCACAGGCAATCTGACGTACCTATGGACTCAAACCAGCGGGTCGAATATGGGAGTGACGGGCAGCACGGACGCCATTGTGACTTTCACGCCTCCTGCCATCTGGGGTGCTGAGGAGGAGTTGACCTTCGAGCTTCAGGTGGATGATGAAGGGGGGGGGCAGAGCACCGATACGGTGACCGTGATTGTGCAGAACAGTCACTTCCTGTTCACGGTTCAGACGGGGGACCTCCCGGGCGATCCCTGGGGATTCACCGTAAAGGACATTCCCGATACCATCGAACCAGGGGATGCCAGCTATGATCCCACAACCGGGGTGTACAGCATAACTGCCGACGGCATTGATATCTGGGGGACCGCCGACCAGTTCCGCTACGCGTACATCGAAGTGAGCGGGGACTTCGACGTCTCCGTTCGGGTAGAACCGGGCGCCTTCGCTGGCGGCGACAACGTCTGGACGAAAGCGGGTGTGATGGTGCGAGACAACGATTCCGCAGGCTCGGCGGACGTTTATCAAGTGGTCACCCGGGGCCAAGGGAACACCTTCCAATGGAGGGACATGCAGGGTATGGGCGCAGCCTGGCCCGGAACTGCGGAGCCGGGCGCTGGTACCCTGTCTTATCCGTTCTGGGTGAGGATTCGGCGAGAAGGCAACACGTTCTACGGCGACTACTCGACCAGCGGTGTGACGTGGTCGCATCAGGGTGTGGCGGTGAGGAGGATCGCGGTCACCGATCCGGTTCTCGTCGGGATTTGCCTGACCAGCCACCAGGAAGGGGTCCTGACCACAGTGGAGTTCAGCGATTTCAGGATCAATGGCGCGGCCCCGGTGGATCTCACGGACGCCTATGCAGCGAGGAGCTTGCCGCCGGTCTCGTATGAGACCGGTGTGCCGGTGAATGTGGACCTGTCGGTGCGAGTCAACCCGGCGGCCACGCCGGGCAGCGTCACGGTCACAGAGCAGATTCCGGCGGGGCTGAGCGAAAGCGACGTAAGTGCGCCTGGCGCCACTGTGTCCGGAGGAGCGATTGCCTGGAATCTGGTGGGAGATGAGGTGAAGACCCAGACGCTGACCTATTCGGTGACGCCTCCGGCAGCAATGACCGACACGCTGGACTTTGGAGGGACGGTTTCCTTCCCCGGTGACAGCGCGGAGATCATTGGGGACACTTCGATGTACCCGCTTCCTCTGGCGCCACGCTATGTGGAGCTGGAGATGTTCCAGGACGCGGTGGTCAGTTGGAGCGCTCCGGTGACGCCGGGCACCAGCGATTACACGGTGTATCGAAGCGTCAACGGGGGCGCCTGGGAAGCGCTGATCACAACCAGGTCCACTACCTATTTTGACGGTTCGGTTGTGCAGGGTGAGAATTACAGCTACCAGGTATCGGCGACCAATGTGCGGGGGGCCGAGGGACCGACGTCTCGCCCGACAGAACAGGCCACGCCTCTCACTCAAGCCGAGGTGGAGCAAGGTCGAGTGCTCCGGGAGGCGGAGGACTTCGACTACGGCAGTGGGCAGTACCCCGGATACGAGGACTGCCCGGCAGGGAATGAGTCTCCGGCGGCCGACAACCTGGATGCCCAGTACGATTACTTCCACCCGAACGAGGGAGGACCGGACCCGGCAGTGTACCGGACGAACGATGGCATCCCGGTTGGCATCGGTGTGGAGACGGTTCTGGACGACGGGACCACAGACGTGTGGCACACGAACATCGGGTGGATTGACGCGGGGGCCTGGTGGCGGTACACCTTCGACGTGACAGAGGCGGGCTGGGTGGACATCGCGCTACGAGTGGCGGCGCCTGGCTCGGCGGTGTTGGCGGCGTACTGGGATGGAGTCCTGATCGGAAGGTCGGTACCGTTCACCACGGGAAGCTACCACACGCTGACGTACGTGCGGCTGGAAGATCGGATCGAGACGACCGTAGGAGAGCACGTGCTGAGAGTGGAGGCGGTGACCTCTGGATGGAACTTCGACAAGACCGCCATCGCCTTCAACGCAGCTCCTCCGAAGAGGGGAACGATCTGGGGAGACGATTTCGACTCCTACACGGCCAATTCCGAGGTGTTCGACGCGGCGGTCGGCGGGTGGACCAAACAAACGGCGGGCTACCCCGATGGAGCCTGGCAACTGTGGAATACAGCGGTAGAGCCGGACGTCGTGGGGATGAAGGATGGGTACATGATCTCCAACAGCGACTTGTCTGGAGAAGACGCCCCGTTGGACGAGCAGTTGATCTCCCCGCAGATAGACACCAGCGACTACACCAAACTGCGGCTGAACTTCAACTGGAACTACCAAAACTACCTCGTCGACCCCTACGATCCCCAGATTGCGGAGGTTGACATCCGTGTGTTCGATGCGGCCACCGGCTGGGGCGACTGGATCAACCTGCTCCATCTGGACTTAGACTCGGTTCCTATAGACCTCGATCCGGCGATTCTGAGTGGTACGAACGTGCACGATCTGTCGGCGTACGATGGCAAGATCCTCCAGATTCGGTTCCACTACTACGATGCGGAGTGGGACTACTGGTTCGCCGTGGACACCATCCGGGTCTCCGGCGTCCAGCCGGAGATACGAGCGGGAATCATGGGGCTGAGCTTGGTGGGAGACCAGCTCACGCTGGACTGGGAACCAGACGGAAGCTACTACATCGAGCACACGGCCGACCTGACGGGAACCTGGGCGGACCTGCCTGGCGGGCCGGTCACGGGGACCACGGCCGTCGTGACCATCCCGGCCGGGGCTGAGGGCTACTACCGCCTGCGTGCCGCAGAGTAAGCCCGCAGCACGAGAGGAAAGAGGCAGCCCCCGTGCGGACCACGGGGGCTGCCTTTTATCAGCACAAACTGGCCACAGAAGCCCTTGACGCGCCAAACCAAAAGAAAGAGGGAAAAGCAAAACGAGACAGAAAACCCCGCTTTCAGGCTTGACGCTTCCTGATGGCCGGACTACTTGAATCCCGTCCGACCTCAGCCAAGTTCTCGTCCGGTGGAGGTCGTAGTGAGCTTGCCGTGTTTGACGCCTTTTGTGCCGATGAGGCGGTCAGCGAGCCTTCTGATTACCCTGGCGGGCGCTCGTATGACGATGACTTCAAGGCAGTTGGAGCTGTCGAGATGGACGTGGAGTGAAGAGATCGTCTGGGCGTGATGGTCGTGCTGGCAATGAGTTAACTTACGTGATAGCTCCCGTTGTCGGTGGTCGTATAAAAGAGTGACCACGCCGATGGTCTCCTCATCACCGGCTTGCCACTGTTCTTCCACAAGGCGGTCTCGGATTAAATCTCTGATCGCTTCCGACCGATTTGCGTATCCCTTTGCCTTGATCAGGCCATCGAATCTCCGGGACAGAGAACGGCCAATGGAGACACCGTATCTGATAAGCTCACCCATTCTTGTGCTCCTTCCGCCAGAAAAGATTATTGCTACGTTTGGCTCGCATCATAACATCGTGTCTGGTTCAGTCAAGAGCAGGCCTACAATGGGTTGGCGGCTGTGGATAGTGCCAATGAGATCATTGTGGCGTATGAAGTGAGTGACAACCCGGCCGACAGTGTCACCACCGTCCTGACGGTCGAGCATGTGGAAATGGGCCAGGATGCCCCCAGCCTAACGCCGCAGGTGGTGAGCGAGTTTGGCGTTCCGGGGAAATGAATTGGCAAGCTGGCAGGGCCGACAGGCGCCGGCCCGCTGTACGTACAAACCGTCCTTTAGACAACCCCTCCAAAAGATCGTACACCAAAGAAAGACATGCACCCATTAACTCTCAGGGCGCGAAACTCCCGAGAGAACGGCCGACTCCCCAGTGTGGCCGGATTATTTCAGGAAGGCCCCTAAGAGGCGCCACGAATTGGCTGTGAACCCTGGGGGGCCAAGCACGTTCATGGAGACGCCGTTGAGGTTCTCTGAATATAGTTGACCTTTGGTCTGGCGCGCAGCATTGTTGTACGAGGGTGTAATGAATGTTGTCAAACCCACTTCACCCACACAAGGGTTTCCTGGCGTGAATCCTGGATTAAAGGAACGGAGAGATGGAAATGTCTTCAGCCCTGAGATTGGCGATGTTCACAGGAACATGCTTTTGCGTCCTGCTTGTACCATCCGGTTCTGTAAGTGTTGAAATCCCCGAAACCTTCACTAACTCCATTGGACTGAAGTTCGTCCGCATTGGACCGGGCAGGTTGATGATGGGACAGGAAAATGGCGGCCACTGGGACGAACTACCAGTCCACAGGGTAAACATTACGAGACCCTTCTACATGGCCAAGACCGAAGTGACCAACGCCCAGTACGAGCAGTTTGATCGTGAGCACCGTCGCTATCGTGGCTACAACGGGTTTTCCATCGGGGATGACGAGGCCGTCGTTTTCGTGGGTTGGCACGAGGCCAACGCCTTCTGCGAATGGCTGTCCGAAAAGGAGGGCAAGCCGTACCGTTTGCCCACTGAGGCGGAGTGGGAACACGCCTGCCGTGCTGGCACGACGACCCCGTTTCACACCGGGGATGAGTTGCCGCCGCAATACCACAAACACCAGGAGATGGGATGGACACATACACCAGTTTCACTGCAGGTCGGTGTCACTCCACCGAACGCATGGGGGCTGTATGACATGCACGGTAACGTGGAGGAATGGTGCTACGACTGGTACGGCCCGTATGAAGGTGAGGAGCAAACCGATCCTGTCGGGCGGGCTGGGGGAATCTTCAAGGTCACGCGGGGCGGCAGCCACAACACCGATGTGCGGTTTCTTCGCTCTGCGAACCGTCTGGGCACCCTGTCGGAGGATAAGCACTGGCTGATCGGATTTCGCGTCGTGATGGGAGAACTGCCCAAGACAAAACCTCTCCCCGTGCCCGAGCCGCCGCTCTGTATGCGACATGTGAAGCAGGACACTTGTGACTGGACAAGAGGCCCCGACAGGGATAAGCCCTTTTTCAGGGGGCCGATCCGCTTTGTCAACGCACTTCCAGAAGGCTGTGGTGTACCTATGTACCAGCATAATCACTGTCCGAGCATCACCTGGTGTCCCAACGGCGACCTACTGGCCGTGTGGTATTCCACACGATCTGAGAAAGGGCGGGAGATGGTCATTCTGGGCAGCCGACTGCGGCGCGGCGGCGAAATGTGGGACCCGCCATCCCTCTTTTTCAAGGCGCCGGATCGCAACATGACCGGCTCCTCCCTTTTCCACGACGGTGAAGGGACGATCTACTTTGTGAACGGCATGGAGGTCGCTGGAACGTGGGAGAAGCTCGCCGTGGTCATGCGTATCAGCACCGATAAGGGCGCCACCTGGTCCGCTCCACGGCTCATCAATTCTTATCACCAGCGCCGCAATCAGGTAATCCACGGCATGATCCGCACGCGGGAAGGGTACCTGATCCAGCCCTGCGACGCTGTGCCCGGGGGCAGGGGCGGGACGGCCCTCCATATCAGCCGCGACGGCGGCTTGACCTGGGAGGAGGCCACGAACTCCGGCCTCGGCATGTCTGGCGAAGAGGGTCAAATTGGCGGGTGGATCGCTGGTATCCACGCGGCTGTGGTGCAGGTCCGCAATGGTGACCTCCTGGCGCTCGGACGCGGAGACAACATCAACGGCCGTATGCCTATGAGCATCTCCGCGGACATGGGACGAACGTGGACCTATTCAGCCAGCGACTTTCCGCCCATAAGCGGAGGGCAACGCCTGGTGCTGATGCGGCTGCGGGAGGGCCCCGTCCTTCTGGTGTCATTCACCGACGCGAGTTCAAAGCGGAACGGACCCGATGGCATGTTGATCCGCGACGCCACAGGAAAGGATCGGCGGGTGTATGGCATGTTCGCGGCCATCTCGTTCGACGAGGGCAAAACCTGGCCGCTCAGGAAACTGATCACCGCTGGCGGCCGCGCGCGCGAACTGAAGGGCGGCGCGCATACCGGCGGGTTCGTCATGGACCAAACGCACGCCGAACCCATGGGGTACCTGGCTGCTACTCAGACGCCCGACGGCGTGATCCATCTGATCAGCAGCGCCTTGCACTACCAGTTCAACCTGGCGTGGCTAAAAACACGCCGGCTTCGCCGGCGCCTGAGCCGCGGCAGTAGCTTATCTAAAAGCAGGTAGGCAGCGCGTCTGAACAAGTTGGCCGCGTCGGGGGCAAATGAAGGACAAAAGTCATGCCGACAAAACCATGTCACCTCATCAGCTATATTGCTCCGGCTGCGCCTGCCACGCGACGCCCCGCCGAGGGTGATGAGCCGTTCCTCCGCGCAGAGATCGGCTTTACCCCGAAATGGTACCGCGAGAAGCTGGGGATTGATTTCGGCGAGCGGTGGCACACCGATCCGGGCTATAGGCGTGAAACCGTCGTCGCCATGCGGGATGAGCTCCGGCGGCGTTTCCCCGGCACCTCAATAAGCGGCATCAACCGCCTTGACACGCCGCTTGACCTGCTAACCGGTGTTTACGGCACCTGTATCGTGGCGGGCATCTACGGCGCGCCCATGGTGTACGGGAAAGACAACTGGCCAAACTGTGAACACCAGTATCTCACCGACCACGATATTGATAACCTTGAGCCGCCCGATCTTGACACGAATCCGCTATTTCAGGACCTCATGCGGCAGGTTGACTGGATGGCTGCGGAGGAGGGCCGCGTCGAAGGCTTCATCAACTGGCAAGGCGTCCTCAACAATGCTTATCGCTTGCGGGGTGAAGGGCTATTCTACGACATGATCGAGAACCCGATGCGCTGCCGCCGCCTTTTTGACTGCGTGTCCACCACGATGGTCGAAGCTGCGAAGAGGCTCCATGACCGCCAGCGGGCTACCGGCGTGGAGGTCGCTTTTTTCACGGTGAGCAACTGCCTGGTGAACATGGTTTCGCCCGAGCAGTACCGGGATTTTTTCGTCCCGCTGGACCGGCGAATTGCGGAAGCCTTCGGGTGCATCGGCATCCACAACTGCGCCTGGAAGGCCGATCCCTACATGGATGCCTATGCCGCCGTTCCCCATCTGGGGTATATTGACATGGGATTGGACTCAAATCTCAGGCGGGCACGGCAGACATTTCCGAACGGTCGGCGCGGACTCATGTATAGGCCAACTGACCTGATGAACAAAGCGCTTGAGGCCATTGGGGACGACCTGGAAAAGATCGCGAGCGAGTACGCGCCCTGCGATGTTATCGCGGCCGACATAGATGCAGGCACGCCCGATGAGCGTGTGCGAGCTTTCCTCGACCTATGCGAGGCGAGATCAACCGCGGGACATAACCCGAAGCGTCGCGGGAGAGAACGGAGGGAAAAACTATGAGAAGTCGGCAACAATCAGGATTATGGCAGCGAGTCGCGGCGACGCTTTTCGCGTTTGCAGCGGCAATAGGAACGGTTCAAGCGGATACAGGCGAGCCAACAGGTGCGGTACAGCGTGCCGTCATCCGCGTCGGCATAGAAGAGGGCGACATTCAGGGGAGCGACAACCGGGCGCTGCAAGCGGGTGTTGATTATGTCGCCGGTCTTGGCGGCGGCGTGGTCCGCATCGGGCCCGGGCGATACCTCATGCGCAACGCCCTCGTGTTGCGCGATAATGTGCATATCGTCGGCGTGCCGGGCAGAACCGTGCTCGCTGCTTGCGATGGCGCGAAGAGCAGACTGGCATGTGACGGGGACTGCAACGAGCGCCAGATCACACTGGTGGATCCCGCAGCTTTCCGCGTGGGCGACGCCGTCGCCGTGAGGGATAACCAATATAGGGGTGGCTTCACGGTCACCACCGCAACGCTGACCGCTCAGCTCGATGACAGAACCTTCCGCATCTCAGAGCCGCTTTACCTTGACTATCTGGTTTCGCGCGAGGCTTCGGCATCACTGGCGTTCCCGGTCGTGGGGGGCTGGAGAGTGAAGAACGCCGTGATCGAGGGTCTGACGATTGACGGCAACCGTGCCAAGTCAGAACCACTCGGCGGCTGCCGTGGAGGCGGGATATACCTCTTCAAGTGCGAGGCGATCACTATCCGCAATTGCGTCGTCCGCGACTACAACGGCGACGGCATCAGCTTCCAAGTCTCGCAGAACGTGACCATCGAGGACTGTCTGTCTGAAAACAACGCGGGACACGGGCTCCATCCGGGCAGCGGCTCACAGCGTCCCGTGCTGAGAAAAAACAAGTCCGTTGGGAACAGCCGCGATGGTATCTTCGTCTGCTGGCGGGTGAAACACGGGTTGTTCGAGAAAAACGAACTACGGGACAACAACGGTGTCGGCATCTCCATCGGACACAAGGATACCGACAACCTCTTTCGCGACAACACGATTACCAGCAATGGCACGGGCGGCGTGGAGTTCCGTCCCGAGACCGAGCCGATGGGCGCCCACCGCAACGTTTTTGAGAATAACCTGATTCTGGATAATGGCGTATCGAGAAAGGGCCGACCAGCCAGGGCTTGCGTCGTGATCCGCGGCCACCATCACGACTTGATCTTCCGCAGGAACCGCATCGGAAATTTGAAACCCGCTCCAGCAGTCGGCGTCGCCATCTTCTCCGGCAAGAACGTGAAAAACCTTCGAGCCGAGGACAATCAGTTTCCTAATATCAAAACGCCAGTCGAGGTGGAGAAGTAACCCCTCTACATGGCAGCGGCTCGAGACAGTACTGGGAAGAACTGAGTCTCGGCAGGGAAGGCTTCGCGGCGAAGCTCTATGACAAGCTGAACTCCCTACTGATTTTGGCCTGCCTATCACGTGGCGCAACTACTGATGCGATTGGGGAGCGTGGTTGGAGGGACTTGCGATATCTGGTCCACCACCGACTTCCCAGAGAAAGCCACAGTGTGACGGCGCTGCGATTGGGCTGTTCCCCGTGTCACAATCCTGTCAACTTTTGGCAGGGCGGCTTCCCGGAAGCTTGGGTGATCAGTTGGTGGCGGGATAGACGCTCACTCTCTTGCGGTGGGTTCCCTCGAAGATGACAATGCCGTCAGTTTTGGCGAAGAGGGTATCGTCGCTGCCGCGGCCGACATTGTTGCCGGGGTGGATTTTCGTGCCCCTCTGGCGGACGAGGATGCTGCCGCCGGTGACGAACTGTCCCGCGTACCGTTTGACGCCGAGTCTCTTGGAGTGGCTTTCCCGCCCGTTGCGGGAGCTGCCCATTCCCTTTTTATGAGCCATCGCTTTATTCCTTCTGCGGTTTGATTATCTGTTTGATCTGGACAACGCTGAGAGCCTGCCGGTGGCCAGTCTTTCGCCGATATTTCTTTCTTCTTTTGAATTTCCCGACGATGATTTTTTTGCCTCGGTCGTGGCGAAGGAGCTGCCCCATGACCTTGGAGCCGACCACATTGGGCTGGCCGATGGCAAGGTCCTTTCCGTCGCCGATGAGGAGGACGTTGTCGAAAGTCACTTCATCGCCAGGCGAACCAGCGATCTTCTCGATCTCGATGGTCTCGCCCTGCTCAACTCTGTATTGTTTACCACCGGTTTCGATAACTGCGTACATATGTTGACTTCTATCAAGGGCTACCGTTTCTCATTCTTGGCATCGCATTATTGCATATTTTCGCGAGATGTCAACACCATTTTGGACTGGGAGCGTTCCAGAAGGTGTTTTGCCTGAGGCGGAATTCGACATTTCCTGGTTGCCGATCTCCCCCGGAACCACAAACCTCTCCTTACAGAACTTCCTCAACTTCTCGATGATCTCTTTCAGCTTTCCCTCTTCAAGGAGTTCATCCAGCCTCCCCACCTTCCACACGATACCCTGCCGAACCTTTCCTCTGCTATCCCGGTAGCTCTCCACCAGCCCCGCCAAGGCGGGGTACACTTTATCCTTGTACTTAACCTCGGTCAAGCGAGAGAACATTTGGCATTATCTTCTCGTGTCAAAAACGCGTACTGGAATGAAGCAAATATTCTCTCTCTAATTACCGATGGAAACAAGATAGATGGGGTCCACCCGAGTGTTGAGAGAAAAATGAGCAAATTTCGCGCACTTTGGCACAACCAATTCGGTAAAAAAAAGACTCTCTCAACCACAAAACCCCTCAAATCCGCCCCGAAAGACCCCTCAACTGACAAACATAGGTTAGCATCGTCGGCGTGAAGGGAAGTAAAAATATCGCCGGGTGGGAACGGGCCGTGCCGTAAGCCGCGGTGGGCTTTTCAATGTTGATGCCGTCTGCTCGGGACGAAAGGGCTCGGGATGTTTCCCTTTGGTTAAACGGGATACCTGAAATGCCCACCTGTCGAGCGAACAGACCCGCTCCCACCCGGGAGGGGTGGTTTGGGTACCTAAATGGGCAAAGTGCAATTTCTATGCCACGGGGGAAAGGGGTGCAGGAAGCTTGAAGTGTGGGATTCGCTACACTGCGTTACACTCTGCCGATGAAGCCAATGTGGAAAGCGTTAGCTCTACTGGGGCGGGATGAAGAAGGCTGCCACGCTGGCATCTGAATTGGGCCCATGCGTGAAAATCGCGCCTACAGCGCCATTCTCACGCCCGAACAGACAGACAACCGGTCATTTCGATCTCCTGTGGAGATAATAGAGAGGAAAGCAAAGAGCGCTACCCTGCCCAGGATGGGTCTTCGAGTTTCTGCTTGACCTCGTTGAGAAACCTGGCGGCGGTAGCGCCGTCAACGATGCGGTGGTCGGAACTGAGGGTGATTTTCACGATCTTTCGGACGGCGGGCTTTCCGTCATAGGCAACAATAGTGTCAGAAATGCTGCCCACGGCTAAGATAGCCGCTTGGTCGGGAGGAATGATGGCGGTGAAGCTATCCACATCCAGCATCCCCATGTTGGAGATGGTGAAGGTGGCTCCCTCGAACTCGTCCAGCAGGAGCTTTTTGTTTTTCGCCTTCTCGACCAACTGAGAGCTTTCCTCGGCCACCTGATCCAGGGTCTTCTTATCCGCATCTCTGATGACCGGAACCATCAATCCTTCTTCGAGGTCAACCGCTATGCCGATGTTGATGTCCTGTTTGATTCGATAGGTATCTCCCAGGCACGCTCCGTTGACAATGGGGAAGGCTCGCAAGGCGAAAGCGCAGGCCTTGAGGATGAAATCGTTGTAGGAGATCCTGTGCGTTCTCTCTTCGTTCAGCTTCTCTCTGAGCGCAGCCAACTCCGTCATATCCACCAAGACCGTCACGAGGAAATAGGGGATTTCTCTGGCGCTCCTGACCATCTTCGAGGCGATGATCTTGCGTCTGGGACTCAGGGGGCGAGGCTTTTCTGCTTCGGCTTTAAGAACGTCAGCTTTGACGATCTTCCCCTGCGGTCCGGTGCCCCTCAGGTCGAGAATGTCAATGGTTGACTCGGCGGCGACGCGTTTTGCCGCAGGGGAAACACGGATGTTATCGTAGCCCTTCCGTTCGAGGTAGGCCAGCACATCGCGTTCGATCACCCTTCTGTTCGGACCGCTTCCCGCGATTTTTGTGGGATCAATCACGCGTTCTTTTGCCAGCTTCCTGGCTCGGGGAGAGATGCTGAACCTTCTCGGAGCTGCAACTGGCGGGGCCGCCTCAACGGCAGGAGCCTCGACGGCCAATTCTGCTCTCTCAATATGTGCTCTGGGCGGTGCGGAGGGGCGCGGCTGAGGCTCCATAGCGGGCGTAGGCGCCCTCTCAGCCGGGGGAGGCTTCGGCACTTCCGGCAGCTCCTCGCCCGGCTTACCGACGAAGCCTATGACCTGAAGAACCGGCAGGGTCTCACCCGGTTGTGCCAGAATTTTCAGGAGCGTGCCTGAGGCAAAGCTCTCCACCTCGAGGACAGCTTTGTCGGTCTGGATTTCAAGGAGAACATCGCCTTTTTTGACGGCATCTCCCTCGCTTTTCAGCCAGCGGACGATGGTCGCCTCCTCCATTGTCTGACCGAGTTGAGGGAGTATGATCTGTTTCGCCATGATTCTGTGATTAGGCCAACAGCTCCTTTGCCGCTTGCACGATGTCTCCGGCGGAGGGAACGGTGACCGCCTCCAGCGCAGGGCTCATGGGAATGGGCACGTCTGCTGCACAAACTCTCCTCACGGGCGCGTCCAAGTAATCGAAAGCGTGTTCTTGAATGACGGAGACCAGTTCACTGGCGACTCCGTTCGTCTTGCATCCCTCGGAAACGCAAATGACCTTACCCGTCTTGCGCACAGACCTGACCATGGTATCCACGTCAAGAGGCTTGATCGAACGAAGATCAATCACTTCCGCGTCAATCCCTTCCTCGGCGAGTCGGTCGGCTGCCGTGAGCGACTCCAGAACCATTTTCGAGTAGGCGAAGATGGTGACGTCTTTGCCTGCGCGCTTGACGTCCGCCAGGCCAAGAGGAATCAGATACTCCTCGTCGGGGACTTCCCCCTTGGTCTTGTAGAGCATCTTGTGCTCGATGAAGAGGATGGGATTGTCGTCGCGGATGCAGGTTTTCAGCAAGCCCTTCGCGTCATAGGGCCTGGCGGGCATGACCAGGTACAGCCCCGGGACGTGATTGAACCAGGCTTCCGTGCTCTGGGAATGCTGGGCGGCAATTCCTCGCCCGGCGCCTCCTTCCGTGCGAAGGACCATGGGGACTTTGGTGCGTCCTCCGAACATATAGCGGTTCTTGGCGGCGGTGTTGACTAATTGATCCATCGCGAGAGTCAGGAAGTCCGCGTACATGATCTCCGCGACGGGACGCATCCCCAGCATGGCTGCGCCAGTGGCAGCTCCTGCAATGGCTGCTTCGGAGATAGCGGTATCGCGAACTCGTTCCTCGCCGAACTCCTCATAAAGCCCGCGGGTGGCTCCGTAAGCACCACCGTATATCGCGATGTCCTCCCCCATGAGAAAAACATTGGGGTCACGGATCATTTCTTCTCTCAGGGCATCTCTGATTGCTTCCCAGTAAAACTTCTCGCCCATCCTGTCGTTCCTTTGAGGTCTCCACCCGGGAGCGTTTTCATGGGTGATCTCTGTTGTTTTTCTATTGAATCAGGAGACCGTGTAAATGATCGTGGAACACTCAGCCTTTTGAAATAGTATTTGCGGAGGGACAAATTGAGCCCTGCGATCAGGCGGCAACCGATGGCAGTCCGCTTCCATGGGGCCATACCGAAGAATCGTTTTACAATCGCGCCAAAAGAATACAACTGTTTGTTTAAGCGGGCAAAGCCCTCCAGGAGCTCATCAGGAGTCATGCCCTTGGGTTGAAATAGTACATTACCAGAAGAATTTCCGTCGAGCCACCAGTTAGGCGCATGCAACCTGCCCTCGTTCAAGAATCGCGTGTATAGTCGAGTCCCCGGATAAGGAGCCAGAATCCCGAGGGCGACGGCATCCAGACGGTGTGTCATTGAGAACTCAAACGTCTGATCGAAGACATCCTTGTTTTCATGGTCGAAGCCGAAAATAAAGGAGCCTTGGATAGCGATGCCTTCCCCATGGAATCGGCGCATGGCCTCGGAAAAAGTGATTCTGAGGCCTTTTATTTTCTTCATCCCATCCTGTGTTCCCTTTTGTACCGATTCAAATCCGATGAATAGCCCCAGGCACCCCGAACGTCTCAATAAAGATAATAGCTCCAAATCCTCGGCCAGCGAAACTCCTCCCTGACCCACCCATAACCGCCCAAGAGGTATCATTTCAGTAAAGAGCTTTTTTGCCGCAGCCCGATTCAGTCCAAGCGTGTCATCCACGAAGAAAAGATGACGGGACTTAATGGATTTTATCTCGGCGATCACTTTCGGGATCGGCCGGAGCCGATATTGATGCCCCATTACATGGCCAATGGAGCAAAACTCGCAATCGTATGGACATCCGCGCGATGCCTCGATTCCGAGAGCGAAAGGGGTATAGCTTTTGTGTGCAGGTCTGGGATAGAGGTCTCGCCGTGGTTGGGGCATGTTTTTGAGGTCCATCATCCTGGGAGCACGATATAATTTTTGCATCTGTCCCGAAGCCGCATCGGATACAAGCTGTGGCCAGACCTCCTCCGCTTCTCCCACAACCACGGAATCTGCATGCTCCAGAGATTCGCCGGGCAACACGGTGGGATGGATCCCGCCCATCACCACTTTCACACCGCCCTGGCGATAAAGGTCTGCTAAATGATATGCTCTCTTCGCGAGGTCGGTCATTACTGTGATTCCCACCAGGTCCACATGCCCATCCACCTCATCGGGAGCAAAAGCTTCATCCACAATCGTAACCGTATGACCGGCGGGCGTAAGCGCCGCCAGAAGGGGCAAACTCAACCGTTGGACCTTGAAAGTCTCGGGGCTGGAGCTACTGTTTGTACTTTGTTCGTACGGCGCTATCAGCTTTATGTGCATTCTGTTATCCTTTATGAATGGGGATAAGATGTTCGTCTTTCCGCTTGTGAGAGGATAATCTTTTATCCCTCGTGTCCCGTCCGTGAAGGCCGGATGACCGCACCCCTGCGATAGAGAGAAAACGACGGATCAAGGCGGAGTGTTTCCCACCTCGCCAGCTCTTTACGGGTCCCGGAGAGGGCCGCATTCCTCTATTCCACATAGAGAAAATCGTACAGCTCGCTGGGATCGGGATAGGGGCCATCGAGGGCGAACTTGGCCGCTTCCTCGATTGCCTCCTCAACCGATTTCTCCACGGCGTCAAGCTCTTCCTTTGTGGCGATCTGTTGCTCCGACAGCTTGTCTTTGAAAACCTTGATAGGATGTCCGTTTCCCTAATCACCCCTGCCACACGAAAATTGTCTTTTTGTTCCTCTCCTGAAAGGTTATATCGAAATGCTCAAAGACATCCCTCCTGCCTAAAAGAAAAGGGACGCGCTCGATCTGTGCCCATGCTATAGTGCAATCGAACTGATGACGTTCTATCTTCATAGGAGCAGCGGCGAGTCTCACACCGATAACTCCACCTATTCCACCTATCTCCTCAACCTCCGAAGCAACCTTTTCCAAGCCCAAAAACCGGCCCATGCGATAGGGAATTAAGGTATAATCGGCACCGGAATCAACGTAGAAGTAATCAGGAATCCAATCCCCAGCCGATCTGAGAAGATACACCTTCGCTGCAGGTCTAAATATGACCTCTCCTGTTCTCAATCGCTCCTGCCGGTAATCGAACTCAATCATCGAATTCGCTTCTCATTCAGAAAATAAATGCGCCACCACGGGGGACTTTCCAGAGCACAACCTCTTTGCCTGGATATTTCTTTTTGGCCTCTGCGTAGGCGACTTCTGGATCTTCATCCGCGCACACCACCGCCTTATCCACGATAGAGATGTAATTATCTTCATATTTGCTCAAGTCGGCAGTCGTAAACCACTGAAAAGTCTCATCCATCGAACTGACCTCCTGATTCTGAGCGACCGATCGCGCGTTTCCTATTCCGGACAAAACGCATTGCTCTGGACAATTATCGGAGGCATCTTTAATCGCCTTTTATCCGCTGCCATCTCAACTCATGAGCCTTCCGCAATATTGAGGATTTCCCTTGCGCCCCAGGGCCTGGAGAAATGGGCCATCTTTCTCAGGAAGTCCGCGCCGGGCGCCGGAAACACGCCGTTGGCCCTTCCCACCGGTAATATCCCCTATTCCACATAGAGAAAATCGTACAGCTCGCTGGGGTCGGGGTAAGGGCTGTCGAGAGCAAACTTGGTCGCTTCCTCGATCGCGTCCTCGACGGATTTCTCCACGGCGTCCAGCTCTTCTGCTGTCGCTATCTTCTGCTCGATGAGCTTTGCTCTGAACAGGTTAATAGGGTCTCGCTGTTCTTTGTAGAATTTCTCCTCTTCTTTGGTGCGGTATTTCCTCGGATCGCTTCGGGAATGTCCGAAGTAGCGATAGGTCTTGGCCTCGATCAAAGTGGGGCCGAGGCCGGCCCTGGCTCGTTTCACAGCTTTGCTGACGGCCTCCTCGACAGCGAGGACGTCCTGCCCGTCAACGATCATCCCCGGCATGTTGTAGGCCGAGGCTCTCGACGCAATGTCCTCGACGGCGCACGCTCTCTTGGTGGAAACGCTCATTCCGTACAGGTTGTTCTCGCAGATGTACACGACCGGCAACTTCCAGACGCCGGCCATGTTCAGCGATTCGTGGAACGTCGCGTTGTTCGCTGCTCCATCACCGAAGAAACAAAGCACAATCTTTTTCCCCCCGCGCATTTTCAGGGCAAGTGCCGCCCCTGTGGCGACCGGAATGTTTCCGCCGACGATTCCAGTGGCACCCATGTTGCCCTTGGCGACGTCAGCGATGTGCATGGAACCGCCGCGACCTCTGCTGTAACCAGTCTGCTTGCCACAGAGCTCCGCCATCATTTGAGGCAGTTGCCCTCCCTTGGCGATGCAGTGCCCGTGCCCGCGGTGGGTTGAAGTGATGTAGTCTGTCGGCTCGATTGCCGCGCAGGCGCCGACAGCCACCGCCTCTTCTCCGGCATAAAGGTGCGAAGCCCCTGTGATGATGTTCTGAGCGAGCAGCTCCATCACCTTCTCTTCAAAGTACCGGATTTCCAGCATCAGCCGGAGATATGTCAACAGCGTCTGCTTATCTTCCTTAATCACTTCCACAATTCGATATTCCTTCCTACAAGTCGCCGAGAATGAAATGCTATTGTAAGCAAATCAGGCGCAGACGCAAGCTTTTTCGAGCATCGGCAGGCTGACAATCCACAATGAGGGTGCTCATCCCCAGTAGAACGTTCGGGGCCACTGTCCGGGGCGCACCATCTACGCTTCTCCACACGGCCGAGGGGAATACACCAGGGCGAAAAGCATATAAGTGGAGTACAATTGTGAAAACGCCCTTCCCCTCCCCATAACTACGAATGCAGCCGTCGATTGCGAACGTACGACTTGCGCAAAATCGCGGAAAAAGATCTTGCCAGTCAGATGGCACCTCTTCTCACGTGGCACTACCTCCTTCTCAGGCACGAGATTGACCCGACGTTATTCCTGCAAAGGAAGCATCTCCACCTTTCGGAATTCAGTGGGATGGCTCTCCGCCTGAAGGGCTATGTAACCTTCATGCAGCATCTTATCCCCATTTTTAATCAGCTTCTTGGCGTCAGGGTCATTTTCGTCAAGCTGTGGCTTCTGATACTCCAGCACGGTCTCACCGTTCATGATGTGCTTGATGGTGGAATTGCCGCGAACCTCTACTGTGATCGTCACCCACTGGTCGCCATGATACGTTTTGGAGCGAGATCCGATGACGTGAGGGGTGATCAGCTTGCCGTCCATCACGACATGAGTCCCTGGCGTGCACAGATTGCCCGTGGAACGTTCATTCTTACCGTCGCCGCCGAGGAGCTGAACCTCGATGGAAACCGGAAAGCTCTGATCCTTTGTCATGGTTTCAGGCGACTGGCAGTGCACCATGATCCCGTTATTCCGGAAGGCCCATCCCGGGGCTCCAGGAGTCTGGTCTCCCACGAACCGGTATTCCACGCGTAGGATGTAGTGCGAGAATTTGTCCTTGTAAAACAGGTGCCCGAATTTCCCGTCGAACTTGTCGTACTGATCGTAAGACACCTTCAGGATTCCGTTCTCGACCCGGAACGTATTCTTATAATTATCATTCAGTTCGTGGCCTGCGATCTTGACCTTCCATCCCTCAAGGTCTTTGCCATTGAAGAGGCTGATCCAGCCGCTTTTACCTTTGTTGCCCTTTTCCTCGGCGCCGACCATACTCGCCATGCCCATGCACAGGGCCAACGAGACGCTCAGCCACTGATTTAAGGCAGAGGGGAGATTTCTGATAGTCATCTGACTTGTCATCATTGTCATTTGCTCCTTCTTTGTGTGTTCGGCGCCTCAGATCAAACGAGATTATGATTCCAGCACGGATAGTGCAAGCCAAAATCTAAGTCAGGGCCACATTTTAACATTAAACATGTGCACAGCCCCGCAAATGTCAAAAAGGCAATGGAATGTGCGAATGTAGGCGGATGGCGCGCTTCCAAGACTATTCGGCGCGACACTCTGCAACTCTCGCGACGAGCGCCCAAGACAGTGAGGATTCATGAACGAAGGTGCCTATCTCTGGTAAGCCAGAGTAATTTCGTGCCCCTAACCTCACTCCCAGATTCAACTCGTGAGCGACCCCCTCGTCGAGACTTGTCCTTGGGCTCGAAGCCACAAGCGGGAAGGTCAAGACGTTCGTCTTCAGCTCACGTTCTACCTTGTCTTGGATTCAGGCTTTCGCCTGGGCGCCTCGCGGCACGTCGTGCACTCGTCCACATCGTGGACACGTCACTTTCGAGAGCTTGAACGACGGGGGCAGCTTGAGACGTGTTCCGCAAGCACAAGCAATGAAGACGTACTTGTTCAGCTTCCAGAGCAGGTCGGCGGTTTGTCTGGCCTTTTGCCGTGCGTCCGGTTCCGGCTTCTTGTGCTTCTCGTCTCTCCAGGGAGGTCGTATCCCTACCGCGCGGGATGTCTCCAGCGCACTTTTCGGGACTACCGACTGGTTTGTGCTTCTCGCAAAGGCCGCCTCGTAGTCAGCCAGTGATGCCCCGGCCATCGAACGCAGGATGCGGATGCGATCCTTCGTAGGGGGGTGAGTGGAACCCAGGCCTCCAGCAGCGAAGGCGGCCGTCTGGAGCGGATTGACGATGTACATCGGGGACATCACACGGTTTTTCTTTTCCTTGAGGCCGGGATTAGCGGATATCTTCTGGAGGGCTGAGGCAAGACCCTCAGGGTATCGAGTAAACAGAGCCCCGCACGCGTCGGCAAGGTACTCTCGCCTTCGTGAAAGTGCGAAGTAAAGGAGCTGCACTGCGATAGGCCCAAGTATGGCGAACAGGATTGCAATGATCAATAGCACGGCCTGTGCCTGGTTGCCCCCCTTACCACGACGGCTTCGGTGTCTGCCGCCCGTCAACCATGCATAACGGAGGAAAACGTCGGCCATCAATGCAATGACGCCGACCATTATCGCGGCGACCATCACATATAAGGTGTCGCGATTCCTTATGTGTGCCAACTCGTGTGCCACGACGCCTTGCACCTCGTCTCGGTTCAAACGGTTCAACAGCCCGGCTGTGACCGCGACAGAGGCGTGCTCCGGGTCGCGCCCCACCGCAAAGGCGTTCGGGCGATTGTCGTCGATGATGTAAATCTTCGGCATCTTTGAGATGCCAGCGGCAATGCACATCTCCTCGACAATGTTGTACAGCGTCGGGTGGTCGTTCTTTTGTATCTTTCGTGCTCCCGCACTCGCCAGGAAAACAGTATCGCCGCCGTAGAAGCTGGTGAGCGAAAGGATGGCCCACAGGACAATCGCAACAACACCGCCTGCCATGTAAGCGCCCGGCCAGATGGCTTCGGCAATGAGCATCCCCGCACCGATCATGAAGGCACCCATGACGGAGATGAGCACGAACGACTTGCGCCTATTTCTTGCTATGGCTTCCCACATCGTTCCTCAAATAACGATCTCTGGCGAATCCAAGAAGATTTTTCCCGCGTTCCATTCACAGTGTGACAGGCAATCGTATTCAGAATTGCACCTTTGGCGCCTCTCGTGCCGCTTCGTCCTTCAGCTCGAAGAACTCAGCCTGCTTGAAGTTGAACACACCGGCCACGATGTTCGTGGGGAACATCTGGATCTTCGTGTTAAATCTCATCACGGTATCGTTGTAGAACTGGCGCGAGAAGCCGATCTTGTTCTCGGTGGATGTCAATTCTTCCTGCAGAGCCAGGTAGTTCTGGTTGGCTTTCAGCTCGGGATATGCTTCGACGACGACCATCAGTCGGCTCAATGCGCCGGAGAGCATTGATTCCGCCTCGGCCTGTTTAGCAACCCCCTGGCCCGCAGCTCGCTGTGCAATGTTGCGGGCCTCCGTCACTTTTTGCAGCGTCTCCGCCTCGTGTTTGGTGTACCCCTTGACCGTCTCAACGAGATTGGGGATCAGGTCCCACCGCCGCTTTAGCTGAACATCAATCTGCGCCCAGGCGTTCTTGTACTGGTTGCGCAGCCTGACGAGCCGGTTATACGCGCCGATCAACCACAGCACCACCAGCCCAAACACAACGATTAACACGATCGTAACCGGACTCATTATTTCCCTCCCTTTTCATTTTCGCAAGCGTCACCGAGAAGCACGTCCGCGAGGAACGAACCGACCTCTTCCCTTGCCTTTTCCGAAGCCTCTGTGGCCGCTCCGGCTTCCGCGCTCACGCCCGCCGCAGGCTTTTTCAGACCCCGAATCACCGTATCAAGCTCCCCGCCGTCGAACCAGAGCCCGTGCCCCTTCTTGCACCTGTCTATCACTTCGCCGTCGCCCATACCCATGAGCACCTTCTCCATTTTGCGCCGGCAGTAAGGACATTTCCGGACTTCTTCGTCCGATTTCTCTGTTAGAGGTCGAACAAGCCTCTCGGCCGGAAGTTGGAGCGAACCAAGTAGGAGTTCCAACTCGTCCGCATCGAACCAAACGCCCTTGCAAACCGCGCACACATCGAGCTCGATTTGCTTATACTCGACAACCATCATCTCTTCGTGGCACGCGGGACAGATCATCTTTGCTCCTCAAAGCGGTTCGTTTCATTGTCTCGCAAAACCCCGCATTGTCAAGCCTAAATGTGGCTGGCGATGGCTGAACTGAGAGCAGGGTGCTAGCCTATGTTTGTCAGTTGTTGTTGTAACTCCTTGATTTGCAAGGGGGCGATTTTTAATTTGTCATTACATTGCCTTTTTCCTTGCTGCTGATCGCGTCTTTTCTCTGATTGAGCCGGGGGGCT
>Ga0209979_1001965_pt1 | contig 20778 bp, 22 predicted proteins | sample AnhtaG_FD_183114 | JGI IMG/M metagenome (GOLD analysis project Ga0209979, IMG submission 183114) | Deep subsurface microbial communities from Anholt, Denmark to uncover new lineages of life (NeLLi) - Anholt_01485 metaG (SPAdes) (version 2) | ecosystem: Environmental > Aquatic > Marine > Oceanic...
GATGAAGAAAGCGACCAGACCGGATGTTGATGAGTATTTCTTGAAGATAGCCTCGGTGGTTGCCGAACGCTCAACCTGTCGTCGGCACCACATCGGGGCGGTGGCGGTAAAGGATAAGCACATCCTGGCTACCGGCTATAACGGCGCTCCTGCCGGGTTACAGGACTGCCTTGAGCTGGGCTGCCTCCGGGACGAGCTGGGTATACCCTCAGGAACAAGGCAGGAGGTATGCCGGGGCATCCATGCCGAGCAGAATGTAATCGTGCAGGCTAGCCTCCACGGCGTCAGCCTTGAGGGGAGCACTATTTACTGCACCCATACGCCGTGTGTGCTGTGTGCCAAGATGCTGGTCAATGCCAAGATAAAGCGGTTTGTCAGCTTTGGCCAGTATGACGATAACTCGTTTAAAGACCTGTTCCGCGAGGCAGGCATAGCTGTTGACATAAAGAAAAAGCCCCCGTCCCAGATAAGCTATTTAGCTTGACATCGGTGGTATAATTGATAGATGGTTTGTTAAAGGCACTTCTTTCTGGGGAGAAAGGCATTAGATAAAGCGTTCCGAGATGAGTATTAGAGGATTATAGAATGAGCGAACCTATTGTCATCGAAAATCTGACTAAGTATTATAACAAGTTCCTGGCTCTGAATAACCTGTCCCTGAGGGTAGCCGAGCATGAGAACGTTGGGCTCCTCGGCCCCAATGGCGCTGGCAAGAGTACCACCCTCAAGATATTGTGCGGTCTGCTTCGCGCCTCCTCCGGTACGGCTTATATCGATGGCGTCAGTGTGGCGGAGAAGCCAGAACAGGCCCTTTCCAGAATTGGCGCTATCGTGGAGACACCCGAGTTCTACCAATTTCTCACGCCCGAAGAGACTCTTGGCTATCTCGGCAGGCTTCGGGGAATGCGGGGGGATGAGTTAAAGCGACGGATAAAGGAAGTAATCAAACTCGTTAGGCTTGAAGAATGGGGCAAGGTCAAGATAGAGAAGTTCTCGAGAGGGATGAAGCAGCGTCTTGGCCTGGCGCAGACCTTGCTGCACGACCCGCCGGTTCTAATCCTGGATGAACCAGCTCTGGGACTCGATCCCAGGGGGGTGGTGGAATTCCGGGAGATAATCGAGGGAGTGGGCAAGGAAAAGACGATTTTCTTTGCCTCGCATCAACTGGTAGAGGTTGCCCAAATATGTACTCAGGTAGCCATCATAGACCACGGGCGTCTGCTTGCCTACGATAGCACTGCGGCACTGGAGAAAAAATACCAGTCGCTCGAGCGCGCCTACCTTGAGTTGACGGAGGCCCCCCTTGACTGAATTAGAAAAGCTGAGAATAGTTGCCGGATACGAGTTCCTGAAGCACATCCGCCGAAAACGGCTGTACGTCATTCTCGGGCTTACGGTTGTTGCCGAATTGGCCGTCCTCATTCTTTTACCGATACTGGGTGACGGCTACCCGGATAATGTGATGGTGATGGCTGCCCTGCTCTCGGTGGGTCCGAGCCTGGCGGCGATTGGGGCTATCTTCTTTGCCGGAGACGCCATAGCCGGGGAGTTCGAGAGTAAAACCGGCTATATCCTTTTTACCAATCCTGTCGGGCGAATGACACTGGTGGCAGGAAAGTATCTGGCATGCTATGCCGCGGTGATATTACTCGTCCTTCTTGGCTATGCGATTGTTTCTATTTCCCTGCTGGCAATATACGGAAGTGTCCCGATTGAGACGCTGTCATCATTTGGGCTATGCCTCCTCTATGCTGGCAGTGTCCTCTCGGTAACCTTCTTCTTTAGCGCGATATCAAAAGGAGCCATGGGAGCCACTGTCATCACGCTGGTCTTTATCATGGTCATTTCCGGGATTATCGATAGCGTCCTTATGATGACAGGGCAGCCGCACTGGTTTATGCTTTCTACCAACGGTGACACCATCGCTACCGTCTACGGCGGATACGAGCTGTTTATGGGAGGGCTTGGGACCAATGGTGGTATGATGCCCTTTGAAATGGAGACCCCGGACATCGGTCTCAATGTTCTCTCAATGGTAATCTACCTGGTGGTGGGTTTCCTTTTGAGCATCTGGATAAGCAAGAGAAGGCAGTTAGCTTAGTCCAGATCATGCCTTCGTCGGAAAAGAGAATTTTTTAGACGAGCTTAAATAAATGCCAGTGCTGCATACCAAGGTAATTGTTAATCCGGTGGCAGGAGCCTATTCCACCCGCCGCAAGTGGCCCCTCATTAGTAAGCTGCTGGAGCGCATTGGCCTCTCCTTTGACTTTGAGTATACCCAGGGCGTGGGACATGCCATAGAGCTAGCTCGGGCGGCGGCCAGTGATGGCTATCGCTATCTGGTGGCGGTGGGTGGCGATGGGACGGTGAACGAGGTCGCCAACGGTATACTCCGTTCAACTGCTGCTAATAATACGGCTCTTGGTATAGTAAGCACGGGTACTGGGAGTGATTTTGTCCGTTCGGTGGGGATACCCAGGCGCTATCCTGATGCCTGTTCGTGCCTGACCAGCCAGCGAAGGTTATCCATTGATGTTGGTGTTGTCGAGTATCAAAGTGGGGGGCAAACCTTACGGCGCTTTTTTGTCAATACTGCTGGCGTGGGCTTTGATGCTGCGGTGGTGGAGAAAACCGAGCGCCTGCCCAAGTATTTCGGTGGCACCATCCCTTATCTGGCGGGGTTGGTAAGGACTCTGTTTGGCTATAAAAACAAGCCGATTGTGGCCGAGGTGGGGGATGAGGTGGTGAGCGGTCGGATGTTAGATGTGGTGGTGGCTAATGGCGGCTACTTTGGCGGCGGTATGCATGTAGCCCCCCAGGCTGAGCTTGGCGATAGTTTACTGGATGTGGTGATTATTGGTGATATGGGCAAGTTTGAACTGCTCAAGGCATTGCCTACGGTATATAAGGGGACTCATATTAACCATCCCAAAGTCAGTATGAAGAAGGCCAGCCGTATCGCCATCACCTCCCCGGAGCCAATGTTGGTCTATGCCGATGGTGAACTGCTGGGGGAATGCCCCGCCTCTTTCTGGCTGATGCCATCTGCCTTGAGCATTGTAGTTTAGTATATGGGCTAAGTAATCTTTTTCTTCCCCCCGCCCCCATTTTTAACTTTATGTTTTTCTTTGCCCCCAATCCCTCGCTTTTGTTGGGGTGTCTGAGAGTAGCGAAGTCCTCCTATACCTGATTGGGGAGTTTTAAGGAGAGGAAGCCCCAGAATATCATGGGGTGTTTAAGAGGGGCGCTAGCGTTAAATACATCAGGGGGAGTCTTAGAGGGGGCGAAGCCCCCTCTTCTATAAATACTGTCCCCCTCCCTTAGATAAGGGAGGGGGACAAAGGGGGAGGGTTTCCTTAATAAAATTAATAATAGGGGTGAGGTTGATAATTAAATATTCTCCCCCTGATAGGCTCCTTGATAGCCCTCTGTCTTTTGGCTTAGCCGCAGGAAGATAAGCTGGGCAATTCTGGCATTCTTCTGCAGGCGAAACCCTTGAGGATTATAGACCACCATCAGGGACTGGGAGCGACCGGAATATCCAGCATCCCAAACCGCCGTGCCCACCGTCACCCCACAGCGAAGCAGGCTGGAGCGGGGTCGGGCTAGGGCCATAATGTTCTGGGGCAGGTGGACAATCTCGTTGTAGGTAATAATATAGGCGCCGGGGACAAGGTCGATAAACCCCAGCCCATCAAAAACCAGTGGCGCCAGGTCAGACACCACCCTCTGGCTGTCTTCCATTGCTATCCTGCCCGAGGTCTGGGGTAAGGCTATCTCACGCAGGGTAAGGTCAATGCCGTTGGGTTGCAGCTGCTGCTCTAAATCGATGCAACCTTCTATTAGTGGTGTCTTTTTCTGCAGTAGGCGGTGGATTTCCTGGCGGGATAAAACGGCGGTCATTATTGCTTCCAATAAGCATTTTACCATATACCTAGACTAAATAGGAATTGACAAGGCAGATGGGGGGTCGATTATAATTCAGCAATCAGCCCATTCAGGCTATTAATTGAAGGGGGAATTATGCCGGTAAAAGTAGTTACCGATAGTAGCGCTGACCTGCCTGACCAGCTAGTTGAGGAGCTGGGGATTACCGTAATCCCGCTGTATGTGCGTTTTGGGGAAAAGGTCTACCGCGACCGGGTGGACATCAGCGAGGACGAGTTTTACCGCAGGCTGGAGCATGACCCTGTTCACCCGGTTACCATTCAGCCCGGGCCACAGGATTTTCTTGAAATCTACCGAAAACTGTCAGAAGACGCCGACGGCATTGTTTCTGTCCATATCTCGGGTAAACTAAGTGGCACCTGTAACTCAGCACTGATGGCTAAGGATATGATAGAAACAGAGTGTCCTATTGAGGTGGTTGATTCACAGGCAGTGTCCACCGGTCTAGGCTTGATAGTTATGGTTGCTGCCCAAGCGGCTAAGGCGGGGGAAAGTTTGGAGGGGGTGGTGGCAGCGGCAAATCAGGCTATTCCCAAGATACATTTACTGGCTCTGTTTGATACCCTGAAATACCTGCTTCTGGGCGGGCGCATTGGCAAGGCAAAGGCACTTCTGGGCTCCATATTAAATGTGAAACCGGTGCTAACACTGAAAGATGGGGAGGTGGTGCCTGCTGGACAGGTGCGCACCCGGGCTAAAGGTATAGATAAGCTAGTTGACTTTGTCAAAAGTGTTGAAGATATACAGGATTTGGCGGTAGTGTATAGTACTACCCCTGACGAAGCGCAAGCTCTGGCTGAGCGTATAGGTTCCGTATTTGACCGGGAAAAGATAGTGATGGCCAGGCTGGGACCTGTGCTCGGGGTGCATATGGGTCCCGGGCTGCTGATTGTAGCCATTAGAGGCGCATAGTCAGCCGGCGATATTTCCCACCCCCGCTTACGTTTCTTTATCACTGTTTCACTGCAGGTTATCCCATTGCACCTCAAAAATGATGACGCCGCCAGCCCTTTGTGGTAGAATTGCGTTTAAATATCTGCCCAGGGAGGTGCTTAAATGACTAAATTTACCTGGGCCTGGACCTGGTTTGCCTTTCTACTGGCGTTAGATATTGCTATCCCCCGGTTTGTCCTCACCCATGTAGAAAAGATGAGCGGTGCCTTCTTGTTCTGGACGGTTTGGGTGGTGGCGGCAATCATCACTGCCTTTGTCATCTTTCTTAAATGGAGGGAGGTGAAGCCATGAGCGCCGCCTTTTGGGTATGGTTTGGTATCGCCATCTATATAGTGGTGGGGTTAGCCATCGCCATAATGGCCAGACGGCAGTTGGGGGCGGGGATGAGCGAGTTTTTCCTGGCCGACCGCAAGGTTGGGGGCTTTGTTTTGGCTCTGACCTACAGTGCCACCACCTACAGCGCCTTCATGATGATTGGCCTGGCCGGTTTGACCTATTTCAGCGGGGTTGGTGCCCTGGGCTTTGAGTTAACCTATCTTTGTGGCATGTTCATGATGGTCTTCTTCCTGCCTCGCTTCTGGTTGGCGGGAAAGAAGTATGGCTATATCTCACCTATTGAATCTTAAGCGACCGCTACCAGAATAAGGGGGTGGGGGTTACCGCCGCCATATTAGCCCTCGTCTTTCTGGTTCCTTACGGTGCAGTGCAACTAATGGGCGTGGGCTACCTGATGAACGGGGTTAGCCAGGGGGTAATCCCGGTAGTAGTCGGGATTATCATCGCTGTGGTTTGCGCCATCGCCTGGTCAAGCATTGCCGGTCTGCGCTCGGTTGCCTGGACTGATGCCTTCCAGGCGTTAGTCATGATTGTTACTTCGGCGGCTGTTCTGGGGGTGGTGGTGAATGCGCTGGGTGGATTCGGCTCCTTTTTCAGCAAGCTGGAGGAAGCGACACCGGGGCTACTGACCGTGCCTGCTGCCACCGGGTCGTGGAACATTAATATGTTTATCGGTCTTGCTCTCCCCTGGCTTTTCTTCTTAATCTCAAACCCTCAGGTAAGCCAGCGGCTTTTCATCCCCAAATCGGTCACCGCTATGAAGCAGATGCTCGGCGGTTTTCTTGTCTTTGGCTTCATCTATACCCTGATATCGGTATTATGGGGGTTCGGTGCCGTTTTACTGGTATCTGGAGTGGAGAAGTCAGACCTGGCGACACCTACCCTTCTCGCCCTGCCCATAATACCTACCGGTCTGGCCATAATCGTCATGATTGGTATCACGGCGGCAGCTATTTCTACCATTGATTCTATTCTGCTCACCCTGTCCTCGGTGTGGGCTCGTGATATCCACAAGGGTCTTATCAACCCCAAGGTTTCAGAGGCAAAGCAGCTCAGGATAGGGCAGTGGGTTATCCCGGTTATGGCTGTTATTGCCTTTGTTTTCGCCTGGTGGTGCTGGTTGGGGACCTTCCCGAGGAGCCGGAGCTTAGGCTTCCTGAGTACCTGATTGCTCCCCTTGGGGGTTTCCGGGTGCTGGTTCATCCCATAGGTAGTGTAAGCCTGAGGCCCTGGCGAAAAATCGGTGAAATGATGGGCCTGTTGCCGGGCGAAGTAGATGTGTGGAAAGTTCCCGGCATAATTATTTCATATGGTTCTGAACGGAAGAACAAGAAGGAGGAACTGTACCGGCAGACGCTCTTTGCCTACATGGAGGCAATCAGGGAGCGCAGGAAGAAAAAGAAGAAGGGAAGGAGGGGATTGCTCGAGGAGACAGCAAAAATACTTGAAACGGAATATGGCTGGGAAGATTTACCCGATTCCTATACGGTCAGGCGCTATCTTGACCGGGCGCAAGAAAGGTGGCATATTTCGACATACTAAGTAAGGAAGTAACTATATACCTAAGTAAGTTTATAAGGAGGCAGCTATGGCAAAACTATCGCAAAATTCACGCGCAAAAGTTAAGCAAATTGTTAAGCAAAATTCTGCGGGGAGGTCGTCATGGGCAAAAATTGAGGCTAAAAATAAGTGGCAGCGGAGGGATTCGAACCCACGACCAAAGGCTTATGAGTCCTCTGCTCTACCACTGAGCTACGCTGCCGCAGGCAGAATATAGCACGATTTGATTTTTATTGTCAATTCCACCTTTTTATAATGTGTATCGCGGTTGCCTTAAAGGTGGCGTAAACTTTCTTATCCACCGTCAGCTTCAGGTCTTGGGCTGACCTCTTGGTTACCACGATTAGAAGAGGAAAGCCGCAGGCTACTTCAACCCTAACCAGTGCTCCCACGGGGAATATTCTGGTTATCCTGCCCTCAAAGGTGTTGCGGGCACTGCTGGTTTCTTTACGGGGGGCTAGGGTTATATCTTCAGGTCGGATAAGGGCATGGACCTCTTCGCCTATATGATAGTCTGAAATTGCCTGGATAAGACTGCCGCTAACATCAATGGTGACCAGGTTATCATCTCTATTTACTATTACCCCGCTTAAGATATTCTCCACGCCAACGAATTGGGCGACCTCCTTATTTTGCGGGGTGCTGAATATATCGCCGGGACTGCCTACCTGAAGTATTTCGCCGTTCATTATCACCCCTATCCTGCTGGCGAGGCGCTGGCCCTGCGACATATCGTGGGTAGCCATCACTACCGTTGTCTTTTGCTCGCCGATGATGTGCGCCAGCACCTCCTCTATCCTTGATGTGGAGACGGGGTCGAGGTTAGCCGTAGGCTCGTCGAGAAACAGCACCTCAGGCTCAACCGCCAGCGCCCGGGCTATGGCTACCCGTTGCGTTTCGCCCCCGGAAAGGGTTCGGGCATTGCGGCTTGAGTATTCAGTCATGCCCACCACTTCCAGAACACGGCTCACCCTCTGGCTGATGGCAGCCCCCTTTTCTCCTCTCCATTTCAGTCCGCAGGCGACATTATCATGGACACTCATGTTAAATACGACTGGTTTCTGGAGGACGAAGGTCATGCGGCGGCGTGCTTGCAGTCGGAGACGTTTGGAGCCGGTCACATCCATCCCGTCAAAATAGATGCTCCCTGAGCTTGGCACTTCCAGCAGGTCAAGGAGGCGCAGCAGTGTCGTCTTGCCGGCGCCGGTAGGCCCAATCAGGGCGAACACATCACCCCGGTTGATATTCAGGCTTACACCTTTAAGGATGTGTTGCCCGGCGTATTTCTGCCCGATATTAGCTGTTTCTATCAAAGTCATCGTTATTTCTGCTGAACCCTATTTAGCACTAGATTTATTATCAGGGCGATGACGATAAGGATTATGCCCAGTGCCAGCGCCAGTTCCAGGTCGCCCTTGGAGGTTTCCAGGGAGATGGCGGTAGTGATGGTGCGGGTAAAACCCCGGATGTTGCCGCCGACCATTAAGGAAAGCCCGACCTCGGAAATCGCCCGCCCGAAGCCCATTATCAGCCCGGCCAGGACGGCAAACCTGGCTTCTCTCAGTGTTATAACCGCCGTCTGGAGGCGGCTGGCGCCGAGGGAGATAGCCGTATCGGCTATTGATTTGTCAATGCCGCTTAAAGCCGAGATGGTGAGCCCGAGCATTATGGGGGATATGAGTATAACCTGGCCGATGACCATGACGGCGGGGGTGAATAAAATATCAAGCCCGCCCAGGGGGCCGGCGCTGGAGAAGAGGACGAAGACGAAAAGCCCCACCGCCACCGTGGGCAAACTGAATAGCGTCTGGACTATGTTTATTAGCGTGCGCTTGCCGCGGAATTTGTTGAAGTGGATGACCGTCGCCAGCGGCAGGCATATCAAAGCGGCTATGGTGGAGGAGGTCGCTGATATTGCCAGCGACCTCCCGGCTATCGCCATGACCTCAGGGTCAAAGGATATGATGAGTTTTACTGCTGTAACCAGTGCTTCCCATAGCTCGGTCAATTTGCTCTAACCCCGCATGTTTTTATGATGTAGGCTCAGCCCCGGCACAGGGGATAAATAGCGGCTCGCCGTATTGGCTAACCCCATAGTTTCCGATGAGCTCTTGAATGTGGGGTGAGGTGAGAAAATCTATCAGGTTGTTTGCCATCTCAATGTTGGTTTTGGGATTTGCTTCCGGGCTTACGGCAATAACCGAATAGACATTGAGCAGGATTGCCCCCTCGTCCACAATCGGCACCAGCTCAAGGTCGCTTGGGTAAGAGAGAAAGGTGCCGATGTCAGTGAGGGTGTACCCCTCCATATCGCTGGCCATGAGCAGGGTTGGCCCCATACCCCTCCCCGCCTCTACGTACCACTGTCCGGCGGTTCTCACCTCTTCGTAGTCATAGCCGGCACTGGCCCAGATTGCCTTCTCTTTGCTGTGTGTCCCCGAGTCGTTGCCGCGGGAGATAAAGGGGCTGCTCGCCGACTGGTAGAGCGTCCGGAAGGCGTCTTCGGGGCTTAAGCCCTGAATTCCGGCGGGGTCATCGGCGGGGCCGACGATGAGGAAGTAGTTGTAGGCAAAGGGGACCCGCTCTACCCCGTAGCCATCGGCAACAAACTGCTCTTCACGGGCTTTGGAGTGGACGGCGATAATATCAACGTCCCCCCTCATCCCATATTCCAGGGCGATGCCGGTGCCGGCGGATAGGATGTCGACCTCTACGCCGTATTCATCTTCGAACATCGGTTCCAGGTAATCCCAGAGGCCGCTGTCATAAAGGCTGGTGGTGGTTGCCACTTTCAGCCGTGGTTGACCACAGCCGCTAGCGCTTACTAGCAGGCTGGCAATCACTAGCCCGGCTAATATGGTAATTACGGCGTTTTTTTTCATATGCCCCTTTTAGATGTGTTCATAAATTTACAGCATAATTAAAAAGCACCTCCGAAGGAGGTGCACGACATGCTATTAACGTTAGCATGAGCGCTCTCCTTTCCAAACACGGGAGGCACCGCCGTTTCCAGCGATACCCTTTCGGCCAGTCTCCATGGTTTATCTTTAGGAGAACAGGCTCGGAGAGAATATTCGGTTTTTAAACTGGTTTATATTATCACCTCGGCTATGTAATTGCAACCTTATCTTGCCTTGACGTTGGCTTAAGCTCTCTGTTAAAATTCACCACGGTTATTCCTCTTTAAGTCCGCTGTTGGCCCTTAAAAGTCACGAAGGAGGTTTATTATGGCTGTTAACTATGAGAAAGAAGGAAGGTTGGCTATCTTCACCATAAATCGCCCTGAGGCAATGAATGCCTTGAACATGGAGGCGGTGCGAGAGCTCCTTGAGGCAATGGTGGACTTTAGAGATGACCCTGACCTGTGGGTTGGCATCATTACCGGGGCGGGCGAAAGGGCTTTTTGCGGCGGCGCCGATATCAAGGATACCCTGTCCTTTATGAAGGAGCACCGTAGAGACCCCTGGTCATTCCCGCCGAGCATAATGCGGGGGTTGGAGCTGTGGAAGCCGCTCATTGCCGCCATCAACGGCATGGCGCTGGGTGGGGGACTGGAATTGGCCCTGGCCTGTGATATAAGGATAGCCGCTGAGAATGCCCGCCTGGGCACACCCGAGGTAAACCTGGGTATGATGCCGGGCTGGGGCGGGACACAACGGGTACCCCGCGTGGTTCCATATTGTAAGGCGGCTGAGATATTGCTTATGGGCAGACCGGTGGATGCCCAGGAGGCATATCGCATCGGCCTGATAAACAAGGTTGTGCCTCAGGCAGAGGTTATGTCCACAGCTAAAGAGTGGGCTGAGGTTATCTGCCAGGCAGGACCTCTGGCGGTGAGGGCGGCTAAAGAGGCGATGATTAGAGGCTCCAGCATGACTTTAGAGGATGGCTTGAGGCTGGAGAACTCACTGGTAGCCTATCTTATGGGCACTGATGACTTTGCCGAAGGAACCAAGGCTTTTGTGGAAAAGAGAAAGCCGAGCTACAAAGCAAAATAATACAAGAGAGGAGCACTATGGAAATTAAGAAGGTCGGTGTAGTTGGCTGTGGCTCCATGGGCGCGGGCATCGCTCAACTCTGCGCTCAGTCGGGCTACCAGGTGGTGGTATCGGAAATAAACGATGCGTTTTTGAAGCGGGGAATGGGGTCAATTGATAAGGTACTGGCCAGGAGTGTGGAGAAGGGCAAGCTCTCCCAGACGGATAAGGACGCCATAATGGGCCGCATTAAGGGCACCACCAGTACCAAGGACTTCTCTGACTGCGATCTGGTGATTGAAGCCGCTATTGAGAATCTGGAGCTGAAGAAGAAGATATTTGCCGAGCTGGATGGAATCTGTCCCTCCCATGCCATTCTGGCCACTAACACTTCCTGCCTGTCTATCATTGATATGGCGGTGGTGACCAAGAGGCCGGATAAGGTTTTGGGACTGCACTTCTTCAATCCGGCGCCGATTATGAAACTGCTGGAAATCGTGAAGACCATTGCCACCAGCGATGAGGTGGTTAAGGCTAGCCAGAAGTTTGGTGAGTCTCTGGGCAAGACCACGGTCATTGCCCGGGATGCGCCGGGCTTTATTGTCAACCGGCTCTGGATACCCTTCCTGCTCCATTCTATCCGCCTCTACGAGGATGGTGTTGCCAGCCGGGAGGATATTGATAATGCCATAAGCCTGGGCTTAAATTACCCCATGGGTCCGCTCACCCTGTCCGACATGGTCGGAATTGACGTGGTCAAGTTTGTCTCTGATGCGCTCTACGAGCAGCTTAAGGACCCGAGGTATATTGTGCCGACGCTGGTGGATAAGATGGTTGCCGCCGGTTGGCTGGGGCGCAAGACAGGCAAGGGCTTCTACGATTATAAATAGGTCCCCGTTTAAATCAGCCTGGAAAAGTACAGGATGAGAAGGAGGAGATTTTATGGGCGAAGTGGTGATTGTCAGTGGGGTGAGAACAGCTATAGGTAATTATGGTGGAGCTTTACGCGATACCCCGGTGGTAAAACTGGGTAGTATTGTTATTAAGGAAGCGTTAAAGCGGGTCGGGCTGCGACCCAAGAGGGACCCTGAGGAGTATGCCCCTGAGGTGTTTAAGGGCGACGGCCTGATTGAGCTGGAGAAGAAATACTATGACTGGGACGATTCCCTGACTGAGGTCAGGATAGACGAGGTGATAATGGGCAATGTTCTCCAGGCAGGTCAGGGTCAAAATACCGCCCGCCAGGCAATGATATACGCTGGTATCCCCAAGGAGGTAAATGCCTTCACCGTGAACAAGATTTGCGCCTCGGGGATGAAGGCGGTAGCCCTGGCTGCCCAGGCGATAAAGGCGGGCGAGGCTGAAGTTATTGTTGCCGGGGGCATGGAAAATATGAGTTCTGTCCCTTACTATTTGCCCACTGCCCGGTGGGGAGCCAGAATGTTCAATGCCGAGATGGTTGATGGCATGGTCTACGATGGCTTGTGGGAGATATTCTACAATTATCATATGGGGCTAACCTCAGAGAATATAGCCGAGAAGTTTGGCATAACCAGGGAGGAGCAGGACCAGCTTGCCCTGCTCAGCAACCAGAGGGCGCTGGCGGCAATAAAGGACGGCATATTCAAAGAAGAGATAGTCCCGGTGGAGGTCAGGGAGAAAAGGGAGGTCAAACAGTTTGATACCGATGAACACCCCAGAGAGACCTCTATGGAGGCTTTAGCCAAGCTGCCGCCGGTATTCAAAAAGGACGGGTCAGTAACCGCCGGCAATGCCTCGGGGATAACTGATGCTGCGGCTGCCCTGGTGGTGATGTCGGCGGAAAAGGCAAAGGAGCTGGGCTTAAAGCCGATGGCGGTTGTTAAGTCTTACGCCTCTGGTGGCGTTGACCCGGCTTACATGGGGATGGGGGCGGTTCCCGCCACCAAGAAGGCATTAAAGCTGGCTGGACTCGAGCTTGAGGATATAGACTATATTGAATTAAATGAAGCCTTTGCCTCTCAAGCCATTGGGGTAATGAGAGACCTCGGCCTTGATTTCGATAAGGTGAACGCTCATGGCAGCGGCATATCGCTGGGGCACCCTATAGGCTGTACCGGCGCCAGGATTATAGTCACCCTTGTCCATGAGATGATGCGTAAAAATTACCGGTTAGGTCTGGCAACACTGTGCATTGGTGGCGGTCAGGGAATGGCTACCGTTATCGAGAGAAAGTAGGTTATTTCCCTCGCTTCTCGTAATCAGGGCACCAGGTGGTATTGGGGCGTGCCGGATTGTGACAGGTGCTGCGCCAATCCCATTTGCAGCTATCACAGAGGAAGATGTTCATGCCTAGCGCCTTCTTAATTCTAACCTTGAACTTGTGACCCCAGGGGGGCTTTCTTCTGGGCTTCATCTTTATTCTCTCTTAAGAGCCATTTCTAGTTTATCAAACCAGGAGCTATCAAGCAATATATTGTGCTTCCATAAATTCAAGGTATTCCTCTATGTGCGCAATTGTGGTAAAATAGGGCAAGATTGGGCAGAGGGTGATTTATTATGGGTATGCCTAGAATGAGAAGAATGGTTGTCCCTAAAATACGAAGAAAAATCAAGGCTAAATCTGAGGTCCAAGAGGGAGCTGAGCGGCAGCTAAATATCGAGTCGGTCACCTGGGGTGAGCTGACCTGGGTTAACATTGAGGCTCCCACTGAGCTGGAGACGGAATACCTGGCTAAGAACTACCCCTTCCACCCCCTGGATTTAGACGACTGTCTCAGCCGAATACAGCGGCCCAAGATAGATGTCTACGACGATTATCTGTTTTTGGTCTTCCACTTCCCCTTATTCAGCCCCGAGGCCAGGGTAACCACTCCCAGCCAGGTATCGGTGTTTATCGGCCAGAACTACCTCATTACCCTGCATACAGGTGAGCTTAAACCGCTGGCAAATCTATTCCGGCAATGTCAGAGTGAGGAGAATGAAGAGATAAGGCAGGAGCATTTCAGCCAGGGTTCCGGCTACCTCCTTTACCGAATACTTGACCGTCTGGTTGACTACTGCCTGCCGATACTGAATAAGATTGGGGGCAATATTGAGAATGCGGAAGATAATATTTTCTCGGAGAGGGTGGGGGGCGCAGTGAAGGACATGTCCATACTTCGGCGTGATGTTATCTCCTTTCGCCGCATTATCTGGCCAATGAGGGCCGTTATCGGCAGTCTGGAGCCTAAAATTCGCCGCTTTACCAAGATGGATATGACAGTTTACTTTGGAGATATGACCGACCATGTGGATAAAATCTGGGACGGCTTGGATGAATATAAGGAGATAATTGAGGGTCTAAACGATACCCATGATTCCCTGGCTTCTCATCGCACCAGCGAGGTCATGCGAATGTTGACCATCATTGCCACCATCCTGCTACCGCTGACGGTAATTGCCTCTCTTTACGGGATGAATGTCCCCTTGCCCTTCCAGGAGTCCCACTATTCCTTCCTGATTGTCTTCTTTATCTGGGCGATTATTGTTAGCGGAATGCTCTACTTCTTCCGCCGCCAACGCTGGATCTAGTAATGGTTCTAGTAGTATTAGCTACATTATTTACCACCTGCCTCCTTGTCGCCAACATCATAACCGTAAAGCTCATCTCTATTGGTGGATGGGTTGTCCCCGCCGGAGTGATTGCTTATCCCTTAACCTTCTTATTTACCGATGTGATTACCGAGCTTTATGGGAGACGAACCGCTTCCAAGGTCATTTGGTTAGGTTTTGGCGCTAATCTGCTCCTGGTGATACTGGTCTTTGGTGCCAAGTTATTGCCACCAGCGGTGTCATTGTGGGAAGATCAAACGGCTTATGAGTCCATCTTAGGCATGGTACCCAGGATTGTCCTGGCATCAATGATTGCCTACCTGATAAGTCAGCATCACGATGTTTTTGCCTTCCATTTCTGGCGGGAGAAGACAAGGGCAAGGTTCCTCTGGTTGCGCAATAATGCCTCAACGATGGTGTCCCAAGCCATGGATACCGGTATATTCATCACCATAGCTTTCTGGGGGGTTTATTCTACAGAAATTCTGACAGAAATGCTCCTTACCCAATATGTAATTAAACTGATTATAGCCGCCTGCGATACGCCTTTTTGTTACCTGTTGGTTGGTTTGTTAAAAGGGAAGGTTAAGCCGCCGCCACCTATAGGCGCTGAAGCCCGTGCTTAGGAATGGGGTTGACAATGAACATTCAGGTTTTGGGGGCGCATAACTGCGAATCGTCAAAAGCAAAGCTCATCAGCTTGTTGATTGACGATGTCCTGGCTATAGATGCCGGCGCCCTTACCTCCAGCCTGTCTTTTGCGGCTCAGCAAAAAATCAAAGCCATCCTGCTCACCCACCATCACTATGACCATGTCAGGGATATCCCGATGGTAGCGATGAACCTTTTCCTGCGCCAGACGACCATCGATATTTACTCTACCCCACCGACATATGATGCCCTGGTTAGACATCTATTGAACGAGGAGCTTTATCCCGATTTCCGGCAAAAGCCTCCGCAGAAGCCAACGCTTAGGTTCACTATAATAGAACCACATCAGGTGGAGCAGATTGAGGGCTACAGTATCCTGGCGGTGCCGGTAAACCACAGCGTCCCTACCGTGGGCTATCAGGTCACCTCTGCCGAGGGTAAGGTGGTATTCTATACCGGGGATACCGGTCCGGGGTTAGCTAGTTGCTGGCAGCGTGTTTCGCCCCAGCTACTCATTACCGAGGTTACTGCCCCCGATAAGTATAAGCAGTGGGCGGCGGAGGGGGGGCATCTCACCCCGAGTCTGTTACAGCAGGAGCTAATCAGCTTCCGAGAGCTTAATGGCTACCTCCCCCGGGTGGTGGCGGTTCACATGAGCCCCCACCTTGAGAAGGAGATAGAGGCTGAAATAGCGGCCGTGGCTCAAGTATTGGATAGTTCAATCACTCTGGGCTATGAGGGGATGGAGGTTAGCCTGTAATCATAACCGATTTCTCCCAACCCGCCCGCCCATAGGGGCTTGGCCTCAGGGTTGTGGGGGCGAAGCCCCCGCCTGAGGGTGGGAGAGTGGGAGAGGAAGAAAATATCCGCTGACCTTATAGGGCGGCGGGTGGGAAAAGACAGCAAGAAGAAAGAGCTGCTGGATAACAGGGGGTGAGCTTGGTGGACGCCCCGAAGTTCATAGTTGACTGCAATGTGGGGAAGCTGACCAAGTGGCTGAGGCTTATGGGCTATGATGCCCGCTTCTTCGATGGCAGTGATGATTCCCAGTTGGTGGCTGTGGCTCAAGCCGAGGGCAGGGTCATCCTGAGCCGGGATACCCAGATTATGAAACGGCGGGTGATAACCAGTGGCCAGCTCCAAGCTATCCTTATTCAGAGCGATGAACCTGAGCGACAAATTCGTCAGGTAATAGATACCTTGCACCTGGATTGCCGGTTCAAGCCGTTCACTCTCTGTCTGGAGTGCAGTCAGCCTCTGGTGGAGAGGGGTAAGGGGGAGGTGAAAGACCTGGTGCCTCCCTACGTCTTCCAGACTCAAAGCCAGTTTATGCAGTGCCCTGCCTGCCACCGTATTTACTGGCGAGGGACGCACTGGCGGGCAATGACTCAGAGGCTGGAGAATTTTACGCAGGTTGTTTGACAACGTGATTTTTTCCCCCCCCCCCCCCTCATAGGTTTCACCTCTAAAACTCTCCAGACCCCGCCCTCATAGGTTTCACCTCTAAAACTCTCCAGACCCCGCCCTCGGAGGCTTGGCGCTTAAATTCCCGCTTTATTTGGGGGGGTTATATCCCCCTCGCTTTATTGGGGAGTCTAAGAGGGGCGAGGTACCCCGATATGTTATGTGGTGTTTAAGAGGGGCTAGTGCCGCACATGTTACAGGGAGTCCAAGAGGGGCAGCAGCCTTTGAGGGTGGGACAGGGTGGGAAGAAAAACAATTAAATATGGGGGGATACTAAAGTAGAGTTTAAGAGGGGCGCTAACTCCTGTAGGGTGGGTGGGTAGGGAAAACAGGCTTCAGTAAACAGCCAAGCTGAGGCGGTAAGCGTAGTTTCTCACTATCCCTTGACCATAGCCCGTGATATTGTTACACTTCAGAATGACGATATTAGAAACGGGGGAGAGCGATGAATTTTGAAAATATACTGGTGGAGAGGAAGGAGGGGGTGGCCAAGCTCATCATTAATCGGCCACCGTTAAATATCCTGAATATTGATACCTTGGTGGAGATGAATCAAGCCCTGGCGGAGCTAAAGACAGACGACGAGGTGAAGGTGGTGGTGATTACTGGCGCCGGGGATAGAGCCTTCTCTGCCGGGGTGGATGTTGGCGACCATCTGGGTGAGAAGCTACCCAAGATGGTGGAGGTATTCAACAAACTATTTATATCATTAGTTGAGGTGGATAAGCCTACTATTGCCGTAGTTAATGGTCTGGCTCTGGGCGGGGGCTGTGAGATAGTGGCCGGCTGTGATATGGCTGTCGCCTCAGAGAAGGCACAATTGGGACAGCCGGAGGTTAAGCTGGGGGTATATCCTCCTCCAGCCTCGGTTCTCTTCCCCAGGCTTATGGGTAGACGAAAAGCATTTGAGCTTATCCTATCCGGTGATAGTATCAGTGCTGAGGAAGCGGAGAGGATTGGTCTGGTGAATAAAGTCGTCCCGGAAGGGGAGCTGGAAAAGGCAGCTGACGAATTTATCAAGCGGTTTACGGCTAATAGTGGGCTAACCCTGACCCAGGCTAGGCGAGCTCTTTACCGTAATTTTGACCTGAATTTTTATGAGGCTATGGAGGCGACCGGGATTGATGCTGCCCTGGTCATGGCTGGCGAGAACAGTGTTGAGGGGCTGACGGCTTTCATGGAGAAGAGAAAGCCGGTCTGGATAAGGTAATCTTTATGAAGGGAGGAAAAAGGTGAGAGTTCTGACTACAAGCCAAATGCGTGAGCTTGAGGAGAGTTGTGCTCAGGCTGGTTTGACCACAGAGGTGCTCATGGAGAATGCGGGCAAAGCGGTAGCTGAGGAGGTCGGCCAAATCCTGGGCGATATCGAGCAGCGGCAGATTCTATTTTTAATTGGGCCGGGCAATAACGGTGGCGATGGCTTGGTGGCGGCTCGCCATCTTCATGACCGGGGGGTAAAGGTCATCATCTACCTCTATGGAGAGAGACCAACGCGTGACCTGGTGCTTAAGCCGATTCGGGAGCGTCGCATCACCCGGGTTAAGGCGGTTCAAGATGAAGAGATGGAAAGGCTTGGCGAGTTTTTGGCATCGTCCGACGCTGTTATTGATGCCCTATTTGGCACTGGCACCGCCCGCCCTTTTGGTGGTCTCTTGGTAATGTTATTGGGCAAGGTGCGGCGGGCTAAAAAGAAGCGTGCCGGGCTGCGTATCATAGCTCTGGATTTACCCTCTGGGCTGAACGCTGATACCGGGGAGGTAGACCCTGCCTGTCTCTATGCTGATGATACTATAACCCTGGGGTTTCCCAAGCCAGGCTTACTCAAGCCCCCGGGGTCGGAAAGGGCGGGCAAAGTAACTGTGGTGGATATTGGCATGCCCGACTATATGGCGGAGGAGGCGGTAGTGTCAGGATATATTCCCCGTGAGTGGGTTCAATCGGTTCTTCCCAAGCGTTCGCCTCAAGCTAATAAGGGCAGTTTTGGCAGCGTCCTGGTGGTGGCGGGCTCTATCAATTACATTGGTGCCGCCTATCTGGCTTGCACCGGTGCGATGCGAGTTGGGGCCGGATTGGTAACCCTGGCGACAACTGGTAGGCTTCAGTCTATCCTGGCTTCAAAACTAACCGAGGTAACCTATCTTCCCTTACCTGAATCCCGTCCTGGCCTCCTTGCCCCTGAAGCGGTCAGGCTGATATTCCGGCAGGTTGGCCAGTATAATGTCCTGCTGCTAGGCTGCGGAATGGGGCAGAGCGAACCGGTAGTCAAGGTCATTAGGACTATCCTTCTGGCCAAGTCTAGGCCATCATTACCCTCCTTAGTCCTTGATGCCGATGCGTTGAACACCCTGGCTAATATCCCGGGATGGTGGCATCAGCTAACCGACGATGCCATACTTACCCCTCACCCGGGGGAAATGGCGAGGCTGACTGGGATGACGGTGGATGAGGTTCAGGCGGACAGGTCGGGCATTGCCCAAAAAATGGCTGCGGAATGGCATAAGACCATTGTCCTTAAGGGAGCCCATACTGTTATTGCTGAGCCGACGGGTCAAACCAGAGTTAGCCATGTAGCCAACGCCGGGCTGGCATCAGCTGGGACCGGTGATGTCTTAGCTGGAGCTATAGCCGGACTGGTAGCCCAAGGCCTATCCCTTTTTGATGCCGCCGCCTGTGGGGTATACCTGCATGGTATGGCTGGTGAGATGGTTAAGGCTAGTCTAGGCGATGCCGGTATGATTGCCACTGACCTTTTGCCTGAGCTGCCCCAAGCTATTAGGCGGTTGAAAGAAGATTAAGGTGCCATGTTATTAGCTGTTGATATCGGTAATACTAGCACTACCCTCGGCGTTTTTGACGGCGAGAAGCTTCATGCTACCTGGCATATGGCTACTGGTGTCCACCGCATGGCCGATGAGTACGCCGCTTTGCTGCTTAACCTGCTGCGCCAGCAGGGTCTGGATACGGCTGATATTAAGGCGGTAGCCTTGTGCAGTGTTGTCCCGCCACTGATATCAACCTTTGGTGAGCTGTCTGAGCGCTATTTCAATATCTCGCCGCTGGTGGTGGGGACGGGGGTCAAGACCGGGGTGCGCATCCGAATGGATAACCCCAGGGAGGTGGGTGCCGACCGCATCGCTGATGCCGCCGCCGCCCACCATCTCTATGGTGGCCCGGTAATCATCATTGACCTGGGTACCGCCACCACCTTTGGTATTATCTCCAAAGAAGGAGACTACATTGGCGGTATTATCGCCACCGGCATAGCCACCGCGGCTGAGGCGCTGTTCACCCGGACGGCGCAGTTGCCCCGTGTGGAACTAGCCCATCCCAAGCATGTTATTGGCACCAACACGGTGGCTGCCATGCAGTCGGGGATTATCTACGGCTACGCCTCCCTTGTTGAGGGGATGCTGACTCGCATTCAGAAAGAGCTGGGGGAAAAGGCTAAGGTGGTGGCTACCGGAGGCTACGCTGAACTCATAGCTAAAGAAACTAAGGTAATTGATGAGGTAAACCCCAACCTGACCCTGATTGGGCTGAGGCTTATCTACGAGATGAATAAAGCCTAAACAGATAAGTAGGGAGTTTAAGAGGGACGAAGTCCCTGTGATGATAATTTCTCTTTCTTTGGTGGGGGGAAAAGGGGAGTCTGGAGAGTTTTAGAGGCGGAGCCTATGGGGGTGGGCAGGGTGGGAAGAAAAACATAAATTAAAAGCGGGGAGGATGAGGGGGTAAAGCCTCTCTTTTAGAAAAATCTAATAAGGGGACAACAATGCTAACCAACAAAACTGTCATCTTAGGCATAACCGGAAGCATTGCCGCCTACAAGGCAGCCGATATCGCCAGCAAGTTGACTCAAGCTGGGGCTAAGGTCGAGGTGGTTATGACTGAACCGGCGACCAAGTTTATCACCCCGCTCACCCTGCGCAGCATTACCGGTCGGGCGGTGGTAACCGACATGTTCGATCTGGCTTCTCAGCACAGCATTGAGCATATCGCCCTTGGTGAAGCGGCGGATGTGGTGGTTATTGCTCCGGCTACTGCCTCTATTATTGCCAAAATGGCGCTCGGCATCGCTGATGATATGGTTACCTTAACCGTGCTGGCGACCAAAGCCCCGGTTATTGTGGCACCGGCCATGGATGTCGATATGTTTGCCAATGCCATCACTCAAGAGAACCTGGCTAAGCTTAAAGCCAGAGGCTTTATTATTGTTGACCCTGGATACGGACGTCTGGCTTCAGGCAAAGAAGGCTGGGGGCGTCTGGCCGATGTGGACAAAATCATGGCTACCATCAAGCAGGTATTGGGCAGA
>Ga0209979_1001966_pt1 | contig 20774 bp, 15 predicted proteins | sample AnhtaG_FD_183114 | JGI IMG/M metagenome (GOLD analysis project Ga0209979, IMG submission 183114) | Deep subsurface microbial communities from Anholt, Denmark to uncover new lineages of life (NeLLi) - Anholt_01485 metaG (SPAdes) (version 2) | ecosystem: Environmental > Aquatic > Marine > Oceanic...
CTCTGCCCGCTTGCTTTCCCCCCTCGCCCGATAGAAACTTGCCAAATCATAACAGAGCAGAGGGTCGCGGGGACGAAGCTTGAACCCTGCAAGAAGACTCTCCTCTATTACCTCAAATGCCTCCTCACCCCCCACCCCTCTGGCTGCCAGAGCAGAGTAAAGCTCCACTTTTCTCAAGAAAAAGGTCGGCTCCCGGGGGACAAGCTCCACTGCTTGCCTATACTTCCAAGCGGCATAGTAAAAAGAGCTGAGGTCCCCCTTCCTTTTGAAATAATCCTTGTAGGCATCCCCCAGGGTGGCGTGATAATAGGGCTGAATTGGTATTGTCCTCACCGCCTGTTGCAAGTAGTTGACTCCTTTGATCAAATCCCCCGCCTCCAGATACTCCTTCCCCTTGAAGTAGAGACTATGCCCATAATAGGGGATAAAGACCACCAGATAAAAGACTATCCCCATAGCTACTACTATATAGAGAGCTCCCCTCCGGTGGCGTCCTCCCAGAGACGACCTCAGCTCCCACCTTGCCCACGACAAGCGGTCTTCGGGGCAATAGGTGGTGAAATAATTATGGATAACAGCGATGAGGAAGACTGTGTGGAAGCTTATCGCCCGGCTTAAAAGGTTGTTGCAGAAAAGGCTCTGCACCATCACCCCCCAAAATCCCCCTATGGAGCCGATGATAAGAGATGGATTGAGAAGGTTCTCCCTCTTCTTAACAAGCTTGACCGAATAATACAGAAGGAAGAGGATAATAGCAGTGAGCAACAAGATTCCCCCTGCTCCGGTCTCCACCCCCAACTGCAGGAGGCTATTATGGGCTTGACGAGGGAGCTTGGCATATCTACCCACCGCCTCTTCCACTGGGAAATTGTATGGGGGGGTAAGAAGATCGAAATTCCCCAGGCTCACCCCCCACCAGGGATGGTCTCTCAGCATTCGGAGGGACATCCTCCCAATATCAAGCCTCTGGAAGGCGTATATATCGCTGCGAGCCGTCTGGAGAATATAATCCCGAAAGGGATTGGGAGCCAGCATCACCACTAAGATAATAGCCACCGGTATCAGCAGATACCTCCTCCTCTTCAGCATAGCAATTATGATGAAGACGACCAGAAAGCCGATAAACCCTCCCCTCGATTTGGTAAGCATCAGAGATGCTGATAAAATCAGCAACCAAAAGAGCCAGAAGAGCCTTCCCCTCCAGCTCTTCACCTTGAAAAAAATCAGACCCAGCACCAGGGCGATGCCGATATTCAAGAAGGTGGCAAAATAGTTAGGATCGAGGAAGCCCCCTGTGACCCTTCCCTCCCCCTGGACAAAATATTGGTAGAGACCGAAGACCGAGCCCAGCACTGCGCTCCCTATGATGATGTATCTCAGTCGGCTGCTGTCAATCTGCCAGCAAGGGGGATACTTCAGGACAAGAAAAAAGAGTCCCAGAAACAGAAAATCTATTATAACAATAAAGGTTGCATAAACATAAGCGGAGTTCACCAAGGATAAAAGCCCCAGAGCGAAAAACAGCCCCAGGCAAAGTTCAAACCACCCTACCCCAAGCCTCAGCTCCCCCCGCCGCCTATAGCCCAGAAGTAGTATTCCAACAACGGCTATAACAGCAGTCTGAATGACCAATACAGCTAAGTTGGTCATCCCCCCTTCGTTAAAGGGGAGATAAAGGAATAGAAGCCCCAACAAGAGAAAATAGGGGGCTACTTCGGTTAAGAGGGGACCCCTTCCTCTCCTTCCTTTTTTTTGCTTATGGTCGCCCTCTTTCATCTTCCCTACCTTTCAAATTCTCCTCCATCTGTCGGGCAAATTGGCGATATTTAGAGCTCAGAGGGTAAAGCCTCTCTGCCTCCTTTGCCTCCAGAAAACCCTTCAACGGCATTTCCCTCATTAAATAGAGCTTGCTGAGCTCGTAATGGAGATGAGGGGTAAAAGGATTTAACTCGATGGCTTTACAGTATGCCGCAATGGCTTCATCAATCTGGGGAAGGAGGGGAGTCACAGACATAATAAGTCCGCCCTTGAAGTAATAGTAAGCCGAGTTGGTAGGGTCGGACCGAATAGCCACCGAAGCTCTCTTCAGGGCTGCCTCCTGGCTTCCCTCTTTAGCCAACCTTTGCGCTTCACCGATATAAATCTGCCCGATATAAGCCCGGGTAATCCAGCCACCATAAAAAATAAAGACCCCCACCAAGAGCAATAATGCCAGCTTCTTTACCCTCTCCGATAGAGACCAGGAACTCCTTCTATAGTCCCTTCCCCAAACTCCACTACGGGCTCCCAGAGCCAGAAGAAAGACCCCCAATAACCCCAAACTGGGAAAATAGAGGTTGATCTCTATCATATTGTGTAATACAAACACAAAGATAGAGGTCAGCAGACCCAGAGGGAGCCACCTCTTTTCCCAATGGCTCTCCTGAAAGTAGCGGCGCCGGACACCTATTACCACCCGCCACAGCACAGGGACAACAGCCAGCAACAACAACAGCACCCCTGGAAGTCCCACCTCGCTGAAAAGCTGAACCAGTGAGTTGTGGGCAAACTGAGTTTCCTGGCTTCCGGGGATCTTATATAGGGGAAAGAGGGTTCCATAGTTCCCCAACCCTACCCCCTTGAGCCAGTGGTCCTTCCCCATATTATACCCCACCTGCCAGTTGAGCAACCTAAGCCTTATCGGATTCTCCCCGGCTGACAGGTCCCACAGATGAAACCCCCGAAACTGACCGATAGCCCACAGACCTACTCCCAAAATTATCATAACAATCAAAAGCCCCAGCAAAAAACGACGGAAACTACCCCTCTCATAAAAGACCACTAAGAAGGTCAAAACCATGCCCCCAACCAGAGAGACCAAGCCACCAAAAGAGGCTGTCAGCATCAGGGCAACAAGGGAGAAAATTAAAGGGACAAGATAGAGGATAAATACCCTCGCTTTTCTCAAATTTATAGCCAAGTAAGCTAGGTTGAGAGGTATAACAATTACCACATACCCTGCCAGAGTAGTAGGCAGGGCGAAGGTGGAGAAGATTCTTCCGCTGAAAATCCTTCTCAGAACCCTCTCTTTCTGTTCCGGGCTGAGATAATCGAGCTTCTCCACCAGCTTCTGGATAAGCTCGAAATTAAAGAAATACTGATAAAAACCGTAGAGGACTATCCCGATGGTGAGGAAAAGGAGAACCCGAATAAAAAGGGCTACCTCCCTATCGCCCAGCCTCAGATTCTGCAGGAGAAAGTAGAGGAGGAAATAGGTGATGAACAGCCACACAAAGCCACGGCTCAGGTGGTAATTGGTGTTCCCCACAGTAGAGACCACCCCCACCAGAAAGAAAGCCCCCACCAGCCTTCGCTTGGGGAGGTAAAGGGAGAGCCTATCACCTCCATATTGTAGCAGATGGGAAACCTTTATGAAGAAGAGGAGGAATATAAGGAGATTCCCTATATAGCGGGTGGTGAAATATATCTCTCCCGGAAGGAGGAGATTAAGACAAATTGCCAGACAGAGAAAATAAAAAATAATAGAATCGGTTATTTCCGCCTTCATTTATCAAATATATGATGCCAGACCAATACCTAAAAAGTCAAGAACAGACAACGCACACACTAATCCTCCCTCTTTTTCAACTACATAAAAAAAAGCAGCCCCTTCTTCAGGGGCTGCTTTATCCAAGGAGATTAGCTTGTCTGCACGCCTTCTGGATATCTACTGAATTGCCCATTGGAGAAAACAATATCATCATCAAAATCGTGGGTGATGGCAACTCCACCACCGTCGTTCGCCCCATCTCGACCCAAGCTCCTTACGGAATACTCCTGGCTATTCGCTCCTAAGGTATAAACATAGTTATGGTTCCAGGCATCTTGAGCTGGGGGATTCCGCATGTAGTTGGGGTTCAGGTGGGCGATCAGGTTGGGATAGACATTGAAGTCAATCTGATAGATCTCCAGCGACTCTCCGATAGACCTCATGTCAGCCATCGTCCTCTTCTGCTTCGCTCTCTGGATAGCATTAAGGAGCTGCGGAACCGCAATTGCTGCTATAATCCCGATGATGGCAACCACAATCAACAGCTCGATTAGCGTGAACCCTTCTCTCCTCTTTACCAGCTTGCTAAGCATTTCCCTTTTTCACCTCCTTTTTGTTCCTCTTTAAAGAATTCCATTAACTAACTTATCCTTTAATGTAGCAATTTATATGCCAAAAAAATAGGGGAGCCCTTTCCCTCTCCCTATCTGCAACTCCAATAAAGTAAAGGATTAATTTGTGGATATATCTTCCATTTCCCCCAGCACTCTTTTTAGCCCCCCCTTAGTGACAATTATTAGCATCTTATCTGACAAATATTGTCATCATAAGAGGGCAGGATTTCCCGAAGAGGCTCATCGGAGCCCATATTTTTTAACGAAATATCTGAAGGAACGGAAGGTCATTCCCAGGAGGGAAGCGGCGTGCTTCTGCACCCCGCCTGCTTTCACGAGGGCGGAGGCGATGAAATTCTTCCTTATATCTGTAACATGCTCCTCCAGGTTCATACCATCGTCAGGAAGATAATAGGGGGAGTTTAAGGGGGACAATTCATCCTGGTATATCTTTTCGGGGAGTCTATCCGGTATAATGAGGTCAGTGGGCTCCAGGGCTACTGCTCTCTCCACCACATTCTCCAGCTCCCTTACATTGCCCGGCCAGGAGTAGCTCTCCAGCAGAGCTTTGGTGCGCTCGTGGAACCCCCGGATGTTCTTCTCCATCTCCTTGTTGTAGATATTGAGGAAGTGGTTAGCCAGCAAAAGTATATCGTCCCTCCTCTCCCGCAGGGGGGGTATACGAATCTGCATTACATTGACCCGATAGAAGAGGTCTTCCCGGAACTTCTTTTCCTCCAACAGGCGCTGCAGGTCTTGATTGGTGGAGGTGATTATGCGCACATCGACCTTAATCTCCTGAAGTCCTCCCAGCCGGCGGATGATCTTATCTTGCAGCACCCTCAGGAGCTTCACCTGCATAGAGGGGGACATCTCCCCTATCTCATCGAGCAGAAGAGTTCCCCCGTTGGCCACCTCGAAGAGCCCCTTCTTGTTGCTGGTGGCTCCGGTAAAAGCCCCTTTCAGATAACCGAAGAGCTCGCTCTCCAGCAAGGTCTCGGGCAGAGCGCCGCAGTTGAGGGAGACAAACTGCTTATCCCGGCGGGGGCTATGGTAGTGAATGGCGCGGGCGACGAGTTCTTTCCCGGTCCCACTCTCTCCGTAGACAAGGACGGTGGTGTTGGTGGGGGCAATCTGTTCTATTAGGCGGTATATGGCAACCATCTGTTTGTTCTTTCCAACGATACTATCGAACTGGTGCTTCTCCCGTAGCTGGAGCTCCCTCTTCAAGTAAATGTTCTCCTCTTTAAGCCGCTTCTTTTCCAGAGCTTTTTCAATTATTATCTTGATCTCGTCCACATTGAAGGGCTTGGTGATGTAATCGTAAGCCCCCAACTTGAGGGCTTGAATGGCGGTCTTGGTGGAGGCGTAGGCGGTTATCATAATGACGATGGTCTCCGGGGAGACCTGGCGGATGTATCCCAGCAGCTCGATCCCGCTGATGTCTGGCATACGGATGTCGGTGATGACCAGGTCGATGAGTTCCTTATCGATTATACGCTTTGCCTGGGTGCCATCTTTGGCGGTAGCTACCGCGTATCCCTCTTTATCTAACATTATGGAGAGAAAATCACACATGCTCTTCTCGTCGTCTACCACCAAAATTTTCTCCACAGTCTGAACCTCCTCTCTTATAAAGCTTTATTAATGCTCTGCCTTTTGCCCTCTTCTCCGCCAATGGGAGGGAGATAGACGATAAGCTCTGTCCCTTTCTCTGTTCCTTTCTTCACCTTAATTCGTCCCTGATGGTCTTTGACAATCCGATAGACAATAGCCATCCCTAAGCCCGTTCCCCGTCTAAAGGAGCCGCTAAAGGGCTGAAAAAGTCTCTCTATATCCTCATCGGAGATCCCTATCCCCTCGTCTTTGAAGGAGATGGTCAGCCCCCCTTTTTTATTAGCCCCGAGCTCTATAACGAGGTTCCCACCATTGGGCATCGCTTTCAGGGCGTTGGTAGCCAGATTCCAGAAAACTTGTTTCATTTGATTGGGGTCGCAGAAGTAGGTAAGCCCGGGGTTAGGGCATCGGGGGATAATATGGTGGTTGGGATGCCTCTCTTCGCTGTTGTTCAGAAGGGTTAAGGTTTCCTGAAGAAGCCGCCAGATATTGGTGGGGACCGGCTGGCTAGGGGCAGGTTTAGCATATTGCAAAAAGTTGCTTATGGTCAGGTTTAATCTCTCTGATTCCTTGAGGATGATGTCCATCAGGCGCTGCTGCTCCGGGGAGAGAAGGCGATCCTTCTCCAGCATCTGCACTGAACCGCTCATAGCAGCCAGGGGATTCCTTATCTCATGGGCAATCCCTGCCGCCATCTCCCCGATGGCAGCCATACGGTCCTTTATCCTCACCTCCTCCTCCAGCCGCTTCAATGTGGTGAGGTCTTGAAAGATGAATATGTATCCGCTCTCTTTGTCCCCATTCATCATCAGGCGGGTGGCACTCATCCCTATGAACAACCTTTTCCCGGTGCGATGGTTGAAATACCGCTCAAATCGGAACACCCTCTTTTTAGCCAGCTTATTCTTAACCACCTTCAGGTATCCTCGGCTTCCATCAAACATCTCAAAGATATCCTTCCCTTTGACCATATTGCGGCGATAGCCGGTAATCTGCTCGGCTGCCTTGTTGAGAAAGATTATCTTCCCCTTCAGGTCAGTGGTGATCAGACCACTACTCATACAATCTATAATATGTTGATTGAAAGCTTGCAAATCGACAAAATCTTTGCTCTTTTTCTCTAGCCTGAGCTTGAAGACCTCCAGGTTCTCCGACAAATAGCTGCTCAGCAGGGCGATGGTAAAGAAACCGAACAGGTTGAGAAAAACATTATAGTAGATCTCCTTTTGGGGAAACTGAAAGAGGTCAACAGAGGCAGGGATAATCTGGTGATACATAAGATATATCAGGGAGCAGTAAAAAATACCGCTCAAAGAAGCCATTAAGAGAGCCCCTCGGCGAAACAGGATGATGCTGGCCGATATGATGGAGATAAGATAGAGGAAACTAAAGGAGCTTCCCACCCCTCCGGTTATGTAGACCAAGAAGGATATGATCAGAAGGTCGCCGACTATTTGAAGATGAGCAGCGAGGGAACTCTCCTTAATGTAATTGAAGAAAAGGGCGTAGATTATGGTAAGCAAATAGGTAAGCCCGATGATGTAATAGAGGGGATTATAAGCGAGGAACTCCTCCTGATGGATTGTCTGAATGGCAATAGCTATCCCCAGCAGGGTAGTGATTATTACTACCCTCAACCCCATCAACCACAGGAACTTCCTCTCCAGAGATGGGCTTCTATACTCCTTGCTCACCTTCTCCCCCTTAGAGGCTAAGTATCCGGAAAGTGATTTCTTTGCTTTATTATAACACCTTTTCCTTTTGATAAAAATGTATAGACTCCCTCTCCTCTTAGGCTCCTTTCCTGTTCACAGCCCACTACTTTTAGGTCATATCTTCCCCCAGAGGCTGAAAATCGGCAGATAGAGGGAGATCACAATACCCCCGACAGTAACCCCCAAGAAGAGGACTATTGCTGGCTCTAACAGAGACATGAGATTGGCGACCGCATTGTCCACCTCCTCCTCATAGAAATCCGCCACCTTGGTCACCATGCTATCCAGCTCTCCGGTATGCTCCCCCACTGCTATCATCTGGGTAACCATGGGGGGGAAGAGTTTGGTATCTTTCAGGGGCTCGGCGATGGTCTTCCCCTGTTCAATGCTCTTCCTGCTCCTCCTGATGGCATCCTCCAGAATGGCATTGCCGGCGGTCTTGGCGGTGATCTCCATGGAATCCAGAATGGGCACTCCACTACTTATGAGGGTCCCCAGGGTGCGGCAGAATCGGGCAATGGCTATCTTTTTTAAGATGGTCCCCAGAATGGGCATTTTCAACAAAGCTCCATCGATGACCCTTCGGCCTTGGTAGGTGCTGTAATAATATCTCACCGCAAAGGCTATCAAACCCAGGGCGATGAGGATGAAGACAATGTAGCTCCCCATAAAGTTACTCGCCGTTACCAGAATGCGGGTAGGTAGAGGGAGCTGTGCACCCAGACTGCTGAACAGAGCGCCAAAAACAGGAATGACCTTCCACAGGATAAGGATGATTACCCCGATCGCCACCGAAATAACCGCTGAGGGGTAGATCATTGCCGACCTTACCGCCCGTTTCAGCTTGACCGCTTTCTCCAGATGGATGGCGAGCCTCTCCAGGATGGTATCCAGGATACCACCCGACTCTCCCGCCGCCACCATGTTGCAGAACAGTTCGTTGAAGACCCGAGGGTGGTTCCTCAGGGCATCAGCCAAAGAGAGTCCGGCTTCCACATCCTGGCGCACTTGGAAGAGAACCTTCTGGAAGACCTTGTTGTCCTGCTGCATTCCAAGGATCTCCAAGCCCTGGTTCAGGGGGAGTCCGGCATCTATCATAAAAGAGAGTTGCCGGGCGAAAACAGCCAGCTCCTTCTGTTTAACCCCCCCTCTTAGCCTAGGCAGAGCGACCTCCTTACCCTTTTCCTTGATGCTGACCACCATGACCTGCTGACGCCGGAGGCTTATTATCGCCTGGCTCTTACCAGCGGCTACCATTATCCCCTCACGAAGTTTCCCTGCCCGGCTGCGACCCTTCCAAGCATAGGTGGGCATTTTTGTGCTCCTTTCTCCCTTAGGAGACTATTATTTAGTTGCTCTCATCCTTCTATTGCTTGCCTGCAGCTCTCCAGCAACCACTCCCACTCCACGCTCGATAAGCTCCTGCAGCTCCTCGGAATTGGATGTGGCCGCCATGGCGGTCTGCAGGGTGATCTGCTTGCGGAAATAGAGGGTGGCTAATGACTGGTTGAAGGTCTGCATCCCATATTTGAGCTGTCCCGTTTGCATGGTGGCATAGAGCTGATGGATCTTGTCCTCTCGAATCAGGTTCCGAATGGCAGAGTTTGGTATCAATATCTCCAGAGCCAAAACCCTCCCCTTGCCGCCGGCTTTGGGAAGGAGGGACTGACACAGGATACACTCCAGCACGAAGGAGAGCTGCGCCCTCACTTGCCCCTGCTGATGAGGGGGAAAGACATCGACAATACGATTTACGGTCTGAGAGGCTGAGTTTGTATGGAGGGTGGCAAAGGTGAGGTGCCCGGTTTCGGCAATGCGGAGCGCCGCCGCTATGGTCTCCAGATCCCTCATCTCTCCAATAAGAACAATATCAGGGTCCTGCCTCAGGACCGACCTCAGAGCGTTGGCGAAGGAGTGGGTGTCGGAGTGAATCTCCCTCTGATTGACAATCGCTTTCTTATGCTGGTGGAGATATTCAATAGGGTCTTCAATGGTGACAATGTGATCGTGCCTCTCCTGATTGATAAAATCGATCATCGCTGCCAGCGTGGTCGATTTGCCACAGCCGGTGGGTCCGGTTACCAGAATAAGACCTCGAGGCTTCTGACATATATTAACCACCATCCGGGGAAGACCGAGGGACTCAAAATCCATAATCTTCCAGGGAATAGCCCTAAAAGAGGCCGCCACGGCCCCCCGCTGGTTGAATACATTGCATCGGAATCTCGCCAGCCCCTTTATCCCAAAAGACAGGTCGATCTCCAGATTTTCCTCAAAGTTGTGCTTCTGAGCGTCAGTAAGGATGCTGTAAGCTAAGCGTTTGGTCTCAGCCGGCGTCAGAGGAGGTAGATTGAGAGGTCTCAACTCTCCATCAATCCTTATCTGGGGTGGGGTATTGGTAGTTATATGGAGGTCGGTCCCCCCCTCTTCCACCATGATTTTCAGTAACTGGTGCAGATCCATTGCCTCTGCCCTCCATCGGATAAGGGGAAAAACTCCCTCAACCCCTTTCGGGCTTGGGGTGGCATCCCCGCTTTTTTCTATTTAACAGTTTCCCTTAATACCTCCTCAACGGTAGTAACTCCTTGGCGAATCTTACACAGCCCACTATCTCTGAGGGTGATCATCCCTTCCCCTAAGGCTTTATGTTTAAGCTCTAAGGTAGAAGCCCCCTGGAGAACCATCTCCTGAATGGCACTGGTCATCTCTATGACCTCAAAAAGCCCTATCCTCCCTTTATATCCGGTATTATTGCACTTGGGGCACCCTTCACCCCGATAAACCTTGAAGTGCGGAACCTCATCCGGGGAGAAACCTATATCTATCAGGGCTTCAGGAGGCACTTTGATCTCCTCCTTGCACTCGGAGCAGATGCGCCGTACCAGCCTCTGAGCACACATAAGGATAACCGAGGAGGAGACCAGAAAGGGCTCAATCCCCATGTTCATAAGCCGGGTAATGGAGCTGGGGGCATCGTTAGTATGGAGGGTGCTTAATACGAGGTGCCCTGTTAGGGCTGCCTTTATGGCTACCTCGGCAGTCTCAAAGTCCCTTATCTCACCCACCATGATTATGTTAGGGTCCTGCCGGAGGAACGACCTCAAAGCGGTGGCAAAGTTAAGACCAATCCGCTCCTTCATCTGAACCTGATTTATTCCCATCAGGTTGAACTCCACCGGGTCTTCCGCAGTAATGATGTTGGTCTCGATGGTGTTGAGCTTGCCCAGCCCAGAGTAGAGGGTGTTGGTTTTCCCGCTACCGGTGGGTCCGGTAACCAGTATCATCCCGTAGGGATTCTGGATAGCCTTCTCAAACTTCTTCAGAGAGTCGGGCTCAAAACCAAGCTTGGTCATATCGAGCATTAGTTGGTCCCGGTCAAGTAGCCGCATCACCACCTTCTCCCCATAAAGGGTGGGGAGGACCGAGACCCTCACATCCAGCTCCTTTAACCCGTTGGTGGTCCTTATCTTGAGCAGAATCCTCCCATCCTGAGGGAGCCTCTTCTCCGATATATCCAGTTGGGAGAGTATCTTGATCCTGGAAGTAATGGCATTTTTGAACTTCAGAGGAAGGTTCATCATCTGATAAAGGACACCATCTATCCGATAGCGGACCCGGAAGTTCTTCTCATAGGGCTCGATATGAACATCGCTGGCTCCCTTCTGAACCGCCTCGGTAAGGAGCAGATTGACCAGCTTTACCACCGGAGCTTCACCTGAGGCTTTCTCCAGCTCGCTGATGTCAATCTCCTCATCCTCGGTCTTTATCTCGATAGCACCGTCATCCACCCCGTTCAGGTCACCCATGACCTCCTTCAACTTCTCATCATAAGGGGTCCCATAATACTTCTCAATAGTCTCCTTTATGGAGCTCTCCAGAGCGAGGACCGGCTCTATATTTAAGCCGGTCATAAACTTGATGTCATCCAGGGAATAGACATTGGTGGGTTCGACCATGGCTACCATAAGGGTAGAACCGGTCCGCTTGATAGGGATAAGCTCGTATTTCTGACAGATTTCCGAGGGGATAAGGTTGATGACACTGGGTTCAATCTCGTAGCCGTTAAGGTCAACAAATGGTATCCCATATTGCTCGCTCAAGAGGGTGGAAATGGTCTCCTCGTCAACATACCCCATCTTCACCAGCACATCCCCCAGCTTCTCCCCATCGTGCCTCTGAGCCTCAAGAGCTTCATTCAGCTGATCTTGGGTAATAATTCCCGCAGTCACCAGCAACTGCCCGACTTTGACCGTCATCAAACCCTCCTCAAAAGCAGACGGGGTTGAAATTTCTCCTATATTATAACAAAAAATGTCATTTGTCAAGACAAATTTGCAATAAATTGGGTTGATTGACAATAATTTGTAGCCACCCGCCTTCCCTGAAAGGGTCTGCCCCCCTTAACCGATTGACATCGGTCTCCTGCTGGGTTATCATAAGAAAAGCTTTTCCTGTTCCTTCATTTGCGAAGTCAGAGGCTTGTAAGAACAAAAACTCTGGGAAAGCTCCTCTGAGAAATGGAATTATAATCAACCTTTTTCCCGAGAGGAGGGAAGAATGAGCTATTTTATAGGGGGGAGTCCCCGTGCTATGGCTAACCAGCTTATGGAAGGGTATATTCTACTTAATAGGGTTATCCTAAAGAAGTACTCCTTGAGCGACCTTCAGGTTCTGAAATCAGAATTGGAGAAGCTTCTCAGAGAGGTTCGCTCTCAACAACCCCCCTTGGAAGATACTAACGCCATAAAACAACGGAATCGTCGGATACAAAAGCTAACCTCCTCCCTTTCGATGATCAGAAGCTATTGTGCCGAGCGCCATAAGCGGTAAGGTAAAGGGGAAGCCTTTTCGGCAAAGGTTCTAACAATAATCTTTGGTTGTCAAATCCCTCCTTAGGGGGGCTATCAAATCTCGCTGAAAGCTCCTTCTTGATAGATATTTTTAAAAAAACTCCTTTACTTTACAAGACATTTATGGTATATATTGCCAAAAGGTCGCTTTTTTGAGCTTTTGGTAGAGAGACTATATTATTGCCCCCCAGATGGGGAACCCGTTGGGCCAAATATTTACCCTCCCGAGGAGGTTCGTATAATGAAAAACCTCAAGGTCCTGTATGTCTTATTAGTGGAAGACAATCCGGACCATATCGAGCTAATCACCTCGGAGCTGTCCGGAAGCCGATGGATAAAAGGGGTTAGCGTCACCAAAGACGGGGAGGAAACCCTCGCTCTACTTGGCCAGCTTTCCAAAGCCAGCCGTGAGAAGAAGATGACCTGTCCGAGCCTGATCTTATTAGATATAAACATACCCAAGATAGATGGCTTGGCTGTCCTGCAAAGGCTAAAGAGCAACCCCTACCTCAAGTCAATACCGGTTCTCATACTGACCACCTCCACCCGGCAAGAGGATGTAGAGAAAGCCCGGAAGTTAGGAGCGTGCGGATACCTGGTAAAAAGTTTCTATCCATCAACCCTGGTAGAGAGGGTGATGAAAGCCCTCAAAGAAGAGAGTTTCACCTTTTTCCCCAATTGATATGTGCCTGGATAACCGTTCGGGCGATTTTATTTTAATCGCATCTTTTTTAGGCATGAAATTTGCTCCTTTATTAAGGAGAAAAAATGGAAGAGAAGACCCTGAATATTCTAATCGTAGATAACGACAAAGCCTCTGCCGAGAGGACCAGAACCCTCCTGCAACAAGAGGAGCCCCGCTTCCGGTTTGATTTAGCCTGTGAGGGGGAAGAGGGGTTGCGAAAGGCGAAGGAAAATGATTACCACCTTATTCTGAGCGATTACCATCTGACACCCGCTATGAACGGGCTACAGCTTTTAGATGCCCTCCGAACCTCTGAGATAGGGGTCCCCTTCATCTTTTACAGTTCCGACAGAAGCCTTGAGAGAGCAGTAGCGTGCCTGAGGAGGGGGGTGACGGACTACCTCTTCAAAGGGGAGGAGAATATAAAGGAGCTCGCCTCCTCAATAGCTAAAGCAGGGGAGGGAGTCCGCCCCCGAAGGGAGAACCAGAAGCTCCTCCAGCAGACCATGGAAGATAAGAATTACCTGGAGAATATAGTTGTCAACTCCATAGATGCCATTATAGTTGCCGATCGTGAGGGAAAGGTGACCCTCTGGAACAAAGGAGCGGAGCAGATCTTTGGCTATACCGCCGAGGAGGTGCTGGGCAAGCATGTAGACCAGTTCGTCGTCCCCCCAAAGTTCAGACGCACCGAGGAGGAGCTCCTCAAATTGGTGGAGAAAAAAGGAGGAAGCTTCCTCGAAAAAGAGGTGAAAAGGGTAAAGAAATCTGGGGAGGTCATCTATACCACCGCTTCTTACAACCTGGTAAGGGATGCCAGTGGTAAAATTGTAGGACTGTCAGCCATCGAGAAAGACATAACCGAGCGAAAAAGGCTGGAAAGGGAGCTTAAGAGAGCCAAGGAGAGATATCGTCTCCAGTACCAAGGGGAGCAGAGACGGAGCGCTTATTTAAAAATAATCACCCAGGTCAGCAAAGAGATCACCGCCATCCTCGACTTGGAGAAGCTCCTCCAGAAAGTGGTCAATCTCATACCCGCCCTCGGTTACTACCAAGCCAGTATCTGGACGGCGGAATCGGAGAAAGAGAAGGCGGTCTTTCAGGTCGGTGGGGGTGAGACAATCCGAATCTCCAGAGGATTCAGCCGCTGCTTTAAGGAGGGGATAATCGGATGGGTGGCTTGCACGGGGAAACCTATAATAGCCAATGATGTGAGCAAAGAGCCAAGATATAGAGGGAAAGTCTATCCCGAGACAAAATCGGAGATAAGCGTCCCCATCCGGTTCGGTTCCCGCATCTTAGGGGTGCTCGATGTTCAGAGCACCGAGCTCAAAGCCTTCACCAAGGAAGACCTCTCTGCTCTGCAGATATTAGCCGACCAGATTGCCGTCGCCATGGAAAATGCACGCTTGTATGAAGAGGCAAGGGCTAAAACGGACTACCTGCAATCCCTGGTCAGAAGCATTACCGATGGCATCGTCTCTATCGACAGCGAGGGGAGGGTGGTGGAATGGAACAAAGGAGCGGAAAAGCTCCTCGGCTATACCAGAGAAGAGATCCTGGGAAAGGAGTTGGATGTCATCATAGTCCCCCAAGATAAGCGTGAGGAAGCAGTATCTCTAACCGAGAGAGCAATGTCAGGCAAGGAAATTACCGATTTTGAAACCATACGCCTGAGAAAGGATGGATGGCTGGTCAATGTGCTCCTCTGCGCTTCCCCAATAACTAAAGATAAAAAGTTCCTCGGCGCTGTCGCCATCTATAAGGACATCACCGAACGCAAACGCGCAGAGGAACAATTAAAAGCAAGCGAAGAAAGGTACCGAGAGCTTGTCAACAACTCCGTTGATGGAGTGATATCTGTCGACCCACAGATGAATATCATTTTGTGGAATCCGGGGGCGGAAAGAATATTCTGGTATACGGAAAAGGAGATGCTGGGGCAAACTTTAATGAAGATTGTCCCAGAGAGATATAGGAAGGCAAAGGAAAAAGGATTCGCTGTATTCAGAAAAACCGGCTCCGGTCCAGTCATTGGCAAGACCTTGGAGGTTGATGGACTAAGGAAAGACGGGACAGAAGTTCCCATTGAACTTTCCGTCTCGTCAAGAAAAACCGGTGAAGCCTACATTGCGACGGTAATAGTAAGAGACATCACCGAGCGCAAGCGGGCGGAAGAAAAGATTAAGAAGAAGAGCCAGGAACTGGAGAGCTTTGTCTACACCGTTTCTCACGACTTAAAGGCTCCCCTGATCTCCATCAAGGGCTTCTCCGAACTGTTGAAAGCCTCCTCCCGGGACAGATCAGAGGAGAAGGAACTCCATTACTTAGAGCGTGTCATGGCCAATGTCGACCAAACAAACCGGCTCATCGGTGACCTGCTGAAGCTCTCCCGAGTGGGGAAAACAGCCGAACAGCCCCGGGAGGTCGACACCCTCAGCCTGGCAAAAAAGATTGTGGAGGAACTGAACCTCCAGTTTAAAATAGACCATCCCAAAGTTCGATACCACAACCTACCGGTCATCTATACCGACGAACTCCACCTCCGCCAGATCTTCCAAAACCTTTTGGGCAATGCTTACAAGTTTAGAGATGAAAACAAGAGGCTGGAGATTGAGGTCGGTTGCACCGAAAAGGATAACATTTACCAGTTCTATGTCAAGGACAATGGGATTGGTATTGATGAGAAATATCTGGAGGACATATTCCACATCTTCAGGCGATTGCAGGAGAAGAAGGTCGAGGGCACCGGAGCTGGGCTCGCCATCGTGAAGAAGATTGTAGAGACCAGCGGCGGAAAGATGTGGGTTAAGTCAGCAAAAGATAAAGGGAGCACCTTCTACTTCACTTTCCCTAAAAAGGTAAAACCGACCGCTACCAAGGGATAATCTAACCTTCTGCCAGGTTCTCCAACACCGCCAGGTTCATCCTATCCTCTGCTATGTCCTTCCCCTTAGGCGTCTCCAGTATCTTGGGCAGTTGAGTGAACCTGGGGTCGTTCAATAGAAACCGGAAGGCATCCAGCCCTATCGTCCCCTTACCAATGTGCTGGTGGCGGTCGATTCGGCTCCCCAAATCGTTCTTGGAGTCATTGATGTGAAATACCTTGAGCCGACCCAGACCTATGACCCTATCAAACTCCTCCATAGTCCTCTCATAAGCATCCCTGGTCCGCAGGTCGTAGCCCGCCGCAAAGACATGGCAGGTGTCAAAGCAGAACCCCAGCCGACTGGCATCCTCCACCATATCCATAATGGCGGAGAAGTGCTCAAATCGGTAGCCGAGGTTGGTCCCCTGCCCAGCGGTGGTCTCCAGCAGAATCTTCATCTTGAGCCCTTCGGTCCTCCGGTGAAGCCAGTCGATGCTCTCGGCTATCCTTTTCAGTCCCTCTTCCTCCCCCGCATCTAAATGGGAGCCGGGGTGGGTTATCAGATAGGGGAGACCCAGGAGCTCCGTCCTCTGCACCTCCATAAGGAAGGACTCCCGGGACTTATGGAGCCGTTCCTCATTGGGGGAGCCCAGGTTTATCAGATAGGAGTCGTGAGCGACCACCGGCCAGATCTTGGTTTCCTCCTTCTGACGGTTGAACTCGGCTATCTCCTCAGGGGTCAGCTCCCTCGCCCTCCATTGATTGGCGTTTTTGGTAAATATCTGAATGGTGCGGCACCCGAGCTCCTTCCCTCGGACAAGGGCTAAATGTATCCCCCCTGCAATCGACATATGGGCACCTATCAATAGCACAGTAGCCCCTCCTTAGTGTTATAAAAGGGGACCAGTTCCCCTAAGGAGATGGCTGAAGAGACCCTCCCTTACAATCCGAGCTCCCCTGCTATCCCCTGCATGGCGCCTAAGACTATCTCCACAAACTTCTCCAGCTCCAAATCGATCTCCTGGCAGGTCTTAATATCCTCACGGCTGGCTCCAGCGGCGAAGCGTTTCTCCTTAAAGCGGTTCATAACAAAGGTCGTATCAACATTTCTGAGCTTCTTGGTGGGGTGCATCAGGGCAGCGGCAACAATAAGCCCGGTAAGAGGGTCGACGGCGTAGAGGGCTTTGTCAAAGCGGCTTCTTGTGGGAAAGTGCCCCGGGTGAGCCTTAATGCAATAGATAACTTCTTCAGGTAAACCCTTATCAGCCAGCAGCTCCGCGGTGACCAGGGCATGTCTTTCAAAGTCGTTCTTGGTTTCCTCGTAATCCAGGTCGTGGAGCAAGCCCGTTATACCCCACAGCTCCTCATCCTCGCCGAAACATTTAGCCAATGCCCGCATGGCGGCCTCCACCGCCAGGGAGTGCTTCACCAGGTTCCTGGTTTTAATATATTGGTTAACTAAATTCAGAGCCTCCTGCCGTTCCATACAAACCCCCTTTCTGATTTTTTACTTTTTTATTTTATGTCAAATACAGCGCTTCTTCAACCCCACTACCCCAGAAGCTCTCCCCACTTCCTCCCCCTGGGGATATCTCTCAGGATAGGCAGTCGTCCCTCGAAGTAAATAAGGTGGCTCTGGCAGCCAGCAGTGCAATCGGAGGAGCCAAATCCGGGGATCAGCACCCGGGGCTCCCAGCATCCCTTTTACCCTGAGGTTGAGGGCGCACTCACCCCCTTTCTGCCCGGGGAAGACTACCACCTCCCTCAGCTTCGCCGCCGGCTGGGCAAGGAGATAGTCTACATGCCACCTTAACCTTTTGGGATGCGACCTGCAATGCCTCCTCAGTCTCCCCTCAAAAGAGGAACCACCACTGCCGGTGTAAACATACCAGCCAGCCGGGATGCTAGATGCTATAAGTCCCCAGCTTGCCCGGTGTCAACACCGTCTGCCGGGTCAACTCTATCAGCAGACAATAGTTTCCTGTAAGCCTCTTACTCATAGGAACCATCGGAGTCAGAGAGGTCTCCAAATTGCTTAAGGAACTTCTGGCTCCTTTTTCTCAGCTCCAGCCAGTCCCAAAATACCTCAGGGTTCTCGCTCCAAAGCTCGAACCAGCAGGCGATCTCCTCCTTTTCGAGGCGGATAGAAGGGGCTAACTTTCTGTTCTTTGCCATGACGCTCGCCCGTCGCCACCCCGTAGTTGCCAGCAGTTCAGTCCGAGCCACGCCAACCTTATCACCCTCGGCTTTGAATTTATGGTAGAGCCGGTCGATCTCCCTCAGGCTCCCCTCAGAGGCTTCTAAGTTCTTAAAACTCAAAACCCCCTCGAAGAGGTCGCCATAGCGGTCATCGGCTCTCCTCTTTACCATTATATCCCGATAGCGGACATCCTTTCCCGCCTCGATAAGAACATTAGCGATATAGGAGGGAGTTGCCCCTCCCCGGGGACCGAGTCTCTCACTTAAGGCTCGGTTAATAAGCTCTATCTCCTCCCGGTGGATAACTGTAAAACCCTTCTCCTCGCATATCTGGAGGATAAGCTCCTTTTTGCTGGGCGATGGGTTCTCCTTCATCCCTTTCTCCTCCTCAGGAGGCGAAGAGCTTCTTCAATCCGTTCCCAAGGAAGCCTCCCCGGTGCTAACCCTCCATAGCGTAGCCGATAATACCAACTGGTAAGCTCCTCTACCGGACCTGCATAAAGGGGAGCAGACGCCCTTATCTCTACAGCAAACTCTGATGGGGTCAGCCCGGGCTTTTTTATAAACCCCTGACGAACCAAAAGCCTCAGCATCTGATGGTAAAACCAGACTACCTCTCCCTTTGAGGCAATCCTCCTTCGGTAGAGGGGAAAAGACTTCTTCCAAATAAGCAGGGAGATAAGGAACAGGGCAGAGACAATCCCGACAATTTTGAGAACGGGAGTCCCCCTTGTTGCTACTTCCCCTAACCCCCTCACGCCATTGGAAAACACCCTTCCCATCCCAGACCAGACCCCCCTGAAAAATCCTCCTATGGCATAGAGATACCGCTGCTGGGTGTAAGAGCTGTAAAAAACAATATGCCTGTCCCACCATAGCCTCAGGGAGTCCATCCAGCTCCATAGGAATGAGCCCACCCCTGAGGAGAGAGCCTCGCTTGCGACTGCTTCACTGGTGGGGTCAAATTCAACCCATCCTTGACCAGGGAAATAGACCTCCACCCATGAATGGGCGTGCCTCTGGCGAACCAGGTAGTAGCCCCCCAAACGATTATACTCCCCCATTAGAAAACCGTTAACCACCCTGGCAGGAACCCCAGCCACCCGAAGGAGAACCACCATGGCGGTAGAAAAATACTGGCAATCGCCCCTCTTGCGGTCGAAGAGAAAGCTTGCCAGAGGGTCGGTTTCCCTGGTATCTACCCCTTCGGTGGAGTAGCTGTAGTTATTCCTTAGATAATCCTCTATCTGGCGAACCTTATCGTAGGGGGAAGGCTGAGCTTCGATAAGCTGGGCGGACAGCTTTTGGATGCGGGGGTCAATGGGTGGAAGCTGGAGATACCTATCCCTTACTTCGTGCGGGTAGTCTCCTGGTGCCGTCCTCAGCACCTGGGCGGAGGGCAAGCGAATTTGGGAATAGATTATATAGGTGGTCCGCTCTAATATATGAGTGACGAAGAATAGGGAGTCGGCATCGTCCCGAAAGAGCCACCTCAGACCTCCACCTACTCCATAGACCTCACCGGCGGTAAAGAGGACATCGGTGCGGACGGGCTCTATGTAGAATTCCAGGCGACTGAGCCCCTCGGTGGTGCTGAAATCCTTGAGCCTGAACACACCGTCGCTTCTGTTCCAGACCCGGTGCTTCAGCAGGTGGGTTCTGCTCCAGGAGCGTCCGTCGAAGTGGTCGAAGGCTAAACCTCTCCAACCCCGCAAGGGGCTCAAATCCCTCCCCTCCCCCACCCTGACCCGCATCACCACCGAAGGGTTGTCCCGCACCCTTCCCATCACCCCCAGGTCAACCCGCTTAGAAAATCCTACCACCGCAGGCGCTCTCCACCTCCTTCCTCCAAAATATCCTACCCCCCACCGCGGCAACAGAATGAAAATCAGCAAGGTGCCAGCTAATAACCCTGTCAATAAAACCCCTCCCTTGAGAAGGAAGGAGCCGGAAAACCTCCCCGGGAGGATGGTCATCATCCCTTCCGAGGAGGTCTCTCCCTTCTTAAGGACGAGGTCAGGGCTTACCACCTGACAGAAGAGGACCGAAAAATAGCCAAGCAGAATAAAAGGGAGGAGAAAGCTGAGGGACTGGCTCAGCCCGGTGGCCGCTACCAACTGGAGGAAACTGAGGAGGTATAGGCGATGGCAATCCTTCAACCCCCTATGGGTGAAAAGTAGAACTATTTGAACGAAGATGAGGAGATGGGTGACTCCCAAAATCAGAGACCTGCTAATTACTGCCAGGTCAATAAGGAAAAAGGGGAGATACAGCAGAGCAAGGAAGTTCCACAACCTCTGATACCACCTTTTGGATGCTAACTTGGGAGCTAATCGCCAGCTCAGAAAAAGAGAAAGGAAAATCGCACTCCCCCAAGCGAGCCCTATTCCACGGCTAAGTAGCAGGGCGAAAAAGCCCAGAGAGACAATGATATAGGTCAGTATCAGAAGCTGGAGTGGTAACCCCTCTTCCTTTTTCAATACCTTGAAGGTATAACAGGAGCTATGGGGGAAGAGGTAAAAATCTGCCATTTCTATTTTACCACCGGCAACCAAACCCCTATCCTTGAAGCATCTCCCCTCACTCTGGAGATAAGACCATCACCTTCCCTCTAAGGAAAGGGGAACCTGCCATCCCTTTGGTCAAAATCCAGAAGCATAGCCCACCGGACAACTCCCCGCAAGAGAGGAGTTGCC
>Ga0209979_1001967_pt1 | contig 20756 bp, 17 predicted proteins | sample AnhtaG_FD_183114 | JGI IMG/M metagenome (GOLD analysis project Ga0209979, IMG submission 183114) | Deep subsurface microbial communities from Anholt, Denmark to uncover new lineages of life (NeLLi) - Anholt_01485 metaG (SPAdes) (version 2) | ecosystem: Environmental > Aquatic > Marine > Oceanic...
AGCGCGAGCGAAGGCAGGATTCTCGGCCAGGAAGCCGTAGCCGGGGTGGATGGCATCTACGTCGGCTTCCCTGGCTGCGGCGACGATCTTGTCGATGCGGAGGTAGCTCTGGACCGCCGGTGGAGGACCGATGCAGTAGGCTTCGTCTGCATATCGGACGTGCAGGGCTGTCCTATCGGCGTCGGAGTAGACGGCGACCGTGCTCAGACCTAGCTCGCGACAGGCCCGTAGCACGCGCACGGCGATCTCTCCTCGATTGGCTACCAGAACCTTTCTAAACATATGGCTTTGACATCTGGCGCTGCCTGGCGCGGCCTCAGCTCCAGCGGCGCATTGGACAGGATTCCTTCAACACCCGAAACTACGACCTCTAGAGGTAGATTATAGTGTGGAAGGGTGGGTTCGGCAAACGTAGCCCCCTTGGAGCAGGAGGAGCACCAATCCTGCGAAGGCTGTGATAGCCAACGCAAAGCAGGTCAGAGGGACGCCAAGCACATGGATGAGGATCGCACCAGCCAGCAGAGCGCCAAAACAGGCGTCGGGCAGGTCGGTGCCGTAGATCCACGCGGCAACTTGGCCCACAGTACTCTTGGTCAGGTGCACGCCCAGCGGAGACTCCATATCCCCCTAGAAATCCGGCTCACAGCGCCAGAAGAGGAAAGACCAGGTTGGAGAAGGGTCAGGCGTTGATGGTCATGAGAGGAAAAGGCAACAACAGGGCGTAGACCAGAATGCACGCCTGGAACCAGACAAACACCCATCGATGGGTCATTCCCCCTCGCTTCAGCCCCCGCCTCAAGACCCTGCTCACCGTTGCGCCTCTTGAGGCTGTGCCGGCCACAAAGGCGGCGGTGACCAGAGCCACCTGGCGATGGACATATCCCACTGGCGCCCGGCAAGGCAGGAGACCGACATAGCCAGACGAGATGAGAATCCCCCAATTCCGTCATGCGAGAAGAGGTGTCCGCCTGTCTAGATGATCTCTTGAAAGCCGCTCCAGGCGGTGCTACAATCCTCAGGGTCACGAAGAAAGCGGGTAGTGTGAAGATGCCTCAGGCGTTGATCAAGGTCATTCTGGACTACGATGGAACGTTGACTGCCGAGGAGGAGCAAGTCGGTGAGCTGGCCGAGAGATCCATCGTCACCCTCTCGCGCGACATCTTGAAGGCGCCCTTGTCACAAGTCAGGGATGACTACTACCGCACGAGAGCGATGGTGCTAGCTGAGCCGCACAAGTTCCGGTGGGAGGTAAACGGAGGCATTGCCTCCTACGGTGACGAGGGGGCGTTTATCACCAACACTATCACCATCCAGACCATGCTGGGGATGAGCCCGTCCTACACCCAGGCTGTGCGAGAGTACTTCCCCGAAGTTGAGTACGACCCCGTCGTGGACTGTAGCAACTACCTCTTCCACAATCTTACCTTCGATCTTGAACCCCATTTTCGAGAGGCGACTGAGCGCGTCTTGCGGGAACTGACCGCTCATCCTCGGCTGGAACCCGTCATCCTCAGCAGTTCGAAGGGGGACAAGGTGAGGAGGAACATGGGGATCTTGGGCTTCGAGCGGATCAGAGTGCTCGGAGACACACGACAGTACGAGATCGATCCTTCGTGGAAGAGGCAGTTTGTGCATCCTGAACAGGGTACGGGCCAGATCTTCAGGGTGGATGATAAGCACACAATGGATCTCCGACGGCCTGCATACTACCAGGCTTTGGTCGAAGAGATGAGGGACGCCGCGGGAGTTGTGGTTGCAGCAGATACGTTCTCCATGCCTGGAGCCTTACCCATGATGATGGGCATCCCTTTCCTACTGCTCAAGACCGTGTACACCCCGGCTTGGTGTGAAGCCTTCGTGGGCCAGCATGCGCAGGGCCGCGTACTGCCCGAGCTGGCGCTGCTGGTGGACTGTGTCGAGGAAGTGATCTGATGGGACTCAAGTCGGACTGACGCCCTAGGGTTGTCCCTTCTGATCGTACTGTTGGCGGAAGAGCTGCCTCATGGTCTGGATTGTGTCTGCGTCTTCAGGCTCTTTGTTGTTCCGAAGCCGGGTTACGCGCGCGAAGCGGAGAGCAAGGCCAGATTCATACTGAGAGCTGGCCTGGAGCTCATTGAATAGCACTTCGACGACGACTTTCGGCTCTACGAAGACGGTGCCACCGTGACGACGGGTCTCCAGCGCCAGTAAACGTCGCGTCATCTCCTTGAATTCCTTGTCAGTCAGACCTTTGAAGGTCTTGCCCACCTCAGCGAAGGTGCCCTGCTCCTCATTTCTGGCGGCCAAGTGGTAGTTGCTCAGCCAGCCATGGCGGCGGCCGTAGCCCCAGTCCGCGGCGACGATGACCAAGTCAAGAGAGAGGGTGCGCTTGACTTTGAACCAGGACTTGCCCCTCACGCCGGGACGGTATGGGCTGTGTAGGTGCTTGACGATCAGCCCCTCGTGCCCTTCACTGTAGGACTGCTGTGCGAAAGCCTCTCCTTCCGGAATATCGTGAATTAGTTGCCTCGCAACAGCGCGCATGTCTCCCTTCGTCTGCTGCAGGATGTCCCATCTTTCAAGGTTAGGCAAGTCCACCAGGTTCTCCCCGTCCCGGTACAGGATATCGAAAAGGTAGAGCTGCACGGGTACTTGCCGAGCTGTGTTCGCTATCTGGTGAACCCTCCGAAAGCGGCGCATAAGATGCTGAAAGGCCAAGGGCCGACCTCCTTGGTATACGGCGATGACTTCCCCTTCGAGTATCGCTGTGTCGGCTCTTGTCCGCGTGCGCGCCTCCTCGACTATCTCCGGCAAGCTGCTCGTCACCTCGGAGAGGTTGCGGGTGTAGATCTTGACGGCGTCGCCGTCTTTGTGGATCTGGATCCTTGCCCCATCCAGCTTGTACTCCAGAGCGAGCTTTCCTTGATGGTGTTCGAAGGCCTTAGCTAGGTCCTTTGCAGTCTGGGCCAGCATCGGCTTCAGGGGCCGGAAGAGCCGGGGACGGATCTCCCGCAATCCGGACTCGCCTTCCTTTAAGGCTGTCACTGCCACCTCACCCAGGTCCCCGCACAACATGTTGGCGCGGCGCACCGTCTTGCTGTCGGCACCGGAGGCCTGGGCTATGGCGTCGAGGGCGATGCCCTCGCTGACACCGTGCCGCATCTCCCTCACCACGTTCTTGACCTCGAGAGGTGTGGCCCTCAACAGGATTGAGCGGAGAAGTTCCTCTTTCTTCGCTCGCGATCCTCTGCCGCTGGCTTCAGCGATCTCCTCGAAGGTCCGATACACATCCAGTATCATCAAAGGCGGAGGTCGAGGAGGGCTCTTTCGAAACCCTTGCAGAAGCAGAAGCACCGCGTAGCCGCCATCCACCGCCTGGGAGTACACCCACTGCCGGTCCGTCTGGCTGGTCTCGGTCAGTTGGTGTGCGATCTTGGAGACAGCTCGCCAGCTCAAGTTCAGGACTCGCCCGTCCCATTGGGGGAATATCTGACCGATGAGCAGTTGCAATCCAGGCGGGACCTCGCCCACCGACAGTTGTCTCAGGAAGTCAGCGATCATCTCCGTCATCTGGAGTCTGCTGGCGGTCTGCTCCAGCCGTTCCCCCAACAGAGCGAGGTCTTCGAAGCTGGTGTGTTCCACGTCGTGCCTACCTGAATGTCATTGTGAAGTCTCGCCTGACGAGATGGCCCTTTTCCATTATACTCGCTGCGCAACAGCCCGACAACGGTGTGGGGTGTGAATGGGGCACATCCTTCCCGTGATCGACAGAGGGTTTCTTGGTGAGCATCTGGAACACTCCACTCACTTGCTCCTCCGTAGTGCATATCCGGCAAGGTAGGTGAGCGACGTGTTGCCAATCCGTCGAAAGCTGGTATACTGTACTGGGAAAGGAGACTGCAATGGACATTGTGCGCAGTGCGTTCCACAACAAGCCACTGAGGTCCGTCAAGGGAAAGAGATTTCTGGTGAACCCTCTCACCGATCAGATACCGGCGACCACACCTCAGCTTCTCCGGGAAGCGGCGAGACAAATCCTCGAAGTGGGCGACTGGGAGAAGGCGAACAAAATCGCCGGGGAAGAAGATAGAGGGGGAGTCCTGGTCGCGGCCATCTCCCTGGCCTCGGGACTACCTTTTGGGATGGCTCGGTGGCAGCCCTCGGGCATAGAGAAACAACTGTGGGTTGATTTCGAGTGCGAGTATGTCGAAGCGAGGCTGTATCTCAACGGCGTGGAGAAGGGCGACAAGGTGTATGTCATTGATGATATGATCAGCACCGGGGGCACGATGCTGGCGCTGATACAGCTAGTGAAGATGGCAGAGGCAGAGATAGTGGACGTCGTGTGTTTGGTGGACAAGGTGGAGTATGGCGGTGTCGAGAGGGTCAAGAGAGAAACAGGGATTGATGTCAAGACCATAGTCAAGGTGTCCGTGAATGGGCCGACGTCCAGGGTCTTGGACTAGCTTGTCATACGCCTTTCTTCTCCTGGTAAAGATATGGTGCCCAGGTACTCCAATGCTCTCATAGTGCTGGTTCTGATCTCCGTGGTGGCGTGCGGCGAAGGCGGCCCTGGCCCTCACACGTCCCCTATCGCTTCGATAGAAACACCTAATGCCAGTGTCTTTTCCCCTTCGGTGAGGGCCAGCCCAACCTTGACTCTCTCTCCCTCACCTATCTCCACCAGCACTCCTCCTCCTGTGATGCCGCTCCAGGTTTCTGTGGATTGGCATTATTCCACCAATGAGATGGTCTGGTCACTGGATGTGGCTGATCTCGACGGCGACGGAGTCAATGAGGTGGTGGCCGGCTCTTATGATAAGCACATGTATGCCTTTGCCCGAGATGGTGAGGTGCTTTGGTCGTACCGAAGCGGGGCGGCGGTATATGCTCTCGCCGCCGGGGATCTGGACGGTGATGGACGAGCCGAGGTGGTGGCGGGAGGCGATGACAACCGCGTACACGCCATCGGGCCCGATGGCCGGCTTCTCTGGCAGTATCCGACCGCTAGCCGTGTGGTCAGCGTGGTGGTCGCGGATGTGGATGGCGACGGTGCGAACGAGGTACTGGCCGCATCGTGGGGTGGCCAACTATACGTGCTGGAGGCCAACGGAGTCCTGCGCTGGCAGCTCTCCATCGATGAAGATCCATCCGCCATGTGGTGCGCCGATCTGGACGACGACGGGAAAGCGGAGATCGTCGTGGGCACCCAGGCGGGGAAGGTCTATCTGGTTGGATCTGACGGAGTAGCGCGCTGGAGCTTTCACACGGGAGGCCATGTTCGCGAACTGGTAACTGGCGACCTGGACAATGATGGACAACGCGAGGTCGTGGTCGGGTCGGCGGACGGGTGCGTCTATGCCCTCAGCGCCGACGGTCGTCTGGAGTGGAGGCGCCAACTCCACAGTCCCGTTATCTCGATCGACGCGGCGGACGTGGACGGAGACGGAGGCGGCGAGGTGTTGGTGGGAACGGGCCCGGACACGCCAGGGGTCAGTCTGTTGAGTGGCCGGGGCGAGGTGAGGTGGGGCTACCCGACTGAGAAAAGCGTGTGGGCGGTGCGAGGCACTGATCTCGACGGAGACGGGCTGGTGGAGATCTTGGCTGGAGGAGATGATGGAAGGGTCCGTGTTCTGGACATCCATGGGCGGTTGCGAGGTAGCGACAGCATGGCGCGCAGGGTTCACGGTCTGGTTGTCAATCACTCATGCGGTTCTGGTAAGAGTGAGGTCGTCGCCCGCTCTGGCAACGATGTCTATTCGCTGACCGTCGCTCCTGCTGACGCTTTGCCACAGGAGCTTGAGGGGAGCCGTGAGCCAGCTACTCTGCCGCGTTGGAGCGGCGCCCTTCCTGGAAGCGCCGAGAGCGGGGAGGAGTTGATTGAGTTGGTGGCTGTGGGCGACGTGATGCTTTCCCGCACCATCGAGGAACGTCTGGACTTGTATGGCAGCCACTACCCTTTCCTGGGTACGGCAGAGCTTCTACGCGGAGCAGACATCGCGATAGGGAATCTGGAGTGTCCTCTGTCGACGCGTGGGGACCCGATCCACAAACGCTTTATCTTCAGGGCGCACCCCCGCCACGTCGCAGGTCTTGCTTGGGCAGGCTTCGATATCCTCAATCTCGCCAATAACCACGTGCTCGACTTTGGGAGGGAGGGTTTCGTCGAGACCATCGAAGCTCTGGAGAGCGTCGGTTTGGCCCACGTGGGTGCAGGATTCTCATACCAGGAGGCGCATCGCCCTCTGATCTGGGAGGTCAAGGGCAGGAGAGTCGCTTTCCTGGCCTACGCGGCCAGCCGTTGGAGAGCATCCTCTGAGGTGCCTACTGGTGAGGAGATCGCTTTTGCGGACTTGACTGCCATCCGGGAGGATGTGACACGAGCTGCGCAGCAAGCCGACCTTGTTGTGGTGATCATGCACTTAGGGACCGAGTACCAATTGTCTCCCGACGAGGAGCAACTGTCGGTGTCCCGTGCGGCGATAGAAGCTGGGGCCTGCCTGGTCATCGGCCACCATCCCCATGTGGTCCAGCGGACGACGTCCTATGGAGGGGGGTTCATAGTCTACAGCGTTGGCAACTTCGTCTTCGACATCGACGTCGCGGACGAGGCGCGCGAAGGAGCGATCCTGCGAGTCCTGCTCGGTGACGAAGGCGTTGAATCCGCAGAGCTGATACCCGTCCGCATCGTGGACGATGTACAGCCGCGCTTCACGGCTGACGATGCGGAGCAGCCCGTTGTGGAGCGAGTCTTCTAGGCTCGTCGGTCCAAAGACACCCGCGTCGCCGGGTGCTTGACCAGGTCACTTGGTTGCGGTACAATAGCGGCAGAGCAGACGTGGAGGTAGACCCATGGCCCAACTGGGCGAGGTGCTGCGAGAGGCGAGGGAGAGGAAAGGCTGTTCCTGGCGGGAGATCGAGGACGTCACAGGGCTGTGGCCGGAGTACTTGCGGGCCCTCGAGGATGAGGACTACGGGAAGTTCAGCAGCGTTGCGCATTTGAGAAGCTCTCTGCGGCTCTACGCTCGGTACCTGGGTCTCAACACCAAGGATGTATTCGCTCTGTGGGAAGAGAGCAAACCCAGCCGGACTCACAGCGACGGAGTGGGGCCACCAACCTCGGCTGGATTCCCGTATCCAAATGTGTTCAAAGCATTGACAGCTTCGCTGTTCTTCTTGGTGCTGGCAACTGTAGCGGTGTACAGCTATCAGAGGCTGAGATTCACCCAGAATGGGCAGGCCGCGTCGGTCGTGGTTGGTTCCCGGGAGACGCCCAGCTTTTCGCCTCCGATGTTCACACCGTCACCCACTCCATACCTACCTATCGGCAGTACAGATTTACCTCGCTATACCATCACGGCTACCGTGGACTACGAAGGGCATCGCCTGGATGTGGAGGAACGGATAGACTATGCCAATCGGACCGGTGAGACCTTGCAGGATATCGTGCTCAACGTCTTTCCCAATCACGACGCAGGGGTTTTCACCCTGGATAGTCTGACCTTGGAGTTCGGAGCAGGCCCGGTGACGACTACGTACAGCCTGGAAGGCATGACGCTGCGTGTGCCGCTGTCTCAGGAACTGGCTCCTGGACAGGTGACCACACTGTTCGTTGAGTTTTCCCTGGATTTGCCGTACATAGATCCTACGGCTAGCTTCACCACCGGTAGCCTCGGCTGGTCCGAACGGGCGGTTGACGTGGGCCATTGGTATCCGGCCTTAGCTCCCTATCGCCCTGAGGAAGGCTGGTACACCTTCCCCTATTATCCCGTTGGCGATCCCTACGTCATGGACGAGGCTGACTACGAGGTCTGGATCTGGGCGCCCGACGGGGTAACCGTCGCGGGGAGCGGAAGTGAGGAACACCAGGGCAACATCTGGCGCTACAGCATCCCTCAAGCCCGCTCTTTCGCCTTCGCTGCCAGCGACGAGTATGTTTCGCACAGCGTGGAGGCGGGAGGAACCACTGTTACGTCTTACTACTTCCCCGAGCATGTAGGCGCTGGAGCGGAGATGGCCAGGTTCGCTGCCGAAGCGCTGGAGACCTATGGCGAGCAGTTCGCCGTGGCCTATCCCTATGCCGACTTCAGGCTGGCCGAGACGGAGTTCGCTGGTGGTATGGAGTTTTCGGGCCTTTCCTTCTTGGGGTCTCTGTGGTATGAGACCTATCCCGGAGGCGTGCGGTCCCAGCTGGTCTCGCTGCTGGCACACGAGGTATCTCATCAGTGGTGGTACGGCCTGGTGGGCAACGATCAGGTGATGGAGCCCTGGCTGGACGAAGCGCTGGCGACGTTCAGCGGACTTCTGTTCTACAAGCTGAACTATCCCGATGACCACCTCTGGGCCTGGGAGTTCGAGGTGTTCAACAGGCAGCCCTCCGGGAGCATAAATGGCTCCATCTATGACTATGGCGATCAGGCCTCCTACATGAATGCCGCGTATCGTCAAGGTGCGCTTTTCCTGGCGGACCTTCGAAATACCATGGGGGATCAGCAGTTCTACGCCTTCTTGCAGGACTACTGTCAGAGCCAGAGCCACAAGCTGAGCACAGCGGACGATTTCTTCTCGGTCTTGTCTCGCCATACCGATGAGGATCTTTCGGCGTTGCTGGGCGAGTACTTCGCGCAGGAGGAAGGCGAGGGTGAGTCGTGAGCCCGTCGTCGAGATGGTGCTCTTCTCCCCTGCTGTGGTCGTCGCTTTTGTTGGGCATTCTCACTTCCTGTGGAAACACGGCCTCTGAACCTACTCCACCCCCGCTGTTGACGCCTTCAGTCCAGGCTGCGCCGACTTCACCGACTCCCTGCTTGGCCATTCCAGTCGAACTGTGGAACGAGGAGAGGGAGTTCTTCACGGCCTTGCAGAGCGAGTATCCGTCCTGTCTTGCAGGGCCAGTGGAGGGATCCGCCCAGGCGCTGACATGGGTGCGTTCTGGACGGTCTGAGCTAGCTGTGGTTAGCGGTCGCTCTCCTGGACAAGGGGCGGAACTGGTGAGAACGGAGACCTACGCCCTGGTCGTCCACGTGACCTCAGCACTTGACGATGTGCCTCTGGCGTGGTTGCAGGAGGTGTTCGGCCGAGGGCGAGATCACAGGGTGGTGGTCGTGGAAAACACGTTGTCGGTCCAAGAGCTGCTGGGCATAGACCATCTCGCTCGTGACACAGTGTATGTGTCCTCCTGGGAGGAGACGAAGGAGTGCGTGGAGGCGGACAAGAGGGCCCTCGCGTTCCTGCCCTGGCGAGTCGTTGACTTCCATGTTCGAGCTTTGGCCATTGACGGGCAGCAGGTAGGCGGGGACGACTTGGAGGGCTATCCGTTCCGGCGGCACTGGTGGCTCGTCGGCGCCTCGGAGGATTATCCGGATCTGTCCCAGGCGATCCGGGAGGAGCTGGCCCTCGAGCCTGAGCCACTGGTCAGCTTGGTTGCCGTGGGCGATGTCATGCTGGGGCGTGAAGTAGGCCAACTCATAGCAGCCAATTCGCCTTCCTACCCCTTTCTTCTCACCCACGAGTTGACCGCTCAGGCGGATGTCGCCTTCGCCAACCTGGAGTGTCCCATCACTTCACGAGGCGTTCCCACAGGGGGCATCGCTTTCAGGGCCGTCCCTGAGGTGACGGAGGGGCTGGACTTCGCAGGCTTCGATGTCCTCTCACTGGCAAACAATCACAGCGATGACTACGGAGAAGTGGGCCTACAGGACACCCTGGACAGGCTGGAAGAAGAGGGCATCGCCTACGTGGGCGTAGGGCACGACGCCGAGGCCGCTTATGCAGGTGCAATTGTGGATGTTCAGGGGTTGCGAGTTGCCTTTCTGGCATACAACCACATCGAGCCACGCTATCGGGGGGATGCGGAAGGTGTTGGTGGTGCCGTGTGGCTGGAATCGGAAGTGGTGTACGAGGACGTGAATCGGGCCGATGCCGAGGCGGACCTCGTGGTGGTGTCCTTCCACTGGGGCACTGAGTATAGTCCGCTGCCTGACTCCTTCCAGCGGGAGGTGGCTCGTGGCGCGGTCGAAGCAGGGGCCGATCTGATCCTAGGACACCACTCCCACGTTGTAGGGGCTGTGTCTTTTCTCGACGAGGGGTTCGTGGCCTACAGTTTGGGCAATTTCGTCTTCGACCAGCCCTTTTCCGTGGAGACGATGCAGGGGCTGATGCTCTACGCCCTGATGGATGCCGGAGGCCTGAAACAAGTGCGCTTGTTCCCGGTGCAGATAGAGAGTGGGCAGCCGCGGACACTGCCGTGGCCAGAGGCCAGGTCGGTCGTGGCCGACGTCTTCCAGATCACGGAGTCCCTGGATGGGCTATCGGGAGGCTCCGTAGTCTCCACGGGGGGCGGACAACGGGGCCATCATCTGCAACGGGAGTGGACGATCCATCTTGAAAAGGAGGTAACAGCTCTCCGAGCGTGCGACCTGGATGGGGACAGGCAGCCCGAGATTGTGACGGCCTCGGGATCGATCCTCGGACCTGGCTTGATTCACGCCATCAATGCAGACGGTTCTATGCGCTGGCGACATGAGATCCCAGGACGGGCGAGCGATCTCGCGTGCGCTGATCTGGATGGCGATGGTCGGGCTGAGGTTGTAGCGACGACGGGCTTGCTGGATGCACCGGGTGAGGTCTGTGTCCTGGACAGCGCTGGACAGTTGCGATGGCGGTTTGGTGTGGAGGCTAGTGTGCTGGATACGGCGCTAGGCGATGTTGATGCCGACGGGCAGTTGGAGCTAGTCATCGGAGAGTGGGGTAGCTTCGGGGACACGATCTACCTCCTGGGTGGTGACGGCAGCTTGTGGTGGAAGCACCAGACTGACGGCTCCGTTGAGGTGGTCACCATCGGCGACTTGGACGGGGATGGCAGGGGAGAGGTGATTGCCGGCGCTGACGATCTATACGTTCTGGGCAGCGACGGGCGTCTGCTGTGGAGGTATCCCACTCGCGGCTATGTAGTTGATGTGGCCGTCGGCGACTTGGATGACGATGATCTGAGGGGCGTGGTGGCGGTCACTGCATATCCTGACTCCTGCATCTCAGCCTTCACTGCCTACGGGAGTCTATCCTGGCGACACCAGATGGAAGCGTCGCCCACCATTGTCCTCACAGAAGACACAGACGGTGATGGTGGAGACGAGGTACTGGCAGGCTTGTTGGACGGCACTGTTTGCCTCTTGGGCGGCGAAGGTAGGCTTCTCTGGCAGCACCGAGGAGAAGATCCGGTCAGCGGTCTCGGCTTGGCCGACGTGAATGCAGATGGCGTCAAGGAGGTTGCGGTGGCGATGGGCGACCACCTTTCCGGCGGTGGAGTTCTCGTCCTGGACGTCGGCAACGGTGCTGTCTTGGGCTCCTACCGGGGATGGGATGGGGTGAGCGCCCTTGACGTTGCTGACATGGACGGCGATGGGGCGGACGAGATCCTGGCCGCCACGGGAGGGGGTGAGGTTATTCTTCTGAGGTGGACAAGGGAGTGAGCGGGATGCGAAAACCGTATTGGTGGCTAGTGATAGGGGTTGTCTGGGCAGCCGGTGGCTGTGGCGATGGAGCAACTCTTGTTTCGAGTCCGGGGGTGACCAGCACGCCTATGCTGCCGTGGCCAACCGCCACGATAAGGGCCGCACCTACCTTTGTCTCAACGCCCACGCAGACGGCTGTGCCGCCCAGACGTGGTGAGGAGTTGCTGGGGGAATCATGGGAGGGACGGCCAATAACCGCGCACTGGTTTGGCAACGGACCTCGGAAGATGGTTCTGGTGAGCAACATACACGGGGGCACGGAGGAGAACACCCATCGACTGGCGTTGGAGATGATCACCCATTTTGCGGAGCATTTGGAGGAGGTGCCCTCTGACGTCACATTGTGGATCATTCCTACCGCCAATCCCGACGGCCTTGCCCACGGAACCAGGTGCAATGCTCGCGGGGTGGACCTTAACAGGAACGCCTACAACGACGCCGATTCATGTCCGGAGAACGATTGGGTCAGCGATACCTACACCACAGAGAGCATAATCGAGGGGGGTGGAGGTGAACATCCTTTCTCCGAGGTGGAGACGCAACTGCTGCGCGATTTCCTGGACGATGTGCAGGTGGCGATCTTCTACCACAGCATGGCGGGCATGATCTTCGTGACCTCTTGTGCTGATCATCCTCCTTCGGCAGAACTAGGCGGTTGTCTGTCAGAGGCGACCGGCTATGCCTTCCCCGAGGAAGGCTGGAGTTCGTATCCTGTAACAGGTGCGATGGTGGACTACCTGGCCTATCGAGGCGTGGCTGCGGCGGAAGTGGAGCTGACCAATAAGGTGGACACAGAGCTCGATCGGAACCTCGACGGCGTTCGTGCGGTGATGGAATCAGTTGATGAGATAGTGTCAGTTTTGTGATGGTGGCTTCGTCGTGGTATAGTCTTTCGCAGGAAGTGTGCTATGGAATTGGTACCGCCGGAAGATCTTCCTGAGGATTACCGATCAGGTTTTGTGGCTGTGATGGGCAGGCCCAATGTGGGCAAGTCCACTTTGATCAATGGCTACGTCGGTCAGAAAGTAGCCATCGTTTCCCCGAAGCCTCAGACTACGCGGCGGAGGTTGCGAGGGATTCTGACTCTGCCTGAGGCACAGATAGTGTTCACCGACACGCCCGGCTTTCACGAGCCGCGTCACAAACTGGGCGAGTATATGGTGGAGACAGCGATACGAGCCATACCCGATGCAGATGTGGTGTTGTTCGTGGTGGATGTATCCACTCTACCTGGGCCCCGGGATTCGCAACTGGCGAGGCTCATCCAACAACGGGCCACCGGCGCCTGCATTCTGGTGATGAATAAGGTTGACCTTGTGACGCCAGACAAGGGCGAAGAACGCCGAGAGGCCTACCTATCTCTGACGGATTGCGATCACTCACTGATGTTCTCCGCGACTGAAGGTCACAACCACGATGAATTGCTGGATTTGATCATCCAATACCTACCCCCAGGTCCTCAACTCTATCCGGCGGACCAGATCACGGATCAGCCTTTGCGCTTCATGGCCGCCGAACTGGTTCGTGAACAGGTGCTGGCTCATCTCTATGAGGAAGTGCCCCACTGGGTGGCTGTGGCGGTGGAGGAGTTCGAGGAACGCCGCGAAGACCTCACCTACATTGAGGCCATAGTCTATGCGGCCAAGGAGAGCCAGAAGGGGATCATCATCGGCCAGGGGGGGAAGATGCTCAAGCGGATAGGGAAGGCCGCTCGAAAGGAGATGGAGGCTCTGCTGGGGACAAAGGTCTACCTCGAACTGTGGGTGAAGGTGCGGACGGGATGGCCTCGAGATGAGGTGGCACTACGCGACCTCGGCTATGTCCTGCCCAAGAGGGGGTAAGGGGACGGTGGACACAGCCAGAGATTCGGTCACTCGCATTGCTGTCCAGAGAAAGGGGGGAGGTATGATGGGTGTCCAAGGTAACGGGCATGCCCGCTACGCGACGTATGACGAAGAGTTCAGCACGCAGAGGGTGACATGGCGCAGATGATCGCGGTCTGTGGATTGGACTGTGGCGAGCGCGACATTCGGCAGGCCAAGGATGATTCTGCAATCGCGCAGCACATAGTCGAGTGGTTCAAGGAGGAACTGGCCGTAGACGTCAAGCCGGAGGATCTTCGCTGCGGGTGGTGCAAGGGTAACAGAGCCGAACACTGGTCCCCTGACTGCTGGATACTGAAGTGTTGTTTGGACGACAAGGGCCTGGAGTCTTGCTACCAGTGTGAGGTTTTTCCCTGTCAGGAACTCAATGAGTGGTCTCAAGGAAGCTTGAGGTACGGTGATGCTTTGGAGAGACTCAAGAGGATGAAATGAACCGAGACGACGCGTGGGAGCTGGTGAACGATTACACCAAGAACCAGAATCTCGTCCGCCACATGCTGGCGGTGGAGGCGGCGATGCGAGCCTACGCCCGCAAGTTTGGCGAGGATGAGGAGCTCTGGGGTATGGTGGGGCTGATTCATGACTTCGACTACGAGCAGAACCCGGATCTGACCGTGGAGGGGCATCCTGTCACCGGTGCCAAGATACTGCGAGAAAGAGGTTGGCCGGAGGAGATAGTCCGAGCGGTCCTGTCTCACGCCACAGAGTACACAGGCGTCACTCGCGAGACGCTCGCGGAAAGGGCGCTCTACGCAGTGGATGACCTGACAGGCCTGCTGGTGGCTGTGGCTCTGGTTCGGCCCACGAAGAACATTCGCGATGTGAAGCTCAAGTCTGTGCGCAAGAAGTGGAAGGACAGAGGCTTCGCAGCGGCGGTGAACCGCCAGGAGATCGAGCAGGCGGCTGGTGATCTAGGCGTGGAACTCAACGAGCACATCCAGATCGTACTCGATGCCATGAAGGGAATCGCCCCAGAGCTGGGCTTGGCCGGGCAGGAGTGAGGGGTTTCTCAGGGTTGCCTGGAGGATCGCTCTACCTCGACATTGGAGTGCAACCGGCTGCCGCCTGATCGCGAACGCGCGGGGAATCAAGCTCACAGAGCTGCTCATTAGCGCGTTCTGGCGTTGCAGCGCTGAAATGTGGACAGACTTCGGTGTCGCGTGTTCGAGGGACCAGGTGCACTAACCCTTGATGACGCCCAGGGGTTCTAGCCTAGCTACCTTGAGTGCGATCCCCGCTCCCGCCACCACATCGACGACCCGCTCTACGTCCTTGTAGGCCGCTGGAGCCTCCTCTGCAAGGCCGGCCATGCTGCCGGCCTTGACTGCGATTCCCTGTTGGCGCAGTTCTCGCATGAGATCCTCGCCCCAGATCTGCTTCTTGGCCTTCGTTCGGCTCAACACGCGGCCCGCACCATGACATGTGGATCCAAAAGTGAGGTCGAGAGCTTTGTCGGTACCGACGAGGACGTAGGAGGCGGTCCCCATACTGCCGGGGACCAGGACCGGCTGGCCTACCCCCTGGTAGGCCTTTGGCAACTCGTTGGATCTTGGGCCGAAGGCGCGCGTGGCCCCCTTGCGGTGGACGACGAGCTTGGTGCGTTTGCCGTCTATGGTGTAGTGTTCCACTTTGCCGATGTTGTGGGCCACGTCGTATACCTGCGTCAGTTCCCATGAGGGTATCTTTCCTGCCAGCACCTCCTCAAAGGCGCGGCGCACCCAGTGGGCAATCACATGGCGGTTGGTCCAGGCGAAGTTCGCCGACGCAGCCATGGCAGCGAAATACTCCTGTCCTTCCGGCGACTCGAAGGGGGTGCAAACCAGTTCTCTGTCGGGAAGCTCGATGCCATACTTACGGACTGCTTTCTGGAGGAGCTTGACATAATCAGTGCAGACCTGATGCCCGAGCCCGCGAGAACCGCAGTGAATCTGAACGGCGATGAAGCCTTGGCGTAGGCCGAACACGCTGGCAACCTCTTCGTTGTAGATTTCGGTAACCTCATCGATCTCCAGGAAATGGTTGCCCGCTCCCAGGGAGCCGAGCTGCTGGCGGCCGCGGTTCTTGGCTCTCTCGCTCACGTGGGCGGCATCGGCTCCGGCCAGGCACCCTTCCGCCTCCGTGCGTTGCAGGTCTTGCTTGGTGCCGTATCCCTTTGAAACCGCCCAGGCAGCACCACGCTCCAAGACCATGTCTAATTCACGCTTGGAGACTCTGATGCCGCCTTTCCCAAGGCCAGTAGGAACAAGCCGATACATCGCCTGCAGTAGATCCTCGACGTAGGGGGCCAACTCGTCTCGTTCGATGTCTGAAGCCAGCGCCCGCACCCCACAGTTGATGTCATAGCCTATGCCTCCTGGTGATATGACACCATCGGGGGGTTGCGTGGCGGCCACCCCGCCGATGGGAAAACCATATCCCTGATGGATATCTGGCATGGCTAGCGTGTATTTGACCACCCCTGGCAGGGTAGTCGTGTTCACCAACTGTTCGACGCAGCGCTCGGTCAGCGCGGCTTCCAGAAGCTGTTCGTCGGCGTAGATGCGTGCCGGGACCCGCATATCGTCTCTATAGGTGCTTGGTATCTCATAGACGAAGCTGTCCACCTTCTTCAAGTCCCGTTTCTGGATCATTGCTACGCTCCTTTTGTGGCGAAGAGCATCTGCTTGCGGATCTGTATTGCTTCCAGGATACGCATTCGCACTGTTGTGGACCGACCGCCGCAGAACAGCTCGTTCTACAACTTCTCCACGACTTCTCGAAACTTGGAGAAAGGTATGGCTGCGACGGTCTAGGTGTCGAAGACTACGGTCGCCGAGTATCCCTGAGGCGTCCTCTTGATATGTAGGTCGTTGAAGGTCACGGCCTTGACAGCCGTTTGAGGCTTCCAGCGGTCTGTCCCCTTGACGATGGCCTGCAATGCACAGGGCGACGCCTGAAGGATCTCAAAGCTAGTATACACCACGTCTTCCATCTCGTGGAGGTATAGAAGCTCGCTTAGCCAGTCGACCAGCAGGATCTCACGGTCCGTGGCCCGCAGCGATATCTCGTGCTGCGTGGAGGCCTGAGTGTCCTGGCAGTCGGCCATCAGGCTGAACATGCCGTGGGCGGCGTTCACTAGGAGTTCACCCCAGTCACGGCCATAGACCTTCAAGGCCGCATCAGCCACGTGCTCAACTTCCTCGAAAGGCTTGGGCGTTGAATCCGTCATCGCTCCAGTCCTTGAAAGAGCCGGCGGGTCTGGGCGACGTCCTGTCTCATCTGGGCGATGAGCGCGTCCGCGTTCTTGAAACGCTGCTCAGGCCGCAGGCGTCTGATGAAGCTGATTTCCAGAGTCTTGCCGTACAGGTCACCCGTGAAATCTATGAGGTGGGCCTCGACGATGCGCTCTGCCTGATCTTCGAAGGTGGGGCGGACCCCAACGTTCACCACCCCTTGATGGTTGGTGGCACCCCATTGAACCCGTACAGCATATATACCATCAGCGGGGATCATGATCTTTTCATCCACAGCGAGGTTCGCCGTGGGGAAGCCAAGCCTCTGCCCTCTCTTGGCACCACTCACTACCTGTCCTTCGAGGGAGAGATACCGCCCCAGAAGCTGGCTCGCTTCAGTCACCTTGCCTTCACGCAGAAGAGCGCGGATTCTAGTGCTGCTTATGACCTCTCCCCCTTCTGTGAGCGGTTCTAGCGCCTCTAGGCGGAAGCCGAGCTCACGTCCCAGAGTACTCAAGTACGTGGCGTTCCCCTCCCTTCTCCTGCCCAGGGCAAAGTCGGGCCCAATCCACAACTCCCTCATGTGCAGTCGCTGCACCAGGGAGAGAATGAAACCTCGAGCGGACGTCTGGGCCAGTTCGCTGGTGAAGGGTAGAGCCATGACCAAGTCAAGCCCCAATCCTCCCAAGAGGTCGAGTTTATTCGTCAGTGTGGTCAAGTAGCGGACATGTCTCTGGGGGGCCAGCAGCTCGTCAGGATGAGAATCGAAGGTGACCACTCCGGTCAGCAAGCCTGCGCTTTGGGCGCTCTCCATCAGTCTGTCTATCAGGTAGCGATGCCCCAGATGCACGCCATCGAAGACGCCGATGCTGAGAGCCGAGGGCTTGTCAAGGGTGAGCTCCGTAAGATCACGTACCAGCTTCATGAAGGTTGAATACCTTTCTCGGTCGCCAGACCTCCTCCTCATTGTCGTATCGCAGCAGTGCAATGAATTCCCCAGACGGGGAGTAGGCGCGGCACAAAGGTCCGTCCAGCGGCTCCGGTCCCCTCACCTGCTGGCCCTGGCGTATCTTCCTCTCAGTTTCGCCGTCCACGATGACAGCTTCGAACTGTAGGAGTGCTTCATCGAGGGGGTGGAGGATCTGCGGCCATCGGCCTTCAGCAAATCGGCGTTCAACCGCGCTTAGTGACACTGCATCATCCAGAATGAACGACCCGCTGCCCACACGTACCAGGTTGCTCAAGTGGCCGCCGGTGCCAAGCGCTTTGCCCAGATCTCGTGCCAAGGCTCGAACGTAGGTACCCTTTGAGCACTCCACTGTCAGTCGAAGAACAGGTGAGGTCCAGTCAGTCAGTTGCAGATCGTAGATCTCAACCTGTCTGGGCGTGCGCTCGACTTGGATCCCTCGACGCGCCAATTCGTACAGTCTGGTTCCATTGTGCCTCAGGGCTGAGTACATCGGCGGTATCTGCTGGACTCGCCCTCTGAAAATGGTCAACGCTTGCTCGATCTCCTCCCGGCTTGTGTTGACCTCCGGCGCCTGATAGGTGACCTTGCCGTCCCGGTCGTGAGTGTCGGTGCTTGTGCCCAGGTGTATCTCAACCCGGTATCTCTTCCGGCCCGCCATCAAGTATTCGGCTACCCGCGTCGCCTGGCCAATACAGACCAGCAATACTCCTGAAGCTGAGGGATCCAGGGTGCCAGCATGACCCACGCGTTTCACTCCAGAAGCCTCACGGGCTCTATCCACAACGTCGTGGGAGGTTATCCCTGAAGGCTTGTTGATGTTCAGAATTCCAGATCTGACGGCCCTTCTGGCCTCGTCGACGTGCTTTCGTGCGGGCTCCAGATCTGCTTGACAGGCGAGGCAGAACTCCCTTACGGTGCCGCCACGTTGCATCTTGTTCCCTGCCGATGTTGCTTTCTCACTTGGGATCGTGTGCATTGAGAACATCCTTGGCCTTGATCAGCACCTTGGGAATCACCTCACATAGATCCCCTAGCAGTTCCGTGCCTGCGGCCTGGGGATGCCCCCCACCTCCGAAATGGATGGCAATGGGAGAAATGTCCACCCCTGGCCGGGATCTGATGCTGATCCCTATCTTGCCATCCTCGTTTTCGGTGAACATGATCGCAGCCTTGGCTTGACGGGCCGTGGCTAGCAGGTTCACTATCCCATCCCCATCGTCGGGTGCGGCGTGGGATCGGCTCCGCATGTCCAAGGTGTTCACAGACCAGACCAGCTGATCATCCAACTGCATTTCAGCGAGGATTCTCCCCCATAGATGTAGAGTCTCCACCTCTCTCTTCTTGTAGTAGTTCTCATGTATCTCGGTGAGTGAAGCGCCTGCCTTCATCAATTGGGAGGAGACCTCGAGAATGCGAGGAGTGGTGCTTGGGGTGCTGAAGGATTGAGTATCAGTCACGATGCCTGTGAGCAAGTGCGTGGCCAGGACGGAGTCCAACAGCACCTCCCATTCCTGGAGCAGGTCGAAGATGATCTCGGCGGTAGCCGTGGCCTCTGTGCGCACCAGATTGATGGTACCGAACATGCTATTGGTGAGGTGGTGATCGATGTTCACCATCGGGGTGTCCAAAGATGGGAGATGGCGGTAGGCTTGGCCAAGGCGGTTGGGATGGCTGACGTCCACGGCGATGATCAGATCCTCATCAGTGAGCCGAGGGATGCCGAACTCCTCAACCCCAGGCAAGAAGAGGAGAGCGTCTGGGACGGAGTCAGCACAGGCCAGCGTGCAGTCCTTGCCCATCTTCCTGAGAGAGCGCGCCAGGCCGAGAGCAGACCCGATGGTGTCTCCATCTGGATCGACGTGCGCTACGATGAATATCTGCCGTGAACGATCGATGAGTCGCTTGAGTTTCCGGGTCATTCCTCGCTCTGTTGTTGGGAGTCCTGCAGTTCCCATAGGATTCTGTCGATGCGCTGGCCTCTCTCTATAGATCGGTCCAAGCGAAACTCCAGGTCTGGGACATAACGGAGGTAGACCTTCTGTCCCAGCTCGCGGCGCAGGAAGCCGGTGGCGCTTCTCAGGGCTTCTAAGGCTCGCTCCTGATTCGCGGAGTCGCCGAGAGCGGACACATAGATGTAGGCCTGGCGCAGATTTGAAGAGGTCTCTACATCGGTGATGGTCACGAAATCCAATCTGGGGTCTGCTACATCCTGCTGTAGCACTTCACTTATGGCCTCTTTGATCAATGAGCTTATTCTTCTTTGTCTGCGAGTGACCACAGTACGCTCCGCCTATCTCACTGGGTGGCCGATCCGCGAAGTCGAGGAGTCGGAGAGTCTCAGGACACTCGTTCTCGCTTGTACACCTCTATGACGTCTCCCTCTTCGAAATCAGTAAAACTGGCCAGTCCCACACCGCATTCGAGACCCTCCACTACCTCGTTCACGTCTTCGGTGAAACGCCTTAGCGACACAATCGTGCCGTCGTATACCTCCTCGTTGTCGCGTAGGACCCTTGCGTGAGCGTTGCGCTTCACGGCGCCGTCCTCTACGTAGACACCGGCTGCTCGACCGAGCTTCGAGGCTCGGAACGTAGTCCGCACCTCAGCATGGCCCATCACTACGGCTTCATACACGGGCTCCAGGAGCCCCTTCAGCGCTTTGTCAATATCCTCAATGAGTTTGTAGATGACCCGGTAGTAGCGGATCTGTATGCCTTCGATTTCCGCCATCGAACGGGCAGCAGGTTCGGCCTGCACATTGAAGCCCATGACGACAGCCTGAGAAGCGATAGCCAAGTCGATGTCCGATTCGGTGATTTTGCCGATCCCTTGGTGGATGATTCTCACTCTCAGGTCTTCGTCACCTAGTTTCTCCAGGGAACTAACGACTGGTTCTAGAGCACCTTGGACGTCGGCTTTCAAGATGACGTTGAACTCCTTTACCGCGCCCGCCTGCATCTGCGCGTAGATCTCGTCCAGGCTGAGGGTTCTGACCGGCGCCTGTTCTGCGGCCATTCTCTCGTCCGCTCGTTGCTCCACGAGGGCTCGGGCGCTCTTTTCATTGTCTACCACTGTAAAGATCTCCCCTGCCTGAGGTACGTCCGAGAGTCCCAGCACGACGACAGGGAAAGAAGGCGGCGCGGACTTCACTCTGTTGCCCGCTTCGTCAAACATGGCGCGGATGCGGCCATACGTTTCCCCT
>Ga0209979_1001968_pt1 | contig 20740 bp, 19 predicted proteins | sample AnhtaG_FD_183114 | JGI IMG/M metagenome (GOLD analysis project Ga0209979, IMG submission 183114) | Deep subsurface microbial communities from Anholt, Denmark to uncover new lineages of life (NeLLi) - Anholt_01485 metaG (SPAdes) (version 2) | ecosystem: Environmental > Aquatic > Marine > Oceanic...
ATCACGGTTCACAGTGCCAAAGGCACTGAGGCCTCAGTCTGCTACCTCATACGTGTCCAGCCCGGTGTGTATCCTCATGTACGCAGCCTTGGCAACGAGGATGCAGAGGAAGAAGAACGCCGTATTGTCCAGAGACTTTGAGAGCAAGGTCGTAGGTTCGTAACGCGCCCCCGCTATGAACCCCTGGAGACAAAATCCAGACCCATTTATCAGCTCAAAATCACAGTTTCTTGAGGTTGTTTGCGGCTCAAAGGCCACATTTGCAATGGTTTGTCGTAATCTAGTAATTATAAGTAAACCCTTGTGAATAAACAAGGACGGAATTTTTGGTAGGCACAGCCCGCCGATGGGACGTTTTGCTTAAAGAGTCATATTTCCCGTTAAAAATGTTAATAAATTGGTTCGAATTATTCTTGACCTTTATGGGAAATCGAAGCTAAAATCATGGAGAGAAAAACTAAAAAGTCTAAAAAAGAAAGTGCTAAAAAAATAGAAAAAAGTCTTATTAAATAACTTCAGCCAAAATTTAATATTAAAGATAAATAATTTATGGAAAATAAACGAAAACATCTTGAGTTCATTCAAGGAGCTATCAATCGAATGGCTGGTAATTTATTTTTCTTGAGAGGGTGGACAATCACATTAATTGCAGCACTTTTTGCGTTGTCTGTAAAAGACGCAAATCAAAATTACATTTTTGTTATTTATTTCCCAGTTATTATTTTTTGGATTTTGGACGGTTATTTTCTTTCGCAGGAGCGATTATTTAGGGCTTTATACAATCATGTTAGAAAGCTAGATGAAGAAGAAATTGATTTTTCAATGAATACAAGCGAATATAAAAAAGATGATAGGAATAGTTGGATATGTTCAATGTTTTCTACTACTCTTCTATTTTTCTATATACCACTAATCGCTATCATGTTATTAATCACATATTTAATAAATTAAAAATTATGGCAAAAAGACAAGTTTTTTATAGTTTTCATTACAAATCAGATTGTTGGCGCGCTGCGCAAGTTCGCAGTATAGGTGTTATTGAGGGGAATAAGCCAGCGCCTGATAATGAGTGGGAAAAAATTACAAGCGCTGGTGATTCAGCAATTAAAAAATGGATAGACGATCAAATGAAATACAGGTCATGTACCGTTGTTCTCGTTGGGAATAAAACTGCGAATAGAAAATGGATAAATTATGAGATAGTGAAGTCGTGGGATGCTGGTATGAGTGTCGTGGGTATACGCATCCACGGTTTAAAAAACAGCGATGGAAAGATCTCCCTGAAAGGAGACAATCCATTTGACTACATAACTCATGGTAGGACTAATAAAAAACTATCTACGATAGTGAAATGTTACAATCCGGCAGGAGCTAACAGCAAAGAAAGATATGATTGGATCTCAAAATATCTATCTGATGCGGTTGAGGAGGCAATAAAGATTAGAGAAAATAATTAAATCGCCACGTCCGGCCCTGTGGGCGTTGAAGCAAGCGGATAAAAAGGAATGGGGTCTGGGGGAAAAAGAATTTTTTCACTAATAAATTTTCACTGCAAATTTCGGCAAGTCAAAAAAAAGAATTCTGGGCAAATGAGTTAAACCAAGTCAACGACACATGGAGAAGTTAATTTTAATATTCAACACCCACGGCGGCTGGCCAATAAAATGGAGGCGAAAATGAGTAGACAGGAAGAAATAGATTCTTTTTTGAGGGCAGGGCATGTTTGGCCATACACGGTTGAAGCAAAACCGAGCCATCCATTCATGAAGACGCTAAGGGCAGTGCTACTTCGACTTCCAGAGGAAGTATTTTGTGAAATTGAACATAGTGTTCAATTTATTGTCGAAGCACACGAAGCTTTTGCGTTTAGCGTTCCCTTTGAGACGGCATATCCGGGTAATGTTAGGAATCCACGATTTCGTCTGGACACAATCGTTGTTTATGAGAGATGCTTTCACTTGAGTCTTGAGGCTTTTATGGGATTGCTTGCCCATGAAATTGCCCATTCAGTTGTGAAAAAGAACAACCATTTCGAAAATGAAGATGCAGCAGATAAAATTGTCATTTCATGGGGTTTTGGCGAAGAATTGGCCAGATTCCGTCAGGAAAAGTAAGACATGTGCTCGGTAAACTGATTTCAGATCACTGGAAATAGATGCAAGGCAGAATATATTGAACTTCTACGAGACATATTATGTGGCACACAAACTGCGGAGATAGAACTTTAGAGGGTGCTGAGGCAAAGCTCTTTGCTGAGGCACTCTGGGACTTTGTCTCGGAGCTGGAAGTAGATGAAGGTGATTACGATGTGGGCCTGGATGTCTTCGACCGCCTAACATACGGTCAGAAGGTATCTTTGTTATCTATCATTGGCAATGGTCTGTTAAAGCCTGATGTACCGATGCGTAAACTAACTGCTGTCGTGGAAAGTGCAATCGCGGCGGTGTTCGACCACCTCAAGATGGCAGTCATTATAGAAATAGATGAGCCGGAAATTAAAAGCCAATGGCGAAAAATGATTTTGGCCGCTCGTCGCCAGGTTGGTGCTGAGGATTTGCCGGATGAGGACTGCAAAGACGAACAGGAGTGGCTCATTGAAATAGAGGAACTGTCATACTTGATCCTCTGGGACGCTGTGTGCTTGTCAAGCGTCTATAGGACCACTAAGAACAACTGTCTATCCTTTTAAATAAAGCATTTACAATCCCAAACTCCTTATTCCCAGGTAGGTCGTAGGTTCGAAACGCTCCCCCGCTATGAAGACCTAGCTCATGTTTGACAGTTGTGTTTGTAAATCCTGTTAGTTTCCTATGGCTCTTTTGAAATCATACACGCCGTCCCCGACCTCGGTGAAGGTGAAGCCATCATCTCCGCTCTGGGGTATATAGGATGACACAGGTATGTAGATGTACTTACCCTCTTCCCTATTGTCAGTTTGGCAGAATACCCTCTACCGCTCTCGACGGACATCATCGGCTCTGTCTATAACGGCTTTGCGGAACTCGTCCAGGTCATTAATATCCCCTAACACTTCCTTCGGATCAGGTCGATTAACGTCTAATGCCTTGGACTTATCGTGCCCAAGCATCCACAAAGAGCATTTCGTCATGCCACCATCTACCATTTTGTAATCTTCGTTTGTGATGGCTACTGGCTTCAGTCTTTGGGTCTGGACATCCTGACGATGCCGTATGACCGTCTGGTTCAGTAAGACCTCTTCGACAAATGCCTCCCATGTTTCGCGGAGTAGGTTATAAATTATTGCCGCCTGCTGGTTGTATTCATCTAAATTGCTGTCATAGAGGCCCTTGACACTATTTAGCATGTTTCGAAGATAGCCCAGCCGTTTTTTTACAGACAACGCATGCCAAGGCAAGTCAGGGACACAGTGCCCAACGTAGTCGCCGCGACGTTGAATAGTCATCGCACTAATGGAGGCACCACTATCAGCGGCTTTAAAGCCCAGCTGCAACAGGAAAGCTATGTCGTGTGTGAATATGACTATCTGCCTTTCTACTGCCTCAGCAGCTAACCGTTCAGCGACTTTCTCACGGTACCTGTGATCAAGAGAACACACCGGATCATCAAATACTATCGGATTTGTGTGTTGACCCACTTTGAGTTCTGCCAAGAAGCCTGCAAGGGCCAGAGCCTTTTGTTCACCCTCACTCAGAATCCGTGTCAGAGCTATGGAATTATCCCGGCATCCGTCCAGTAGTATTTGAAGTTGTGTTGTACCCCTTTCTCCAAACTGCCGCAGGTTTATTGGTAAATGACCCGCTCCAAAGAATGTCAACTCATCATTTAATGCTTTTTTGAGACCGGGAGTAAAACCTTCCGATACAAGCTCTCTTCCACGTCTTGTGATTTGAGTGGTATCAGTTTCGACTATACAGCAAAGGTATTTATATCTCAGGATCAAGTTGTTGCGATGTCCAACTATTTCTGCTCTCCTTTGGGACATCAACCTTCTCGACTGAAGTTCGGCCAGTTGCTTTTTCAACTTTTCTAATTCTTCTGGCTTTGCAATCTTTTCGAGCTTTTTGGCTTCTTCTTCCAGCATCGCTTCCACCGACTCGGTCTTGTCTGTAGGGAAATCTATTAGTGAAGGAACTTTATATGTTTGTGCGTTCCTCAACATTCTGATGAAACTGGCAGCCCGTTTTCGTAACACAGGTAGACATTGCTCCTCTAAAAGTTGGCGAAGTTCAGGGTCTTTTGCTCCAATCTCGTCAAGGGCAGGATCAAACACCTTCACGGCCTTAAATGCTGTCCCCTTAAACGTTTCAAGTGTCAACTGGATCGCTTCTTTAGCGGCCTTCAGTTCTGTTTGCGTGGCATCTTCCATGAATTTCTTGAAACGCGTCAATCTTTCTTTTGCTGTTTTATCAAGCTCTTGCATGCACCAAACACAAACCTTCCCGTCACCGACTACCGGGAACTCTTCGCCCCTATAAGCAACATTGACTGAGTATTCTTTGGCTGCTTCGTACAGACGTTTCCACGCACTGGTACCGACACCCTGCAACGGCTCTTTGCTGAAATCATCGGCCTTGACCAATTTACAAGCCTCGATAGCCGAGTTAAGCCGCGAGATGCTTTCTTTGATTCCTGTCTCATTGTCATCTGAAACCAGAGAGTGGAGGTTAAGGAGTTCCTTTCTCAGCCCTGCTACTGTAATTTTTGCAGTCCTAATCCTTTTCGCTTGTTGAATTGGATCATCAGCCTCAGCTTTAGCGACATCGGTTGATAGCTGCTTAAGCTGCACGTCATCTTCTGCTGACCATGCCGTTGCCGCTATTATTTGTTCATCGGTTGTCTTCATAGATAACCTGGACATGAACTCCGCAGCTTTAGTGCCGGCCGGGATATCAGGGTATTCAAGTGTTTGATAGGAAGGGCACTCGCTTTGCAAGATTTCCTTAATCTCCCCCAGAACACGAGCCAATCCCGAAAAGACATGGGCACCATAAGGGAGATAAAACAACTCATTTTTCTCATCAACTATTACGCGGGCACATTTAGAATCGAATACAGAAATGTTAGTCAGGATGTCATCAGCCTGTTGGCCGTCAGTCCAAATCACTGGCTGATCGTGACCCTCCACCGATATTATAAATGTTGCCTTGGCGGGAACTTTATGTCCGGTACCAAAAACGTTAGGGAGTATCTGTTCTTTTGTATCACGTGCCCGGCATGCCCGCTTCAAGACTCTTGCATAACCTGATTTACCTGTTCCATTTTCCCCATAAAGTACTGTAAGTCCCGCATCGCCAAATGGTATCTGCGAACCGTCCGGGATCTTATTAACATTCTGTAAATCGGTGATTACTTTCAGCGTTACTTTTGCAGCCTTAGATGGTGCCCCCGAAATATCCCCCTTCTTAAGCGGCAAAGGTTGGACTGTATGCTCAACAGGAAGACCGTACTTGAGTTTCAACATACATAAGAGCTCTCCCCTGTCCTTTTCGGTAACATCATCCTGTGTAAGCAGGCGGCGTACTGCATCGCCTTGCCATCCCGGCAAGGTCTGAGCCCATTCACATATTGAATCAAGTAATGACACTTTTCTCTCCCAATGCGTTTCAAGCTGACATGCCATTTCACTCGATAGCCAGCACAATTTTCAGCACAAGTTATAAAACCCAAAGCTATCAAAGACTATGTTTAAAAAATTAGGCTATTGCCTTCTCTCAACTAAGGTTGAAACTCCTCTGGTGACCTACCATGCTTCTCCTGATAGATATTTCTTGCCAGATCCCTATATGGGGGCTCAAGTTGGTTCAACCAATCGGCAAATGATCTTATACTTTTCCGAGTATTGCATGTCACACAACAGTAAACAGTGTTGTTTTCTGAATCATCCCCTCCGAGGCATAGAGGATCCATATGATCCAAGTGGATATATGTCTTCTTGCTCTTTCCTTCTGGTGTCCAATCATAAGCCTTGGTAATAGGCTTTCCACAGTACAGACAGAAGTCACGTCCATTAAGTAGTTCACGGACAAATTCCTGTTCGCGCTCGAAGAAGCATTGCTTACAATACTTGCCCCTTGGGTTCACACATCCGTAGATAGTAACAAAATGCTCAGTTGGCTTTACTATCTTACATCTCGCGCACTTCTTTTCTTTTTTCAACACTATTGGTGTTTTCTTTCTTCTCGGAGGCGGATTATTTAAAAGTGCCTTTCTTCCTTTGGTAGTAATGACGAATCCGTTACCACGAGTTTCTACAGACTTGGACTTGTCCTTTCTTGTTATATAACGGAATTGAGTGAGAATGTATCTAGTTTGTGGGGTCACATCATAATCACCAATCGACGCCATATTCATTCGATCGATTTCCATAATACGACCACAATTTAAGAGTTCTAGAATTTCCCTCTGAACTTTAGTTAGCTTCATCTTTTTTTTGCCATGTCTCTTAAAAGCTCCAACGACAAGGTAAGTTGTCGCGTTACACGCAGTCAGACTGAAGCAAATTATTGGTATAGATCCTCAGGATTGGTCTGGGCCATAATGAAACAGATTACTTCTTAAAAAGGAGCAGTCCCAACAATATACATCCTACAAGGAGCAATCCGTTACCTTTGTCAGCTTTGATGTTCTTTGCTATGCTACTAATCGTTTTGGACAGTGACTCTATAGTGGCCCCTGCTAGATCGAGAGCTTGATACTCACGAGCCCAGCCGGGTAACTTTGAAGGGGACATATCCCATACGATCGGAATTATTTTCTTATTGCCATACCTTGCTCCACCCAACTCTTGCTGAACGAATGGAGATCGACAAGCTGCCCGACTCGCAAGCAAGATGACCCAAGGTGAGAAACGAAGATTGTTCATTATTTCGGAAGGCCAATGATCTCCTGGTTTAAGTGAGACGGAAGCGAGAAAGACACTGAGGCTTTCGCTTGTTAGATGGCGATAGACAAATTGGGCCAACTTTTCATCTTGATTTGAGTAGCTGATAAAAACATCAGGCATAATTATTCCTTTCGAGTTCCAACGATCAGCTGAGCCGAGTGGATATTACACCGTCCGACTACAGCGATTGATTATACAGTTTCCTCTCAGAAATAATAGAAAAATGATATTAAACAAAAATCACCCTCCTCTAAATTAAAAAGGCCTCTCAGAGCCAAAATGATAAAGTGTTTGATTAGAAGGGGCTTGTTCGTTAGGCTATTCTGTGTACTCGTTTGAGTGTTACCGCCGTTATAATAAATCATTCTGGAGGTAGCCTATGTCAACGATCACAAAAAGAGAACTTATCGACAGAATTGCTGAAAGTACTCAGGCTAAGCGTGCGTTGGTTAAAGCTACAGTTCAGAACGTCTTAGATGAGATCATCTCTGAACTTGCCAAAGGTAACCGTTTGGAGTTTCGCGATTTTGGAGTTTTTGAACCTCGTTACTGCGCACCACGAACAGCACAGAATCCAAAAACTCTGGAACGAATCCACGTACCAGCCAAGCGAGTAGTGAAGTTCAAGATGGGTCAGTTGATGAAGCAGAGGGTAAATACTTCCAAAAACGTGGGATCGCGGTTGACAAAATGACAGAGATACAGCCAATTCTGTTATCGGCAATCACTTGTAATAGAGTCATTTTTGACAAAGTCTCTAGTATGCCGAGTATTATAGATATTGTTCAAACTATCAATGCTCCAAGATATCCGGCAAGACATCCACAAATTGTCTTCTTCTGTGAGCTAACGAATGGGCATGGCACAACGAAAGCGAAAATAAGACTCGTTGATGCTCAGGAAGAGGAGAAAATTATATTTGAGAAAGAAGGAACAGTACAGTTTAAGGATGTTAAGCAAATCGTTACTTTAGCGATGGATTTGCACGGCATTGTCTTCCCCCACCCTGGAGAGTATCGTTTTCAGCTATTTGCCGGAGGATATTTACTCGGGGAAAGACGAATTACTTGTCGAAAGATTAAACTGCCACCAAATGCTGGGGCTAATGAACGCAAAGAAGACTGAGAGTGTAATTACAAACAGCAGTTTTCTCATATTATGACTATTAGGAAATCTATGGATGCTGTTCTCTACATCATTGCTGGCCCGCTTTTTCTAATATCCATAGCTGCACATTTGTATGTAAAACTTCGCCTGCGACCAAAAGAAAACTCAGTTTTAGAGGACTATTACCACGAATTCGAAGACCAGCAGCCAGATTTCGCAAGGTATGTAAAATGGTCAAGAATCACTTTCATCGCTGCTACTGCCGGCGCTTTACTGTTGTTTATTGCCGCAGTAATTTAACTTCCGAAGGGCTAATACGGGGTGGTCGTAGGTTCGAAACGCTCCCCCGCTATGAACTTACGACCACGGTTGCATAGGAGCGGCTAAAGAGGCCTCTGCCTCATTAAGCTTTGCGGTAACGGCTCGCCTCGGAAGGCGAGCACGCCGAAGAAGACGAGCTTATCCTCGTCTGCGTATTTCTTGTCCAGGCCGGTCAGGTTTGTCTCAGTGGTAGAACGCCTTGGCCACATGCCATTTTACTCCAATGCAAACTCCATATTACGGGCAACCATTCTCTTGATGGAATAGTGTCTGATGAATAAAATTGCCCCGGAAGGACTTGCAAAACCGGGGCAGTAGGTAGAACAATCTTTGTTAGGGTTTCTGTTTTTGGCTGAACAGGAAGAATGTTATTGAACTATATTCTAATAAGAAATCAGTATCCTCCTGTAATAATTCATGATAAAACCCGTTTAGAATATTTAACATTTCTAAAAGATGCTGACAAAGCAGGTTTAGAAACAATTAAGATGGCATACTAACGGTATTAATACTCATCTGAAAGTGTGGATTTTTTTGTGGTCGATAACCGGCTAGGCTTTAGTTTGACGGGAATTATGGTTCTTGTTATTATATGACTGGAGATAAAACCGGCGGGTCTTTTAATTGATTATTGAGAAAAAAATAGGCTGTCTCTGGTTTCTTGATACTATCGGGATTAAGAAAAAATGCTAAACGATTTTTGAAAGGAGAAAAAGTGAAGTCTAGAATTATTGTATGTATTATCTTTACAACCTTCCTTTTTGTACCTGCCTACGCCCAAAAAGCAAAGGATGGCAACAAATACAGGGCAATTGTATATGAATCGGGTTACGAACACGATAAGTGGGATACTTCACCTCAGGATCTTGTCTTTAAGTTCAGAGCCTACACAACTAGTTTTGACGGTGAGGATGATAACGATGGAGATGGTATCGGAGATAAATGGGGCGTTCCTGAGTGGGTAGCTTTCGAGGTTCGGAAAAAAACGATGCATGTTAAAGCCGGCAGGCCCAGTTCTTGGATGAGCGAAGAATCTCTCTACGCCTCTGATAAGAATATCGCTCCCAAAGACAACTCATATCACTTCGCAAAGACCACGAAAGCAGAACATCCATATAGCCTAACCTACAACTTAAGTCGAGGTCATATGTGCCCAAAGAATATAGCAAACCGACTAGGGAAGGATGCTGATTATAATACCCATACCGTTCTCAATGCCTGCCCACAGAAACAATGGTTCAATAACGGAATCTGGAAGGATTTGGAGCGCCTAACAGAAAACTGGGCTGATGAGTATGAAAAGGTGTGGGTGATTTGTGGGCCAGTTTTCCATAAAAAGAAACCCAGGGTATGGCTCGGTGAAGCAGAGAAAGGTGAAAAGTTGGTTGCCGTTCCAGACGCCTTCTACAAGATTATCGTTCGAGAAAGTGAAAACGCCAACAAACCACACGTGATTGCATTTATATATCCACATGCCATCCAACCAAGCAACAACAGAAAGAAAAGTTCCACCCAAGGATACCCCCATGAAAAGTTTCTTGTCAGCGTGGATGACATTGAAAATCATACTGGTCTGGACTTTTTCGTTTCATTGACAGAAAGTGAGCAAAAGGCAATTGAGGAAGATGCTGCGACGGATGTATGGACTGATCCTGGAGAATATAATCTTCTTGATTGAGCTTTTGTCTGAGCCCTCTGTGGCTTTATTGGCCACCGACAAACATTGAAGGCTGGGAAGGAAATCTTGTACGAGTGTTTCTAGCTCCCTTGTGTCTTTGTAAGTCTGAACTCGAAGTTTTGCAATCATAGGGAACAACTCCGCTTTTGGTATATTGTGTTGTTTGCAGAGCAAGCCAATGTACCGGCCTCGGCAGTCGCCGAAACAACCGACGGGGACGGAGTCTGCCCGAGGGAGAATGTTTGGCCTCTGAGGTGGCCTTCAGCATCAAGCAGCACGATGTGATCGAGCTGTTGCGCTATCTGTTTCTGGTACGCGGCTGGTGGATCTCACCAAGACACTATTCCTTGAATAGCACCCATAAGGTTCGCTGCACGGCCTCACGTGGAGCCTACGCAACAGGGGTCACTGGTCATGATGTTCTTCGTTACTGGGGCAAACGGTTCGGGTAAGTCGGCATCGCTCAGGGGTCTCAAGACAGCAGTTCCGGATGTCATCTGGTATGACTTTGATGACGTGGGGGTGCCTCTTAATGCCTCCACATTCTGGCGTCAGGAAAGCACTGAGTACTGGATCAGCAAGGGGCTAGAGCATCAGTCCGAGGGCTCTGATGTTGGAATATGCGGCCATGCGATTCTTGGCGAGATCCTTGGGGCGCCGTCTGCACCCAAGCTCGAAGGTATTGCCGTCTGTTTCCTCGACTGTGATGATGTGACACGAATAGACAGACTCCGATCAAGAGGCACTCACGGTGCGACGCAGGACACGCTCAATTGGGCTGCCTGGCAGCGCTTCCACGCTGTTGATCCGCAGTGGCGGCAAGACGTGATACGCGATGACTCTTGGCCACAAGTTTGCTGGGACAGATGGGAGAAGTGGAGAAAAGGCGACCCGAGATGGCGTGTTACGGTCATCAACACAACGGAGCTGACGATCGAAGCTGTCGTCTCCGCCATCGCAGACTGGGTGGCGCAGGAGCGTTGCCTGTACAACTCAAGCAAGTCGCCGCTGGGCTCTCATTGGTGGTGAACCCATATGCCAGCTGACCTATCAATAATAATTCCAGTGTACAACCGCCAGGCTTTTGTCGTCGATGCTGTGCGCAGTGCCACCGTTCAAGCCCAACGCAACTGTCAGGTGATTGTCGTTGACGATGGTTCAATCCCCCCTCTTGGAGACCTGGTTGCGTCCGTTGGAGCTCCCATTGAGTACGTGTACCAGGAGCATCGTGGTCTCGCGGCGGCCAGGAATATTGGTCTTCACAGGGCCGCCGGCGAATTTGTGGTGTTTCTTGACTCAGATGATCTTCTGTCCGAAGAGACAGCGACGATACACATGGAACATCTTAGGCGTCACTGGGCTGCTTCATGCGTGTATTCAAGGTGGACAGTGATCAACGAGTACGGTGCGCACCTGAAGTCTGATGGCAAGGATTTGGCGGACCATGTTCTGCCAATACTCCTCTACACGAACATTGCACCACTCCATGCATTCATGTTCAGGATCGCGACGGTGCGCCAATGCGGAGGCTTCGATGAGTGCCTTGAATCGTGTGAAGACTGGGATTTGCTGCTTCGTCTGGCCTTGTCAAGGCACGTCTTCACCTATACCTCTGATGCTGGTGCCTTCTATCGCGTGCATTCCGAATCCATGACTTCTGCTGTGGAAACAATGCTCAGATCAAGTATCCGAGTCATCGATCGTGCATTCTCTGACTACAGAGTTCCGACCGAGTGGCAATTCTTGAGAAACGTGGCCCACGCTCTGCAGCATCTCAGTGCAGCGGCGGCTCTGACCGAGCAGGGACGCGCGAACGCTGGGGAGTGCTTACGGTTAGCCTTCAGATCTATGACGTCTGTTCTTAAGGATCAGACTACTCCGTCTTGCATTGAGATCGAGACGGCTAGAGTGACTGATGATCTTTCCGCGAGCAGGCTCCACAACTGCTCGATCCTGCAGTCAGCACATAAGAGACTTCGAGACTCAGTTCGCGCATGGGTGCGCGGCGGAGTGGTGGAATCGTGAACATTGCAATCACAAGTCCATGGTTTCTACCCTTGGTAGGGGGAACTCAGACTCTCGTTCACTCCTTGGCCACGGGCTTAGGGGCGATTGGGGATGTGCAAGTCACTGTTCTAACGGGGAAGTACCCCCAAAGCATTGCAGGGCAGTTGTCGTCTGCTTCTGTCTCGCTGCCGTTTGAACTGCGTCGTTTCGAACTGCAGAGCGAAGGATCAGCTGCACATACGCAAAACGAGAACGAAGAAGAGTGCTTTGTTCTTCAAGACATGGAGGCAGCAGTTAAAGAGTTACAGCCCGATGTTGTGTTGTACACCCCTCATGCTGGGTCGTTCGGATGGCAGGCATACCGTGCGGCGACCTTGACTGGTGCGCGATTTGCGATATGGCCTGCAATCCACCTTAACAACCTCCGCCACATCTCCGTATCGGCTCGGTCACTCTATGCAAGGGCCGACTATGCCTTCGCGAATACGGCCGTCGAGGCCGAATGGATGATCCAGCATGCAGGCATACCTACCGAACGAGTAGTCCTCACCGGATGCGGGTACCGGTTGCAGCGCTACGTGCCGAACGCTGAGATGCGCAAAACGTGCTCCACTAAGGACCATTGTGCTATCCTGAGCGTTGGGCAGATCCGCAGGCACAAGCGATATGATTTGCAACTACGTGCCTTGGCTATGGCCAGACGATGCTTGGATTGTGACCTTACCTTGACCATTGCGGGAGGTGAGAGCGATGACATGCCTAGCCTTTTGGAGATGGCGCAAAGTATGGGTGTTGCCGGCAGAGTGCGTATTGTCCTGAACCTGACAGATCGGCAGATTGATGAGTTCTACAGTGATGCGGACATCTTCCTATTCACCAGCGAAGAGGAGAGCTTTGGCATTGCGGTTCTTGATGCAATCGCGGCTGGAGTGTATCCGGTCGTACTCCCACATCCCGCCTATGGGGAGATGGTCAAGTCGGCAGGTTTTGGGAGAGTCTCGCCTGAGATGACGGCGGAAAGTCTGGCCAGCGAGATCGAAGCGGCGATTCGCACAGGGGAGTGTTGGCTCCCACGTCCAGAGCAGTGTTCCAGTTGGCTGGCGGAGCACTCATGGAACGTGGTGGCCCAAAAGGTAGCACTGGCTTTTGGGGTGACAGGTACTACTTTTGACGCACACATGGCCGGCTCCGGGGACCGGTACGTCGAGCCGTTTAAACACGATACGGGACAGAGTTGATGGACGCGCCTCAATATTCATGCACCATCGTATCAGATAGAGCGTCTCTTGAGGAGCACCTCACCTCTTGGCAGTCCTGCTGGGAGTACAGCGCCTTCGCAAGCGTGTTCAACCATCCTGCGTTTTGCCTAGCGTGGTATGAGTCGATCGGGGTCGCCTGCGGTGTGGTGCCTGTGCTGGCGTCGCTCTTCCAGAACAATCACCTGGCTGGGGTGTTTCCTTTATGCCGTTTCCCGCAGTCCGAGTATCTGACGGTGTTTGGCGGAGAAGATTTCGCTGACTACCATGAAGTGCTGATAGATCAACGCATAGTCGGCCAGATTGATCTGGGCAAAGTATTCGAAGCAGTGGGCAGAGAGATTGATTACCCGATTGTGCTTGCGCGCGTCCGCAAGCCACAAGCAAACCAGATTGAGGCGAGCGTGCCAGCCGCGGTTGTCACCGATGCCATGACGCATTCTTACGGCGTGTCCATTAGGAATCTCCAGAATCCAGACTTAGCGCTTCTGCGGCACGGCGGGAGAACCTTTCTTGCTGACACCTACCGCTGCAGGAAAAACCTGCAAGCGGATGTTGGTTACACCTTCGAGTGGTACGATTCCCCAGCCATGATTGTGGAGGAGTTGATTGAGTTCGTGAGAGGGCAAACAAAACTGCGCTACCTCCGAACCGGCGCCCCGGACCTTACGCTTACACCCGGATATGAGCGGTTCTTAAGCGAACTCGTGGTTCGCGGCCATAGGTATGGAGTGTGCTTTGCCGTTGCGTTGAAGACGTTCGCCGGAGAGGTCTTCTCCGCTCAACTTGGATTCGCCGCCGACAAGCAGATCTTCTGGTACTTGCCAGCCTATGACCCACTTTACAGACGATATTCGCCTGGCCGATTGCTGATCTTTGAGACCATCTTGGCATCAGCAGCTCGCGGTTATGCGTATTTCGACTTCACGTGGGGCGATGACGACTACAAGACAAAGTGGTGCGGGACTGGTCGGCCTCTTTATCGAGTACTCTATGACAAGCGATCGGCCGCTGATTCACTTTCGAGGTGCCCATGTCCAGTGGACTGACCATATTCTCCCCCCATTGTGATGATGTACCTCTTTCCCTTGGGAGTGCCCTGTGTGCAGGACTTCTTGGTTCCCCCGTCCAGGTCGTCGCTGTATTCCCGCGCTCGCGGTACACTGTGATGAACAAGGGCTCAGCACCAATTGAAGCAACAACAGCCACGCGGATGACGGAAGAGCGGAAGGCCGCGTCAATGGCGTGCTACACGGTCAGGTTTTTGCAGTTTGGTGAACCTTTTGCTAGGACCGATTCAGCGATCGCGAAATTGGAAGATGTTTGTGATGCTGAGCGAGATCCAGAGTCTGAGCCCATCTACGAAAGCGTCCATACAGCATTGTGTGAGATTCTGGACTCACATACAGGCCCAATCCTGTGTCCCATGGCCTACGGTGATCACGTTGATCACCGCATTGTCGCTCGGTCCATTCGCGACCTTTTGCTCCTCAATGGCAAGGGCCTGCCTGTCGGCTTCTATGAAGACCAGCCATACGCTGCCTACAGAAGTGGCCGCAAAATTGCTCAGCGTGTCGATGCTCTCACTCTTGGACACCGCTATCACGCCGTGCCGATTGTGGGTGGTGATATTCACGAGAAGCTGACCCTCCTCGCCGTGTATGAATCTCAAATCGAAGATGCTTATCTCAAGGACGTCCGCGAGCACTGGCGGCTGTGTGGAGCAGAGTACCTGTGGCTGCCAGAGTCGATGGAGCTCGAATCGTTCTTGACGGGAGGTAAGCAGAGGTGAAAGTACCGTCAGTTACGACCATCATTCCCTGCTACCAGCATGGCCATTTGGTGGACAATGCAATCGACGCCATTCTTAGCCAGAGCGTGCGAGATTTGGAAGTGATAGTTGTCGATGATGGATCTACTGACGCGACGGAGCCCACAGTCAGCCGATTCCTTGGTGACAGCCGTGTTCGCTACATTCAGCGACCGCACCTTGGCCTGGCAAGTGCCCGCAATCACGGAATGATGTTAGCGACGGGCCGCTACGTCCAGTTCCTCGACGCTGATGACGTGATCTACCCTGACAAACTGGAACGACAGCTATCGATAATGGATGACGACAGCACAATTGAGATGTCTCACACGGACTTCTGCTGCAAGCGTGAACTAACCGGCGAGCTTTCAAATAAGTACGCATCTCCTGTGTTGTCATCGGAGCCATTTATTGACAATTTGGTGCTTAGGTGGGAACGTGGTCTGTCCATTCCTTGTCATTGCTTCCTGTTCAGGAGAAGCGTTTTGAGAGGGTTTGCTTTTGACACAATGATGTCCAATCATGAGGATTGGGTGTTCAACTGTGTACTGGCGGCCGGTGGCCGCGAAAGCGTCTATATACCGGACGAACTCTGCGAGTACAGAGTCTTCCCCAAATCAATGGCACGGGACAAGGCCCAGATGGCTTTGGGCTATGCCCAGGCCCTGTCTCGCATTGAAACTCTATCAGAGACGTGCCGTGAACTGGTTGCGCAACGCAAACGCATTGACAGAGGAGCCGTCGGTGAAGATATCCATAGCCATTCTGACGAAAAATGCTGGGCACCATATTGAGCTGCTCCTAACGCGACTGCGGGAGCAGCGCATATCATGTCCATTGGAAATCGTCGCGGTTGATTCCGGGTCAAGAGACAACACGCTCCCCGCACTCCGTGCTGCCGGTGCAGTTGTAAGTGAGATTCCACCGAGGGCCTTCAGTTTTGGTCCCGCCAGGCAGAAGGCGTTTGAGATGTCGTCAGGGGATGTGGTTGTGACGATGTCGCAAGATGTCATCCCGATAGGGCGTGACTTTCTCAGTCAACTGATCAACCCGATTGCATCAGGGGCCGCTGATGTGGTGCAAGGAAAGACGATGGTGTCACCCGCAAGCGACACATTCTACTGGCATAGGGACTCAAGGTTATTTTACTTCACGCGAGAGGCTGAAGACTACGTCCTGGCGAATGGTAGCGTCAAGCTCTCCTGCGAGTGTCTGGCAATCACCCGAAAGGCATGGGAGAGCACGGGTTTTGGCGATGCGCCTTACTGCGAGGATAAGCGCATCCAGGTTAGATTGCATCGGCAGGGGTTCCGAATACTAAAGATCCTCGACCCCATTGCATACCATGATCACAGATTCACCTTCGTTCAGCTCATGAAGCGCTGCCACAATGAGGGTGTGGGTTGGAGGTCAGCATCGGCCCTATATAGCACCCGACGCTTCGTTTCTGATCTCGTTCTGGCTCCCTTTAGGTTTCGACGAGAACTCATTGAAGCGGTGTTGGTGGGCAGACTTCGGACACCTGCTGAGCTTCTGTTCTTCCAGGTCAGACCAATCTGTGTGTTCATCGGAAATAGATTCAGCCGACAGCTTTGGTGGTAGTGAAGATGAGGAACAACGATTACAGCGCTTTGGAGCGACAGTGGTGTAAATATCACGGACCGTATTGGATGACGATCTCGGTAGTCATCCCATACCGCAACTCCATGGACCTTCTCATCCCCCTTCTCACGAGCCTGGCAAGTCAGTCCTATCCTACGGCGCTCATCGAGATCATGGTTGTCGATGATGCGAGCAACCCACCGTTGGACCAACGTGCCCTGCAAGATCTCCTGTCGCACAGGATCAGCGTGATCAGAATTGGCGAGCATGATGGCTACAGAATTTCTTCTCTTCGCAATACAGGAATACGAGCATGCTCCGGAGACATAGTCTTAAGCCTCGATCAGGATGTAGTTTGCCCTCCTAATCTTCTGGAGCTTCACGCACGCGTCTTCCATGTGTGCGATGACGCTACGACCTTTGGGCTTCGGAGGTTCGTCGATCCGACACAAATCCCAGATCCCCGCAAAAGAACTCACAGTGTCTGTTCAAAGCTTCCCATTATACGAAGTCGATCCAATACGACAGGCCTACACGACAAACGGCTGTACGAAGTCAGCCGCATCCATCGCCATCCGTACCCATTCAACTGTCTTCACGGGTGCAACATGGCTTTTGTGCGCAAGACCGCACTGGACATCGGATTCTTCGATGAAGTATATGATGGCTACTTTGGCTACGAGGATATCGACTTCGGCGGTCGGCTCTGGCGGAATGGATGCTTCATCGTCTACGTCCCAGGCGCAACCGTTGTTCACTTGGAAAACGAATCCGTAGATTTGGAGCTGCGTGCGTCCAGTACAATCAGAAACAGAAAGTTCCTTTTTCGTCGGTATCCCGGACTTGAGCGGTTCCGATCGGAGATTAAACCAGAGGTTCGTTTCCACGCCAACGCCGAGGTTTCCGATGTGGGGTCTGTGTCACGTCCTGATTTCCATTTGACACCTTTTCATTTAACCGTCCGGTGAACCACATCTTTGCAGCGGTCGGAGGATAGGGATAATGGCCATGGAATTGAGAGGAGTTAATCGATGGCAGCAGACAAACGACAGAAGCCGTTGAGCCAACGCGGCCGGTTCTGGCTGGGGCATGTGCACAGCTTTGAACAGCCCACTCTTTATCTTTCAATCTCTAAATGAGGGCAGGGATAGCTTCATAGGCTCCGGGACCGATTTTGCTAAGTGCTATGGCGGCATCTATACGAGGCTGTCGGCGACCAAAGAGGTCGTCCCTGCACTTATTGAGGCGTTGAAAGATGAGGATTGGAGCGTTCACGAGAGCTCGATTCAAGCACCGACACAAAGATCTGATAGGTCGTAGGTTCGAAACGCGCCCCCGCTATGAACCCACGACCCGTCAGTCTTGCAAAAAAAAGATTGACGGCATATAAATTTCGTATATAAGGGTGTTCCATAGAAATGCTTCGAAAGTCTAAGATGTGTCACGCAATACTCTACTGCATTGGGTGCATTGAGCAGTTTACTCATTATGATAAATCTTTGGCGATTGTCGGAACTCGTAAACCAGCAGAAGAATCTGCAGACTTTGCTTTCCGCCTTGCCGGTAAGCTTGCTAATCGTGGTTGGGTAATCGTAAGCGGAATGGCGAAAGGCATTGACATGGAGGCCCACAAAGGTGCTCTGAGCGTTGGAGGTAAGACAATTGCTGTCCTTGGTTCAGGTCCTGATTATATTTATCCACGAGATGCAAAAGAATTGTATGAGGAAATAAAGTCGCATGGCTTGATTATATCAGAATATCCGTTTGAGACTAGGCCTGCCGATTTGAAATTAAAGAAGAGAAACAAAACCACAGTGGCTCTTTCTCTGGCTGCTTATATAGTTGAAACAAGTGCGAGGAGATTTGTATATGTGGCACACAAACTGTGGAGATCGGACTTTAGAGGGCGCTGAAGGCTAAATGCGTTAATTTGACGGAATAAAAGGCTACAAGATGTGTGAGTTCTGCCTAAAACATGGCGAAGGAAAGAAGTGGTATTTGCAAGCAAGGAACTATTCTGACGAGCTGTTGAGTGACATCCGTCGGCGTAGGATGATTGAAGAATTTTTCTCAAATCCTGACCGACTCACAAGAGGTATAGAGCATCTCAATCGCCACCTTGGAGCCATTTGCGTTGTTTGAAAGTGCTTGTGGTTTAAGGTAGTTACAAAAAGTGCAAATTGTATTTACCCCGTTGTTTTGCTGTAAGTGACGGAAATGGGTCATCTGCGATCGTCTACCTTCGAGGGTTTGATTTAAATGACAGAAATGGGTGCTCTTACTGTTGACGGACCACCAGTGCCGAAAGCCACTACGGCACTCTTCACGGCGGTTACCCAAATTGTAGTTTTTGGACCACACTTAGGTCAGGGACTCAGTTGCGGTCCCATGGTTGTATCTCGGCAAACTCATCGAGTTCGAATCCTTCGGCTCTAATATCAACCAATTTATCCGGCAATGTATCAAGGAAGTAGACAGTCCCATTGGGGCTGCTATCGCCTACAGCCCCGCCATAGAAAACCCTTTGGCCATAATAGGAACAGGTGCGGGTGAGAATCAATTCATCTTTGCTCCGCGTCATTGCTACATAGAGAATACGGCGTTCTTCTTCCTCTGCATCCTCGTTGCCAAGGCTGCGTACATGAGGATACACACCGGGCTGGACACGTATGAGGTAGCAGACTGAGGCCTCAGTGCCTTTGGCACTGTGAACCGTGATGACAGTAACGACGTCATCTTGTTCAGGACGGCTTGCTTCTGTGGTTGATATGGGATTCAAAGCATAGGTCTCCAAAAAATCTATCAGGTCATAATGGTTTTCAGCAAGGCGTATCAGAAGGTCAAAATCTTTCTTGCGGGCATCCCACCGTTCATAAGTTTCAGAGAGCATAGGTTCGAGAAACGAAGCTCCCGCACGCAGGGCCATTGAAGGCCGTTTCCAGTTCTTAAGAATCGATCGAGGGCCTTGGACAATCTCGGGCTGCTTGGGTACATTTTCGGCCAATGCGGATAGTGCATCGTTGATGGTGGGGGCTTTCTGCATATGAGCAATTAAGCGTCCGGCGGTAACACTGCCAATGCCCCGGTATAGAGTAAGGTATCGCATCCAGGCCAGTTCATCGTAATGGCTGGCCGCAGCCCGAATCAGGCACAATAAATCTTTGACGTGAGCAGATTGCATAAGCTGAGTGCCACCAATAAAGACGTAGGGGATTTTTCGCTCCACCAACGCTGCTTCGAGAGCACGGGCACCCCACGCTGTGCGTGTTAGGACCATATGTTCCTGCCAGGCAGAGCCAGCTTCGTGTCGCTCAACCAGATCCTCAGCGATCCACTCGGCCTCATCAAAATCGTCGTCGAAGTCAATAAGTTGCGGCTTGGTACCTTTTCCACGATGAGCGGTGAGTTTCTTACCATACTTGAGCGGCGATCGACTCAACAGCCAATTAGACACATCGAGAATCTCTTGCGTTGAGCGATAGTTCTGCTCAAGCCTCAAAACGGTCGAGCCTGGTATGCGTTTTATGAACGAATGAACATTCTGAAAATCAGCACCGCGAAAAGCATAAATACTCTGGGCATCATCACCAACACAGAACAGTTTGGCAGGATCGTGTAAACCGTCGAGGATCAGCCATTGCAGTGGATTGGTGTCCTGCATCTCATCGACCAGAATGTGATCATACAAGCTGCGGAGATGATTGCGAATCTTCTCTACTTCATGCAGCCGTTTCGCAAAACGCCGGAGAATATCATCATAGTCAAGATAGTGATTGAAGACTTTGCGTTTCTCGTATGCGGTAAAGATTTGTAGCACTTTCTCAATTCCTGCTTCATCAAGTTCAGCAAATTCTTCAAGATAGGTACGAACAGAACGGTTGGTATTACGAGCATAGGAATATAAATTGACCAGCGTGCTCGCTCTGGGTAAATCCGCCTTTTTCTTCTTCTTACTGGTTTTGGTAGAGTCCTTTTGCCTTTCGAGGAAATCGCTGCGGGCCAGCTTCATGAGTTGAACCTGATCATCACGATCAATAACAGTAGCATTTTCGATGTCGAACCACTTGGGGTGTTTACGCATGGTATACAGGCAG
>Ga0209979_1001969_pt1 | contig 20728 bp, 22 predicted proteins | sample AnhtaG_FD_183114 | JGI IMG/M metagenome (GOLD analysis project Ga0209979, IMG submission 183114) | Deep subsurface microbial communities from Anholt, Denmark to uncover new lineages of life (NeLLi) - Anholt_01485 metaG (SPAdes) (version 2) | ecosystem: Environmental > Aquatic > Marine > Oceanic...
TCGCCACGAGCACAACCTCGGCGTCCTCGGCGGCGCCGCGGAAGGCGCGCCTCAACGCCTCGAACACGATACCCTCCTCACCCTCGATGTGCGTGCTCATGGAACCCACCTCTGGGACCAGTCCGGCAGAGCGGACTCCCTCCATGGCCCGGTCGAGGGCAGGGCTGAGGCTGGCTTCACGCAAAGGATACAGGGAGAACTGACAGGTGACCACGCTTCACCTCCCGATGTCCAACCGCATGGCGATGAAGGCGCCCCACGGGCGGGCCAGGCACCCGCCCAGCGCCTCGATGAGGCCGAGCAGTGGGAGCGGGACCCAGGCCAGTTGCGGGGGCACGAACAGGGCCCGCCGGCCCCTCACGCTGCCATAGGTCTCTAGTCTGGCCTGCAACTCCCGCCAGCCGAAGAAGCGGGCATCGGCCCAGAGCGGGGAGCGACTCCTCTTGCGCCGGACCGCCCAGGGCCCGCGCCGGTTCAGGACCCCCACGACGAGGCGCCCGCCGCTCTTGGTGACGCGTACGGCCTCCGCCAGCAGGCCATCGACATCCGCGGCGAACTCCAGCGTGGCTACGGCGATGACCGCGTCGAACGCGGCTGAGGCGAAGGGCAGGCGCTCGCCGACCGCCCGGAGGTACGCCGGCCCACCCGGCGGGCTCCTCTCGACCCTGGCCACTGCCAGCATACCTGAGGATGGGTCCACACCTACAGCCCGCGCTCCCAACCGGCTCAGCTCGAGCGCGTAGCGGCCCGTCCCGCAGCCTATATCCAGGATGCGCTCTCCCGACTGAGGCTTCAGCAGGGCGAAGATGGCCTCCCTTTCCACGCGGTCGGCGAAGGCGCCCAAGGGGGCCTCGTACCACCGATCGTAGGATGTCGCCCGCTCGTCGAAGGTTCGCCAGTGGGGCGAGGGTGGCGCTGCGGCCTTTGGGCAGGTTTGATTTTCTTCCGCTCGGCCCGCATAGTGTTGGGAAGGGGGACCGTGATTCACAGCCTAGTTCTCTGCTCGGGCGTATCGGCGCAGTGGACCCGGAAACGCCTTCGTCCGCATACTGTAGCACGAATCGGTTATGATAGGGACAGTTCTTCGTGCAGGAGGTGGACCGTGAAGGTTAACGAAGGTAGCCTGGACCGGCTGGTTCGACTGCTAGCGGCAGGGGTGCTCATCGGTATTGGCCTGGGGGTGGTGCGAGGGCCCGGCGGCATTGCCATGGCGGCGGTTGGGGTGATCCCACTGCTCACGGGAGTGACGGGGTTCTGCCCTCTCTACACAGTCTTCGGAATCGACACAAGTCGCCGCAGCTCCTCATAGCGGTGTTCCAGTCTGCGCCTGGAATGCTGGTGAAGGGGCCTCTTGACGGCTGAAGGCATCTACGGTAGGGTGTTTATGGACATACGTTCATAAAGTCGCGCTATGCCAAGACCGACCAAATGGCGGCGGGTGGCATTTCTGCCGCAGGTGACCTACTTCAAGCCAGCGGGGATACCGCTGCGCACCCTCGAGGACGTCGCTCTGTCCGTGGAGGAGGCGGAGGCGATCCGCCTCAAGGACCTGGAAGGCCTGGAGCAGGAAGCCTGTGCCGAGAGGATGCACGTTTCGCGCCCGACGTTCCACCGGATACTCACCTCGGCCCGCCGGAAGGTCGCCGACGCCCTGATCAACGGGAAGGCCCTGCGTATCCAGGGCGGCAACTTCGCCCTGGCCAGCCAGGCCTTCAGGTGTCGGCAGGACGGCTATGAGTGGCACGTCCCCTTCGAAGCCCTGGCGGCGGGCCGGCCACCGACCTGCCCCCGCTGCGAGAGCCCAAGCGTGCTCCCCATCGAGGCGCCTCTGGATGCAGGCGCGGGTCGGGGCCGCGGACACCGGCATGGCCCCGGGCGCAGAGAGCGAGGCGCGGACAGTCGCCACCGCTGAGGCCAGCCGCAGGGCGCCCGATAGCAGCGGAACTAGCCACTCGGTCGCCGTGGTTGTTGCTGCCGACGAGCGGGCGAGAACTCGAGGTGCCTTAGAGGAGCGGACCAATGAAGATCGCGGCAGTGTCTGACGACGGCGTGACTGTGAGCGAGCACTTCGGTAGGGCACCCTACTACGTGGTGCTCACGGTCGAGGAAGGCGAGATCACGAGCAGTGAGACGCGCCCCAAGGCCGGCCACCACAGCTTTGCCGGCTCCGAGCAGCACCAGCCAGCCACCGGCGAGCGGCGGGGATACGGCGCTGCCCCTCAGGCCAGGCACCAGCGCATGGCCGAGACCATCACCGACTGCGAGGTGCTTATCGCCGGCGGCATGGGCTGGGGCGCCTATGAGGGCCTCCAGCAGTACGGGATCCAGCCCGTCGTCACCGACGTGCGCGACATCCGCGAGGCGGCCCGTCTCTACGTGGAGGGCAAGCTCCCCAACCTAATGGAGCGCCTGCACTGAGCGAGGAGGCGGGAGGAGCCCAGGGTGAAGGTGCTCGACGACCTGATAGGCGCACTCACGTCGGATGCCCCCGCCCGGGAGGTGCGAATCGGGCCGTTCTGGACGGCCGTGGTCAGCCGCGCAGGCGGCCTGGCCTCGACCGTTTGGCCAGAAGAACACGAGCACGGCGCCACCTTCGTGCAGGATGCGGGTAGCCTGAGCGGAAGGAGCGCCCTGGAGTTGGCGCGGCTCGCCAACTCGGACAGCACGCTGGAGGCAGGGATCGGGTTGGCGGCGATCAACTCGCTCCTCGATGTGGATGAGGAGCGCTGCGTGGAGATCAACGCAGGCGACCTACTCATCGAGCGCGGGCGCGACAGGACGGTGGCCCTGGTGGGGCATTTCCCCTTCGTGCCCGCCCTCCGCGAGGCGGCCCGGCGGCTCTGGGTCATCGAGCTAGACCCCCAGGCCGGCGACCTCCCGGCCGAACAGGCAGAGGCGGTGCTGCCTGAGGCGGAGGTCGTGGCCATTACGGGCAGCGCCTTCATCAACCACACCATCGAGCGCCTCCTGGGTCTCTGCCGGCAGGGGAGCCTTGTGCTCGTGCTCGGCCCGACCACGCCCCTCTCGCCGGTCCTGTTCGACTACGGCGCCGACATGATCTCGGGGACGCGGGTGGTCGACGCCGAGCTGGCGCTGCGCTGCCTGAGCGAGGGGGCCACCTTCCGTCAGATGAAGGGGGTTCGGCTGCTCACCATGGAGCGGTAGTCCCGTCACCGGGCCCCGGTCGAGGCTCGTTACAGAGGCTTTCGATCGTCAGATCTTGGGGCTCGCCGAACTATCTTGCTGGAAGAGCCAGGTAGTGAGATAGCGTTCGCCGGTATCGGGCAGAACCGTTACGATCAGCGCCCCCTTGCTCTCCGGCCTCCTGGCTACCTCCAGGGCTGCCCAGGCCGCCGCTCCGGAGGATATGCCGGCCAGTATCCCTTCCTGCCTGGCTAGCTGCCTGGCCGTCTCCCCTGCGTCATCATTGCTGACCTGGATGATCTCATCGACCAGGTCCAGCCTTAGCACTTCCGGGACGAAGCCAGCGCCGATGCCCTGGATCTTGTGGGGGCCTGGCTTGCCACCCGAAAGGACCGGAGAGTCCGCCGGCTCAACAGCGATGGCCTTGAACTGCGGCTTCCTCTTCTTGATCACCTCGGCCACCCCGGTGATCGTTCCTCCTGTCCCTATTCCAGATACCAGGATATCTACCTGACCGTCGGTATCGCGCCATATCTCTTCGGCGGTGGTCTCGCGGTGGATCAGGGGGTTCGCGGGATTCCTGAACTGCTGTGGCATGAAGGCACGGGGATCGCTGGCGACGATCTCCTCAGCTTTCCTAACGGCGCCTGGCATTCCCTCCGACCCAGGGGTGAGGACAAGCTCCGCCCCAAAAATCGAAAGAAGCTGCCTTCGCTCGACGGACATGGTGTCGGGCATGGTGAGCAGCAGCCTATAGCCCTTGGCAGCGCAGACGAAGGCCAGGGCTATGCCGGTGTTGCCGCTTGTGGGCTCAACGATCAGCGTATCCTTAGTGATACGGCCATCCTTCTCGGCTGCCTCGATCATGGAGACGCCGATCCTGTCCTTGACGCTGCCGCAGGGATTGAAGGCTTCCAGCTTTGCCACCACCGTGGCCTCCAGTCCCTCGGCCATCTTGTTCAATCTGACCAGCGGGGTATTACCTATCAGCTTCGTGATATCGTTGGCGATCTTCCACATAGCCTCAGCCTCTCCGTTCTCGGTTAGTGGGACGATATCAGGCTGCTCCGAGTCTCATCCGCTGCCAGCCTTGGTGGCTCCGCCCCAGCGATCTTCTTCACGGCACTTAGAAGCAAATCGATCTCGGCGGAAGTATTGAAGCAGCCCACGCTCACGCGCACGTTCCCGTGGGGATAGGTGCCGAGAACCTTGTGAGCTGCGGGGGCGCAATGGAGGCCGGTTCTGACCTTAATATCGAAGGCCTGGTCAAGGACAGCCCCAACCTCACCCGGGCTCCATCCTTCGGTATTGAAAGGGACAACCGAAAGACGTCTGGTTCTGTCGCTGGGGCCATAGACGGTGACGCCGGCAATGGCGGCCAGTCCGTCCAGCAGGCGGTTGAGCAATGTCTCCTTGTGCATCTGGATATCTGCCAATGTCCTCGACATCAGGTATCGGAGCCCTGCACCCAGTCCGGCAATGCCCACCGTGTTCGGCGTTCCGCTCTCATACATGTGCGGCCGGCCGGAAGGCTGCTCCTCCGACTCTGACCGGGTTCCGGTCCCGCCTTCCTTTAGCGGCTCTACCTCCACCCGTTTGCTTATGTACAGCCCGCCGGTCCCCGGTGGGCCCAGTAGCCCCTTGTGGCCCGGGAAGGCTAACAGATCGACGTTTGCAGCCTGAACATCGATCGGTAGCACGCCGACTGTCTGAGCCGCGTCTACCAGAAGGACGAGAGCGTGTCTCCTTGCCACCTCGCCGAACTCCGCGATGGGCTGTATTACCCCGCTCACGTTGGAGGCATGGGTCAGCGCGATCAGCCGCGTGTTCGGGCCTATGGCCTGCTCGATGTCGCGCGGCGAGACGAAGCCCTCTTCGGAGCAAGGGGGTAGCCTGGTAACTCCAACTCCCTGGTGCTCCAGCTTCCGCAGGGGACGCGTCAGGGAGTTATGCCCTATCGAGCTGGTGATCACGTGATCGCCCGGCTTGAGAAGACCCTTCAGAGCCAGGTTCAGCGAATCGGTGCAGTTCAGGGTAAAGATGATGTCCTTCTCGTCGGCGGCGTTGAGGAGGCGGGCGAGGAGCACCCTCGTCTCCTCCACGACCTTCTCTGCCGCAACGGCCATATCATGGCCCGAGCGGCCCGGGTTGGCCCCCTTCTCCCGGAGGAAAGCGTTCATCGTCTGATAGACGGCCTCCGGCTTGGGCCACGACGTCGCTGCGTTATCCAGATAGACCATCTCGGTCCCTTGCTCACATGCCCACGTACTTGGCGTATAGTCCCTTTGCCAGAGATTCGTCGTTGGTGCCCTTCACGATCGCTCGACCATCGGGGAAGAGGAGCATCTCATAGCCGTCAACCGCGAAGCGCAGCATGAACTCGTTGTAGCTCACCTCGCCGATCTTTCGAAAGCGCCTTGCAAGCTCCTCAAAGGAAGGGCCCATATCGCCTGCAACCACCACCTGCACCGCATTCTGGCCGCAAAGAGAGGTAGTACGGGCCCCGAACCGCGCCTCAAGGAATTCGTACTTCCCCTGGCAGGCAGGGCAGTGGGGAGAGGGCGAATCGCCGATTTGAAGGCGATCGAACTCGCCAGTCCAAACATCGATGCTGATGAGCCTGCTGTTGACGTCCTCCGCTCCGATGAGTATCTTTATGGCCTCGACGCTCTGAAGGGCCGCGATGATGAAGGGCGCCGAACTGACCACTCCCGCCGTATCGCAGGTGGAGACCTGTCCGGAAGCGGGCATGATGGGAAAGAGGCAGCGTATGCAGGGCGTCCTTCCGGGGATGATGTTCATAGTCATTCCGCTTGAAGAGACCGCCGCCCCATAGACCCAGGGGACCTTGTGCTTCAATGAAACATCGTTTAGGAGATAGCGTGTCTCAAGATTGTCAACCCCGTCCAGGATCACATCTGCTCCTGCGGTAAGCCTCTCGATGTTCCTGTAGTTGACGTCAGCGACGATCCCCTCGATCTCTATCGAGGAGTTGACGCTTCGCAGGTGCCGCTCGGCCGCGATCGCCTTGGGGATCTGATTCTTCACGTCATCCTCATCGAACAGTATTTGCCTCTGTAAGTTGTGGTATTCGATGAAGTCCCGGTCCACGATCCTGAGCCTGCCGATGCCCGCGCGGGCGAGACAGGCGGCGGCAACGGTCCCCAGCGCTCCGCAGCCGATGACGACAATGGTGCTTTTCCCCAGCTTCGCCTGGCCTGCCCTGCCGATGCCCGGGAAGATAATCTGTCTTGAATACCTGTCCGTGTAGGGCTGCACTTCATTCCTCCGTCAGCCACCGGCGACGAGGGGCAGGATGGTAATCACATCGCCTTCGCTGACGGCGGTTTCCTGTCCCTCCAGTAGACGAATGTCCTCGCCATTTACGAAGATGCTAACGAAGCGGCTGAGTTCCTGATCGCCCTTGAATATCCGTTCCCTGATGCCGGGATAGCTTGCCTCGAGGTCGCCTATGATCTCACGTATGCTGCTTCCTGTTGCTTCCACCTCGCTCAAGCCGCCAGTGAGGCCCCTTAGTGGAAGGGGAACTTGCACCTTGACGCTCATGTTGCCTGCCGTCTCCTCTCACGGATTGTCGCGTCTGGCTCTACTAGATGCAGTAGGTAGCGGGTGCCGCTTGTTCCTTCTCCCGCTGCTGGCGACAAAGGTCCTCCAAGGTCTTCGATTCCACGAAGACACCTAAGAGCTGCCCCATCTGCATCCAGATGTCCCGTGTAGCGCAGCTACTGGAGCGCGGACACCGCTCGGGATTATCGACGCACTCCACAAGAGCAATTGGGCCTTCGAGGGTGTGCAAGATTTCGCTGAGCTTTATGTCAGAGGGCAGTCTGGCCAGACTGATGCCGCCGCCCGCCCCGCGAATGCTTCTCAGTAGGCCCGCCGCCTCGAGCCGGCTGATGAGATGCTCTAGATACTTCTTCGATAGCTGCTGCCTGCGGGCGATGTCGGTAAGCCGCACGGGCCCTTCCCTGCAATGGAGCGCCACATCGAGCATCGCTCTCGTGCCGTAGCGTCCTTTGGTGGAAAGCTTCATCTGCCGATTTGCATGGGTGTGGAATTAAATCTATCGTCTTAATACCCATTCTACCTGCGCAACTTGTAGACGTCAACATGACATGAAAGGCAGGACGACTGCCACAGGGCATCGAGCGGCGCCGACATGATCTCGGGGACGCGGGTGATCGACGCCGAGCTGGCGCTGCGCTGCCTGAGCGAGGGCGCCACCTTCCGTCAGATGAAGGGGGTTCGGCTGCTCACCATGGAGCGGTAGCCCCGTCGCCGGCAAAGGGCTAGGCGCCGATGGCGATGAGGCGGTCCGGCTTGAGGGCGATGACCCACCTGCCCATGGAGGCGCGAACCGCCGCTCGCTGCTCGCCTTCGGGACCGGGGACGTACTTCAGCGTGATGCGCCTCGTCCACCGCCCGTCGACATCCCTGTAGACCTGCGCCACTCCCCGCCCGCCGACCTGCCGGTTGGCGCGCTCGGGCGGCGGGCCCTCGGTATCGACCCATACCACCGCCCTTGGGTCGCGGGCCAGGTCGGCCAGGTGACGCCTGCCCCTGACGCTCGTCATATAGAAGACGCCGTCCTCGTAGAGGAACCAGATGGAGGTGATGCGGGGGAAGCCGCTGGCTGCGAGCGTGCCGAGGTGGGCGGGAATGTCCAGACTGAGGACCTCGGCGATCTCATCGCTGCTGAGCTGGCGGACAGGCGGCGGCTGGGGCAGTGAAGGAGCCACATCGACCTCTTTCTAGAGGCTCACCCGCGACACGCGCAGGTCGTGTGAAAGGTCCTCCCTGGTGAACTCGTAGTAGAAGAAGACCTCGTTGCCCACCCTGAGGCCGTAGACGTAGCGCACGCAGCCGTGGGGCGAGCGAACCCACGGCGCCTCGAGCGGCAGCCGTTCGAAGGCTAGCCCGTCGGGGCTCCAGGCCAGCCCGCACCATTCCTCGTAGTTGTCGTAGCTGGTGCGTCCGCCATCATAGGTCGCCAGGTAGCCCCCCTCGAGGGGAATGAGGGAGTTGATGCGGGCCCTGCGGCCGTCCCAGGTGTCGGTGCCGGGGCCTTCGAAGACGTAGCGTAGCTCCGGAAAGTAGAGCCCATCCTCGGATACGCCGAGGAGTGTGGCGTCGGTGGGGCGTGCCCTCAGCGTCGCGCCTTCGCTCACGGGACCTGTGCGGCTCGGCCCCGCCACGTAGACGTAGTAGCGGCCGTCGCGCAGGTAGACGATGGGGTCCTTCAGGAAGCGCAGCCCGTAGTCGAAGGGCATGAGCACGGTGCGGCGCGACTGCGCGCTGAGCCCTTCGATAGTCCGCCCGCGAATAGCGTCGATGCGCCAGTAGGGCAACCCGGCCAGCTCGTAGGAGACGTAAAGGCGCCACTCACCCGAGGGGTCTCGCACGCAGTGTCCGACCTCTATGGAGTTGGCGGCGAACTCCTCCTTGCTGGCCGACCAGCAGTCGCTGAAGGTGACTCCGTCGTCGCTGAGGGCGATGGCGCAGCGGTAGCCGCGCGCCCGCTCCAGGGGCGAGCGCTGGCGATAGAAGAGCACGAAGCGCCCGCTCGGCTCATCCAAGAACACCTTCGCCGCGCCCGACCAGAACCCGTAGCCGCTGCCGGGTGGATCGCGCACGATCGCGCCCGCCGCCGGATCGAAGCGAAGGCGATCAAGGTCGATGCCCACAGGGAGAGGAGAGGCGGTGCTCATCGGCGTCACCCCCGTGGCTGAACAAGGCTGGCATTCAGCCAGAAGATACGTCGGGGGGATGCGGGAGTCAAAGTGTGCCCTCACAGTGGCCCGGGGCCGCTGGAGGGCATGCGCGGCGGCTCTCGTGCCCACTCCGTCCACAGCCTCGACGGGAGGCCTGCCAATCCCAGAGAACTGCACGAGATCGCCGCCTCGCAGGACAGGCGGTGGCTGGGAGGGCGTTGTTGGGGCGCGCACCTAGTGTGCGCGCATGTTGCGGGCAGCCCCGCCGGATAGCGCCGTCGGGGTTCCACTAGGCTCAGGGCGCAGCAAGGGGGCGGCGAGGATACGGAAGACGGCCAAGAAGAAGATGGCCAGTCCCGTCATGAAGTAGGTGAGCCTCATCCACGCCTCGCCGGAGTCGGTCCCGGCGTACACGCCGTGCAGAAGCGCCAGCACAAACGTCCCGAACATCGCATAATGCAGCGCCCGCCACGTCCGACGGTCCAAGCGCTTCCTAATATAGAAACTACCGGCTCCCACGACAGCCCCGTACATTGCCAGCACGCCCATGGCCACAGCCAGCGGGCGATAGGGCGAAGGCCCAGGGAGCAATAGGTCGATGGGCTCGAAGTCCGTCCACGAGTCAGGGATGAGTACGGCCAAGTGCAGGCCGATGAACGCCAGCGCCAGGAGTGAAACGAACTTGTGCACCTCGAAGAGCCAGGGGCGATTCAAGAGCCCGTCGCTTAGGCGGGACGTCACCGCCAGGCCGAGGCCGGTGGCCAGCGTCAGCAGCGCAAACGCCACCATGCCTGAGGCTCGCGTCACGTACCAATAGAAGTGTGGGTCGAAGTCCATCAGGTCCCGCGGGTCCTGGCCACCGGCGTTGGCGTCTGTTGGTCCGCCGGCACCGAGATCGACGCGCCCTGATCGTCTGCCGCTACGACGCCGCTAGCCGCGACGGGTGGAGCGCCTGCCTGAATCCCAGCCTCTCGCTCGCGAGCACCAACGAATGCGGTCAGACCGGCGAACGCCAGGAAACTCGCGCAGGCAAGAGCCAGCTTCGTGCCCAAGTAGCTAGTCGTCATCCTCCTGGCGCTCCTGATCCGATCCGTGATCTTCCTGCCGGTCCTCATCGCGCTCGTGTTCCCTGTCCCGACGGTCGTCATCGCCGACTTCCCACGAAGGATGCTCGCCGGGTTCAATCGAGGGTAGGGGCGTGGCCGATGCGTCGCTCTCCTCTGTGGCCTGTTCGGGTGTGACCACCTCCGTAACCACAGGCGCTACGTCGCCGCCAGACGTCTCCGCGTCGCCGGACCCCAAGTCAACGGCGCCCAGGGCGAGCAAAACGCAGCCGACGACCACAGTCACTGCAAGCGCCACAACCAGAGCCAGCCTCCTCTCCATGCCCTTCCTCCTTTGGCTATTCCCCCGTCATCGGCGTTTCGAGCCGCTCCCAACCGGGCGACCTCAGCAGCTCGCCATGGTTCGCTACCAGCAGAGCGGGGAGGGAGCGCTCCGTGAGCCAGTGAAGCCCGGCTTCGCTGCCGAGGACGAGGGCCGTCTTCGCATACACGTCGGCCGCGGCCGCCGTCGGCGCGACGACGGTGACTTGAGCAAGATCGCTAGCGGCGGGAGTACCGATGCGGGGGTCGATTATGTGATGCAACCAGCGACCGCCCCGGTTCCAGCGCCGCCGTATGGTGGTCGAGGTAGCGCTGGCCGCATTCACCACTCGAAGCCAGCAGAGATCGCGCTCCAGCCGGAGAGGATCGGCGACGGCGATGAGCCAGCCGGGGCCGCCGTCGCTGCCGGCCCCCCAGGCGGCCATGTCGCCGCCCACGTCGATCAGGTAAGGGCCGTGTGGGGAAAGCACACGCGACAGCCGGTCGATAATCCACCCTTTGACAATGCCGCCCAGGTCCAGTCGGGCGCCGGCGGGCAGCCGTACCCGTCGACCAACCTCGTCCAGGGCCACCAAGCCGAAGTTAGGCCGGAAGGACCGGCCCAGGGCGGGCATCTCCTCGTGGAAGCGGGGAACGGCGCTGAACGTCCGGTCGTAGCCAGCGGCCTCCAGTTCGGGGAGGATTAAGGGGTCGAAGAGGCCGGCTGTCTCCCGCCAGTACGTCAGGGCCATAGCGAGGACCTCGAACAGGTCGGCGCTGACGGTCACGTCTCGGCCGGCGAGAGCGGAGAGCCGGCACAGCTCGCTGTCGGCCCGGAAGCGGCTGAAGCGAGCCTCGTAGCATTCGACGAGCGCCTCCACTTCGTTCCCCACCAGGCCAGCGGCTGGGGAATGCACCAGCACCTCCGTGCCTAGAGCCCGGAAGCGCCTCGACACAAACGATATGGGGGTCTGAGTCGCCAGCATGGTACAGCGATAGTATAGCGCCCGATCATTAAGCCGGGCTATGAGAAAGATGAGAAAACGTTAATGCCCGTCGCGGGACAGGTGACGATGCCCTATCCTAAAGGTGAGTCAGGCGCGAGGGGGCCTGCACAAGCATTCGACGGGAGGGCAAGATGAACAACACCACCCACAGCCGAACCGAGCACGACTCCATGGGTCCGGTGGAGGTCCCGGAGGATGCCTACTACGGCGCCTCCACCAGGCGCGCCGTCCTCAACTTCCCCATCAGCGGATTGCGATTCTCGCGGCGCTTCATCCGCGTCCTGGGGCTCATCAAACGCGCCGCCGCCGAGGTGAACGCGGAGCTCGGCCTTCTCGAGCCGCGCCTCGCGGAGGCTATCGCCCGCGCCGCCGATGAGGTCGCCGAGGGGCGGCTCGACGAGCACTTCGTGGCCGACGTCTTCCAGACCGGCTCGGGGACCTCGACCAACATGAACGCGAACGAGGTGATCGCGAACAGGGCGGCGGAGCTCCTGGGGGGCCAGAGGGGATCGAAGCTGGTGCACCCCAACGATCACGTCAACCTCGGCCAGTCCTCCAACGATGTCATCCCCACGGCGACCCACCTCTCGGCGCTCCTGGCCATCCGGGAGGAGCTCGTGCCGGCGCTGAGCGCGCTCCAGGCGTCGCTGTCGGCCAAGGCGGAGGAGTTCTGGCCGGTCATCAAGACGGGGCGCACGCACCTCCAGGACGCCACGCCGATCCGCCTCGGCCAGGAGTTTCGCGGGTACGCCGGGCAGGTGGAGCGGGCCCTCCGGCGAGTGGAGAGGGCCGCGGCGGACCTGGAGGAGGTCGCCCTGGGCGGCACCGCGGTGGGCACCGGCCTCAATACCCACCCTCTGTTCGCAGCGCGGGTGTGCGAGCGCCTCTCGGCGGCGACGGGCCTGGCCGTACGCGAGACCGATAACCACTTCCAGGCCCAGAACAACCTCGATGCGGTGGTAGGGTGCAGCGGGGCGCTGAGGGCGGCCGCCGTCGCCCTCTTCAAGATCGCGAACGACATCAGCTGGTTGGGCTCGGGCCCGCGAGCCGGCCTCGGCGAGCTGTCCGTTCCCGAGGTTCAGCCAGGAAGCTCCATCATGCCCGGGAAGGTGAATCCGGTCGTTCCGGAGGCGCTCATCCAGGTCTGCGCCCAGGTGGTAGGGAACGATGCGACGGTGGCCCTGGCCGGTCACCGCAGCTTCTTCGAGCTGAACACCATGATGCCCGTGGCTGGCTACAACCTCCTCCAGTCCATCGAGCTGCTGGCGGCCGCGGCCAGGAACTTCGCGGAGCGCTGCGTGGACGGCCTGCGCGCCACCGAGAGGGGGCCGGAGCTAGTCGAGAAGGGGCTGGCTATAGCCACGGGCCTGGCCCCCCTCATCGGCTACGACGCGGCGGCGGAGGTAGCCAAGGAGGCGGCACGCAGCGGGCGCACCATTCGGGAGGTGGCGCAGGAGCGCGCGGAGCTATCGGACGAGGGGCTGCAACGCGCCCTCGACCCTACCTCGATGACCGAACCGGGGCTGCAGAGGAGGGAAGACTAGGGGGCCCAGCCGCTTCCTGTCATCCGGCCGGCTCGCGACTCGGCGGCGGCAGCAGACGGCGGAGGACGATACAGGCGCAGCGGCGCGCAGCACATTGCCAGGAGCGCTGCGCTTCGGCGACCTCCACCCAGTTGTAGCTCGGGAGAGGCCCTGCGGTGAGTGGAGCTTGCCTATGGTGTCGAGCCTGGACGAAACACGAGTATGTACCGGATATGTGAAAGGTCCCAGAGGCGCTCCTCGCGATGCGTCCTGAGCGCCTCCCGGAGCGTCCGCAGGATGGGGTCAGATCGCGGGTCATCATCGCGCGGCATGAAGACCACGCACCCCGCGGTGGACAGGTCGGATGAGCTGGGAAGCGTGTCGAACGTGGCTATCTTCGGCGTCTCCTGACCCAGGTTGTACGCGTCGATAGCCGGCTGAAGGAGCGGCTCCGGATGGGCACCGACGATCAGCGTCTGCCGGGGCAAGTCCCTGCAACTAGGCGAAAGGACCGCCCGAACCGCTACTGAGTCAGGCGATGTCGGGATGTCCTGAGGGGTCTCGTGCCAGAAGCGCTCTACATTGAGCGAGAAGGCGGCAACAAGGACGGCCACAGCGACGATAGCTTGTGCGCCCCTTGAGACGATCGCCGGAGGCAGCACCACGGATTCTGCCGACCGCAGTGCGTGATGCAGGGCGAGACCCGCGAAGGCAGCCAGCACCGGGAGCAGGTAGTGCAGCCTTGATATGGCCACGTTGGCTACGGGAAAAAAGAAGCCCGTCGCCACCACGGCCACTCCGAACCAGATCGCCAGCAAGCGGTAGCCCTCATGCCTGATCCGTGAGAAGCAGTACAGGAGGCCCACGGTGGCGAGCACTGCCGAGATCGGGTCGAGGAGCGAGCCGGCTACGAAGTGCTGGTTGTGGGGATTGTAGCTGAACCCCAGCATTGAGCGAGGGACATTCCCTCGGAGCCGCTGGGCCATCTCCCCCACGGTCGAAGAGTCGTACCCGACTACGGATTGCTCAGTCATGCGGTTGAAGACATCGAGGCGGTCGACCGCGAACATGGGGGCAACGAAGAGCACGAAGCCCCAGGCGAGGGGAACGAGGTCCCGAGGCCTCAGGCCCCGTCTGCCCAGAGTCACAAGGTACAGTGCCAGGATGACGATGGCCGCACGCGACGAGTAGAAGGTGTAGAAGCCCAGCCCGGCCGCGCAGCCCGCCCCGAACAGCGCGAAGGTGCTGCCCTTGCGCATCCCCACAACGAAGAGCAGCAGGCACAGGACAGTTGGAAACAGCGGAAAGATGCTGTCGTAGCCGAGGTGGGCGTAGGCGAAGAGGTAGTGAGAGCTGGCTAAGAGCACAGTCGAGAGAAGGGCCGGCCGGACCCCGAACAGCATACGAACCAGCAGGTAGAGGACCGGTATGACGGCGGCCGCGGCCAGCAACGAGCCCATCCTCCATCCGAACTGGTCGAATCCGAAGACCTTCATCACCATGGCCTGGTAGGCCGATGTGGCCACAGGATGATTCTCGTAGACACCGGCCTGGGAGAAGAGGTTCCTCGTTTCGCCGTCGCCGATGGCCGAGGCGACATGGAAGAAGGCGTACTCGTCGCCGATGGCCGAGTAGTACCAGTTCGCCAGGTCGCGGACATTGATGGCGATGAATGCGGCCGTGATGAGGCCGACGGCGCATGCCTCGTACCAGTTGATCCGCAGCGACCAGCGAGGTCGCATGCGAGCCCCGGCGATCCAGAAGCCAGCCGAGGCAAGCGCCGACGCAAGGAAGAGGTAGGGATAGAACTCGTGGTAACTACCTCTGGCCAGGTTGATCAGCAGATAAAGCAGCAGGCCCAGGCTTGCCAGCGCGAGGGCGGCCGCGGACGGGGGTGGTCGCCAACGGTTCGGAACACGCAGGGCTACTGCGGCGCTGTCCGAATCCCGCCCCATCAATCGCGCCGCGAGCACAAAGAGGAGTCCACCAGCGGCGAACAACACCACCGCCAGGAGGACCGTCCTGGGATACGGGTAGATGCCGCCGAAGAGCCCCGCCGGAAAGTGCCAGGAGTCAAGCCTGCGCTCGAGGTCGCGGCCGATGAAGTACTGCGCAGCGCCGGCCAGCCCGAGTCCAACAAGCAGCATCACCGGGAAAGCCACCATGGCCACCCGCGAGCGCAGAAGCGCGGGCATCTGCCATCTCTCGGCCAGTCGCTTGCTAGGCCCTAGCCACATTAGACAGTAAACTCAGTCACCGAACAATGAACGCCGCTGCACGGCACTGCCTACCTCGGACGCCCGCTATTATAGTCTCATCCACAGCCCTGAGCTGCATGCGGGCCGGAGCGGCCGGACCGGACTGTCCAAGACTGCCTACGCAGGTCATGTGGAACGATCCGCTGACTCGCTACGTCAGGCCGAGACCGGGGGGCGACGGTCGGCCCAGGGACGGGCCTGCTCGAGCTGCGCGGCGAGGCGTAAGAGGGTGGCTTCGTCGCCGAAGCGGCCGACGAAGTGGCTGCCCACGGGGAGGCCGTCGGCGTTCCAGTAGAGGGGCACCGACATGGCCGGCTGGCCGGTGATGTTGCAGATCGGCGTGAAGGGCACGAACGCCGCCGCCCGGAACAACCCCTGAAGGGGGTTCTCGGGGGGAGAGTCGAAGGTGCCGAGGGGAACGGGGGGCTCGCCGAGGGTGGGCGTGAGCCATATATCGTAGTCGATGAAGAAGCGGGCGACGTCACGGCTCACCCCCTGGAGGTCCTGGAGAGCCAGGAGGTAGGCGGAGGCGCTGTGCTGGCGGCCCATCTCCTGCAGGGCCCAGGTGAGGGGTTCGAAGAGATCAGGGGTTGGCGTCCGGCCGGTCCTACGCGCAAAGTCATCCACGGTCCAGGCGTTCCCCGCCGACCAGAGGGTGATGAAGGCTTGCATGAGCAGCTGACCATCGATGGCCGGGGCGGCCTCCACGACCTCGTGGCCCAGGTCAGCGCAGAGGGCCGCTGCGTCACGCGTGGCGGTCATGCAGTCGGGGTGCACCTCCGCCTCGGTGGCCGCCTGGGTGGTGAAGGCGATGCGGAGTCGTCCGGGATCCGCGCCCACCTCCCGGAGGAAGGGGCGCTCAGGCGGCGGCGCCCAGTAGGGATCGCCCAGGTCGGGCCCCGAGGTAGCGTCGAGGAGGGCGGCGCTGTCCCGCACCGAGCGGGTGAGGGCGTGCTCGGCCACCAGGCCGCTGAAGATATCACCGAAGTCAGGGCCCAGGGGGTTACGCCCGCGGGTGGGCTTGAGGCCGAAGAGGCCGCAGCAGGAGGCGGGGATGCGGATGGAGCCGCCGCCGTCGTTGCCGTGGGCCATGGGGACGATGCCTGCGGCGACAGCGGCCGCCGAGCCCCCACTGGAGCCGCCCGTCGTGCGGCCGGTGTCCCAGGGGTTGTGGGTCGGGCCGAAGAGGCGGGGCTCGGTGGTGGGGAGGATGCCGAACTCCGGCGTGTTGGTCTTTCCAAGGACGATCAAGCCGGCGCGCTTGTGCCGGGCGACGAGTTCGCTGTCATGGTCTGACACGTAGTCACGCAGAAAGGCCGAGCCCTCGGTGAAGCGAACACCGGCATACTCGACCAGCAGGTCCTTGAGGAGGAAGGGGACGCCGGCGAAGGGGCCGTCGGGGAGGGGCCTGGAGGCCGCCTGGCGGGCCAGGTCATACATAGGGGTGACGACAGCATTGAGGGTGGGGTTGAGGCGCTCGATGCGGTCGATGGCGGCGTCGACGAGCTCAATTGCCTTGACCTCCTTTCGCCGCACGAGATCGGCCTGGGCGGTGGCATCGAGCAAAGCGAGGTCGTCCACGGGCTTCTCCTCCAGAATCTCCGGTTTTCGGCTCAGCCACAGTGCCAGAATGCGCTCACCGAGTCAAGCTTGTCCAGCCTTAGTAGCGACTGAGCTGGCACCGTTGCGCAGGCCCCGGACGCGGCGGTAGCAGTCTCGGGTACACCTGAGCCTCGTGCGGAACCCAGAGCGAGCCAGGTGAGAAGTTCTGTGGGAGGTGCCGCGCTAGCGGTCCAAGGTTCCGTCCTGAGACTGCGGCTACGTCATTGACTTGCTGTGGGGAAGGAGCCACAATCGTCGCTAGCAGCCGCAGTGTCATACCCGCTGCCGGGCGCAGCTCCAGGAGGGAAGGAAATGACCATCGCGATCCATGGCGCCACGCTCATCGACGGCACCGGCGCCGACCCAGTCCCAAACGCCACCATCATCATCGAGGAGGAGCGCATCGCTCGCCTGGGCGCCGGCATCGACATCCCCCGCGACGCCGAAGTCATCGACGCCGAGGGGCGCACGGTCATGCCCGGCATCATCGACTGCCACGTGCACATAACCGCCCGTCCGGCGACGATGCAGGAGAACGTCCTCACGCCGCCCAGCCTGCGCCTCTTCCAGGCGGCGCGTCACGCGGTGGACACGCTTGAGGCAGGCATCACCACCGTGCGCGATGCCTCCGGCGCGCCCGTGGGGTTCAAGCTGGCCATCGAGCGCGGCCTCATCCCCGGCCCGCGCCTGCGCATTTCCGTCTCCGGTCTCTCGCAGACCGGCGGCCACGGCGACAGCACCATGCCCTCCGGCGTGCGCATGCGCCGCAGCATGGGCCCCGAGTGGCCAGACACCCTGGTCGATGGCGTGGAAGAGGTGCGCAAGGCCACGCGGGCCCTTCTTCGCGCCGGGGCCGATTTCATCAAGCTCTGCTCCACCGGCGGCGTCATGTCTCCCAGCGACGAACCAGACGCCACGCAGTTCACCCCCGAGGAGATCTCGGTCATGGTCTACGAAGCGCAGGCTGCTGGCAAGACGTGCATGGCCCACGCCCAGGGTGCCCGCGGCATCATGAACGCCTTGGTGGCCGGCGTCGAGTCCATTGAGCACGGCATCTGGCTGGACGACGCAGTGATCGAAGAGATGAAGCGCCGGAACGCCTTTCTGGTACCCACCCTGGTGGCGCCGCTCTGGGTGCTCCGCCGTGCCGAGAAGGATCCCAACAGCGTGCTGCCGCAAGCGCTGCGCAAGGCCAAGCAGGTCGTGGAGGACCACAAGGCCAGCTTCCGCCGCGCCGTCGCCGCCGGTGTCCGCATCGCCATGGGCACCGACAGCGGCGTCGGCCCTCATGGCAGCAACGTGGAAGAGTTAGACCGGATGGTGGAAGGGGGCCTGACCCCCATGCAGGCCATCGTCGCCACCACCAAGACCGCCAGCGAGTGCGTCCACATGGAGCAGGAGATCGGCACGCTGGAGCCCGGCAAGCTAGCGGACCTGCTGGTGGTGGACGGCGACCCGCTGGCGGACATCCGCGTCCTGCAGGACAAGGACCGCCTGGCCCTAATCATGCAGGGCGGGCGTGCCCACAAGAACACGCTGGAGACCCGCGCGGCCATCGGAGCCTGACCGCAGGGAACACGCCGGCCATCCTGACGCGCGGCTTCGCGCGGGATGAGGCTTGACATCGGCTGGACTAGAAAAGGGCTCAGACAGCCGCCGGGGCCAAACGTTCTCAACCGTCGGCGGCCTCCTCTCGAAGCCGACGCTCCTCCCCGCACTCCAGCGGCTCCCCGCGGGCGCCAAACCCGAAGCACTTGTTGCAGCTAATGCACTTGGCGGGCGCAGTGTCGCCGCGCTGCCAGCGCGCGATGAGGTCGGGCTCGCGTATTAGAGGCCTGGACATCGATATCATGTCGGCGTCGCCGCAACGGAGGATATCCTCGGCCATCGTCAGGCTTCGTATGCCTCCCACGAGCATGACCGGGATGTCAACGGCGCGCTTGGCCTCAGCGCTGTCGTCGCGGAAGTAGGCACGCTCCTCGTCTTCCGGCCTGCGTACCTGGGCGGACCTCCCGCCGAACCCAGTGCTGACCTCCACCGCCGAAAGGCCCTCCGCCCTCATCGCCTTCAGGGCTTCTATGCCCTCGCTGAGCCGCAGTCCGCCACGCCTACGATCACGGGGGCCCAGCTTCATCCACACAGGGTAGTCATCACCGATCGACCTGCGCACCGACCGCATCACTTCTATGTGAAAGCGCCGCCGCCTCTCGGGCGAGCCGCCCCACTCATCGGTCCTGCGGTTGGTCAGCGGCGAGAGAAACTGGCTCATGAGATAGCCGTGTGCTCCGTGGAGCTGGACAGCATCGAATCCGGCCTCCCTCCCCCGCGCGGCAGCAGCGCCGAAATCGCGCACGATCTCCTCGACCTCCGCTGAGGTCATGGCCCGATGAGGCACGCGGAAGGCCTGGGTCTTGGAAGGGGCCAGGGCGGTGCGACCTGGGTCCCCGACGCGCAGCAGGTTGATCCCCGCGTGGGCGATCTGCACCGCTATCTTCGCGTCGTGGTCGTGGGCAGCCTTCACCAGGCGTCGCATTCCTTCGATGTGGCGGTCGTGGGAGATGCCAAGCTGGCGGAGAACGGCCTTTCCGTGTTCCGAGACGTACGCGAAGCCGGTGATGATGAGACCCACGCCGCCGCGCGCCACGTTCTCGATGATCTCTACGGAGGCATCCGTGACCTCGCCATCGTCAGTCGCGGTACTATCCCAAGTAGCGGAGCGCATGAAGCGATTGCGGAGCTTGATCCCTTCAATGGTGATCGGGGCGAAAGGACTTGTCATGCGGCATCTCCTTCGGTCCGGCAGTCGAGATTCTGTCAGCCTCCGCGTCACAGCTATCTTATTACCTGCCGCTGGTGATCCTCTACCTCACCGGCTACAGCGGTCTGAAAGTATTCCATCCGTCTCCTCGCTGGTCAAGCAGCTACCTGCTGGCCCAGTATTGAGAGACCTTATTGCTCTTCCAATGTGTTCTTGAGGTCGGTGGGCTAGCCTGTGTCGCAGTGGTCGTTTGCAGAGAAGGTTAGCATTGCTCGAACTAGCAGCCTTTGGGGGCAGCGCTGAGTTGACATAGTCCCAAGGCTGATACAGAATCGCTCCGTGCCCGAACGCCCCGAAGGGCTATTGCACCGGAAAGGCGCGAGACGTGGCAGACGATAGCTTGATGGACCTCGACCGGCTGGAGGCCCGGGGCCGCTGGCTCCGGCGCGGGGCCCTGCTGCTCATTCTTGGGGCGGCAGTGGCTGCCGGCCTCGTCGCCTGGCAGTTCTGGCTCGGCGACGGCGACGATAAGAGCCAGGAAATGCAGACCGTAGCCGTGGACCGGGCGACCATCCGCGCTACCATCGCTGCCTCCGGCACAGCCGAAGCCGCCGATGAGACCCAGCTCCGTTTTGCCACCGTGGGCCGCGTCGAGGAGATCCTGGTCACCCTTAGCCAGGAGGTCAAAGCCGGCGACCCGCTGGCTGTGCTGGGGACGGACGACCTGGAGAACCGCCTGGCCACCGCCGAGGTCAACCTCTCGGTGGCGCACATCCGCCTCCGCCAGATCTTGAAGGGCGCCGATGAGGCCGACCTCCTGGCCGCCGAGCAGACCATCGCCAGCGCCCAGGCCAGCCTCAGCAAGGCCCAACGAGACCTCGATGATCTGCGGGAAGGAGCATCGGCGGCGGATCTGGCCGCCGCCGAACAGGCCGTCGCGTCAGCCGAGTCAACCCTGGCCTCCGCTCAGGCCAAGCTGAACACCCTGATCGAGAGCCCCTCCCGCGCCGAGCTGGCCGCCGCCGAGGCAGCCGTGGTCACTGCCGAGCAGGGCGTCGCCTCGGCCCAGTCGACTCTGGAATCGGCCAGGGCCAAGCGCAAGCAGCTGCAGGACTCCCCCTCGGCAGCAGAGCAGGCGGCGGCCGAAGCGGCCCTCGTCGCTGCCGAGGCCAACGTCAGCACCGCCGAGAACCTGGTGGACAGCGCCGAGACCTCCCTGGAGGCCGAGGACGCGGACCTGAGAGCAGCCGGCGACGCCTATTGCGATGCCATCAATGACCTCAGCCTCAGCGACCCCCTCTGCCCCTTCTCCCAGGTGCCACTCGACCAGGCCTCCGTTG